>Ga0164242_10002039_pt1 | contig 23516 bp, 15 predicted proteins | sample OricomgcompostMG_FD_108783 | JGI IMG/M metagenome (GOLD analysis project Ga0164242, IMG submission 108783) | Miracle-Growth compost microbial communities from Emeryville, California, USA - Original compost - Miracle growth compost (MG) ... | reverse complement strand
ATTCTTGCCGCAAACGAAACGGCGGCGGTGATCTTCGACGATCGCAAGGCGGCGCAGGAATACGTCGACGCGATGAAGGTCAATCCCGAATTGCAGGCCGTCGCCGTTTACGACAAGACCGGGAAATTGATGGCGAGCACATCGCGCGTCGGTCCGGTGCCCTACGCGTTGAGCGATGTCTCGCGACTTTCGAAACTGAGACTGCTGGCAATCTCTGTGCCGGTGGCGCAACAGAACCTGAAGATCGGCACGGTCTATATCTGGGCAACAGAGGAAACGCCGCAGCGTCGCATCGCGCGTTATCTCGGTATAGGGCTTCTCGTCGTCATGGGCGCGCTGGTCCTCATTGTGCTCAGCGTTTCCCAGCGTGCCCTAGCGCGGGCCAATGCGGAATTGGAAACGCGCGCGGAATCGCTGGCGGTTCTGAATATGCAGCTCCAGAACGAAATGGAAGAGCGCCGCAAGACGGAAGAAGCCTTGCGCCAGAGCCAGAAGATGGAAGCGATCGGGCAGTTGTCCGGCGGCATCGCGCACGATTTCAACAATCTCCTGATGATCGCGATGGGCAATCTGCAGCTTCTCCAGCGCCGCCTTGGCGAGGAGGCCAAGCCGCTGGCGCGCTACATCGAATCTGCGGAAGAAGGGCTTCGCCGCGCCGCCAACCTCACGCAGCGGCTTCTGGCTTTCGCCCGCCGTCAGCCGCTGACGCCGAAACCGGCGAACTTGAGTGAACTCATTCAGGGCATGCACGAGCTGATCGACCAGTCCGTGGGCCAGCGCGTGGAAACGGCGTTCAAGCTCGATGCGCAATGGTCGGTGCTGTGCGACGTCAACCAGATGGAAAACGTCATCCTCAATCTGGCGATCAATGCGCGCGATGCGATGCCGGACGGCGGTAAGCTGTCCATCGAAACCCGCGACGCGCCCAATCTGGCGCCACCGCTCGGCGCGGACGGTTTCGCCACGGGCGACTATATCGAGCTGCGCGTGTGCGATGACGGTGTGGGCATGAGCGAGGATACACGCCGCCAGGCGATCGATCCGTTCTTCACCACCAAGCCGATGGGTCAGGGAACCGGATTGGGGCTCAGCACCGCGTTCGGCTTTGTGCGACAATCCGGCGGTTATCTCGGTATCGAAAGCGCGCCCGGTTCGGGTACGATCATCACGATTCTGTTGCCGCGCGCGACCAGCGATGAAGGCCAGCAAGCATGAATTCAGCCTCCCATGACAGCCACACCGTCCTGATCGCCGAAGACGAAGCGATGCTGCGTATCGTTGCCGTGGAAACGCTGAAGGATGACGGCTTCACGGTCTATGAAGCGGGCGATGGCGTGAGCGCATTGGAGATTCTGCGCGGTCATCCCGAAATCGAATTGCTGATCTCCGATATCAAGATGCCGCGCCTCGGCGGTTACGAACTGGCTCAAGGCGCGCTGGAGATGCGGCCCGATCTGAAAGTGCTGTTCATGACCGGCTACAACACCGACAAGCCGCCGGCCTTCGTTCGCGAGCGCGCCATCCAGACGCTGCAGAAGCCGTTCAACGTGATTCAGCTTTCGCATACCGCCAAATCGATGCTCGGCGCGACGCCGGGCTGACGCTCAGAATTCCTTTTCATCCCAACCGTGATGGCGGCAAACAATGCGCGCCAGCCGCATGAACTCCGCATTGTGCTCGGTGTTCGGCGTATCGCTGCGTTGGCGTTGCTGGTACTGGTGGATCATCTCATGCGCCATGGTGCGCAACAGCGTGTTGGTGTGGCCGACGCAGGCCGATGAGATGCCGATCTCATGGGAATATATTTTGCGCCGCGACCCCCGGTGATAGCCGACATGCATTTTGTGGCGGGACACGACAAAGGTGACCTCGTCGGCCTCCGGCAGCTTCCAGTTGCGGAAGGGCGGCGTGGCGCGTAGGAATTCGTAAGCACCTTCAATGATTTGCGGGGTAAGGAACAAGGCCATGGCCTCAGCCTCCACAGTGCAACGGAGCGAAACGCATAAGTCGTAATTTCTATCCGCCAAGTTTTCGTGAAGTGCCGATTGGATGAAGAAAAACTTCTACGTTTACGTTCTGGGAAGCCCGGCCGGGCGCGGCTGGCGGACCTATACCGGCTGGACGACCGACCTCGACGGCCGTTTCGCCAAGCACAATGCGGGTGCCGGCGCCAAGGCAACCCGGGGCCGGAGCTGGATATTCCTCTATGCCGAGCGGCATCCGACGCGGCATGACGCGATGAGCCGGGAATGGCATCTGAAACGGGACAGGATATTTCGCAAATCGCTGCGGCCCGATCAGCCGTAGTTCAACCGGGATCAGGATGAAGCTTCGCCCGCGGTGGCATATCGCATCTCTATTTTTCGCGGCCTGCTGCGCCGCCGATCCTGCGCACGCGGCCGATCCGCAGCCCTATACGGTCACCATCGCCAAAACCGGTTCGGACACTATCGACACAACGCTCGCGGCGAGCGCGCAGCTCGTGACGCTGCACGGCAAGGTGCCGGTTCCGCCCTTCGCGCTGATCGAGCGTGCGCGCAGCGATATTCCGCGTCTGCAAACTGCGCTCGACAGTTTCGGCTATTATCTGAACAAGGTTGCGATCACCATCGGCGGCCATGCGCTGACGGATCCCGGCCTGGCCGACGAGCTGGACAAGGTGCCGGCAGGCACGAATGTCAGCGTCGACGTCGCGATCGACAAAGGGCCGCTCTTTCATCTGGGCAAGGTGGAGATCGAGGGTGCTGTGCCCGATGCCGACCGGCAAGCGCTGGGCGTCAAGAGCGGCGATCCCGCCATCGCGGGCAATGTGTTGGACGCACAAACGCGGCTTCTGAATGCGCTGCAGGAAGATGGTTACGCGCTGGCGAAAGTCGAAGCGCCCATTGCCTATGCGGACGACGAGAAGCACGAGCTGAATGTCTCGTTCAAGGCGGAGCCCGGCGCGCAGGTCGATATCGGTGCGATCACCTTCAAAGGATTGAGCGATGTCCATGAAAGTTTCGCGCGCCGCGCGCTGAAGATCAAACCCGGCGACCGCTACAAACCCAGCAAGATCGAGGACGCACGCCAAGCGTTGGTCGCGCAAGGCGTGTTCTCCGGCGTCACGGTGCATGCGGCCGATCGTCTGGACGCGGACGGCCGCATTCCGCTGGTCTTCGATGTGCAGGAGCGCAAGAAGCATGCGGTGGCGATCACCGCGGCCTATTCCACCGATCTGGGTATCAGCCTCTCCACCACCTGGTCGCACCGCAATCTGTTCGGCAATGCCGAGCAGTTGAATCTGACGGCGGCGGGAACGGGGCTGGGCAATTCCACCATGGGCCTGGGCTACACGCTCTCCGCGCAATTCATCAAGCCGCTGTTCCTGCGCCCGGATCAGACGCTGGAATTCGATGTCTCCGCAATCAAGCAGAACCTGGACGCTTACGACCAGAAAGCGGAAACCATCGCCGGATTCCTGCGCCGCAAGTTCAGCGATATGTGGACGGGTAGTGCCGGCCTTTCTTATTCCCATGACGATGTGGCGCAGGAAGGCACCAGCCGGCTTTATCAGCTTGTCAGCCTGCCGCTGACCGTCAGCTACGACACCACGGGCATCACCGACGTTCTTCGCGATCCCACGAAAGGCTTGCGCGCATCGCTCGCGGTGACGCCGACCAAATCCTTCGGGGCCAGCGATCTGACGTTCTTTGTTTTGCAGGCGTCGGCTTCCACCTATTTGGATGTCGGCGGCGACGGCCGTTCCATCGTGGCGTTGCGCGGATTGGCAGGCAGCATCTTGGGCGGCTCCAATCTCGAACTACCGCCCGACCAACGGCTCTATGCCGGCGGCAGCGCCACGGTGCGCGGTTTTGCGTATCAATCCATCGGCCCCATGTTTCCGGACGGCAGGCCGGTGGGCGCAAAATCCGTCGATGCGGGAACGATCGAGTTCCGCCAGCGCATCGGCGACGATTGGGGCGGCGCGGCTTTCGTGGATGCGGGACAGGCGAGCGCGAATGGCGCGCCGTTCAACGGGCCGGTGCGCGTGGGTGCGGGCATCGGCGCGCGCTACTATACCGCGCTTGGCGCGGTGCGCCTCGACGTGGCGGTGCCCGTGACGCGCGTGCACGGCGGCGACGCGTTTGAAATCTATATCGGTTTGGGACAGGCGTTCTGATGCGCGACTGGTCTTCCATCGGCAGAAAAGCATTGCAGGCGAGCCTGATCGGGCTTGCCGTGATCGCGTTGCTGGTGATCGGCCTGCTGCGCACGCCGCCGGGCCACGCGACGCTCGCCTTTCTTGTGGAGGAGTTGACGAGCGGGCAGGTCAGCGTGCAAGGCCTCAGAGGCGATCTTCCCGACGATCTGCACGCCGATGTGATGGAGATTCGCGACGCCAAAGGCGTTTGGCTCAGGGCCGAGAATGTTTCGCTCGACTGGTCAGCGGCTCCCGCGGCGGACAATCACATTCTGATCCATCGCGTCACCGCCGCAAAGATCACGATGCTGCGCATGCCGCTGCCGGAAGAATCCTCGGGCGGCACGACACCGCAAATCGATGTCGATGAATTGTCGGTGCCGCGTATCGAGATCGCGCAGGCGGTGATGGGCCATGCCGCGCTGCTGCGCGCGGGCGGGTCGCTGCACTATGAATCGATTCATCAGGTGCGCGCCGACCTTGTGGTCACACGGCTCGACGACATCGACCGCTACACCGTGAAGGGCGGCATCACCAACGATGTCGCGAACGGCATGGTTTCGATTGCCGAAGGCACGAACGGCATCCTCGCCGCGTTGATCGGGTTGCCGGGGTTGAAGCCGATTGCGCTGGAGGCGCGCGCGGAAGGTGACAGCGCAGCGAACGACATCGCATTTCAGCTTGCGGCCGGTGCGTTGCGGGCGACGGGGCAAGGCACGCTTTCGCTCGCGAACCGTGCCGCCAATGTCAGCTTCTCGGCATCTGCCCCCGCGATGCAGCCCAGCGCCGATATCGCATGGGCGTCACTTGCCCTGCAGGGTCGTGTTCAGGGCGGCTTCGATGCGCCGCAGATTGCCGCGAAACTGCAAGCCGCGGGCGTGAAAGTGAACGGCACCGATCTGGGACAAGTCGATGCCGATGTGAATGGCAGCAACGGATCGGTGACTCTGGCAGGCACAGCCAGCGGCGTTCGCATCGCGGGCGATCATCCGGATCTTTTCGCGCACGCACCGGTTTTTGTGACAGCGCAAGTCGATCTGACAGCGCCGTCGCGGCCCGTGCGCTTTTCACTCTCCCATCCGCTCGCATCGATCAAAGGCAGCGCGGATACCCGGAACCACACGAAGGTTGAGGCCGATGTGACCATTCCGTCACTGGCGCCATTCGCGGCGTTGCAGGATGAGGATGTGCGCGGTTCGGCGGCATTCCATGTCGCCGCCACGCAGGATGCGCAAACAGCGAGCTTCGCATTGAACGGCCGCATCGACGCGCAAGGCACATCGCTGATCGCGCGTGTGCTGGGAAGCAATGCAAACCTGACACTGCAGGCCGATCTCGCGGGCAGCAACATCACCGACTCCAAAGTCTCTGTGCAGGGCGCGGGTCTGAAGATGCAGGCGGCGGGGAGCTTCAGGAACAAGGCCCTCAACTACAGAACGCAGCTCGAACTGCCCGATCTTTCGCGGCTGGTGGGAACGCTGAGCGGCACGGCCACGCTCTCCGGTACCGCGACGGGGCCGCTGGAGACCGCACAACTCCACGCGACGGGCAACGCGGACATGGCGAGCAAGGGCTTCGCGCGCCAGCGCATCGGCATCGTGATGCAGGCGGTGGGAATCCCCAATCCTGCTTCCGCACAACTGCGCGTGCAGGGCAATCTCGACAATGCCCGTGTCGCCATCGAGGCCGCCCTGGCGAGCGCCGCGAACGGCAGGGCGCGGAACGCGAAACTTGCTGCGAACTGGAAGTCTCTCGATGTCCATGCCAATGCCGTGCTTCCGCAGACCGGACCGGTCACCGGCACGGCGAAGATCGGCCTTCGCAATATCGCCGATATGGCGTCGTTCATCGGCACCAAGATCGCGGGCAGCCTTAACGCCACGGTGGATTTGAAAGCGCATGGTGTGCGCGCTGTTGCGGCGATAAAGGCGCATGCCTCTAACGTATCCGTGCAGGGAAATAAGGCCGGTGCCGTCAATGTGCAGGGCACCGTGACGGACCCGTTCGGCAAGCCGTCCTTCGATCTTGCGGCCGGGGTGCGGAAGTTTGAAACCAACGGCGTTTCCGGCGATGCGGATGTGAAACTGGGCGGACCGCTCGACAGGCTTGCCGTCACTGCGAAATCCGATCTGCGGGATGCCGCGCAGAATCGCGCACGTGTGGCGACGAGTGCCGTGCTCGATGTACCGAAACGGCGCGTTGTGGTGCAGAAGCTGAACGCCGATTGGCGAAAGCAGACTCTCACCTTGAAAACGCCGGCCACGATAAATTTCGCGGATGGTGTGGCCGTCGATCGCCTTGTGGCGAGCCTAGGCGGTGGCGAGGTGCAGCTTTCCGGCCGCCTCACGCCGAAGCTCGCGGCTTCTTTTTCCGCACACGGCATTCAAGCCAAAAGTCTGGAAGCTCTCGTGCCGCAGCTTTCGGTGGCAGGAACACTATCTGCTACCGCGCAGTTGAACGGAACGCTGGACGCACCGCAGGGCACCTTCGCGGTGCAAGGCCGCGATCTTCGCGTGAGCGATTATTCGACGACAGCGGTCGCGCCCGCCAATCTGGATTTGCGCGGCATGTTGCATGGCAAGACGATGAATCTGAACGCATCGCTCAGTGCGGGAAGCTCGGTTCATCTGACGGCGCTAGGTGAAGTGCCGCTGCAGGCCGGCAAGCTCAATTTGCATCTGGGCGGCAATGCCGATCTGGCGATGCTCAATCCGCTTCTCGCCGTCGATGGGCGGCAGGCGAAAGGCGCGCTCGCCATCGACATGAATATCGCGGGAACCGTGGCCGCGCCGCGCGCGATTGGTAGCGTTACCCTCAGCAAAGGCGAACTGCGCGATTTCGCGCGCGGGCTGCGGGTGCGCGCTATCAGCGCCACGGTGCGAGCGGATGGCGAGGTGCTGCATGTCACCCAGCTTTCCGCACAGGCAGGACACGGTACCATCAGCGGCAGCGGCACCATCGATCTCGCCGCACCGGGAATGCCCATCGATGTCAGCGTCAAGGCGCAGGATGCGCGGCCCATCGTCAGCGACCTGATGACGGCGACGTTCTCCGGCGACGCGAAGCTCTCCGGCAAGCTGAAAGGTGCGATGAACCTCTCCGGCAAGATCTTCGTCAGCCATGGCGAGATCAATCTGCCGGATCGCTTTCCGCCGGAAGTCGCGGTGCTGGATGTGCGCCGCCGCGGCGAGAAGCCGCCACCACCGCCTGCGCCTGCGAGTTCCGTTGCGCTCGACATCACCGTCACCACGCGCGGACAGATCTTCGTGCGCGGCCACGGGATCGACGCCGATCTGGGCGGGCGCATCCATCTCACCGGCACCAGTGCGACGCCGTTCGCGACCGGTGGATTCAAGATGAATCGCGGCACCTTCAGCATGGCGGGGCAGGTGCTCGACTTCACCACCGGCGAAGTGCGCTTCGACGGCACCGGCGTGCGCAATCGCCTCGATCCCACGTTGAATTTCGTGGCGCAGACGACCTCCGGCGGTGTGACAGCGACCCTGACAGTGGGCGGGTATGCTTCTGCGCCGAAGATTTCGCTCTCCAGCTCGCCGCAGCTGCCGCAGGACGAGATACTGGCGCATCTTCTGTTCCAGCAGAGCGTCAAACAGCTCACGCCGCTGCAACTGGCGCAGATCGCGCAGGCCGTTGCGGCGCTGGGCGGTATTGGTTCCGGCTTCAATCCGTTGGGATCGATCCGCAAGACATTGGGCCTTGACCGGCTCTCGGTCGGCAGCACCAGCGGCGGCGCGGCGGGCAGCGATCAGCAGACGACGGTGGAAGCGGGAAAATATGTGGCGCGCAATGTCTATGTCGGCGCCAAGCAGAGTCTATCCGGTGGCACGCAGGTTCAGGTGCAGGTGGATCTCACGCGGAAGCTGAAAGCGCAGGCGACACTGAGCACGATGACCGATGCCACCGCCACCAAAGGCAGCGCCGCGCAGGACAATGGCAGCAGCGTGGGCCTCAGCTACCAGTTCGAATATTAGAGAAGCGGTGAACACTCTTATCACCTCTCCCTTGTGGGAAGGTCGGAGAGCGAAGCGATCCGGGCGGGGGGGTGAGTGTCGCATGCAGCCCCCACCCGAAAAATTCTTCGCGTCCGTTCGCTGCCGCTCTCGGACTTCAGAATTTTGTCGACCTCCCCACAAGGGGGAGGCGATGAATGGAATTCAGCCGCGCGTCAGCAGGTCCATGGTGGAGACGGCCATCACCTTGGCCGAATTGACCATATCGGCGATGCCCACCCATTCATCCGGCTGATGCGCCAGATCGAGCACGCCCGGGCCATAGGCGATGCAATCCTTCAGCTTGCCGATGCGGTCGACATGCTTCTGGTCGTAGGTGCCTGGCGAGCAGACAATCTGCGCTTTCTTGCCGAGGATCTGACGCACCGCTTTCGCGGTGGCCGATGCCACGGGGCCGTCGCGATCCGCCATCGAGGGCTGCACGCTGAACAATTCGCGCATCTTGTATTTGAAGCTCGGGCGTTCCTTGGCCACGCGATCCAGCAGGGCGGTCACTTCGCCTTTGACCGACTCGATGGTCTCTTCGATCAGGAAACGGCGGTCGATGATCATTCGGCAGGAGTCCGCGACGCAAGGCACCGGCAGGCCGGTAAATTCCTCACCTTCGCCGCCATGCACCGAATTGATGTTCATGGTGGACTGGCGCGCGCCTTCCGGCACCACCGGCATGTCCGAATGGCGCGCCGCAAGGGCGGGATAGAGTTCGTGCTCGATCTTCTCCAGCACCGCGCTCATGTGACGGATGGCGCTGTCGCCGAGGAAGGGCATGGAGCCATGCGCGATGCGGCCCAGGGTTTCGATCTCCGCCCACCACACGCCGCGATGGCCAATGCAGACGCGATCGACATTGAGCGGCTCGGGGATGATGACGTGATCGACGCGCGGCTGTGAGAACCATCCGCGTTCGGCCAGATACGCGACGCCGCCATAACCGCCGGATTCTTCATCGACCGTGCCGGAAATCTCCACAGCGCCGGGAAGATCGAAACCGGAATCGAGCAGCGCTTCCACCGCGACGACGGAGGCGGCGAGGCCGCCTTTCATGTCGCAAGCGCCCCGGCCATAGACCTTGCCGTCTTTCACTTCGCCGCCGAACGGATCGACGGTCCATCCCGCGCCGGTCTGCACCACGTCGATATGGCTGTTGAAGTGCACGCAAGGGCCTTTGCGCTTGCCTTCGCGGCGCGCGATCACGTTGATGCGCGGATATTTGTCGCTGTCGCCCGGCGTTCCTTCGGCGCGCACATATTCGACCTGGAAGCCGCGCTTGAGGAGGCGATTGCCCAGATGCTCGGCGCAAGGCTGATAGGCTTCGCCCGGCGGATTGACGGTGGGAAAGCGGATCAGCTCCTGCGTCAGCGCAACGATCTGGTCTTCGCGCGCTTCGATTTCGCGCAGGACCGAGTCCACGATCTTGGGGGCGGCGTTCATCGGGACATCTCCTGTTTCAAATGCAGCGGCCCCCGTCGACTTCCATGGCGACGCCCGTGATCATGGACGCGTCGTCGCTGCAAAGAAATGCGGCGGCGGCGGCGATGTCCTGCGGGGTCGAGAAACGGCCGATGGGGATGGAGGCGAGGAATTTCGCGCGGATTTCGGGCGTGTCTTCGCCCATGAAGGTGGCCAGCAGCGGCGTTTCGCCGGCGACCGGATTGATGGCGTTCACGCGGATGCCGAACGGCGCCAGCTCCACCGCCATGGCGCGCGTGGCGGTGATCATCCAGCCCTTGGACGCGTTGTACCAGGTGAGGTTCGGCCTGGGACTCACACCGCCGGTGGATGCGATATTCAAAATGGCGCCGCGCTTCTTCGCCTTCATGCCCGGCACGATTTCATGCGCGGTGTGAAATACCGATTTGGCGTTGACGGCGATGATGCGGTCGAAATCGCTTTCGGACAGCGTGTCCAGCGGCTGCGGCTTGTGGCCGATGCCGGCATTGTTCACCAGAATGTCGATGGTGCTGAATTTTTCCGTGGCGGCCTTCGCCAGCGCCTTCACATCCTCGCCACGCGAGACATCGGTGCGCACCGCAAGGCCATTCACGTCCTTCGCCAGCGCCTGCGCGGCGGCTTCGTTCAGATCGGCGATGACGACGCTTGCGCCTTCTTCGGCGAAGCGGCGCACGATGCCTTCGCCGAAACCGGACGCTCCACCCGTGACAATCGCAACTTTGCCGTCCAAACGCATAGCTTATCCTACCCGTGAAATGCCGCGACCGTCTTCAGCCGCGTGAAAGCATAAAGCGCCTCGAAACCCTTTTCGCGGCCATGGCCGGAGCGGCCGGTGCCGCCGAAGGGCAGTTCCACGCCGCCGCCGGCGCCGTAATTGTTGATGAACATCTGTCCCGTGTGAATGGCCCGCGCCATACGCAGGGCACGGCTACCGTCGCGCGTCCACACACCGGCGACAAGGCCGTAATCGGTGCCGTTGGCGATGCGTATGGCGTCTTCTTCCGTGTCGAACGGAATGACAACCTGCACCGGTCCAAAAATCTCGTCGCGCGCCAAGGTGTGATCGGGCGCGACATCCGCAAACAGCACCGGTGCCACGAAATGCCCGCCGCGCGGCGCGGAGGCTTCGATCTTTCCTTCGGCGACAACGCGATGTCCGTTCCGGCCTTGGGCGATGAAACCTTCCACGCGCGTTTTTTGCGGACCCGAGATAAGCGGGCCGACATCCAGATCGTCTTTCGCAGCGCCCACGCGCAACGCGCGATAGCGCTCGCCCAGTTTTTCCAGCAGCGGCTCATAGAGTTTGCGCTCGACCAGCAGGCGCGACGCGGCAGAGCAGGTCTGTCCGGCATTCTGGATTCCGGCGTTCACGAGGAACGGCAATGCGCGCTCGATATCGGCGTCCGCGAAAACGATCTGCGGAGATTTTCCGCCAAGCTCCAGCGTTACCGGTACGGCGTTACGGCCAGCGGCGGCTTGCACCAGCGCGCCCACCGAAGTTGAACCGGTGAACGACAGATGATGGATACCCGGATGCGCGGCCAGCGCCGCGCCGGTTTCTTCACCGATGCCGGTGACGACATTCATTGCGCCATCGGGCAATCCGCATTTCTGCGCGATGCGCGCGAAGGCGAGCGCGGTGAGGCTCGCTTCCTCGGCGGGTTTGACCACCGTGGCGTTGCCCGCCGCCAGCGCGCCGATGACGGAGCGGCCGATGATCTGCATCGGATAATTCCACGGCACAATATGCGCGGTGACGCCATGCGGCTCGCGCAAGGTGAAAACCGTATAGTCCGCGAGATAGGGAATGGTTTCGCCGTGCAGCTTGTCGGCGGCGCCGGCATAGAATTCCAGATAGCGCGACAGCGCCAGCGCATCGGCGCGCGCCTGCTTCAGCGGCTTGCCGACATCGCGCGCTTCAAGCTCCGCGAGGTCATCGGCTTTCTCCGCCACCGCGCCACTCATCTTCATCAGAATGCGCCCGCGTTCGGCGGCGGTCAGCTTTCCCCATGCGCCCGTATAGGCTTTTGCGGCGGCGGTCACGGCGGCGTCGATATCGCTCGCGCGGCCCGCCGCAAGCGTGCCGATCTTTTCGCCCGTCGATGGATCTTCGATCGGGATTGTTGACGCTGCGTTGGTCCAGCGGCCTGCGATGAAAAGCTTTTCTTCGATCATTCCGAAATTCCGTTGCCGCACGCGGCGCACCGCAATCATGCAATCCCAAGCGTTGTGCCCGGTCAACAAGTGCGCCTGCGACAGTCTCGCAAGCCAAAGAAAAACGGCGGGAGCACGAAGGCTCCCGCCGCCAAGGTATTCGTCAAATCCCTAGTATTTGTAATCGAGCCGCACGCCCACCGTCGCCGGTTCGCCGCGCTGGGCGATGTCGATGCCCGGCAGGAAGAAGTTGCGCGTCGTGTCGTACTTCGTGTTGGTGCAGTTGTGACAATAGACCGTTGCCGCCCACGGGCCGTCATTCGGCGACAGCGTGACGTTCAGATCGGTCAGCCAGTACGACTTCACATAATAGACCGGTCCCAGCAGCAGCGGGTTCAGGTGGTCGTGGAACACCCAGTCCACGCCCGTGTCGAGCGTGTAGCCGGGAAGCTGCCAGGTGTAATTGACCGAACCGTTGTAGCTGAGCGGCGGGAAGCCGATGCGCGCGCCCTTTTTGTTGTCGTAGATCGCGTTGCCGGCCGGCGGCACGCAGATCGCTGCGGGCACGCAAGCAGCCACGGAGGCGGGAATGTCGAGGAAGTTGTCGAACTGGTCGAACTTGCCGTCCTTCCAACCCACGGCCTGCGTGATCTTCAAGGCATCGATCGGCTGCCAGATCGCCGACAATTCGCCACCATAAACATGCGATTTCGGTGCGTTGACGAGCGATCCGACCGGGCCGGTGGTGCCCCACACGGCGGACTGAATCTGCTGGTTCTCGTAGTGATACCAGAAAACGGAGCCGTTGAGCTGCAACGTGTCGTCCAGAAGGTTGGATTTCACGCCACCTTCATAGGCCCACAGCACTTCGGGCTTGAGCGGCGGCGCGGCTTGCGAGCCGTTATAGGTGGTGAAGCCGCCGGACTTGATGCCTTCGCTGACGCTCGCATAGAGCATCACGTTCTCGCTCGGCTTGTATTCGATTTCGCCCTTGCCGGAGAGACGGTTGTTGGTGACGGACTGTCCGACGCTCGGCGTCAGCGGGATGGTCGGCGCGCCCGGCAGGAAGACGCCGTTGAGCACGAAGTCGCCGATCGAGCGGCTTTCGGAGTTATAACGCAGGCCGCCGATCACCTTCAGCTTGTCGGTGATCTGGTATTCTTCCTGCGTGAACACGGCTTTGCTTTCGACATGCTGGCGATAGCGCGTGTCGGTGACGAGGCCGAGCGAATCCGCAAAATCCGAATCGAAGATTTCGCTCATGACCTGGTGCGAATAATAGCCGCCGATCATCCAGCTGAACGGACCGTCGCCGTTCGAGGCCAGACGCAATTCCTGCGAGAAGACATGCGCGCTGGTGTCGAAATAGGTTCCCGCCAATGCGTATTGCGACGCATCCCAGTCGTTGTATTCGCGGCGATGCAGGTTCTCGTAAGAGGTGATCGAGGTCAGCGTGCCGAAGCCCAGATCGCCATGGACCTGCATGTTCACGCCATCGGCGTTGGTGCGGTGGAACGGCGCCTGGTCCGGCGCTATGCCGGTAGCGGTGTCAAACGTCGCCGATCCGCCCCACGCCGTCTTCTTCGTGTCGGTGAAGGCGGGGATCGTGATGCCGGTGAGATTGTTCGGATTCGTGCTCAGGATCGGATCGAACAGATAAAGACCCGTCGGCTGCGAACGGTCAGAGCTGTAATGGCCTTCGAACAACACGTTCCAGCGGTCGTTGAGTGTCCATTGCAGCTCGCCGCGCACCGATGTCGTGTCCTTCTTGCCGAACTTGTCGCCGGTGTTGATGTTCTTCTGCCAGGAGCCGCCCTGATCGGTGATGAAGGCGATGCGGCTATCGAGGCCCTCGGCCAACGGGACGTTGATATAACCGTTGCCAATGAACTCGTTGTGGCTGTCGTAGTCGGCTGTCAGGCCGAAACCGAAATCGTCGGTCGGCTTGTTGGTGATGAAGTTGATCGCGCCGCCGGTGGTGTTCACGCCATAGAGAGTGCCTTGCGGGCCGTAGAGAACTTCCGTGCGCTCGATATCGAAGATCGAGCCCTGCGTCTGCGCCGGGATCGGATAGGCCACTTCGTCAACATAGACGCCGACGGTGGAGGAGTTGTTCGAGGCGTAGTCGTCGAAGCCGACGCCGCGCAGGCGGAATTCCGGCTGGCCGCTGCCGAAGGCCGGAACCGCTTCAAGGCTTGGCGTCGCGTATTGCAGGCCATTGACCTTGGTGATGCCCTGACGCTTCAGATCGTCCGAGGTGAGCACGCTGAGCGCGATCGGCACGTTCTGCGCGGATTCCGAACGCTTCTGCGCCGTGACGGTGATGGTCTCAATGCCCGATGACTTGTCCTGCGCCAAGGCCGGCGCGGCGATACCGCTCGCGGCAATCAAAATCTGGGCGCAAGCACCCGCCAACAAAATCCGTTTCATGTGATGACGTCCCCAATTGCGACACCGCTCGCCAGCGGTTTGAAATGAAAGTGTGCGCCCGCCGTCATAATTGTCAACGATACGCGGTATATTGCGCGCGGATTGCGCCGCGTGTGGGCGTTCGCGCAACACGCCGCTTCCGGATCGATGCGCTGTTGGATATTCGCGCCGCGAATTCGCTGCCGCTTTATTGACGCTGCGTTATCGCCGCGACCGGCCTGCGCTCTTCGCCGGGGGAAAACCGAAGTGCAGCCAAAACAATCGCAAAGTTTACGATCAGGCCAATAAAGCCTGCATTCGCGCCGCCGACGGGAAGTGCAAATTCATAGATAGTAATCGCGACAATATCGCCAGCCGCGATCCCTGCGATGATCGCGGACGGACGCATCCGCCGCGCGAACAGAATTCCCAGCATCCCCGGCAAAAATTGCGCGATGCCGAAATAGAAGAGGTTGTTGATCGTCACCAGCAGTTGCGAGGACGTCGCAGCGCCGCCGATCGACAGCAAAAGATAGAAGGCGATGATGACTTGCGACCATTGGCGTTGCTGATTGTCGTTCAGCCCGGGCACCAGGTTGCGCGACACCAGCGAACCGATGGCGAGACAGATGCCGGTGAGAACGACGAGCGCCGAAAGCGCGGCCCCTGCCATGACGAGCCCCACCAACGGTGCGGGCAGCAACGCTTGCGCGACGAGAGGGAATACTTCGTTGGGGGATCCGACCTGCGTCGGATGCATGAGTGCAAAATAAGCGACAATTGTGAGGAACGGAAACATCAGCATGTAGAGCGGCATCGTCACCTGCGCGCGACGCACGGCGGAGGCGGAGCGCGCGGTGAACACATAGGCGCAGGTCTGCGGCACGATGCAGAACCCGACGCTCTGCGCGAGCACAGTGGTGATGGAGAACACATCGCCTTTCAGTGTCGGCGTCATCGCATGCTTCCACGCCGCGGTCGGATGCAGCGCCGCGCCGACGCCCCAATGATCGAGCGCCACCAGCGTCGTCAAAAGGATCGCGAGGATCAAGAGGATGTCTTTCAGCACCGCGACATAGGCCGAGGCGCGAATGCCGGAGATCGCGATGTACGTGAACGCGAGAACGCCGGCGAGGCAGGTGAGCAACAGCGGCGAGATGGACCAGTCCAGGACCTTCAGAACGATCTGCAGCCCGAGAAATTGCTGCATGCCGAGCGGCACCAGGAAAATGAGCGCCGTGCCCGTCACCACAATCTCCAGCGCGCGGCTACCGAAATGGCGGCGGAACAGATCGGGCATCGTCACAGCACCGTAGACACGGCCCGCGCGCCAGATCAGGGGATTGAGGAAATAGCCGACGACGAAGGCCAGAAGGATATAGCCCAGGAACCAGGTGACGAAACCGGTGCCGCTGGCATAAACGCCGCCGGGATAACCGAAGATCGTCGCGATGCTGTAGGTCTCGCCCACCGCGAGGAAGAAGAACAGCACCGTGTTGAACTGGCCGGAGGCGACGAAGAAATCTTCTGCCTTCTGATGCAAGTGGCCGCGCTTGGACAAAAGCGCGAGCAGCAACGACAGAGCAATGACCGCCAGAAACGCAATGGTCACGGCGCGGCACCGGTGTCGTAGTCGGTGTCGATATGCTCGTCCGGCAGATCGCGGTCATGGCCGAACCAGCAGATCGCAAGACACGCCGACGCCAGCGGAATGCAGCAGAACAGCCACAGCAATGCCAGCGGCACGCCGAAGACTGAGATATCGAGCCGGCCAAGCAGCGGCACGGTCGGAATCACCGACAGGAACGGCACGGCGATACCGATCGTGGTGCGGGCAAAAGGCGACACGCGTTTACTCCCGTGGCGTCAGAGCGTGTGCCAGGTCTTGCCTTCCGCGCCTGGCGGCAAGGTTGCTTCGTAGATGCCGCGCGCCACGGCACGCGCCAGAACATCGGCTGCGAGAGAGCCAAGACGCGCGACGGTGAACTCCGCCATGGGGCCCGTCCTCTTGCGCTTCGCCGTCGAGAGGCCGAACACCACATCGCCATCGAACGGCGAATGGATCGGGCGGATGGCGCGCGCCAAACCGTCCTGTGCCATCATGGTGACGCGTTTCATCTGGTCGATATCGAGGTCAACATCCGTTGCGATGCAGGCGATGGTGGTGTTCTTGCGCGGGCCTGGATCGCGCTTGGTCAGGCCCCAATCTTCCAGCGCAACGCGTTTGTCGCTCGCGCCAAGGCCGCCGAACTCGTTGCCGATCTCCAGCGGTCCTGCCCAGAAATTCTTGGTGCCCGGCACGACTGCGGAGCCCAGACTGTTCACCGCCACGATGGCGCCGACCGTCATGCCGTCTGCGGTGACATAAGACGCCGAGCCCAATCCGCCTTTGATGCCGCCCGATTCCGCGCCATAGCCCGCACCTGCGGTGCCGAGTTTGAAATCCGATGAGACGTTCTGGACTGCTTTCAATCCGAGATCGCGATAGGGCGGGTTGAGGCCCCAATTCTTGTTTCCCTGATTGGCGAGATCGTAAAGGATCGCCGCAGGAATGACGGGCGAAACCGGCACGCCGGGCTCGCGCATCATCGCAAAACCGCGATCGTGCGCGCCAAGCCAGGTGGCCACGCCGTCGGCCGATGCCAATCCGTAAACCGAACCGCCCGACAGCACGACCGCATCGACCGAGTGCACAAGGTTCCAGGAATTGAGCGCGTCAGTCTCGCGCGTGCCGGGACCGCCGCCGCGCACATCCGCAGCGCAAGTCGCGCGGCCATCGGGCAGGATCACGGTGACGCCGGTGCGCGCTTTGGAATCTTCGGCATGACCGATCTGCAACCCGGCCACATCGGTAATGAGATTTCGCACGCCGGGACCGCCGCCCGCTTTCGTCTCTGCCGCCCAGGCGATGCGCGGTGCGGATGCAAGGATGGCTGCTCCGGTGGTGAGCGAAGCAAGCAAGTCACGGCGATTCATGAAAGTCCCCTCGATTGAACGCGGCATGCGCGGGTTCGTTCATGCCGCGCTGCCAACCAGCACGTTACTATCGGCACGACTCCCGACGCCTGCAAGTGCGGTGGCCATCGAAGGCCACAGAGCACTCATGCAGACTCGTAAGGGAAACTTGCTCGAAGAGAGCCGGCATATCGCGGTGATGTTTTGGAAAACGGGCGAAGCCGGGAGGGATATCAGGCTTTCAAGAATCGGCTGAAATCCTGGATTTTGAGCCGCCAACCAAAATAACTTACTTTCCAATTTTGGTTCTTGGAATTGAATTGTCCGTCAAGTTGTAGTGCCGGCCGGCGGGCGGCGTCTTGCCTTCCATGAATTTGATGAGTTCGGATTCCGGCGCGATGCAGATGGACAGAATCCGGCACGGCTCGTCGCCCACCGCGATATAGGCGTGGCCCATATTGCTGTCGAAATAGATGGAATCGCCCTTCTTCAAATTTGTGGGCAGATACATATCGGTGTAGAGATCGAGTTCGCCCTCGAGCACATAGACGAACTCTTCGCCAGGATGGCGGTTGAATTCTCCAAATTCCTCGAGGCTCTTCGCCGTGATGTCGATGGTCATGGGAATGGAGTGTTTATTGAGCAGTTCGTAGGCCAGATAGCGATAACGGCCGATGGGCGTGTCGATCGATTTCGCATCGTCGCTTCTTGTGATGCTGCGCCGGCCATTGGTGTCGCCGCCCGCATATTGCGAGCTGGGCGCGACGAAGAGGCCGGCCATGTCCGCATCCAGCGCGACGCTGACGCGCATGAGCTTGTCGAGCGTAAGCTCCATCTTGTCGTTTTCGACCTTGGAGAGACTGGAGACCGGTAGCCCGCTGCGCCGGCTCACTTCCGCGAGGCTCCAGCCGCGTTCGAGCCGCAATGCTTTCAACGCCGCGCCGGGTCTCACGATGGAGGGTGGCTTGGTGGTTGGAGCGGACATGGGATCTCCGGACGGACGGGTTGAGCATATTCCTAACAAAATCGCTGCTGCGGTGAAAGGCGTTTCTCTTATGAAACCTTCTGCGTACGCATCCACGGCACCATGCGTTCGATGGCGGTTTCGATCTGCGGCGTGGAAACCGCGAAGCTGAAGCGCACGAAGCGGCGGCCCTGCACCGGATCGAAATCGATGCCAGGCGCGGTGGCAACGCCCGTCGCTTTCAACATGTCCTTGCAGAATTTGAAGCTGTCATCCGTCAGATGGCCGACATTGGCGTAGACGTAGAATGCGCCATCGGGTGGGGCTATGGCGTTCAATCCCAAACGCGGAAGCGCGTTCAGCAGTAGTTCGCGATTGCGCCGATAGACGGCGACGTGGCCATCCAGTTCTTCATGTGCATCGAGCGCGGCGAGCGCCGCATGCTGGGAGAGAGAAGGCGCTGAGAGGAACAAGTTTCCGACAAAGGCGCGCGCGCGGTGTAGATGTTCTTTGGGCACCAGCAGCCAGCCCAGGCGCCAGCCAACCATGCTGAAATATTTCGAGAAGCTGTTGATCACGAAAGCCGAGGGATCGAACTCCAGAATGGAATGCGTGCGCTCGCCATAGCTGAGGCCATGATAGATCTCATCGGAGACGATTTGAATGCCGCGTGCACGGCAGACTTCCACAATCGCCTGCAATTCCCGCGGTGGGATGATCGTGCCGGTGGGATTGGCCGGGCTGGCGATGATGACGCCGGCCGGAGGCGGATCCAGCGCCGCGAGAGTGGTGGACGACAACTGAAAGCGTTCGGATTCGCCGCAAGCGATCTCCACCGGCACAAGATGAAGTGCTCTGAGCGTGTTGCGGTAAGCGACGTAGCCGGGGCGCGCGAGCGCCACGCGGTCGCCGGGCGAGAAGCGCGAGATGAGCGCCAGCACGAGCGCAGGCGATGCGCCGCATGTCAGGATGAATTGCTCGGGATCGGCGATGACGCCGTAGCTATCGCAATAGTGCCGCGCCAAACGCTGCTTCAGCGGCACGCTTTCCCAATAGCCCATGGGATCGGTGTCGAGAATGCGATGCGCGGTTTCGATGGCCGCGCGCGGTGCGCCGGTGGAAGGCTGGCCGAACTCCATATGAATGACGGAGCGGCCCTCGGTTTGCAGCGTGTGTGCGAGCCGGCTGATCGCTATCGCGTGAAACGGTTCGATATCTGCTTTGGGCAGGCTTGCGATAGCGCTTCGCTTCACCGGTCCGCGCAGAAGGGCTTTCCCCGGGTCATTCATAAGGAGCTTCCACCTGCGGGCTTATTTTTTCTATGTAGAAATTAATGGCAGATATGAAAATAGTTGCGCAATAGAAAAATGCGGCATAGAGATCGTCAGGCCGCAATATGAGGGGCAGGGCGTGAAGGGGTTGGCTAGCGCCGTATTGGCGAGTCTGTTCGTTGCCGGTTCCGCGTTCGCGCAGCCGGCATCTCCGGTCAGCCAACCCGCAAAGACAAGCGCACCCATTGCGGCATCCGCCGCGCACGATCTCACCCGCGAAGACGTTGGCGCATGGCTCGACGGTTTTCTGCCCTATGCGCTGGAACGTGCCGACATCGCGGGCGCCGTGGTGCTCGTCGTCAAAGATGGAAATGTCCTGTTCAAGAAGGGCTATGGCACCGCGGATGTGGCGGCGAAACGCCCCGTCGATCCAGATCGCACGCTGTTTCGTCCCGGCTCCATCTCCAAGCTGTTCACCTGGACCGCGGTGATGCAGCTCGTCGAGCAGCACCGGATCGATCTGGACCGCGACGTCAACACCTATCTCGATTTCAAGATCCCGCCGTTTCAAGGCGAGCCCATCACGATGCGGGAGTTGATGACGCACACGCCCGGCTTCGAGAATGCGCTGGAAGAAGTGATTGCGGTGAAGCCGACTCATCCGCAACTGCGCGATTTTCTGAAGAGCTGGATGCCGCCGCGGATTTTCCAGGCCGGGAAGGTGCCAGCCTATTCCAACTATGGCGCCGCGCTTGCTGGTTATATCGTGCAGCGTGTCTCCGGCCAGCCATTCCCCCAATACATCGCGCAGCACATCTTCGCGCCGCTTGGCATGAACCATTCGACGTTCCTGCAGCCGCCGCCGGCCGCGCTGGCGCCGTTGCTTTCGCGCGGCTATCTCACGGCAGCGGGCGAAGCCGAACCTTTCGAGATGCTGGCCGCGACGCCGGCCGGCGGATTGTCAGCACCCGCTTCCGACATCGCCAAATTCATGATCGCGCATCTGCAGAACGGCGAATATGAGGGCCATCGCATTCTTCAAGCGGCGACCGCGCGGCAGATGCATGGCACGCCCTACACAACCATAAGCCCGGCGCTCAACCGCATCACGCTTGGATTTTTCCAGCTCAATCGCAACGGCCACCGCATCGTCGGGCATGATGGCGATACGCGTTTCTTCCATAGCGCAGTGTCACTGTATCTGGACGACAATGTCGGTTTATTCATTTCGCTGAACAGCGCCGGCCGCAACTCCGACACGTTCGATCTCCGCGAAAAGCTATTCGACGATTTCACCGACCGCTATTTCCCCGGCCCCACGCCGCCCGGGAAAGTGCCGCTGGCAACGGCAAAGGCGCATGCCGCGATGATGGTGGGCCAATATGACGGCTCGCGCCGTGCGGACACGACCTTCGTGTCTTTCGTGAACCTGCTCAGTCAGGTGGACATCAGCGCGGACGATTCCGGGCGTCTCGTCACACCAATGACCGGCCTGAATGGCGAGCCCAAAACCTATGAAGAGATCGCGCCCTTTGTGTGGCGCGAGGTGGGCGGCAAAGGTTTGCTTGCCGCAAAAGTGGTGAACGGCAAAGTCGTCATGTGGGGCGAGGGCAACGATCCATCCGGCGCCTATACGCCGGTACCCGGATGGCGCAATGCGGCGTGGCTTCTGCCGGCGCTGGAATTGTCGGTCCTTTTTCTCCTGCTGGCGACGATCGCATGGCCCCTTGCCGCTCTGACGCGCCGCAGATATCGCGCGCCGCTCACGCTTGAAGGCATGGCTTTGCGCGCGCGGCGATGGACGCACATTGCGGTGGCCGCGGAAGTTTTTGTCGTCGGCGGATGGCTGTTCGTGATCGTCGGCATGATGTCGACATTCTATTGGACCTGGGCGCCGTATTTCGTCAGTTCCGCGATGGAAAAATGGATACTGATCCTTCACGCGTTCAGTATCGTCGTGCTTCCACTCGCCACGCTGATCACGCTCTGGAATCTGTGGATCACGTTTTCACGCGCCGATGCCGGCGTGATGGCGAAACTGTGGGGCGCGATCCTCGCCGTCAGCTGCCTCGTCGTGCTTTGGGCAGGCATCGTTTTCCACTTCATCGGCCTGGGACTGTCGTTCTGAGATGATGCAAAGAGACGGGTTCATGGGACGATTCGCGAGTAGAAAATTATTGTCACCATAGAAATATATGTCATATTAGAAAAACAGACCTTGGGGAGGGTGACATGCCTTTGTTTGGATTGAGTTTTTTGCGGGCCGGTCTTTTGGCTGGCGCGGCGATAGCTGTGTTGGGAACGCCATCCGCGTTCGGCCAGACCGCGGCCGATACCTCGTCCAGCAAAAGCGCAGGCGGGATTGAAGAAGTCATCGTCACCGCCGAAAAGCGGCCGGAAGCGGTTCGAAAGATCTCCGGCTCCGTGTCGGCCGTAACGGGCGCGCAGCTTGAGGCGCTCGGCGCGCAGGATATGTCGGACTATCTCACCCGCACGCCGGGCGTCGTGTTCAATGCGCAAACACCCGGCAATTCGACCGTGGTGCTGCGTGGCATTTCCACCACGACCGGCATCGACCAGGGGCAGGGCACGACTGGCTACTTCATCAACGACGTGCCGCTCACCGATCCGTCTTATTCCATTGCGACACCGGACATCGATACGTTCGATGTGGACAACATTGTGGTTCTGCGCGGTCCGCAAGGCACGCTGTTCGGATCGTCCTCGCTGGGCGGCGCGGTGAACTACCAGGCGGCGAAGCCCGATCTCGACGATTTCGGGATGCATCTGCAGGGCACCATCGAAAGCACCGCGCATGGCGACGTCGGCGGCTCGGGCAAGGTCATGCTCAATGTCCCGATCGTGACGGATACCTTCGCCGTGCGCGGCGTCTATGTGTATCGCGATATTTCCGGCTTCATCGACAATCTCGGGACCGGGCAGAAAGACGCGAACCGCACCTTGATCCGCGGCGGCCGCATCGAGGCGACGTGGAAGCCGGGCCCGAATACGACCATCAATTATCTTTTCCTCGACCAGACGGAAGATACGCGCGATCTCGGCTATGCTGAGCCTGCGCTGGCCGGAAAATACGCGAAGACCACGTTGATCCCCGAAACCGCGAATTTCGGCACCAAAATCCACAATCTGCGGCTCGATCAGGATTTCGGTTTTGCCACGCTGACGGCGACGGCGACGTATCATCAGAAGACGCAGGACACGCTTCAGGACAACACGGCCGTGTTCGGCGGCGTCTTCCCCGGTGCGTCGCTGGTGACGATCGGCCAGCCAGCGAAGAGCACAGGGCAAACCTATGAAGTGCGTCTCGCTTCGCCTAGCGGAGATCGTTTCGAATATGTGGTCGGCCTCTACTACGACAAGACGAAAGAAAAGGTGAGAAATATCGGTGCCGGCACCGGTATCACGGATTCCATCGAGGCGGTGTACGGTCCCATCTTCGGCGCCGGCATAGGCGCCCTTTCGGCACCGAACAATGTCTGGCTCGACGCCTACATCCCGGCCGAAGGCCGCGAAGAAGCGGCGTTCGGTGAATTCACCTATCATTTCAGCAATGAATGGAAGGCAACGCTTGGCGGCCGCCTGTTCGATGAAAAGTTGAACAGTGAAACGAAAGCCAGCGGTTTCTACATTCTGGCGACCGGCGGCAGCGGACTCTCGAGCGATACGTTCGGCAAACAGAAGGCGAGCGGCTTCAATCCGAAGGCTTCTATTACCTGGACGCCGAGCGACGACTTCATGGCCTATGGTCTTGTGTCGAAGGGATACCGGTTCGGCGGGCCGAACGTCACGCCGTCCACACCGGCGGATCCCGTGCCGGCTTCCTATAGCAGCGACTCGCTGATCAATTATGAGCTGGGCATGCGTTCCAATCTGCTGGACAACCGGCTGCAACTGGACGCCACGGCTTTCTATATCGATCGGAGCAACATCCAGGTCCATCTGCTCACATCGACGAATCTCAACTATGCCACCAATGGCGGCAGGGCTCGCAGCTACGGCCTGGAAACGGCGGCAACGTATTTTGCCACCGATAATCTAACGCTTTCGACCAACGTGACCTATTTGAACGCCGCGCT
>Ga0164242_10002038_pt1 | contig 23520 bp, 22 predicted proteins | sample OricomgcompostMG_FD_108783 | JGI IMG/M metagenome (GOLD analysis project Ga0164242, IMG submission 108783) | Miracle-Growth compost microbial communities from Emeryville, California, USA - Original compost - Miracle growth compost (MG) ... | reverse complement strand
TCGCCCACCTCACTGGTGGAGTAGACGACGGCCAGGCCCGTGCGCGCACGCTGCGCGACGAGCCGGAAGACCTCGGCCTTGGCGCCGACGTCGATGCCGCGGGTCGGCTCGTCGAGCAGCAGCACCTTGGGACCGGTCGAGACGATCTTGCCGATCACGACCTTCTGCTGGTTGCCGCCGGAGAGCGAGCCGATGGGGGCACCGGCGCCGTCGGTCTTCACCGTGACGTCGGCGATCGCCTCATCGGCGTGCGCCCTCTCCTTCGCGCGCGACACGAACAGTCCCCTGACGAAGGTGCTGACGGCGGCCAGCGAGATGTTGCGGCCGACGCTGAGCGTGGGCACCAGGCCGTCGCGCTGGCGGTCTTCGGGCACCAGCCCCAGCCCCGATGCGAGCCGATCACGCAGGCTGAGGTTCGTGATCTCGCCCTTGCGCATGGTGACCCGCCCGCCGGCGAGCGGGCGGCGCCCGGCCACGGCCTCGAGAAGCTCGGTACGGCCGGCACCCATCAGCCCGTAGATGCAGACGATCTCACCCTCCTGCACCTTCAGCGACAGCCGGTCGACCAGCATCCGGTCGGGTTCCTTCGGATCCGCCACGCTGACCGCGTCGATGTCGAGCGCGAGGGGCCCGAACTCGTAGCCGTCCGGGGGCGAGCCGAGGTCGAAGTTCTCACCGACCATGTGGCGCACGATCCATTCCAGATCGATCTCGTCGGCCGGCGCTTTGGCGGTCATCGAGCCGTCGCGGAGCACCACCGCCTGATCTGTCACTTGCAGCGCCTCTTCGAGGTGGTGCGAGATGTAGACGATGGCCACGCCCTTGCCGGTCAGGTCGTCGATCACGCGGAAGAGGATCTCGACCTCATTGGCGGACAGCGCCGAGGTCGGCTCGTCCATGATGAGGATGCGTGACTCGGCCAGCAGCGCACGCGCGATCTCGATGAGCTGCTGCTCTCCGAGTCGCAGCTCCGACACGATGACGTGCGGATCGATGTCGAGCCCCAGCTCGGTGAGCACCTCGCGGCTGCGCTTCTCCTGCTCGCGGTAGTCGACCGCCAGCCCCCGGCGCAGTTCGCGCCCCATGTAGAGGTTGTCGCGCACCGAGATGTTCGGCGACAGGCTCAGTTCCTGATGGATGATCGAAATGCCGTGGTCGCGGGCGTCGTTGGTGTCGGCGAAGACGACCTCCTGCCCGTCGAGGAGGATCGTGCCGTCGGTGGGCTGCTCGACGCCGGAGAGGATCTTCATGAGCGTCGACTTGCCGGCGCCGTTCTCGCCGAACAGCGTGGTCACCGTGCCGGGGTAGACGTCGAAGTCGACGCCTTTCAGGGCGCGCACGCCGCCGTAGTTCTTCACGATGTGGCGCGCCGACAGGACCGGCGCGCCCAGCTGCTGTGCCGCGTTCATGCGCTCACTGCTCCACCGTGATCTTCGACGGCGTGACGTTCCACTGCTGCGGATTCACCAGCGTGAAGGCGCCCTGCACCGAGACCGTCTTGCCCTCGAGCGCGGTCGCGTTCATGGCCGCGAGGTTCTTCTTCAGCACGTCGTTGATGGCGGCTCCGGCGTCCTGGAACTGGATCTGGTTCTCGAAGTCGTTGAGCGTGACCTTGCCAGTGACGTCGCGCAGATCGGTGCCGTTGACGGCGGGGCCGAGCTGCAGGCCGACGTTGATGTCCTTGGGCAGTCCCGTGACGGTCACCGGCGTGTAGCCGGAGGCCGGGACCTTACCGACCATGCCGGTGAACGTGACCGGGATGATGTAGGTCGCGCCGTCGACCGACTTGCCGTACTGCTTCGCTGCGGCTGCCTGGTCCTTCTCGACCGCGGTGGCGAGCGTCGCGGCGTCCACGGCATTGTCGGCGATGTAGCTCTGGATCTTCGGGAACTGCGCCGCGCCGTATTCTTCGGCGTTGAACTTCTGCGTGCCCTGGGCCGCCTCCGAGTCCTTCGAGACGACCCTGGTCGACAGTGCCATGGCAACCACCAGGATGACGATCAGACCGATCCAGATGAGCCGTTTGACGATCGGCCGCATGCCTCTGGGCTTGACGGCGACGCTGGTGGTGACGGCGCTCATGCGATCAGCACCCGCGACTCGGTGTCGTTCGGCCGGATCTGCAGCTTGCGACCGGTGCCGGCGCGGAACATCGCGAGCGCGTCGGCGTAGTCATCGAGCGTGAAGGAGTGGCTGACCATCGCCGTCGCGTTGATCGCCCCGGCCTCGAACAGCTCGACCGCACGCCCGAACGAGTTGAGCACGGCCATGGTCCCGACGATCGAGAGCTCGTCACGGTAGACGCGGAACGGCGAGAACTGCGCCGTTCGGTCGGCCGGAGCCACCCCGAAGTCCTGGAAGAAGCCGGCCGGCTTGACGCGGGTGAGCGCGTCTTCGATGGCCCGGATGTTGCCGGTGCAGTCGATGACCACGTCCCACTTCTCACGGTCGGCCTGATCTGCGCTCGTATAACGGTTCTGGATACCGCACTCGGCGGCGACCTTCAGTCGGTCTTCGTTGAGGTCGACGATCGACACGGTCGACGCGCCCGCGCGCGACGCGAGCTGCGCCATGAGCAGACCCATCGTGCCCGAGCCGTAGACGAGCACGTGGTCGCCGAGCCGGCGAGGCAGCACGTCCCACCCGCGGATGGCGCAGGCCAGCGGCTCGATGAGCGCCGCCTGGTAGAGGTCGGTCTCGGGCTTGAGCCTGTAGACGTTGCGCGAGGGCGCGGTGAAGAACTGCTGCGAGGCGCCGTCGCTGGCGACCACGCCGAGCCCGTTCCACTGGGGGCAGAGGTTCTGATGCCCGTTCAGGCAGAACTCGCACTCGCCGCAGGTCGTGCTGGGGTTGACGGCGACGTGATCGCCGACCTTGAAATCGAACACCCCGTCGTTGACGCCCTCGCCGAGCGCGACGATGGTGCCGGTCGCCTCGTGTCCGGGAACGAGGGGGAAGACCGTGCCCTCGAACTCTCCGTCGAACACGTGGGTGTCGGTGCCGCAGATGCCCACTGCGGCGGTCTCGATGAGGATCTCCTTGTACCCGGGTTCGGGTGTGGGCCGCTCCTGCAGGGCGAGTTCTCCCTGGGCGGTGAAAACGACTGCGCGCATCTTTGCTCCCGTTCGCGGCGTCGACCCCGCATACGGTGCGGTGGCCATTCACCTCGTGTTACTTTTTCTGTGATCTTGTCACATGATCACGTTAAATACACCATAAGAATGGTGCGGCCCGATGTCAACAGCCGCGATCGTGAGGAGAAGAAGAGATGTCCATCCCCCAGACAATGCGTTCCGCCGTCCTCGTGCGCGCAGGCGAGATCCGCATCGAAGAACGGCCGACGCCGGCGCCCGAACCCGACGAGGTGCTCGTCGAGGTCAGCGCCGTGGGCGTGTGTGGCTCTGACGTGCACTTCTACAAGGAAGGACGGCTCGGCGACTGGACCGTCGACGAACCGCTCGTGCTCGGCCATGAGTCCGGCGGGCGCATCGTCGCCGTGGGGCGGGATGTCGCGACCAGCCGCCTCGGCGAGCGCGTGTCGATCGAGCCACAGCATCCCTCCCCGTCATCGGCAGAGACGCTCCGCGGCGACTACAACCTCGACCCGCACATGCGGTTCTATGCGGTGCCCGGCACCGACGGTGCCTTCTGCCAGTACGTCACGATCCAGAGCCACTTCGCGCACGCCGTGCCCGATGCCGTCAGCGACGGCGCCGCCGCCCTGCTCGAGCCTCTGTCGGTCGCCATCGCGGCCGGGCGCAAGGCCGAGCTCGGCCTGGGCTCGCGCGTGCTCGTGACCGGGGCAGGCCCGGTCGGGCTCGCCGTCGCGCAGGTCGCGCGTGCGTCCGGCGCGACCGAGGTGCTCGTCACCGACATCAGCGCCGAGCGGCGCGCGGCGGCGCTCCGGTTCGGCGCCACGGCCGTGCTCGATCCGGTCGCCGAGGCCGAGACGGTCGCCGTGTCACGGGTCGACGCCTTCATCGACGCATCCGGAGCGGGCGCCGCCGTGCACGCCGGCCTCGAGGCACTGAGGCCGGCAGGGCGGGCCGTTCTCGTGGGCATGGGGCTGGCCGAGCTGCCGTTCCCCGTGACACACATCCAGAACAACGAGCTCGTGGTCACCGGCGTCTTCCGCTACGCGAACACGTGGCCCACGGCCGTCGCCATGGCCGCGTCGGGACTGGTCGATCTCGATGCGATGGTCACCGGCGCCTATCCGCTCGCCGAGACCGCCGCCGCCCTCGAATCCACGACAGCGCCCGGCACGATCAAGAGCGTCGTCGAGCCTCAGCGCTGATCGCTCGCACGCGCATCCGCTCCCCGTCAGCCCCCGCGCACGAGCCCGGGCCGCAACACCGCGCCCGCTCAGCCCCGTGCACGGGCACGGGCGCCGCCGGGATTGCCAGTCACTTCATCGGCCTGCTGCGGTGTCTGCACGTGCGCTTCGGTCATGTCTCCCCCTCATCGCCGGCATCGGCCGTCACGGTCATTCTGCCGCGGGCGCGTGCTGCGCCACCACCGCCTCGCGGGCGGCTTTCCGCAGGCGCCGCAGCCGCCGATACGCGCGCGCTCGGCGCCGCAGGCGCCGTGTGCCGCCCACGATGCGCTCACGGAACACCCAGTACACGGCGAGCGCGAGCAGCATGAACGGCAGCAGCTCGGGTGCCATCAGGAAGGTGCCGAGCAGCGCCTCGAGCCCCTCGAAGCCGACCACGGCGGCGGCGCCGAGAATCATCCAGGTGTTGAAACGCCACAGCGGCGCGGCCCACAGCCGCGCGCGGCGTCGGGCGCGCAGCATCCACAGACGGACGAGACGAACGGAACGGAAAGAAGGCATGACGAGGCTTTCGTGAGAGCACGGACACAGGGTCTGTGCCGCCCCGTCATGCGATCGCGCGCGTCAGGCGAGGCGGCCGAAAGCCGCCCCGGGCGCGCGCGGGCCTCGTCCGCCGAGCGGACGCGGTATCGCAGGCACCGGTGCCGCGAGCACGAACACCGGCTCGCGGACGAACACCGGGAGGGATGCCGCCGCCCACCGCCGCAGCATCGTCGCCAAAAGCACCGCGGCCACGACCGCGACCACCATCGCCGCGAGCAGCGTCGCCAGGACGAGCGCGAACGAACTCGCATGCGCCTCGAGCCACACCCAGGTCGTCAGGGCGATGAGCCCCTGGGACAGTGTGTCGATCATGCGCGCCTTCTGGATCGTGGATGCCGCGGTGCGGCCATTCTCGCACGGGCGGTGTCGCACGCGTGCGGAGCGGGGTAGGTTCGGCGGTATGGCACAGGCCGTGGTCGATCTCAGCGGCCAGGGGTGGCTGCAGGTGGGAGAGCTGCTCCTGGCATTCGCGCTGAGCGCCCTCATCGGATTCGAGCGCCAGCTGCGCCGGCACAGCGCGGGCATCCGCACGCAGGCGATCGTCGGCACCTCGGCCGCGCTGTTCGTCCTGGTGAGCAAGTACGGGTTCATGGACGTGCTCGGCGACCGCGTCGAGCTCGACCCCTCACGCGTCGCAGCCCAGGTCGTCACGGGCATCGGCTTTCTCGGCGCCGGCCTCATCCTGACGCGGCACGGGGCGGTGCGCGGACTCACGACGGCCGCGTCGGTGTGGGAGACCGCGGCGATCGGCATGGCCGCCGGCGCCGGGCTCTGGCTGCTGGCGCTCGTGGTGACGGCGCTGCACTTCGTGATCACCTACGGCGTGCAGCTGTTCGGCCGGTTTCTGCCCGGCAACGTCGAGCACCAGGTGCAGATGCGGGTCGTCTACGCGGACGGACGCGGCCTGCTGCGCATCGTGCTCGCGACGGTCACCGGCAGCGGATGGTCGGTGCAGCGTGCCGAGCAGCGCGACGACCCGGCGGGCGGGACGGTCGCGGTCACGCTCGAGCTCGAGGGAGCCGCCGACCCGCAGCGCGTGGTCGCCGCCCTGACCGACATCGACGGCGTGCGCGACGTGCAGCTGTTCCGCGAGAACGAGCTCGAGTAGGGGATGCTGCGGGCCGGGCGCCGCGCGGTCGGGCCTCCACGTGTGCACACGGTCGGGGATACTGGCCGATGCGCGGGGCGGCGGCGTGTCGGCAGCGATCCCCTACCGTGTGCACGCCGCGGGCCCTCGCCCTCAGCGGCCACCGCTCGCCGCGATCTCGACGAGCAGGCGCGACGCGCCGTGCAGGGCGTCGGGGCCGCCCCGCCAGAGCGCGGTGAGCGGGCGCACGATCTCCTCGCCCACCACCTCGACCCGGCGCACGCGCCCGAGCTTCACGTCGTCGGCGACGGCGAGCTCGCTGAGAACGGCCGGGGCGACTCCCTCGGCGACGGCCGAGAGCACGGCCACGGTCGTGTCGAGCTCGAGCGCGGCCTCGGCGGGCGCGGCGCCGACGCGGTCGACGACGGCCAGCTCGTACGCCGAGCGCGTGCCGCTGCCGCTCTCGCGCACGACGAGCGGAGTGGCCGCAAGCTCGGCGAGCGACACCGACGCACCCCACGCGTGCGCGGGCGGCACCGCGACCACGAGCCGGTCGACGGCCACCCGCGCCGACCCCAGATCCGCCGGAACCCGCGGCGTCTCGATGAAGCCCAGGTCGAGAGTTCCCTCGCGCACGAACCGTGCGATCTCGGTGCTGTTGCCGGTGAGCAGGCGTACGGCGGTGGGATGCTGCGCGGCCTCGATCTGCCGTTGGCGCAGCCGCAGCATCCACCCCGGCAAGAGCCTGGCGGCGATCGTCTGACTTCCGCCGACTGCCAGGGTGCGCACGGGTGCGGCGTGCAGTAGGTCGATGGCCGCGCCCATGCGCTCGGCTGCGGCCAGCACCTCGCGCGCCCAGGCGACGACCGATTCGCCGTCGCTGGTCAGCCGCGCGCCCTGCGGTGAACGCACGAACAGCGCGACGCCCAGCTGGCGCTCGATCGCGCGGATCTTCGTCGAGACCGCCTGCTGCGTGATGAGGAACTCGCGTCCGGCCGCCGACATGCTGCCGGTGCGGGCGACGGCGTCGACGAGTTCGAGTCCTGCCAGCTCAGGCACTCGTCGATGCATCACAACCTCCGCTTGTACCTCCACAGGATATCGCCCTCTACCCGCGCCCTCCGACGGCGCGGAGGCTGGATACCGTGTTCGTAACCCCTGTCACCTCCCTGCCCCGCCGACTCGCTCTTCGCGCACGCGATGTGTGGCCAGGGGTTCTCGTGTGCGTGGGCATCGCGGTCGCGGCATCCGTCATCGGTCACTTCGTTCCCGTGCTCGGCGGTGCCGTACCGGCGATCGTGATCGGCGTCGGTGTGGCGCTCGTGCGTCGGCCGGCCGCCCGATTGATGCCGGGCATCGAATACAGCTCGAAGTTCCTGCTGCAGTGCTCGGTGGTGTTACTGGGCGCGCAGCTGTCGTTGGCGAGCATCTTCCAGGTCGGGCTCGAGTCGCTGCCGGTCATGCTCTCGACGCTCGCCGTGTGCCTCGTCGCGGCCTGGGCGATCGGGCGGACACTGAAGATCCAGCCGCGCCTGCGCACCCTGATCGGCGTGGGCACGGGCATCTGCGGAGCCTCGGCGATCGCCGCCGTCGCGCCCGTGATCTCGGCGACGAGCGCCGAGATCGCATATGCGGTGTCGACGATCTTCCTCTTCAATGTGCTGGCGGTGCTGCTGTTCCCGCTGCTGGGGCATGCGCTCAACATGGCGCCGCACGCGTTCGGTCTGCTGGCGGGCACCGCCGTGAACGACACGAGCTCGGTCGTCGCGACCGCGAGCATCTACGGCACCGCGGCGCTCAGCTTCGCCGTGGTCGTCAAGCTGGTGCGCACGCTCATGATCATCCCGATCACGGTGACGCTCGCTGCGGTCGAGGCGCGACGCACGGCCTCGCGCGGCATGTCCGCGGGCCAGATCGTCCGGCTCGTGCCGTGGTTCCTCATCGGCTTTCTCGTGGTCGCGGTCGTGAACTCGCTCGGGGTGATAGCTCCCGGCGTGCAGGGCGGGCTCGTGCAGCTGAGCGTCTTCCTGATCGCGGTGGCACTCGCCGGCATCGGACTGTCGACGGATGCCGCGGCCCTGCGCCGCGCGGGCCTGAAGCCGCTGCTGCTCGGGGCGATCCTCTGGGTGCTGGTGACGGCGACGTCGCTGCTCGTGCTCTGGCTCACCGGGGGGCTGGGCTGATCACGGGCGGCGGCGGGTCGCGGAGGTCGAGCCCGCGCGCCTTTCGGTGAGAGAACAACGGGTCGCCGAGAGAGCGGGAAATACCCGCTCTCTCGTCCGGGAGTTGTTCTCTCACGGGTGTGGAGCGTGGGAGGGGCGGGATGCCGCGGCCGGTCAGAGCCCGGACGGAAGCGGCGAGAGCCACTCCCCGTGACGCTCCCGCAACGCATCGCGTGCGGCAACGTCGGGCAGGATGACGTCAGCGCCGGCGTCGTACGGCGCGTAGAACCACGCCGCATCGCCTGTCGTGATGATGGCGTCGACCTCGGTATCGCGAACCGCATCGAGGAGCGGAACGAGCCCTTCGACATCGTGACAGCTCCACGACCAGAACCAGTGTTCGTGGAGGTCGGGCGCGGGCTCGGCAAAATGGCGCCACGCCCAGGCATCCGGCCATAGCCTCTGCGCCCACCCGGGATCGGTGAAGCCGGCGTCGGCGCGGCCATCGCCCCCGAAGTCATCGGCGATGATGACGAGATCGCCCTCGCGCGGCAGCTCGCGGAGAACGGTGAGGTGCCGGCCCTCCATCTCGGCGCGCTCGGCAACTGTCTTCGCCTGGGCGGCGAGTGCCGGCAGCGAGTGGAAACGGACCCAACGATTCGGATGCGCCTGTCGCAGCATCCACCCCACCGGCTCATCCATCGGCCAGCGGCGCTCCCACGCGCGGGTGAGGTCGGCCGAGCGAGCACTGCGCTCGGGTTCTGCGAATGCGCCTGTCATCGGTGGCCCTCCCGTCGTCGGTGTCGTGCACTCACCCTTCCACAGCCGGCGCCGCGTCCGCACCGACGCCGTCCTGATCCGGTGAGAGAACAACGGGTCGCCGAGAGATAGGGAAATACCCGCTCTCTCGTCCGGGAGTTGTTCTCTCACGGGTGTGGAGGGCGAGAGGGAGGGGCGGGATGCCGCGGGCCGGCGCCGACCCGCGCGGCTCAGCCCGCGGCCCGCTCAGCGCGCGGCTCAGCCCGCGGCCCGCTCAGCCCGCGGCTCAGCCCGCGGCCCGCACCGCGTCGGCGAACCAGGTCGTGATGGTCGAGGGGTGTGTGATGGCCGTGCCCACGCACACGGCGTGCGCACCGGCGGCGCGCGCGGCGGCGGCATCGGCCGGCGAGTGGATGCGCCCCTCGGCCACGACCGGGCGCGCGCAGCGCGCGGCGATCTGCGCGATCAGCTCGAGGTCGGGCCCGGCGCTCTTCGGCCGCTCGGGCGTGTAGCCCGACAGCGTCGTGCCCAGGACGTCGGCGCCGGCCGCCTCGGCCGCGATCGCGTCGTCGAGCGAGCCGCAATCGGCCATGACGAGCACGTCGTGCTCCCGTTTCAGCGCGGCGATCGTCTCGGCCAGCGTGCGGCTGTCGGGGCGCGGGCGCCGGGTGCCGTCGAGCGCGACGATGTCGGCGCCCGCCTCGGCGACGGCGAGCGCATGCTCCAGCGTCGGCGTGATGAACACGTCGGCGTCGCCGTCCTTCCACAGCCCGACCACCGGAACCTCCAGGTCGGACGCCTCGCGGATGTCGGCGATGCCCTGAAGACGGATGCCGGCGGCACCGCCGATCACGGCGGCACGGGCGATCTGCGCCATGGTGCGCGGATCGCGCATCGGCTCGCCCGGGTAGGCCTGGCACGAGACGATCAGTCCTCCGGCCAATGCTCCCAGAATGTCGGTCGCCGTCATTTCTTCTCCTCCGTCTGTTCCCACGCGGATGCCGCGGCCCCACGCAGCGGCGCGTCGCCGCCGAGTTCTCCGTGGACCACAGGGGTCTCCTGCAGCGCGTCGATGACCTGTTCTCGCAGCGAGGTGACCAGCGCCTCCCACCAGAGCGGCCCGGCCTGCGCGACGCTGCCCGTGATGACGACGCGCTCGGGGTCGAGCACCGTCATCACGCCGGCGATACCTCGACCGATGGCCTGCGCGCAGTCACGCACCGCACGCGCCGCGATCGCGTCGCCCGATGCCGCCAGAGCGGCGAGCGCGCGCCCATCGGCCACGGCAGGGTCACCCCCGAGCGAGAGATGGTGCCGCAGCATCCCGACCCCCGAGCCGATCGCCTCGAGGTGACCCATCCGTCCGCACGGGCAGCGCAGGTGCTCGGCGCCGGGGGTCGGCATGTGCGCGATCTCGCCGGCGACGTGATGGGCGCCTCGCAGCACGTGACCGTCCACGATCACACTCGCGCCGATGCCGGTGCCCACCGCGACCAGCAGCGCACTGCGCGCTCCGCGCGCGGCACCGAACCGCAGCTCCCCGACGGCGTGCGCGTCGACGTCGTTCTGCACGTGCACCGGGACGTCGAGCCGCAACCGCTCGCGCAGGCCGGCGGCGAACAGGGCCCGCACGGGGGTGCCGGCCCAGCGGGACAGCGTGTCGGTCGACGACACGATCGCGCCCGCGGCCACATCGACGACGCCCGCCGTGCCGATGCCCGCCGCGCGGATCAGCAGGGCGGGACCGTCGGCGCGGGCCGCGGCATCCGCCCCCGACACGGCCTGCGCCGCGGCGTCCAGGGCCGTCGCGATGATCGCGTCGGGCCCACCGGCACCCCGAGTGGGAGCCGAAACGGCCGAGAGGATGCCGCCGGCACGGTCCACGACCGCGGCGGCGGTCTTCGTGCCGCCGATGTCGACGGCGACCACCGCCTCGACCCCGCCGGCCGCAGCCGCCCGCGCCCTCATCGTGCGGCCGCGAGCCCCAGCTCGTCGAGGATGCCGCGGATCGCGGCCACCGCGGTCTCATCGATCGCGGTGACGGTGCGCGCCATCGTCGGGTGGTCGATCAGGCCGCGCTGGAACATGGCCTCCTTGAACGCACCGACACCGGTCGCGTCACCCGAGAGGCCCGTCGGCTGGAAGACGATGTCGAACAGCCGGTTGATGCGCAGCTGCTCGGTACGCGCAGCGGCGAAGTCGCCCGCCTCGACCGCGTGCCACAGCCGGACGTATCCCTCGACCTCGACGTTGCCCAGTCCCGGCACGACGCCGTCGGCGCCGGCGAGGCCCATCGCGTCGACGAGCACCTCGTGCCCGGTCAGCAGCTGCAGCGGGTGGCCGGCGGCCTCGTTCGCCGCGACCAGGCGACGGAACCCGACGTCGTCGCCCGAGGAGTCCTTGACGCCGGCGATCGTGCCGTCGGCGGCGAGGTCCATGAGCGTCGCGATCTCGAGCTTCTTGTGCACGCGCACCGGCACGTCGTACGCCCACAGCGGCACGTCGATCGCGGCGGCGATGCGGCGGAAGTGGGCCGCGATCTCGGCCTGCGAATTGATCGTGTACAGCGGGGCCGTCGTCACGATCGCCTGGGCACCGGCCGCGATCAGCCGCTGCGCCGTGTCGATCACGCGCTCGGCGGTCAGCTCGATCGCGCCCGCGATGACGGGGGCACGGCCGGCCGCGGCATCCACGATCGTCTCCGCGATGAGCACCCGCTGCGCGTCGGTGAAGTATGCGGTCTCGCCGGTCGAGCCCAGCGCGAACAGCCCGTCGACGCCACCGGTGACGAGGCTCTCGACGAGCCGGCGCAGGCTCTCGACGTCGATCGCGCCGTCAGGCAGCAGCGGGGTGGCGACGGGCGGCACGACGCCGCGGAAGACGGGGGTGGAGGTCAGTGCAGTGTTCATTTCGTTTCCGTGATCGATTCAGATGAGGTCTAGGCGAGAAGGGAGGGAGCCGCGCCCAGCAGCGACCGCGTGTACGGGTCGGTCGGGGCGTCGAACACCTGGGCCGCATCGCCGAACTCGACGACGCGCCCCTTGTTCATGACGGCGATCTCGTCGGAGAGATAGCGGACGGTCTGGATGTCGTGCGAGATGAAGACCATCCCGAGGCCCAGCTCGCTCTTCAGGTCGGTGAGCAGATTGAGGATCTGCGCGCGTACCGACACGTCGAGCGCGCTCGTCGGCTCGTCGGCGATGATGACCTGCGGGTCGAGCGCGAGCGCCCGGGCGATGGCCACGCGCTGGCGCTGTCCGCCCGAGAGCTGCCCGGGCAGAGCGTCGAGCGCCGAGGCGGGCAGCCCGACGAGCCCGACCAGCTCGCGGATGCGCTTCTCACGCGAGACCCGCATGCCGATGCGGTGCACCTGCATGGGGTCCAGCAGCGTGTCGTGCACGGTCATGCGCGCGTTCAGAGCGGTCGCCGGGTCTTGGAAGACGACCGACAGGATGCGGCCGAGCCGGCGCCTGACCGAACGGTTGAACGACGTGAGGGTCTGGCCCGCGAACGAGACGTGGCCGCTCGTGGGCTTCTCGAGCCCGACCAGCACCTTGGCGGTCGTGGACTTGCCCGACCCCGACTCGCCCACGATGCCCAGCGTGCGGCCGCGGACGACCTGCAGCGAGACGCCGTCGAGCGCATCGAAGTAGCGGCGGTGGAACATCGTCGAGGTGCGCGCCTTGTAGCGCACGTGCACGTCTTTCAGCTCGATGACGGTGTCGCTCATCGCCCGGCTCCCTTCGGTCCCGCCGCGATCGGTTCGACGGGGGCGTCGTCAGGATGCCCCGCGTAGTAGTGCTCGGTCCCGTCGATGCGACGGCGCACCGGGGTGACGCCGGCGCTTCGCGCAGGGTTCGACGAGCGCGGCGCGAACCGGTCGCCGGCGGGGAAGTCGGCCGGCGAGGGCACGACGCCCGGCACCTGGTGCAGACGGTCCGACCCCGATTCGATGGAGAGCACGGCGCCCAGCAGGCCCCGCGTGTACTCGTGCACGGGCTGGGTGAGCAGCTCGACGGTGCGCGCCTGCTCGACGACCTGCCCCGCGTACATCACGGTGATGCGGTGGGCGAGCTCGGCGACCAGCGCCAGGTCATGCGAGATGAACAGCATGGCGAACCCGAGCTCCTGCTGCAGCCGGAACAGCAGGTCGACGACCTGCTTCTGCACCGTGACGTCGAGCGCCGTCGTGGGCTCGTCTGCGATCACCAGGCGCGGGTCGCGGGTCAACGCCATAGCGATCAGCACGCGCTGGCGCTGGCCGCCCGAGAGCTCATGCGGGTACGACGCGAGCGTGCGCTGCGGGTCGAGACCGACGAGCTCGAGCAGTTCTTCGGCGGTGCGGGTGCCGCCGCGCGAGGTGAGCTGCTTCAGCTGCGCCTTGATCTTCATGGCCGGGTTCAGCGAGCTCAGCGCGTCCTGGTAGACCATCGCGATGTCGTGACCGCGCAGTGCGTTGCGCCGCTTGGGCGTCATCGTAAGCAGGTCTTCGCCGTCGAACCGGATGGTCCCGCGCACCGACGCCTTGGCGTCGAGCAGGCCCATGACGGCGAGCGAGGTGATCGACTTGCCGCAGCCCGATTCGCCGACCAGCGCCATCGTCTCGCCCGGTCGCACGGTGAAGCTCACATGGTCGACGACGTCGACGTCACCGTGCCGCGGGAACGAGATGCACAGGTCCTCGACCTCGAGCAGAGGGCGTGCGTCGCCGGTGTACTCCAAGCGGTCGCCGCGGCTCAGCTCGCGCGCACGCAGTTCGGCGAGACGCTGCTCGAGAGGCATCTCGACAGTGGATGCCGCGACCGCCGCCTGCTCGTCGAGCACCGGCCGGGTCGCATCTTCGGCAGCGAGCTCGTCGAGCCCCGCGGCGATCTGCTCGGGCGTCGCGTCGGCCGACAGCGAGGCCTGGGCTGCCTCGAGGTCGTGCGTGGACTCCTCGGTGTCGGCGGCATCCTGCGTCAGCTTGCGGGCCCGCGGCGAGATCATCGCGTCGGTCATGCCCTCGGCGAAGATGTTCAGCGCCAGCACGGTCAGCAGGATCAGCAGGCCGGGGAAGAACGTCGCCCACCACTTGCCCGCCATGACGAGGTTGCGGCCCTCGGCGATCACGTTGCCCCAGCTGGGCTCGGGCACGGGCACGCCCGCCTGCAGGAACGACAGCGACGCTTCGAAGACGATGGCGTCGGCGACCAGGATCGTCGCGAACACGAGCACCGGCGCTATGCAGTTGCGCAGCACGTGCTTGACGATGATGCGCCAGGTCGATGCGCCCATCACCTTGACCGCCGAGACGTAGTCCTCGCCGTACTGATCGAGGATGTTCGCCCGCACGACGCGGGTCAGCTGTGGCGTGTAGAGGAAGGCGATCGTGAGCACGAGCACCGGCAGCGACTGCCCGAACACCGCGATGAACACCGCCGCCAGCGCGATGCCGGGGAACGACATCACGATGTCGAGGATGCGCATGAGCGTCTCGGAGACCGCGTTCGGCGCGGTCGCAGCGATCGCGCCGAGGACGGCGGCGGCCACCAGCGCGATGAACGTCGCCCCCAGGCCGATCACGAGCGAGTATCGCGCTCCGTACATGAGACGGGACAGGATGTCGCGGCCCTGCCGGTCGGTGCCGAACAGGTGGTCCCAGCTGGGACCGATCGGTCCCGGCGTCGTCGAGGCCAGCGGGTCTGCGGGCGCCAGCAGCGGCGCGAAGATCGCGACCAGCGCGACGATGACGATGAACGCCAGCGGGATGAGCGTGCTCGCCGGCAGCGCCCCCAGGCGCAGGCCGGGCGTGGAAAGCTTTTCAGTGAGTTTGCGTCGCATGTCACACCGACCTGATCCGCGGATTGATGAGGACGTACAGCAGGTCGACGATGATGTTGATCACGACGAAGGCCAGCGCGACGACGAGTGTCACGCCCTGCACGAGATTGGGTTCGTTCCCGGTGATGCCCTGGAAGATCGTCATGCCCATGCCAGGCAGGGCGAAGATCACCTCGATGACGATCGCGCCGCCCAGCAGGTAGCCGACCCGCAGGCCGAGCACCGTGATCGGCGTGATCAGCGCATTGCGCAGCACGTTGCGCGAGATGACGACGCTGCGCGGGATGCCGGCGCCGATGGCCGTGCGCACGTAGTCGCGGTCGAGCTCTTCGACCATCGCGGTGCGCACCACGCGGGAGAGCTGCCCGATCACGGGGACGGCGAGCGCTATCGCCGGCAGCGCCATGCGGTTCAGCCAGCCGATCGGGTCTTCGGTCAGGGCCGGCAGGGGGCCGGATGCCGGGACCAGACGCAGCTGCAGTGTGAACAGCTGGATCAGCAGCACCGCGAGCCAGAACGACGGCATCGACAGCGAGGCCATCGAGACGATGCGGATGAGCTGGTCGGGCCAGCGGTCGCGGTAGAGGGCGGCGACGATGCCGAGGATCAGCGCGAAGACGACCGCGATGATCAGGCCGAAGAAGGTGAGCTGCATCGTGACGGGGAACGCCGAGGCGATGGCGTCATTGACGGGAAGCTGACGGGCCGTGTACGTGCCGAGGTCACCGTGCAGCAGCCCCAGCAGGAACCGGAAGTACTGGACGATGAGGGGGTCGTTCAGGCCGCGCTGATCGCGCCAGGCCTCGAGGGCCGCGGGTGAGGCGCTCTCGCCCAGCGCGATGCGTGCCGGGTCGACGTTCGAGAAGGACATCACGAAGAACACGAGGAACGTGATGCCCACGATCATCACCGGCAGGACCAGGAGTCGCCGGCCGATGAGGCGGAGCGTGTTGGACACCGCTCCTCCTTCCATGGGGATGTCCGCGCATCGCTGCGCGGGGTCGCCGGGGCGGGTTCCGCCCCGGCGACCAGGTTGCTACTTCGCGACGCCGACGTCGAGGAACGACAGTCCGGTGGTCGACACCGGCTTGAAGTCGACCAGCGCGCTCGAGTTCCACGCGGTGGGCAGCTTGCGGTGGAACAGCGGGTAGAGCGGAACCTGCTCGCTGAGCAGATCGAACGCCTTGTTCCACGTTGCCTGCTGCGCGTCGCCCGACTGCTGCTGGGCGGTCTTGAGCAGCTCGGTGAGCTGCTTGTACTCGGCCGAGTCGGCCCAGTGCATACGCGTGGTGGGCCATACGTTGTCGCCGAACCACCAGTTCATCAGCAGGTCCGCGTCGTTGCCGAAGACCGAGGGGTCACCGGGGGCCAGCAGCACCTGGTACTTGCCGGCATCCACCTTCTGGTACTGCGCCGGGGACTGCCCGATCTCGAGCGTGGTCTTGATGCCGACGGCATCCAGCGATTCCTTCACCAGGGGCGCGACGTCCTTGACCCAGCCGGTGTCGGTGGCCAGCAGCGTGATCGACAGGTTCGAGACGCCGGCCTCCTTCAGGAGTTCCTTGGCCTTGGACGGGTCGTAGGTGTAGACCGTGGAGGCCTTGTGGTACGACGGGTTGTTCTCGGGCAGGAACGAGCTGGCGGCGGTGGCGTTGCCGAGCATGCCGGTGCCGATGATCTTGTCCATGTCGAGGGCGTAGAAGAACGCCTGGCGAACGCGCACGTCGTCGAACGGCTTGACCTGCTGGTTGAACATCATGAACAGCAGACCGAACGACTGCTCCGTCTTCACGTCCACGCCGCTGTTCTTGAGGGTGTCGACATCGACGTAGGGCACGTCCTCGATGGCCTGCACGGTGCCGGACTGCATGGCGGTCACGCGTGCTGCGGGGTCGCTGAGCAGGTCCCACTTCATGCCGGCGGCCTTGGCCGGGCGGGTGCCGTTGTAGTTCGGGTTCTTCTTGAACACGAGCGCGTCATCGGGCACGGCCGACTCGAGCGTGTACGGGCCCGAGCCCACCGGGTGGGCGCCGAAGTCCTCGGCGTTCTTCTCGACGAGTGCTTTCGGGACGATCTTGACGGTGCCCAGGCGCTCGTTGAACAGCGAGAACGGGTACTTGGTCGTGATCTTGACCGTCGAGTCGTCGACCTTGGTCACGTCCTTGATGAAGTCGACGAAGCTCGCGAAGAACGCCGACTGATCGGCATCCATCGTCCGCTCGAAGCTGAAGATGACGTCGTCGACGGTGACCGGGTCGCCGTTGGAGAACTTGGCATCCTTGCGGAGGGTGACCTCGTAGGTGGTGTCGTCTATCTTCTTCGGCATCTCGGCTGCAAGCCCCAGGACGACCTTGTGCGTCGCCGGGTCGAGGTCCACCAGGCCCTCGAAGATGTGCCAGTTGGCCGCGACCGTGACGGCGCCCGACGCCAGGATCGGGTCGAAGCTGCCGCCCAGCGAGTACGAGATGCCCGCCTCGATCGTGGCGTTCGGGTCGATGTCGCCGGCAGCGGCGCTCTTGTCGGGGCTCGTCCCCGCGCCCGTGCAGCCGCTGAAGGCGAGCGACGCGGCGATGACGCCCGCGGCGACCGCGGTGACGCGCGCCGCATTGCGCCGTCGTTTCATGAACTGGAACATTCGTTGTCCGTCCTGTGTGTCGTGAGGGGGAAGTGATGTCAACTGACGTCAGACATCTGACATACTATAAGCACGTCGCCGGACACGAGACAATGAGCGTGACCAGATCGAGACCTCGGGGTCTCGAGACATCCCGCACGCAGCCGTTCGGGACCGCGTCATCATGAGAGATCCCACCGGCGACGAGGGATCGAGACAACGGAGAGCACATGACGACAGTCGACCCGCGCACAGCGCGCATGCGCCGTGCGACGACCGCAGACCAGATCAAGGAGCTCATCCTCACGCGCGGTCTGCGCCCGGGTGATCCCCTGCCGACCGAGGCCGAGCTGTGCGACGCGCTCGGGGTCTCCCGCTCGTCGGTGCGCGAGGCCATGCGCACCCTGTCGACCCTCGACATCGTCGACGTGCGGCACGGGCACGGCACGTTCGTCGGCGAGATGTCGCTGCATCCCATGGTCGAGGCCCTCGTCTTCCGCGGCGTGCTCGCCCCGGCCGGCGCCTTCGCCGCGCTGCGCGACGTCGTCGAGGTGCGCCTCGCCCTCGACCTCGCCGTCGCCGAGAACGTCGTCGAGACGATCCACGAGGGCCGCTCCCCCGAGCTGGCCGAGCTCGACGCCCTCGTCGACGAGATGGAGCGCAAGGCGGCCGCCGGCGAGACGTTCCTCGAAGAGGACCGCGCCTTCCACACCCGACTGCTCGACGCCCTCGACAACCGACTGGTCGGGCAGCTCGTGGGCGCCTTCTGGGACGTGCACACCGCCGTCGCCCCGCAGCTCGGGATCGCCCAGCCCGATGACATCCTCATCACGGCGCACGCGCACGGCGACATGCTCGAGGCCGCGCGCCGCGGCGACATCGAGGCGTACCGCGCCGCCGTCGTCGAGCACTATGCCCCGCTGCAGCGCTCGATCGCGAAGGCGTCGTGACCGGATGCTGACCGATACGGCACCGTTCCAGGCTCTCTGATGGCCGACGTCTTCGTCGGTGCCTACGCATCCGCTCCATCGTTGACGGGGTGGGATGCCGCGGCCGAGCGCACCTACCTCGACGCCGTGCTCGCCCTGCCCGGCGTGCGCGGGCTCGAGCTGCCCTGGCCGGGACGCCTGCACGCGCACGACCCCGGGTGGCTGCTCGCGTGGCTGCCGCCGCAGATCGAGCTGGTCGTCTCGGACATCGGCCACACCGTCACATCACTCGCCGGCGATGCGGGCTTCGGGCTGGCGTCGAGAGATGCCGCGGGCCGCGCCCGCGCGATCGCCGACACCGCGCGACTGCGCGACGACGTGGCCACGCTCGCCGCGCGTGCCCGGGTCGTCGCGGTCGAGCTGCACAGCGCACCGCTCGCCTCGGCGGGTGATGCCGGCGCACTGCACGCCTCGCTCGCCGAGGTCGCGACGTGGGACTGGTCGGGTGCCGACCTCGTGATCGAGCACTGCGACACCCTCGTCGAAGGGCAGCACCCCGAGAAGGGGTACCTTGCGCTCGACGACGAGATCGCCGCGGTCGCCGGTACGCCGGTCGGGCTCAGCATGAACTGGGGGCGCAGCGCGATCGAGCTGCGCGACGGCGACGCCGTGGCGGCGCAGATCGCCCGGGCGTATGCCTCGGGTCTGCTGCGCGGCCTCGTGCTCTCGGGGGCGTCGGCTGTCGAGAACACGTACGGGCCGGCGTGGGAGGACAACCATCCGCCCTTCGCACCCGTCGAGGGCTCGTCGCTGCTGACCGTCGCACGTGGACGCGACGCGCTGCTCGCCGCAGGCGACCTGGACTGGCTCGCGCTGAAGACCGGGCTGCGCCCGCTCGACGCGCCGGTCGCCGTGAAGGTGGACGCGATAGCGCGGCAGGTCGAGTTCGTCCGGGGCCTGGCCGCGGCCTGAGGTCCTCGCCTCCTACGCCGACGGCGCGAGCCACGCACCCGCCGCGGCGAGCAGCGCCTCGGTGCCGGTCTGCAGGGTCGGCTGCATCACCGGTAGGAACAGCGGCGAGTGGTTCGCGGGGATGGCGAAGTGCACCGTGCCCGAGGCGACCGCGGCGTCCCAGGTGGCGGCATCCACCCCTCCGATGCCCCAGTACGTGTACGGCACCCCCAGCGCTCGGGGGATGTCGCTGAAGTCCTCGCTCGCCGTCTGCAGCGGCAGCTCGCCCGCCTGATCGCCGAACCACGCCGCGAACGCGTCGGCGACCCGCGCGGTTGCGGCGGGGTCGTTCTCGGTCGAGGGGAAGCTGTCGTACACCTCGAACTCGGGCTCGCGCGGGGCTCCGCTCGCGGCGCACTCGCCGCGTACGATGCGCTCGATCGCCGCGCGCAGCCGCCGCCGAGTCGCCTCGCTGTAGCTGCGCGTGTTGATCTCGAGCACGGCCTCGTCGGGGATGATGTTGCTCTTCGTGCCACCGTGGACCGACCCGACCGTCAGCACGGCCGGCTCGTCCGGGGCCATCTCGCGCGCGACGACCGTCTGCAGGCGCACGACGATGGCGGATGCCAGTACCACCGGATCGACCGTGTTCTGCGGCATCGACCCGTGGCCGCCGCGCCCGAAGACCCGCACCCGGATGCTCTCGGCAGCCGAGAACACCGGCCCCCTGCGGGACCCGATCCGGCCGGTCCGCATCGCCAGCACATGCTGGGCCAGCGCGACGTCGGGGTGGGGAATGCGCGTCGCCAGGCCGTCGTCGACCATGCCGCGCGCGCCGTCGCCCGCTTCCTCGGCCGGCTGGAACAACGCCACGACCGTGCCGTGCCATGCATCGCGCTGAGCGGCCAGCAGCCGCGCGGCACCGAGCAGGCACGCGACGTGCACATCGTGTCCGCACGCGTGCATGACCGGCACCGACTGGCCCGCGGCATCCGTCACCACCACCGTGCTCGCATACGCGACGCCCGTCGCCTCACGGACGGGCAGCGCGTCCATGTCGGCGCGCATCAGCACGACGGGGCCCGCGCCGTTCACGAGAACCCCGACCACCCCGGTGCCGCCGATGCCGGTCGTGACCTCATAGCCCCACGCCGTCAGGCGGCGCGCGACCTCGTCGGCCGTGCGCGTCTCCTGGTGCGAGAGCTCGGGATGCTCATGCAGCTCGCGATAGAAGGCCTCCTGGTCGGCGCGGATCGTCTCGTATCGCGCCCGCAGATCTATGAAGTCCGACATGGTCGCCCCCTCCGCGCGCCAGATTACGCCGGATCGGGATGCCGCGGCCACGAGCCGTGCGCGTGCGTCAGACGGGCAGCGGGGCCGCGTACCCGCCCTCGCGGATCTCCTCGATCAGGCCGCGCCGCGTGGGGTGCCACGCGAACGTCTGCCGCGCGCGGTGCGACGGCAGCACAGAGTTCGTCGCGAGCACGTGAGCCTGCGGCCCGATGAGGCTCGCCGCCTCGCCGCGCGGCAGGCCGACGGCCGTGGCCCCCGTGAGCGACGCGATCTGCTCGGCGAGCTCATGGAACGTGAAGATGGTCTCACTCGCCGCGTTGTACACGCCCGCGACGGGACGCTCGATGACCGCCCGGTACAGCTCTGCGAGGTCGTCGACGTGCACGGGCGACCATGCGTTCGCGCCGTCTCCGACGAACATCGACACGCCCCGGGCAGCCGCCGCGTCGATCATCCCGGTCACCAGGCCCGAGCCACCGCGCCCGAAGACGAGACCGGGGCGGATGACGACGCCGACGATGCCTTGTGCATCAAGAACGATGCCCTCGGCGGCGGCCTTCACGGGCTGTGCGCTGCGCTCGGGCAGTACCGCGCTCTCGCGGGTGTCGGCGTCGGGATCTAGGCCGTAGACGAGGCCCGTGCTCGTGTACAGCACGGGGATTCCGACGTTCCGCGCGGCCGCTGCGCCGACGAGGGCGCCGACAGCGGCGAGCTCGGTGGCCGCACCGGCCTCGTCCATGCGGTAGTCGACCGCCGCGTACACGATAGCGTCCGCGCTCGCCGCCGCCTCAGCCAGGAGGGGGAGGTCGGCCAGATCGCCGCGCACCGGCTCGGCCCCGGCCGCCGCGACCCGCCGGGCCGCCTGTTCGGAGCGGGCCAGCGCGCGTACCCGGTGACCCGCACCGGCGAGGTGCTCGGCGATGACCGAGCCGACGTATCCGCTACCTCCCGTGAGGAAGATGTCCATGATGTCTCCTTGTGTCGTGGATGGGACAGGACGACGGTAAACTCTGACATCAGTGTCAAGGTCAAGTGGGAGGTGTCATGCGCATCGGCGAACTGAGCGAAGCGACCGGCGCCAGCCCGCGCGCCCTCCGCTACTACGAGCAACTCGGCCTCATCTCCTCCGAGCGCCGCGCGAACGGCTATCGCGATTTCAGCGAGTCGACGGCAGACACGGTGCGCACGATCAAACAACTCCTCGAGCTGGGTCTTCCCACCGAGGTCATCCGCGATGTGCTGCCGTGCACGGGGCCGGCCGGTCCCGCCGGCCAGGACTGCGGGGCGCTCATGGCACGGGTCGGGGCGATCCGCGATGAGATGTCCGATCGCGCGGAGCGGTTCGCCGCCGTCAGCGACGCGCTCACCCGCTTCATCGAGCGCTCGGCGGCCTGAGCCGCCGGGGCCGCCACAAGATCTTCTCCGCCGTCTGTCACAGATCGCGCGGCTGTCCGGTCATCCGTGTGGATGCCGCGTGCCGACGCGGCGGAGAGGTCGGGAGACATGCGGATCACGGTGGTGGGCGGTACCGGACTCATCGGCGCACGACTGGTGCGCCGACTGGGCGCCGACGGGCACGAGGTGGTCGCGGCATCCCGCGCCACCGGCGTCAACTCCTACACCGGCGAGGGCCTCGCCGAAGCGCTGGAGGGGGCCGACGTCGTCGTCGACGTGTCGAACTCGTCGTACCTCGACGAGCGCGGCGCACAGGACTTCTTCTACGGGTCGACGCTGAACCTGCTCACCTACGGCGCGGTCGCCGCGGTAGGCCATCACATCGCCCTCTCGGTGGTCGGCACCGACCGGCTCGCCGCCGGTCAGGGCGGCTACTTCATCGCGAAGGCGCAGCAGCAGCGTCTCATCCTCGAATCCGGCCGCCGCTTCACGATCGTGCATGCGACTCAGTTCTTCGAGTTCGTGCGGAACATCGCCGACCAGGCGACCCGCAGCGGCGTCGCCCATGCCGCTGACGTGCTGATCCAGCCGATGGCGGCCGACGACGTCGCCGCCGCGGTCGCCGCGGTCGCGGGCGACGCTCCGGTCAACGGCATCGTCGAGAACGCGGGGCCGGAGGTGTTCGAGCTCGGCGAGCTGCTGCGCCGCGATCTGCGGCACGATGGCCGTCAGGTGGTCGCCGACCCGCTGGGCACGTACTTCGGGGCCGCGGTCGGACGGCGCGACCTCCTGCCCGGTTCTGGTGCCAGACTGGCGACGACCCGTTTCGCCGACTGGCAGGAGGCCGCACGGTGACCGCCGACCTGGAGTTGGCCGCTGCGCAGTTCGCCGAGCATCGCCGGCGCCTGTTCGGCATCGCGTATCGCATGCTCGGCACCGTCTCCGACGCCGAGGACGTGCTGCAGGACGCCTGGATCCGCTGGCAGACCGCCGACCGGGCGAGCGTCCGCGAGCCGGTGGCCTTTCTGACGACGATCACGACGCGTCTCGCGATCAACGCGCTGCAGTCTGCGCACGTGCGGCGCGAAACCTACATCGGGCCGTGGCTGCCCGAGCCGGTCAACACCGAGAACGACCCCGGGCTCGGGGCCGAGCGCACCGAAGCGCTGGAGTACGCGGTGCTCATCCTGCTCGAGAAGCTCACGCCGACGGAGCGCGCCGCGTACGTGCTGCGCGAAGCGCTGGACTACCCGTACGACCGCATCGCCGAGATCATCCAGACAACGCCCGTCGCCACTCGGCAGCTCGTGAGCCGCGCTCGGAAGCACCTCGCATCGGAGCGTCGTGCGACGGCGGATGCCGCAGCCCATCGCCGTCTGCTCGAAGCCTTTCTCGCGGCGGCTCAGCGCGGTGACACCGCCAAGCTGGAGGCGCTGTTCGTGGACGACGTCGTCAGCTACACCGACGGCAACGGCGTCAAGCTCGCCGCCCGGATCCCCGTGCGCGGCCGCTCGCGCGTCGCGAAGTTCGTCGCGGCGTTCTCGAGCCACTTCTGGCGCGGCAAGTCCATCGAGTGGGTGACCGTCAACGGGCTGCCCGCGGCGGCGCTCGTGCAGGACGGCGAGGTCACC
>Ga0164242_10002037_pt1 | contig 23521 bp, 19 predicted proteins | sample OricomgcompostMG_FD_108783 | JGI IMG/M metagenome (GOLD analysis project Ga0164242, IMG submission 108783) | Miracle-Growth compost microbial communities from Emeryville, California, USA - Original compost - Miracle growth compost (MG) ... | reverse complement strand
GTACTCGATGATCAGGTACTCGCGCTCGCCGCCGTTGATCGTGCGGCGCACCATCTCGACGTACTTGCCGACACCGTGCTGCTCGTGCACGACGTAGTCGCCCGGCTTGAGCAGGATCGGGTCGATCGCGTTGCGCCGCCGCGACGGCATGCGGCTGGTGTCCTTGGTCAGCGAGCCGCGCTGGCCGGTGAGGTCGGCCTCGGTCAGCAACGCGACCTTCAGCCGCGGCGAGACCACGCCGCCCCCGAGGCGCCCGGTCGTCACCTCGACGACGCCGGGTTCGAGCTCGGGCTCGGGAACGAGCCGGGCCGGCACCTCGGCCTGGTTGAGTCGCTCGACGGCTCGTTCGGCCGAACCGCGCCCGTCGAAGACCAGCCCGATGCGCCAGCCGTCGCGCGTCCACGTCTTGAGGTCGGCCATCGCGGCCTCGGTGTCGCCGCGGTAGGTGGGCGCGGTCTCGAAGCTGCTGGCGACCGTGGCGTCCTCGGCGATCTCGGCATCGGCAGTGAGCGCGGTGATGGACCACCACGGCAACCCCAGCGCGACGGCGTCGGCGTGGACGTCCTCGAGGTCACGCAGCGATGCCGCACCGAGGTCGACCGGGGCCTTGCCGCCGGCTGCGGCCGCGGCCCACGACGCCTCGAGGAACTCCTGCGACGTGCTGACGAGATCCGCAGCCCGGCTGCGGATCCGCTCGGGGTCGCAGACGATGACGTGGGACCCGGCCGGCAGTTCGTGCAGCACGAGCTGCATGTCGTCGACGAGGACGGGCGCGAGGGCCTCCATGCCCTCGACCGCCTCGCCGCGGCTGATCGGGTCGAGCAACTCGGCCAGCTCGGGGTACTCGCCGAGCAGCCGGGTAGCGCGCTCCTGGACGTCCGGCGTCAGCAACAGCTCGCGGCACGGCGGCGCCCACAGCCCGTGCGGGGCGACCTCGAGCGAGCGCTGGTCGACGACGCGGAAGTAGCGGATCTCCTCGACCTCGTCGCCCCAGAACTCCACGCGGAGCGGGTGCTCCTCGGTCGGCGGGAACACGTCCAGGATGCCGCCGCGCACGGCGAAGTCGCCGCGCTTCTCGACGAGCTCGGTGCGCGCGTAGCCCGCGGCGACCAGGTCGGTGACGATGTCGGTCAGCTCGCGGCCGCCGTCGCCGGGCTTGAGCTCGACCGGGACGAGCTCGCCGAGCTTGGGCACCTGCGGCTGCAGCACCGAGCGCACCGGCGCGACGACGACCGACAGCTTGCCGCTGGCCGGGTCGTCGTCGGACGGGTGCTGCAGGCGGCGCAGCACGGCCAGGCGCTGGCCGACGGTGTCGGCGCGCGGCGACAGGCGCTCGTGCGGCAGCGTCTCCCAGCCCGGGTAGAGCGCGACCTCGTCCGGCGGAAGCAGGCAGCGCAGCTCGGTGACGAGGTCCTCCGCCTCGCGGGCCGAGGACGTGACGGCGAGGACGAGCCGTCCGGTGCGCGCGGCGGCCGCGATCGTGAGCGGCTGGACGGCGGCGGGACCGCTGACGGTCAGGGACTGCGCACCGATCGACTCGGTGACGGCGGTGAGGGCGGGGTCGTCGAGAGCGGCGGAGAGCAGTCCGGACAGAGCCACGGGGAGCCTTTCGCGGGTGGAGCGGGCAACACGAACAAGCCCCGAACCGCGGACGGAGGGGGCTTGTACCCAGCGTACTGCGCGCTGCCGACACCCCTCCCCCGTCGAGTGGTCACTTAGACCCTCGAGTGGTCACCTACAAGTGACCACTCGACGCATAAGTGACCACTGGACGGGCTCAGACCGGGCGACCCGCCAGGACGGCCTCGCGGCGCTGCGCCCAGGCCAGCGCGTCCTTGATCGCCTGCTCGATCGACAGCTCCGCCCGCCACCCGAGCTCGCGCGTCGCCCGCCCGGTCAGCGAGTAGCAGCCGATCACGTCGCCCGGGCGCGACGGCCCCTCGACCACCTCGACGTGCCCGCCGGTCGCCGCCTCGAACGCGGCCACCAGCTCGCGGACGGTCGTGCCGTCGCCCGTCCCGACGTTGATCACCTCGTAGGACGAGCCGGCGGCGGACACCACGTCGTCGAAGCGCTCGAGCGCCGCGACGTGCGCGCGGGCGAGATCCCAGACGTGGATGTAGTCGCGGATCGCCGAGCCGTCGCGCGTCGGCCAGTCCGTCCCGGTGATCGTGAACGGAACGCCGTTCTCGTACGCCTCGATCAGCTTGCCCAGCGCGTGCGTCGGGCGCGCGGTCTGCAGCCCGGTGCGCAGCTGCGGGTCCGCGCCGACCGGGTTGAAGTAGCGCAGCGAGATCGCGCTGAACGTCCCGGTCGCGCACACGTCGCGCAGGATCGTCTCGACCATCGCCTTGGTCGTCGCGTACGGGCTGCTCGGCGCGACGGTGGCCGACTCGTCCACGGTCAGGTCGTCGCCGGCGACGTAGATGGACGCGGACGAGCTGAACACCAGCCGGGTGCAGCCGAGCCGCTGCAGATGAGCGACCAGCCGGACGGTCTTGCCGACGTTGTTGTCGTAATAGCGCAGCGGTTCGGCCACCGACTCGGGCACGACGATCGCCGCGGCGCAGTGCACGACCGCGTCGATGCCGGGATGGTCGGCGAAGATCTTCTCCAGCAGCGCGCCGTCGGCGATGTCGCCCTCGTAGAAGGCACGTCCGGTGGTGAACGCGCGGGCACCGGCGCTGAGATCGTCCAGGATCACGACCTCGTGCCCGGCGTCCTCGCACGCGGACGCGATCGTGCTGCCGATGTAGCCGGCCCCGCCGGTGATGAGGATGCGCACCTGCTCACGCTATCGGGCACCGATAACTGGGTGACGCGCGTCGCACCCGGTAGGCAAGGATGGACGGGTGGCCGCCCCGAACGACGACCTGTCCACCCGCCCGTCCGACCTCGCTGACGATGCCGACCTGCGCGCCGACGTGCGCCGGGTCGCCGCGCTGCTCGGGGAATCGCTCGTCCGCCAGCAGGGCCAGGACGCCCTCGACCTGGTCGAGAAGGTCCGCACGCTGACCAAGGAGAGCAAGGAGTCCGGGCAGGACGTCGGCGAGGTGCAGGAGCTGCTCGCGGGCCTGCCGATCGACACGGCCGCGGTGCTCGTGCGCGCGTTCAGCGACTACTTCCACCTCGCGAACGTCGCCGAGCAGGTGCACCGCGTCCGGTCGATGCGCAGCCGGGCTGTGGACGAGGGCTGGCTCTCCCGCTCGGTCGCGGCGGTCGCCGAGGAGAAGGGACCGGACGCGCTGAGTGCCGCGATCGCGCAGCTCGCCGTCCGTCCGGTCTTCACGGCCCACCCGACCGAGGCGAGCCGCCGATCGATCCTGACGAAGCTGCGCCGGGTCGCGGACGTCCTCGCCGTGCCGACCGAGCCGGGGACGTCCGTCCGTGCCCGCCAAGACCGCGAGCTCGCCGAGATCATCGACCTGATCTGGCAGACCGACGAGCTACGCCAGCACCGACCCACGCCGCTGGACGAGGCGCGCAACGTCGTGTTCTACCTGCAGGACCTGGTGGACGAGACGTTCCCGGTGCTCGCGACCGACCTCGCCGCCGAGCTCGCCCGCCACGGGGCGACGCTGGCGCCCGACGCGCGACCGCTGACGTTCGGCACGTGGATCGGAGGCGACCGCGACGGCAACCCGAACGTCACCGCCACGGTCACGCGCGACGTCCTGCGGATGCAGCACCACGTCGCCGCGCGCGCGATCACGCGGGCCATCGACCTGCTGATCGCCGAGCTGTCGTCGTCGACCACCGTCGTCGGGGCGTCCGCCGAGCTCGGCGCGTCGATCGAGGCCGACCTCGCCGTGCTCGACGTCGACCCGCGACTGATCACGCTCAACGCCACCGAGCCCTACCGGCTCAAGCTGACCTGCATCAACGCCAAGATCGCGAACACCCGCCGCCGGGTCGACGACGGACTGCCGCACGTGCCCGGGCACGACTACCTCGGCACGTCCCAACTGCTCGCCGAGCTGTCGCTGATCGGCGACTCGCTGCGCGCGAACGCCGGAGCGCTGATCGCGGACGGCCTGCTCGCCCGCGTCGAGCGCACGGTCGCCGTGTTCGGACTGCACCTGGCCACGATGGACGTCCGCGAGCACGCCGACGCGCACCATCACGTCGTCGGTCAGCTCGTCGACCGCCTCGTCGAGGAGACCTGGCTCTACGGCGACGTCCCGCGCGATTACCGGCTGCGGCTGCTGTCGAAGGAGCTCGCGAGCCGCCGCCCGCTCGCCCCGACTCCCCCGCCACTGGACGAGGCCGGCGCGAAGACGTTCGCGGTGTTCACCGAGATCCGCGCGGCGCTCGACACCTACGGCCCCGAGGTGATCGAGAGCTACATCGTCTCGATGACCCGTGGCGCCGACGACGTCCTGGCCGCCGTCGTGCTCGCTCGTGAGGCGGGGCTCGTGGACGTCCACGGCTCAGGCGTCGGGGGTGAACGCGCACCGTTCGCGCACATCGGCTTCGTCCCGCTGCTCGAGACCGTCGACGAGCTGCGCCGGTCCGGTGAGGTGATCAGCGATCTGCTGTCGGATCCCACGTACCGACTGATCGTGAAGCTGCGCGGCGACGTGCAGGAGGTGATGCTCGGCTACTCGGACTCGAACAAGGAAGCCGGCATCACCACGTCGCAGTGGGAGATCCACAAGACCCAGCGCACGTTGCGCGATCTCGCCGCGCGGCACGGGGTGCGGCTGCGGCTGTTCCACGGCCGCGGCGGAACGGTCGGCCGCGGCGGCGGGCCGACCTACGACTCGATCCTCGCCCAGCCGTTCGGCGTGCTGGCCGGCGAGATCAAGTTCACCGAGCAGGGCGAGGTCATCAGCGACAAGTACGCGCTGCCCGAACTCGCCCGCGAGAACCTCGAGCTGACCGTGGCCGCCGTGCTGCAGGCGTCGACCCTGCACGTGACGCCGCGCCAGTCGGACGCCCAGCTCGCCCGGTGGGACGAATGCATGGACGTCGTGTCCGATGCCGCGTTCCGCGCGTACCGCGCGCTGGTCGACGACGAGGATCTACCCGCGTACTTCATGACGTCCACGCCGGTCGAGCAGCTCGGCTCGCTGAACATCGGCTCGCGGCCGTCCCGGCGCCCGTCCTCCGACGGCGGCATCAGCGGGCTGCGCGCGATCCCGTGGGTGTTCGGCTGGACCCAGTCGCGCCAGATCGTCCCCGGCTGGTTCGGTGTCGGCTCCGGCCTCGCCGCCGCGCGCGACGCCGGGCTCGGGGACGTCCTCGCCGAGATGCACGAGCAGTGGCACTTCTTCCGCACGTTCGTGTCCAACGTCGAGATGACGCTCGCCAAGACCGACCTGTCGATCGCGGAGCACTACGTCACCTCGCTCGTGCCGCGCGAGCTGCAGCGGTTGTTCGACGTGATCCGCACCGAGCACGAGCGCACCGTCGCCGAGGTCCTGCGCATCACCGGTGAGCGCGAACTTCTCGACAACCAGCCGACGTTGAAGCGGACGTTCGGCGTGCGCGACGCGTACCTCGACCCGATCTCCTACCTGCAGGTCGAGCTGCTGCGCCGCGTGCGCTCCGACGAGGACGCCGTGTCGCCCGAGCTGCGCCGCGCGTTGCTGCTGACGATCAACGGCGTGGCCGCCGGCCTGCGCAACACCGGCTGACTCAGCGCCCTGACGTAGCCGTCCGAAAACCGCAAGTCGTTGTCGGCGGGCGTCGGCACACTGGACAGGTGCTGATCCCCGACGCCGATGTCTGTTACCGGGCCGTGCAGGGCCGCGATGCCCGCTTCGACGGCTGGTTCTTCACCGCCGTGCGCACGACCGGGATCTACTGCCGCCCGTCCTGCCCGGCCATCACGCCCAAGCGGGGCAACGTCGAGTTCCACCCGAGCGCGGCCTCCGCGCAGCGGGCCGGGTTCCGCGCCTGCAAGCGGTGCCGTCCCGACGCCACGCCGGGCTCGCCCGAGTGGAACGTCCGCGGCGACCTCGCCGGCCGCGCGCTGCGGCTGATCGCCGACGGTGTCGTCGACCGCGACGGCGTGCCCGGCCTCGCCCGCCGGCTCGGCTACTCCGAGCGGCAGGTGCACCGCACGCTCGTCGCCGAGGTCGGCGCCGGGCCGATCGCGCTCGCCCGAGCGCAGCGCGCCCAGACCGCGCGCGTCCTGCTCGAGACGACCTCACTACCCGTCACCGACGTCGCGTTCGCCGCGGGGTTCTCCAGCGTCCGGCAGTTCAACGAGACGATCCAGGAGGTGTTCGCGACGTCGCCGTCCGGGCTGCGCGCGAAACGGCGTTCCGGTGCCGCGCCCGAAGCCGGCACGATCTCGCTGCGCCTGCCCTACCGTGCGCCGATGGACCTGTCGTCGACGCTGGGCTTCCTGGGCCGGCGGGCGATCCCGTCCGTCGAACACCTCGACGGCGACACGTTCCGCCGCACGATCCGGGCGGCGCACGGGCCGGCGCTCGTCACGCTCATGCAGGGCGACAACGCGGTGCGCTGCGACGTGCGGCTCAGCGACCAGCGCGACCTGGTGACCGTTGTGGCCCGGGTGCGGCGGATGCTCGACCTCGACGCCGATCCCGAGGCGGTCGACGCGGTGCTGGGTGCCGGCGAGCTCGCGGCGTCGGTCGCGAAGCGTCCCGGGTTGCGTTCGCCGGGCGCGGTGGACGGGTTCGAGCTGGCGGTGCGCGCAGTCGTCGGGCAGCAGATCTCGGTCAGCGGGGCGCGGACGTTGCTCGGCCGCATCGCCGCCGCGTACGGCGAGGTCGCGTTCGACGGTGAGCCGTGGCGACTGTTCCCGACCGCCGCACAGTTCGCCGACATCGACCCGTCCACGTTGCCGATGCCGAAGGCGCGCGGGCGCACGCTGCACGCGCTCGCGTCGGCCGTGGCCTCCGGAGACCTCGACCTCGAACCGTCCGCCGACCGCGACGAGACCCGGGCCCGGCTGCTCGAGTTGCCCGGCATCGGCCCGTGGACCACCGACTACCTGCGCATGCGGGCGCTGTCCGAGCCGGACGTGCTGCTCGCCACCGATCTGGGCGTCCGCCACGCGGCGAGTGCCCTCGACCTCGACCTCGCCGGCGGACGTCCTGACTGGGCGCCCTGGCGCACCTACGCGACCCACCACCTGTGGGCCGCCTTGGCAGAATCGGAGCCCCGATGACCACCACCCGCTACAGCTACGTCCCCTCGCCGCTCGGCGACCTGATCGTCACGCGCGACGAGGTCGGCATCACCGGGCTGTGGCTGCCGACCGGCAAGCACACGGCGAGCTACCCGCCGGCCGTCGGCTGGCTGCGCGACGACGACGCGTTCGACGACATCCGCACGCAGTTGGACGAGTACTTCGCCGGCACCCGCCGCGCGTTCGACCTGCCGCTGAACCCGCACGGCAGCGCGTTCCAGAAGCGGGTGTGGCGGGCGCTGCTCGACATCCCGTACGGCGAGACGTCGAGCTACGGCAAGCAGGCGGCGTCCATCGGCGCACCGCTGAGCGCGTCGCGGGCCGTCGGCACGGCGAACGGGCAGAACCCGATCTCGATCGTGGTCCCGTGCCACCGCGTGATCGGGGCGAACGGCTCGCTGGTCGGCTACGGCGGCGGGCTGCCCGCCAAGCAGTGGCTGCTCAGCCACGAGGCCGCGCACGCCGGCCTGTTCGCGCTCTGACCGCCCGTCCGGCCCCTCACCGGCCGCTGCCCCCGGCTGCTTTGCCCCGCGTGTTGTTGCTATCGCGCGCAAATCGCAACAACTAGCGGGGCAACGTGCAGGCGACGGCGGTGGGGGGTCAGCCGTTGTAGCGGTTCTGGGCGGTTTCGAGCCCGGACGTCAGCACCAGCTCGACGGCGTCGGCGGCGCGATCGACCAGGAACTCCAGTTCCTTCTTCTCCGTGCCGGCGAACTCGCGCAGCACGTAGTCGGCCGGGTCCTGCCGTCCGGGCGGGCGGCCGATGCCGAACCGCACCCGGACGTACTCCTTGGACCCGAGCGCCGAGGACGTCGAGCGCAGCCCGTTGTGTCCGCCCTCGCCGCCGCCGCGCTTGAGCCGCAGCGCACCGAACGGCAGGTCGAGCTCGTCGTGCACGACCACGATGCGCTCGACCGGCACCTTGAAGAACTTCGCCGCCGCGTTCACCGGACCGCCCGACTCGTTCATGAACGACATCGGCTTCGCGAGCACGACCGGCTGTCCGGCCAGGCGCCCCTCGACGATCTCGCAGCGGCTCCTATGCGCCTTGAACCGGCCGCCGATGCGGGCGGCGAGCAGGTCGACGACGAAGAAGCCGGCGTTGTGCCGGGTCGCGGCATAACGCGGCCCGGGGTTGCCCAGACCGACGATCAGGAATCTGTCGTCAGCCACCGGCAATCCCGGGCCGTCGGAACGCGCGCGACCGAAGAATCGCAGTGCTTACTCGGCTTACTCGGCTTACTCGGCGCTCTCGCCGGACGACTCGCCGGCAGCCTCGGCGGGCGCCTCCGGAGCGTCCTCGACGATGCCGAGCTCGCTGGCCGACGCGGCGGTCTCGGCCTCCAAGGCCTCGGCCGACGGGGCCTCGGACACGACGACGATGATGTGCTCGGCGTCGGTGACCAGCGTCGAACCGGACGGCAGCGTCAGCTGGCCGGCGGTGACGTGCGAGCCGATCTCGAGACCGTCGATGCTGACCTCGATGCCGGTGGGCAGGTGGGTCGCCTCGGCCTCGACCGAGACCGAGTTGGCCTCCTGCGAGACGAGGCCGCCCGGCACCGCGGTGCCGACGATCGTGATCGGAACCTCGATCGTGACCTTCTCCCCGCGACGGACGGCGAGCAGGTCGACGTGGTCGTAGGTGTTCTTGAGCGCGTGACGCTGGATCGCCTTCGGGATCGCGAGCTCCTCCTTGCCCTCGATCTCGAGGGTCAGCAGGACGTTCGCGCCGCCGTGGCGGATCGCGTTGGAGAACTCGCGCGCCGGCAGCGACACGTGGCGCGGCTCGGCACCGTGGCCGTAGATGACGGCAGGGATCTTGCCGGCGCGCCGGGTGCGGCGGGCACCGCCCTTGCCGAACTCGGTGCGTACCTCGGCGGACAGACGGACCTCGGACACTGCGGAACTCCTTGATTGGGACAGCTGGACGATCGGATCAACGGCGGCGGCCGGGGCGCGAGAACCGGGTCGGACGCTGCGAACACACCGTGACGGGCGCGCGTCGGACACCGACACCGCGTCGATCACGGAGAGCTCGCAACGAGCGCCGAGCAGACTCCCTCGCCGGGGCAACCCTCACAGAGTACCGGGTCGCGGGCACCGCGGACCAAACCGGGTCGCCACCCCGACCACCGTCAGTGACCACCGTCAGCGACCACCGTCAGCAACCACCGTCAGCGACCACCGTCAGCAACCACCGTCAGCGGCTGGCGGCCTTCGTGTACTGCCGCATCGCCAGCGGCGCGAAGATCGCCACGAGCACCGCCGACCAGATCAGCGTGTAGATCACCGGGTGCTCGAGCGACCAGTACCGCTGCGGCGGGATGCCGCCGGTGTTGCCGAACTCGTCGCGCCCGGCCTGGGCGACCGCCGACACCGGGTTCCAGTTCGCGAGCCAGCGCAGCCCGCTGGCGAAGTTGTTGGTCTGCACGAACGTGTTCGCGATGAACGTCAGCGGGAAGATCACCATGAACGACGCGTTGTTCACGACCTCGGGGCTCGGCACGACCAGCCCGACCAGCGCCATCAACCACGACATCGCGTACGCGAACAGCAGGATCACCACATAGCCCACGATCGCGTCCCACACGTTCGTGCGGATACGCCAGCCGACGATCAGACCGGTCAGCGACATGATCGTGATGACGAGGACGTTGTTGAGCACGTCGCTCGTCGTGCGCCCGACGAGCACGGCCGCACGCGACATCGGCAGCGACCGGAACCGGTCGATGATGCCCTTCTGGATGTCCTCGGCGAGTCCGGCGCCGGTGATCGTCGACCCGAAGATGACGGTCTGCACGAAGATGCCCGGGATCAGGAACTCGCGGTAGTTCACGTGCAGGTGCGGGTGCCCCGGAACGCCGACATGGATCTGGCTGCCGAACACGTACGCGAACAGCAGGATGAACATGATCGGCGACAGCGTCGAGAACACCAGCAGGTCCGGAACGCGCTTGATCTTGATCAGGTTGCGCTTGGCCACCACCGCGCCGTCGACGAACGCCTTGGTGAGCCCGGAGATGCCGGAACCGCCGGAGCCCCCGGCCGACACGGTCGTCATCGCGCTGTCTCCTTCGCGGTGGACGGTTGCTGCCGGGCCGGTTCGGCGGACTCCTCGGCCGCATGACCGGTCAGGGTCAGGAAGACGTCGTCGAGCGTGGGCCGTCGCAGGCCGACGTCGAGGATGACGATGTCGGCGGCGTCGAGCCGACGCAGCGCCTCGACCAGGACGCTCGCGCCACCTTGCACCGGAGCGGACAGCCGCCGGGTGTGGTCGTCGACGCCGACCGGCCCGCTCGCCAGTTGCTGCAGGACCTGCTGCGCGGGGCCGAGCTCGCTGGTCGACCCGACGACCAGCTCGACCCGCTCGCCGCCGACCTGGTCCTTCAGCTCGTCGGCCGTACCGTGCGCGATCGCCTTGCCGTGGTCGATCACGACGATGTCGTCGGCGAGCCGGTCGGCCTCCTCGAGGTACTGCGTGGTCAGCAGCAGCGTCGTGCCCGCCTTCACCAGCTCGGTGATGACGTCCCACATCTCGGTGCGGCTGCGCGGGTCGAGCCCGGTCGTCGGCTCGTCCAGGAACAGGACGGGCGGGGCGGCCACGAGCGCGCCGGCGAGATCCAGCCGCCGCCGCATGCCGCCGGAGTAGGTGCGGACGGGCCGGCCGCCGGCGTCGGACAGCGAGAACCGGTCGAGCAGTTCGCGCGCCCGCTCGGCGGAGCGCTTCGACCCGAGGCCGTAGAGCCGGCCGACCATGTCGAGGTTCTCGTAGCCGGTCAGGTACTCGTCCACCGCGGCGTACTGCCCCGAGACGCCGATGTGCGCGCGCACCTGCGCCGGCTGCTTCGCGACGTCGAACCCGGCCACCGTCGCCGAGCCGCCGTCGGCCTGGAGCAGCGTGGTCAGGATGCGCACGGCGGTCGTCTTCCCGGCCCCGTTCGGGCCGAGCAGGCCGAGCACGGTGCCCTCGGGAGCAGCGAGATCCAGCCCGTCCAGGGCACGCAGCTTGCCGTAGGTCTTGATCAGTCCCGACGCCTCGATGACGTGCGCCATGCTGCCTCCGTAGGTCCGCACCGGTCCGGGTGCGGCCCCACGGTAGGCCAGACCACCGACAGCTCCCAGCGATATTCGGCGCGGCGAACCTCAGTGCAGCAGGCGTTGCTCCGCGGCCTCGACCACGCCGCGCGGCGAGCCGGTGCGGGCGAGATCGGCGCGCTGGACCTGCGCGCCGCCGCCACGCGCGAGCAGGCCCGCAACCAGCGCGTCCACCCGCTCGGCGTCACCGGACGCGACGAGGGCGGGGCGGACGTGCTCGACGAGCCGGTCCAGCTGATCGGCCGCGGCCCGCCGCACGCGCGACACCGGATCGAACAGCTCGTCCGCCAATCCGTAGCGGGCCGCCCGCCAGGCGGCCGCACGGATCAGCTCGGTCGGCACGTCCGGCGGCGCGGACGGATCGGCGGCGGCCGTGTCGACCAACCCGCGGCACAGCAGCGCCAGCAGCACCGAGTCCGACACCTGCTGCCCCACGTCGGCCACCCGGATCTCGACGGTCGGATAGCGCGCGGACAGCCGGGCGTCGAAGTAGACCATCCCGTCGTCGAGCGCCGCGCCGCTCGCGACCAGCGCCGTCACGATCGCGTCGTACGCCTCGACGTCGCCGAGCAGTTCGATCGGCCCGGCGCTCGGCCAGCGTCCCCAGGCGATGCTGCGGAAGCTCGCGTATCCGCTGTCGTGCCCTGTCCAGAACGGCGAGTTCGCGCTCACCGCGACCAGCGTCGGCAGCCACGCCCTGATGCGGTCGAGCACGGCGACGCCCTCGGCGCGGGAGTCGACCGACACGTGGACGTGCGCGCCGCAGGTCAACTGGTCGACGACCACGCCGGCGAACCGCTCGTGCATGCGCTCGTAGCGCTCGTCCGGCGTCGCTCGCGGCGCGACGTGGACGGGGCTGGTCGCGAGGCCCGCCACCCGGACGTCGCGTTCGCTCGCGGCGGCGGCGAGCTCACGGCGCCGGCCGAGCAGGTCGGCGGCCAGCTCGTCCGCGTCCGTGCGCGGTTCGCTCGCGATCTCGGCCTGCTCCAGCTTCAGCTCGTGCTCGACGGACGTCCCGGGATCCGCGGCCAGATGCTCGCCCTCGGCCGCCGGCGTCGCCGCCGACGTGAACAGCAGCAGCTCCTCCTCGACCCCCACACTGCGCACTCCCTCAGCCAACCATGCGGCCGTCCATGCACACGCGGGCGGCCGACGGGGGTAGGACGGACGTGGGAAGAACTCCGGGGCGCAGCGACTTGGCGCTGAGGGGCTTCGCGTCCCACCGTTCGCCGGAACTGCGACCTGAAGGGGAACCGCACACCGATGAAGTACACGAAGCTGGGGACGACCGGGCTGGACGTCTCCGTCATCTGCCTGGGCTGCATGAGCTTCGGCGCGAGCGACCAGGGCAACCACAGCTGGTCACTCGACCCGGACACCAGCAAGGGGCTGATCAAGCAGGCGCTCGACGCCGGCATCAACTTCCTCGACACCGCCAACGTCTACTCCGCAGGCACCAGCGAGGAGTACGTCGGCAAGATCATCCGCGAGCTCGGCGTCGACCGGGACGAGCTGGTGCTGGCGACGAAGGTGCACGGGCAGATGCGCCCGGGCCCGAACGGCAAGGGCCTGTCGCGCAAGGCGATCCTGACCGAGATCGACCACAGCCTGCGCCGGCTCAACGTCGACTACGTCGACCTGTACCAGATCCACCGCTGGGACTACGAGACGCCGATCGAGGAGACGCTCGAGGCGCTGCACGACGTGGTGAAGGCGGGCAAGGCGCGCTACATCGGCGCGTCCTCCATGTACGCGTGGCAGTTCGCGCAGGCGCTCTACCTCTCCGACCTCAACGGCTGGACGCGGTTCGTCAGCATGCAGAACCACTACAACCTCATCTACCGCGAGGAGGAGCGGGAGATGTTCCCGCTGCTCGCCGACCAGGGCATCGGCTCGATCCCGTGGAGCCCGCTCGCCCGCGGTCGCCTCACCCGTCCGTGGGACGAGAGAACCAACCGCTCCGAGACCGACGAGTTCGGCCAGTCCCTCTACCAGGACGGTGACCGGGTGATCGTCGAGCGTGTCGCCGAGATCGCCGGCAAGCGCGGCATCAGCGCCGCGCAGGTCGCCCTGGCCTGGGTACTGAACAACGAGGTCGTCAGCGCGCCGATCGTCGGCGCGACCAAGCCGCTGCACATCAGCGACGCGGTGGCGGCCGTCGACGTCGAGCTCACCGACGACGAGATCGAGTACCTGGAGTCCGCGTACACGCCGCACGGCGTCGCGGGGTTCCGCTGATCCATACGGAAGGACGCAATCCCATGACCACGACACTCGCCGGCCGCTCCGGCAGCTTCTCCATCGGCGGCTCGCTGCCGGTCAACCGGCTCGGCTTCGGCTCGATGCAACTGACCGGCCCCGGCGTCTGGGGTGACCCGAAGGATCCGGACGAAGCGGTCCGCGTGCTGCAGCGGGCGGTCGAGCTCGGCGTCAACTTCATCGACACGGCCGACTCCTACGGGCCGGTCGTCGCCGAGCAGTTGATCAAGAAGGCGCTGCACCCGTACGCGGACGATCTCGTCATCGCGACCAAGGCCGGGCTGACCCGGTCCGGTCCCGGTGACTGGCGCCCGCTCGGCCGTCCGGAATACCTGCGCCAGCAGTGCGAGATGAGCCTGCGCCACCTCGGCCTCGAGCAGATCCCGCTGTACCAGCTGCACCGCATCGACGCGAAGGTGCCGCTCGAGGAGCAGCTGGGCGAGCTGGTGAAGCTGCAGGAGGAGGGCAAGATCGCGCACATCGGGCTGTCCGAGGTGAGCGTCGACCAGCTCCGGCAGGCCCAGCAGATCGCGACGATCGCGACGGTGCAGAACCTGTACAACCTCAGCGACCGCAGCGCGTCCGACCTGCTCGACTACTGCACCGACAACGGCATCGGGTTCATCCCGTGGTTCCCGCTGGCGACCGGCAAGCTCGCCGGTGCGGACAGCCCGCTCACGACGATCGCCGAGCGCAAGAACGCCTCGCCGTCACAGCTCGCGCTGGCCTGGTTGCTGCGCCGGTCGCCGGTGATGCTGCCGATCCCCGGGACGTCCTCGGTGGCGCACCTCGAGGACAACATGGCCGCGGCCGACATCGAGCTCACCGACGACGAGTTCGACGAACTGACCGCGATCAGCGACTGACCAACGACAACACTTCCGAACAGCACCGCCCGAACAGCACGAAGGGCCGGCTCCCGCTGGGAGCCGGCCCTTCGTCGCTGTCGTGCTCAGACGACGTCGTCGATCGCCGCGGGCGTGGTGCCCGTCAGCGTGGCGAGCATCTGGCGGACGTTCGCGAGCTGGGCGTTGATGCTGTCGCGCCGCTGCACGGCCGCGGCCAGCTCACGCTCGGACTCGGCGCGGATGCGCTCGGCGCGGGCCATCGCGTCGGCGATGATCTGCTCGGCCTTCTGCTCGGACTCGGCGGTGACCAGCGCGGCGCGGCGGGCGGCGTCGGCCGCGGCCTGCTCGCCCTCGGCACGCACCTGCGCGGTGCGCTCCTCGACCTCGGCGAGCTGGCGCTCGGCGATCGCGGTGCGCTCGCGGAAGGACGCCTCGGCCTTGTCGCGGCGGTCGGCGAGGGTCTGCTCGAAGTCCGCCGCGGCCTTGGCGGCCTTGGCGCGCTGCTCCTCGTAGAGGGCCTCGGCCTCGCCGCGGCGGGCGATCGCCTGGCGGTCGGACTCGTCCAGCAGCTGGTCGGCGGTGCGCTTGGCCTCCTCGACGATGCGGGCGGCCTCCTGCTCGGCGTTGCTCTTGGCGTCGGCGGCGAAGCGCTCGGTCTCGGCGCGGGTCTGCGCCGTCGTCGCGTCGAGCTCGGCCATGCGGCGCCGGGTCTCGTTGACGGCGGCGGCGCGGATCTCCTGCGCCTCCTCCTCGGCCAGCGCCAGGATGCGGCCGATGCGCTCGCCGAACTCGGCGAACGTCGGCTCGCCGACGGTGACGGTCTGCGGCGCGGCGGCGGCGCGCGCCTTGGCCTCGTCGGCGATCGCGGTCAGCTCGTCGACCCGCTTGGCGAGCTGATCGGCCTGCTGCTGCGCGGTGGCGACGGCATCGGTCAGCTCGGCCAGGTGCCGGTCGACCTCGACCGGGTCATAGCCACGCATGACGGTGCGGAACGTGGTAGCGGTGTTCTCGCTCATGGGTCTCACATCATCTCATCGGATTGGGGCGGTGCGGGACGAGCTCGGTTCTCTGATTTGCTCGAGACGGCGAGCGCCTCGATGACGCCGGACAGGTCGCCCAGTTCCTTCGCGATGGCCTCGCGACGGTTGGCGAGCGACGCGGCCTCGGCGCGTGCGTCGGACAGCACTGTACGGGCGGTCGTCCGCAGCTCGTCTGCCTCGGCCCGCGCCGAGGCGATCGTGCGGGCCGCTTCCTCGCGCGCGGTGCGCCGGACGTCCTGTGCCTCGCGCTGCGCGCGGGCGAGATCGTCGGCGGCCTGCTCGCGGATCGCGCGGGCGCTCGTCTCGGCCTCGCCGATCCGCCGGCGGGCGCGCTCGTCGATGCTGCGGGCGTCCTGTTCGGCCCGGGCCAGGATGATGTCGGAGTCCTCGCGGGCCTGATCGACGATGATGCCGGCGGTCGCCTTCGCCTTCGCGAGGATGTCGTCGGCCTGCGTCTCGAGCTGCTGCTTGTGCTTCTCGGCGCCCTCGATGCGCGTGTGCAGCCGGGCGCGGGTCGCCGAGACGATCGCGGCGAGCCGGTCGCGCGAGCGCTGCAGCGACTCGGCGGCGTCGGCCTCGGCCTGCGCGCGCAGCGTGTCGGCCTCCTTCTGCGCCGCGGCCTTCAGGTTCGCCAGGGTCTCCTGCGCCCACGCCGTCTGCTCGGCGGCGGCGGCCAGCTCGCGCCGGGCGGCCTCGCGGGCCTCCTCGAGCTCGCGGGCGGCGGTCGCGCGCGCCGAGCTGATGATGCTGTCGGCCTCGTTGTCCAGCCGTTCGCGCTCGGCCCGGGTGTCGGCCTGCAGCTGCTCCGCCTGGCGGGTGGACGCCTCGATGATGCGGCCGGCAGCCACGCGCGCGTCGTCGAGGACGGCCTCGGCACGCGCGGTCGCGTCGTTCGCCTCGGCGGTCAGCCGCGCCTCGAACGCCATCCGGTCGACGCGCATGCGCTCGTCGGCGGCAGCCCGGGCGCGCAGCAGCTCGTCCTCGGTCTTGTCACGCTGTTCCTGCGAGCTGCGCCGCGCTGCGGCGATGACCGCCTCGGCCTGCTCGCGCAGGATGCGCGCGGAGGTGCGGGCGTCCTCGATCGTCCGGTCGGCCTCGGCACGCGCTTCGGTCAGCACGTCCGCCGCGGCGTTCTCGGCGCGCGAGGTGATCAGCGACGCCTGGGCGAGCGCGTCCGACACGATCGACTGCGCCTCTTCGTGCGCGTCCGCCAGCCGGCGGTCGATCTGCGCGTCGATGCCGCTGTCCGTGCCGCTGTCCGTGCCGCCGCGGGCCGCGTGCCGACCGCTGACCGGGCCGTTCTCGGCGCCCGCTCGCGAGAAGGGCGTCGGGCGGGTCGGGCCGGCCGCGGGCAGCGGCGAGTTCCCGCTTGTCCACGCACTGTCGCCGGTCATGCGGGACATCGTGTCAGATTTCTCCATATCACGTGGTGTCGGGTTGCCTGCCCATTCTCGGGCCTCGCGGTCGACCGCACCACCCACCGATAGCATTCAGGCGATGCCCGTAGCCGATCTTTCCAGTGCCGTCCGGGTGCGCGTACCGGCGAAGATCAATCTCCATCTGGGTGTCGGGGCGGTGCGTCCCGACGGCTTCCACGACCTGACCACCGTGTTCCACGCGGTGACGCTGTACGACGAGGTCACCGTTCGCCCGGCCGCGCGTCTGCAACTGCGTGTGCGCGGTGAGGGCGCGGGCGACATTCCCACCAACGCCGACAATCTGGCGTGGCGCGCCGCGGTGCTGATGGCCGAACACGCGGGCGTGCCGGCGCACGTTTCCGTCGAACTGGACAAAGCGATCCCGGTGGCCGGCGGCATGGCCGGCGGCTCCGCCGACGCGGCCGCGACGCTGCTCGCGTGCTCGCTGCTCTGGCGCACCGCGACGCCGAAGACCGAGCTGGCCGAACTGGCGAGCGAGCTCGGCAGCGACGTCACGTTCCCGCTCTACGGCGGCACCGCGCTCGGGACGGGCCGCGGCGAGCAGCTGTCCCCCGTGCTCGCGACCGGCGAGTTCCACTGGGTGATCGCGCTTGCCGACTTCGGCATCTCGGCCGGCGAGGCGTACCGCGAGCTGGACCGGCTGCGTGCCGCCGGGCTCGCCCCGGAACCGCTCGGTGCGCCGGACCAGCTGCTGGACGCGCTGCGGGCCGGCGACACCGCGCTCGTCGCCGGCTGCCTGGCCAACGACCTGCAGGCGGCCGCGCTGTCGCTGCGCCCGTCGCTCGCCGACGTCCTGGACGAGGGCGTCCGCCGCGGGGCGCTGGCCGGCATCGTGTCCGGCTCGGGGCCCACCTGTGTCTTCCTGTGCGCATCCTCCGCGGCTGCGGACGACGTCGCGGACGGCCTGGCGGCGAGCGGCGTCTGCCGCGGCACCCGGGTCGCCGTCGGCCCGGCACACGGCGCGCGGGCCTCGATGTGACGCGGCGCTGATGGCCAACCTCGTCAACCTGGAGTCGGTGTCGAAGGCGTTCGGCACGACGACCGTCCTGGACGCCGTCTCGCTCGGCGTCGGCGACGGCGAGCGCATCGGCGTCGTCGGGCGCAACGGCGACGGCAAGACCACCCTGCTGCGGCTGATCACCGGCACCGAGACGCCGGACTCCGGACGGGTGACGCGCACCGGGTCGGTCCGGATCGCCTACGTCGACCAGCGCGGCGAGCTCGCGCCGGAGGCCACCGTGCGCACCGCGGTCGTCGGCGACGCGGCCGAGCACGAGTGGGCCGGGGACGCCGCGATCCGCGAGATCCTCACCGGCCTGGGACTGGCCGCGGTCGGCCTGGACGCACCGGTCACCCGGCTGTCCGGCGGCGAGCGGCGCCGGGTCGCGCTGGCCGCGGCGCTCGTCCAGCAGGCCGAGATGCTGATCCTGGATGAGCCGACCAACCACCTCGACGTCGAGGGCATCGTGTGGCTGGCCCAGCACCTCAACCAGCGCCGCGGCGCGCTGCTGGTCGTCACCCACGACCGCTGGTTCCTCGACGCGGTCTGCACCCGCACGTGGGAGGTCGTCGGCGGCGGCGTGCGCCAGTTCGACGGCGGGTACGCCGCGTACGTCCTCGCCCGGGCCGAGCGCGCCCGCCAGGCGGACGCGTCCGAGTCGCGTCGGCAGAACCTGCTGCGCAAGGAGCTCGCGTGGCTGCGCCGGGGCGCACCGGCGCGCACGTCCAAGCCGCGGTTCCGGATCGAGGCGGCGGAGGCTCTGATCGCCGACGTCCCCGCGCCGCGAACCTCCGTCGAGCTGCGCGCTCTGGCCCAGCGGCGGCTCGGGCGGTCGGTGTTCGACGTCGAGGACGTCACGATGCGCGTCGGCGACCGCACTCTGCTCGACCACGTGACCTGGCACGTCGGGCCGGGCGACCGCATCGGGGTCATCGGCGTCAACGGCTCGGGCAAGACGCACCTGCTGCGGCTGCTCGCCGGAGACCTGCAACCGACGTCCGGCGTGGTGAAGATCGGCCAGACCGTCCACCTCGCCTATCTGTCGCAGACCGTGGCCGAGCTGCCCGGTTCGCTGCGCGTGCTGGAGGCGATCCAGGAGGTACGCAGCTCGGCTGTACTCGACGGGACGGAGTTGTCGGCCGGTCAGCTCGCCGAGCGGTTCGGCTTCACCAACGCCAAGCAGTGGACGCCGGTCGCGGACCTCTCCGGCGGTGAGCGCCGCCGCCTGCAACTGCTGCGCCTGCTGCTGGCGCAGCCGAACGTCCTACTTCTGGACGAGCCGACCAACGACCTCGACACCGACACGCTGGCCGCGCTCGAGGACCTGCTCGACTCGTGGGCCGGCACGCTCGTCGTCGTCAGCCACGACCGGTACCTCGTCGAGCGGATCTGCGACTCGACGGTCGCGCTGCTCGGCGACGGGTCGCTGGCCGCGCTGCCTGGCGGCATCGACGAGTACCTCGCGCGTCGGGCGGCGTCCCGGTCGCAGTCCGTGGCGGCGCGGCGCGAGTCGAAGGGCGACTCGCGCGCGGCCCGCAAGGAGATGACCCGGCTCGAGCGCCAGGTCGCGCAGCTGGAGAAGCGCGAGGCGCGGCTGCACGAACAGTTGGCCGAGCACGCGACCGACTTCGCGAAGGTCGCCGAGCTCGACGCCGAACTGCGCGCCGTGGTCGCTGAGCGAGAAGCCGCTGAGGAGGCCTGGCTGGAGCTGGCCGACGAGTGATGGCGCCGGCCGAGTTGTCAGGCTAGCCTGACAGCGTGTCGATGAACGAGGACGATGCCGACGCCGCCTGGAAGCGGCTGCTCGCGCACTTCCGCACCCGCGAGCCGGGTGACGTGCTGGAGTCCCTCGACGACATCGGCACCGTGCGGCGCATGCTCGACCGCGCCGAGCTCGCGTTCGTCCGCAGCGCCCGGCAGCAGGGCCGGTCGTGGGCCGAGATCGCGACGGGGCTCGGCATCACCCGGCAGTCGGCGTGGGAGCGGTGGCGCGACCTGGACGGCGACCCGTCCGCCTCTTCTTCTGGCGCCGAGGACGAGCCCAACCCGGCGATCGCCGCCGTCGAGCGCGCGGTACGCGAGGTATCGCTGCGCGTGCGGCGCCATCCCGAGACACCGCGGGTCACCGCGCTCGTCCCGGACGTCGTGACGATGACCGTCCAGGACGCGCGCGACGTCCTCGACCGTGCCGGGTTCATCGGCGTGGGCCACAACCCGGGCGGATCGCCGCTGCCCGGCGACCAGCTCGAGGGCGTGGTCGTCGACCAGGTGCCGAAGGCAGGTGCCCGGCGCCGGCGTGGATCGCGCGTGACGCTGTGGGTGCTGCGCAACGGCGGCTCGGCGGGCGTCCGGGAACCGCGCACGCCGCAGCCGTCCCCGCGGGCGGGACGGGTCGAGCAGGACCTCTCGGCATGAAGCTCAAGCTCGACCTGCACGACATCTACAACCGCGGCGACGAGATCGAGAAGGCGCGATCACGTTTGTGTTCGGAATGACCGGTTCCGCGCGGCCGGACCGACCAGACCGAACACAAACCCGATCACGTTCGGACGCGCCGGCTACCCGAAGCGGCCGTTGACGTAGTCGTTGGTGCGCGGGTCGACCGGGTTGTTGAAGACCTGGCTGGTCTCACCGTGCTCGACGATGCCGCCCGGCGTGCCCTGCTCGGCGAGGAAGAACGCGCACCGGTCCGAGACGCGCTGCGCCTGCTGCATGTTGTGCGTGACGATCACGATCGTGACCTGGTCGGCGAGGTGGCCGATCGTGTCCTCGATGACGCGCGTCGAGGTCGGGTCGAGCGCCGAGCACGGTTCGTCCATCAGCAGGACGCGCGGTCGCACCGCGAGCGAGCGGGCGATGCACAGCCGCTGCTGTTGACCTCCGGACAGCCCGCCGCCCGGCTGCTTCAGACGGTCCTTCACCTCACGCCACAGCCCCGCGCGGGTCAGGCTCTCCTCGACGAGGGCGTCCTTCTCCGATCGCGACGCGTGCGTGCCGGTGAGCTTGAGACCGGCGACGACGTTGTCGTAGATCGACATCGCCGGGAACGGGTTCGGCTTCTGGAACACCATCCCGATCGATTTGCGGGCGTCGGTGATGCGGTGCGCCCGGTCGTAGATGTCGACGCCGTCCAGGCGCACCTCGCCGGCGAGCTTCGCCGACGGGACCAGCTCGTGCATGCGGTTGAGGATGCGCAGGAACGTCGACTTGCCGCAGCCGGACGGGCCGATCAGCGCGGTCACCTGGCCGGCCGGCATCAGCAGGCTGACCCGGTCGAGCACCTTGCGGCTGCCGAACCACGCCGAGACGTTGCGGGCGTCCAGTTCGGCGAGTCGCTGGGGTTCGACCGACGGCTGCAGGGCCGCGAGCTCGGCGGTGTCGGACGAGTCGGTGTCGGACGAGTCGGTGGACGGTACGGCGGTCATGCTGTCTCGTTTCGCTGCGGAACGTGATCTTCGGGGTGGGACGGACGCGCGACAGCGGCGCGCCTGCGTTGCGCAGGCACGCCGCCGTCGAACTCGCGGTGAATCGCTATCTACGTGCCGATCGTCAGTGCTTCGCCTTGACGGTGATCCGGGAGACCCGGCTCGTCGCGGCCTTGTGCGTCTTCGTGCCGGCGAAGTGCCACTCGTAGCGAGCACTCGCCGTCGCCTTGACCGTCGCCGACGCCGCGCCGGAACGGGCCGCGGACACGGTCTTGACGACCTTGAACTTGCCACCCTTCGCCGGAGCCCGCAGCAGCTGCACCTTGCCGGCGAAGCCCTTGTGGGTGCGGCGGTCGGTGAGCTTGGTCGTCAGCTTGACCGACTTGCCCTTGGCGACCGTCACGTTCTTGGACGCGCTCAGCGTGGTCGCGTCCGCGGCCTTCGGCGGCGGCGTGACCGTGCTGCCGCTCGGGTAGACCTCGGTCCAGGTGTGCGCGGACGCGTTGATCTGGATGTCCGCGGCGGCGTAGCCCGAACCCTGCTGGCCCGCGGCGTTCGCCGTGTACATGCGGATCTGGTACACGTTCGAGTAGCCGCTGTTCGGGTTGGGCTTGCTGTTGCCCACGAGCGTGTCGAGCGTGGCGTCGCCGCTCGCCCCGGCAACGACCGGAACCGCGCCGATCGACGACGGGGCGCCCGTCGCGTACTTCGCGTAGCCCGTCAGCTCCTGCGCGTAGAACGTCCCGGGGGTGGTGCCCGGCGTGACGAACTCGAGGTCCGCCGACGTGTCGCCGGACCGGATGTCCTTGCTCGCCGCGACGAACGCCGCGAACGGCGCCGTGCTCGTGCTGCCGTGTGTGATCACCGCCCCGCTCGCGTCGTAGAACGCCAGCGTCGCGACGTCGTTCGCGTCACCGGACTCCCACGGGGGCGTCGCCGCGCCCGCCGGACCAGCTGCGACCGCGACCGTCCCGGCAGCAGCGAGCGCTGCCGCTGTGGTGGCGCACCATGCCACGCCTCGCCTCATGACCTCTCCAGACTGTTCATGTACGTACTTGTTGTCGTCGGAGCCGGGCGGCCCGACGGGACTTGCGGTCGTGCTGATGCGCTCGTCAGCTCGCCGACCTGCGGCGGCGGACGACGATCGCTGCGGCGGCGGCGAGGACGGCGGCGGCGACGCCACCCACGACCCAGCCGGCCGTCCCGGAGCTGTTCCCGGGCGCGGACGAGCTGTGCGCGACCGGGGACGCCGAGCCGACCGGCACGGTGTTCGCCGCACCGCCGGCGGCGGAGCCGGATCGGATGCCGGTGGACGTGCTCGACGCGCCGGATGTCGCCGCGCCGGGCGGTCGCACCGGGTCGGCCGCCGACTTCGGTGGCTTGGCCGACTTCACGACGCCGGTCATGACCTCCTGCGAGATCGCCTTCGCCGCGCCGCAGTCGACGGTGCCGCCCTTGACCACGGTCCAGGTGTTGCCGCTGACCTGGATCAGGGCCGACGGGTAGGACTGGCTGTACAGGCCGTAGTTCAACTTGCCGTAGTACATGCGCAGTTCGTAGAGCCCGTTGCCCAGCGGCGGCAGCTCGTGCGTGATGACCGAGAGCGGGATGTCCGCTCCGGTCGCCTGCGCGGCCGGTGCCGTCCGGGACTTGTAGAAGGAGGCAGCGGTGAGCGAGTCACCGCTCCAGTCCGACGGATCCACTCCCGGCCGGACCTGGTAGATGTTCAGGACCACGTTCTCGCCCGGACCCTGGTACTGCGCCGGCGGGGCGGTGGACGAGACGGCCTTCCACACGAACGGCTTGGTCGTGACCGAACCGGACGTGACGTTCTGGCCCTGGGTGTTGCACAGGCCGATGTAGCCATGCGCGTAGGGATCGGCGGGCAGTGAGGTGGCCGCCGCCGGCGCGACGGTGGTGACCGTCGCCAGGGCTCCGGCGAGCAGGGTGGCCGCGCCGGCCACCGTGGCACGGAATGCCACGGTGGCCGGCGAGACGTGGTGCGTCATGTCCCTGCTGTCCTCTCGATGCGTCGATCTACGCGCGTCAGCTGGCCGGACTCAGCAGCTGGTCGGGTTGACGCCGCAGTCCTTGTACGCCGGGGTGAATCCGGCGGCGCTGATCTCAGCGGCGTTCGCCGAGCGGGCGGCGTAGCTGTTCGCCCCGACGAACAGGGTGTTCGCCCAGTTCTCCGTGCTGCCGGCCTGGAACGGCGTCGTGCTGGCCAGGTCGTTCTGGCGCAGGACGATG
>Ga0164242_10002036_pt1 | contig 23523 bp, 24 predicted proteins | sample OricomgcompostMG_FD_108783 | JGI IMG/M metagenome (GOLD analysis project Ga0164242, IMG submission 108783) | Miracle-Growth compost microbial communities from Emeryville, California, USA - Original compost - Miracle growth compost (MG) ... | reverse complement strand
TGTAACACCCAGGACCACATGCCCGGGTCACCGCGATACAGGGTGCGCCGCTTCGGTGGTGATGTTCGCGGGGCGGGTATGGCGGAATCCGCGGCTGCCGCTGTACTCATTTCGACCTCCAACGCCGTCGGTGGACGCATGACTCGGCAGCAACTTTTTTCACGTGCCGAGCCCAAACCTCGGGGCGACTCTAAACCCAATTGGCGCACAGTCAGAACTAGCGTGTGCGGTGAATCGGCAACACCGGCAGGAAATTAGGTTTGCCTACGTTAACTTAGTTGCCGGTCCGAACGGTGTTCCGGGCTGGGTCTGGGGTGTGGAAATGGAGGGCTCGTGGGTGTTGAAGTTGATTGGAAAGTATTGCGGGACAGCGCAATTGCCGTATCGGCCCAGGCCTACGCGCCGTACTCGCGGTTCCCGGTGGGGGCGGCCGCCCTGGTCGACGACGGCCGGATCGTGGTGGGCTGCAATGTGGAGAATGTCTCATATGGCCTAGGTCTCTGCGCCGAGTGTGCTGTGGTGTGTGCCCTACACGCGGGCGGCGGTGGACGGCTGGTGGCGCTGGCGTGCGTGGACGGTTCCGGCGCCGTGCTGATGCCCTGTGGACGGTGCCGGCAGGTGCTGCTCGAACACGGCGGCCCGGCAATGCTGATCGACCACCGGGCGGGCCCACGGCTGCTGGCCGAGTTGCTTCCGGATGCCTTCGGCCCCGACGATCTGAATCGATAAGGTCAAGCGCCTCAACAACTCTGGTTACTGGCGGGTAACCGCGATGAGGCCTCGGCCGGAAAGATTGGCAGTATGACGCAGCTCGACGCCCCGTCCATCATTCGGACCAAGCGCGACGGCGCCGTCCTGTCCGACGAAGCCATCGACTGGGTGATCGACGGGTACACGCACGGCCGGGTGGCCGAGGCGCAGATGGCGGCTCTGCTGATGGCGATCTTTCTGCGCGGCATGAGCGCACCGGAAATCGCCCGGTGGACCGCGGCCATGGTGAACTCCGGACACCGGTTCGACTTCACCGATCTACGGCGGGACGGGCGGCCGCTGGCGTTGGTCGACAAGCACTCCACCGGCGGCGTCGGGGACAAGATCACCATCCCGTTGGTGCCCGTCGTGCTGGCCTGCGGCGGCGCCGTACCCCAGGCCGCCGGGCGCGGACTCGGGCACACCGGCGGCACCCTGGACAAGCTGGAGGCCATCGCAGGTTTCACTGCCGAACTGTCCAAAGACCATATCCGCCAACAGCTTTGCGACGTCGGAGCGGCGATTTTCGCGGCCGGGGACCTGGCGCCCGCCGACCGCAAGATCTACGCCCTGCGCGATGTCACCGGAACCACCGAATCGCTACCGCTGATCGCCAGCTCGATCATGAGCAAGAAACTGGCCGAAGGGGCGCGGTCCCTGGTGCTCGACGTCAAGGTCGGGCGCGGCGCGTTCCTCAAGACCGAAGCCGAGTCGCGCGAACTGGCCCGGACCATGGTCGACCTCGGCAACGCGTACGGGGTGCCGACGCGGGCCCTGCTGACCGACATGGATCGCCCGCTGGGCCGCGCCGTCGGCAACGCCGTCGAGGTCATCGAGTCGCTGGAGGTGCTCGCCGGCGGTGGGCCCGACGACGTGGTGAACCTGACGCTGGCGTTGGCCGCCGAGATGTGTGCGGCGGCCGGCATCGACGGGGTCGACCCGGCCGACACCCTGCGCGATGGCTCGGCGATGGACCGGTTCCGCGAACTGGTTGCGGCCCAGGGCGGTGACCTGTCGCGTCCGCTGTCCACCGGCGCCTACACCGAGACGGTCACCGCCTCACGTGGCGGCGTGATGGGGGATATCGACGCCATGGCCGTGGCGATGGCGGTGTGGCGACTGGGCGCGGGACGGGCCCAGCCCGGAGATCCGGTGCAGTCGGGGGCCGGTCTCTACATCCACCGGCGCAGTGGTGAACCGGTGATCGCGGGCGAGCCGCTGTTCACGCTGTCCACCGAGACCGCCGAACGGTTACCCGTAGCGCTGGCTGAGCTCGATGGTGGCTGGACGGTCGATGACGTCCAGCCACCATCGAGGGCGTTGGTGATCGGCCGGATCACCTAAGCCGCCCGGCCGGGACTGACCGGCTCAGACCTCCGTCTCCACGGTGCCGCCATCGGTGGTCGATCCCGGGTTGCCCTCGGCCCCCGGAGTGCCGTCGACACCGTCATCGCCCTTGGTCGAGAGGCCGCCCCAGCCCTCCTCGCCGCCTTCGCCGCCGGCACCGGGGGTGACACCGTTGCCGCCGTCGCCACCCTTGCCGCCGTCGCCGCCGTTACCGCCGTTACCGCCCAGCGTGCCGCCTTCACCGCCGTCGCCGCCGATACCGCCGGCGCCGCCGGGATTGCCGGTGCCCTCGGTGTTACCCGCGCCGCTGTCGCCGGTGCCGCCCTTACCGCCCTTGCCGCCATTGCCGTAGCCGACGTAGACGACCTCGTCGGTCCCGGTGACCTCGGTGTAGACGCCGCCGTTGCCGCCCCAGCCGCCGTTGCCGCCGGTGGCGCCGGTACCGGTGCCGGTGAAGCTGTAGCCGTCGCCGCCGTCACCGCCGCTACCGGTACCGGACGGAATGACGGTGTATCCGGGGCTGCCGGCGTTGCCCGCCCTGGCAAAGAGGCCGGTACCGCCCCAGCCGCCGTATCCGCCGGTGCCGCCGTTGCCCGAGTTGCCACCGTCGCCGCCATCGCCGCCGTCGAGGTGTTCCCAGGTGCCGGCCGCGCCCTTGCCGCCGTTGCCGGCCAGTCCGCCGCTGGCACCGTTACCGCCATTGCCGTTGCGGCCGTACAGCGCGGAGGAGTTACCGCCGTTGCCGCCGGTGCCGCCGTCGCCGCCCCAACCGCCGTCCTGGCCGACGCCGTCGCCGTAGTCGTAGTCGGTGCCCCAGGCGCCATCAGCGCCGTTGCCGCCGGTGCCACCGATGGCACCGTCGCCGCCACTACCGCCGTTGCTGAAGATGCCGAACTTGCCGGCCGAACCGCCGTCGCCGCCGTCGCCGCCGTAGCCGCCGTCCTGACCGGCTGCGCCTGCGGCGCCGGCGCCGCCGTTGCCGCCCTTGCCGCCGGTGCTGAAGAATGAGTACAGGCCGGTGCCGCCGCCGTTGCCACCCCAGCCACCGTCGGCGCCGGCAACGGTGGCCGCGGCGCCGTTACCGCCGGCACCGCCGTTGCCCCAGATGAAGCCGCCCTTGCCGCCCTTGCCGCCGTCGCCACCATTGCCGTTGCCATCGTCGGCGAGGCCGTTGCCGCCGCGGCCGCCATGGCCCAACAGTTCCGCACTGCCGCCGTTGCCGCCGCCGTAGCCGTTGCCGCCGTTACCGATCAGGCCGCTGCGGCCGCCATTGCAAGTGCTGGCGCAGGTCGTGGCGGTGTAGTTGAATCCGTTGCCGAACAGCAGGCCGGCGTTGGGGTGGTCGGCGGTACCGTTGCTGATGAAGAACGTCACCACGTGACCGGCGGTGGTGATGATCGTGCTGGCGGTGCCGCGGATATCGCGTTCGATGCTGGTCAGCAGGCCGCTGACCACCGCGATGACCGGGGCCAGCGGGTTGGACCCGGTGGACGAGGGCGAGGCGGCCGCGGACACCGCGGATGCGGACACACCGGTGTCGGTGGACATCGCGGCAAGCGAGGCCGACACCATGTTGGCAGCGGCCGATACCGGGGCCCGAGACGGCGAATTATCGGTCGCCGCAGCCGGTTCCGTTGACGGGGCCGGTGTGTGGGCCGCGGCGGGCTTGGCCGGGGTGTTTGCCTTCTGAGCGGCGGCGGTGGCCGCAGCCTTCTTGATGGTGGAGTTCTTGGTCGCCTTCTCGGCGTGCTTACCGACCGGGCTGCGCCTGGCCGGCTTGTGGGTGGACTTGGTGTCGGCGTCAGCATCGGCGTCGGTCGCCGCTGTGGATCCGGGCCGCGAATGTTTGCCCGGCTTACCGGAGCCGTTCGAGGTGCCGGAGCTATCGGAGCTGTTCGAAGATCCCGAGTTGCCGGAGTTGTCGGATGAGCCGGTGGACCCGGAACTCGATGAGCCGGTGGACCCGGAACTCGATGAGCCGGTGGACCCCGAACCGGAAGACCCGGAGGACCCCGAACCGGAAGACCCGGAGGACCCCGAACCGGAAGACCCGGAGGACCCCGAACCGGAAGACCCGGACGTCCCCGAATTGCCCGACGACCCCGAATTGCCCGACGACCCCGACGACTTGCCGCCGTGCTTGCCCGATGCCTTGCCGGTGCCGCTACCGGGCTTGGTGTGCTTGGTGCCTTTGCTCTTCGAGGACGACCCTGAGTCGCTGGAGCTGGACTGCGACGACGTCGAGGAATGGTGATGGCCTGGGCTGGCCGCGGCAGTGCCGACGGGAACCAGTAGAGCTGCGCCCACGCCGACTGCAGCGGCACCGGTGCTCAACCACGCCGATACTGCCAGTGTCCGACTGTCGCGCTGCTGCTTCCGGTGCCTACCCGCCATGACGTCCCTACTCACTTTCGTCAACTGTGACCTGCCTCGCATCGAGTACGAATCCCGAATTTACACACATGAAAATCACAGGCGGAAGGGGTAGGAGGAAATCCCCCGAAATTTGCCGCTCAGCGTGTCGCCGTCGAATCGATCGGCGGCGTCGCGGAATCGGTAGGGTCGGTCCTGTGTCCGACGACGATCTGAGCGATTTCGACCGCACCGAGTTCACTTTCGACGGAAAGACCCGCACGGTGTTCCGGCTGGGCAGCGGTCCGGCGGTGATCGTCATCGCCGAGATGCCCGGCATCACGCCCAAGGTGCTCGACTTTGCCCGAAAGGTTGCCGGCATCGGCTGTACCGCGGTCCTTCCGCACCTGTTCGGGGTACCCGGCCGCGACCCGAACGTCGGCGGCCCCGCCACGATGACGTACATGGCGTCCTCGATGGTGCCGGCGTGCGTCAGCAAGGAGTTCACCGTGCTGGCCACCGGCCGCACCTCGCCGGTTGTGGACTGGCTGCGGGCGCTGGCCCGAGCCGAGCATCAGAAGTGCGGTGGTCCCGGCGTCGGTGCGGTGGGCATGTGCTTCACCGGTGGATATGCCCTGGCGATGGCCACCGACGACGTCATCCTGGCCCCGGTGCTGTCCCAGCCGTCGATGCCCGCGCCGTTGACCGCCAAGCAGCGCCGCAACATCGACATCTCGCCTGCCGACCTCGAGGTGGTCAAGGGCCGCTGTGCGCGCGGGCTCAACGTCCTGGGCATGCGGTTCAAGGGCGACAAGTTCGTTCCGCCGGAGCGATTCGAATTCCTGCGCGAGCAGCTCGGGGACGCGTTCATCGCCGTCGAACTCGAGGACGCGGACGCCAATCGCGATGCGCTGATGCCGCCGCACTCGGTGCTGACCGAGCATCTGATCGATGAGCCTGGCCAGCCCACCCGCGCCGCGCTGGATCAGGTGCTCGAGCTGTTCCGAAACCGGTTGTTGCCGGCCGGCTGAACCGGCGCGCTGAGGCGGGGTCGCGACGGCAAGATGGACCCATGAGTACGCCCCTGACGCTGGATCAGATACATCAGGCACCCAAGGCGCTGCTGCACGATCATCTCGACGGTGGGCTGCGGCCGGCCACCGTGGTGGAGCTGGCCGAGCAGACCGGCTACACCGATCTGCCCACCACCGATGTCGACGAGCTCGCGCGGTGGTTCCGGACCCAGGCGCACAGCGGCTCGTTGGTGCGTTACCTGGAGCCGTTCGCGCACACCGTCGGGGTGATGCAGACCCCCGAGGCGCTGCACCGCGTTGCCCGCGAGGCCGTCGAGGACCTGGCCGCCGATAACGTGGTCTACGCCGAGGTGCGGTTCGCCCCCGAGCTGCACATCGCCGAGGGTCTGAGTCTGGACGAGGTGGTCGAGGCGGTACTGGCCGGTTTCGTCGACGGGGAGAAGGCGGCGGCCGCCGCCGGGCACCCGACGGTGGCGCGTTGCCTGGTGACCGCGATGCGGCACGCCGCCCGGTCCCGGGAGATCGCCGAATTGGCAATCCGCTTCCGGGACAAGGGCGTCGTCGGTTTCGATATCGCCGGCGCGGAGGCCGGATACCCGCCCACCCGGCACCTGGACGCATTCGAGTACATGCGAAACAACAACGCGCGGTTCACCATCCACGCCGGCGAGGCATTCGGCCTACCGTCCATCCACGAGGCCATCGCATTCTGCGGCGCCGACCGGCTGGGTCACGGGGTGCGGATCGTCGACGACATCGAAACACATCCCGACGGCACCGCACATCTGGGCCGGGTGGCGAACATCGTGCGGGACAAACGGATTCCGCTGGAGATGTGCCCCAGCAGCAATGTGCAGACCGGGGCCGCGCCGTCGATCGCCGAGCATCCGTTCGACCGGCTGGCCCGGCTGCGCTTCCGGGTCACCGTCAACACCGACAACCGGCTGATGAGCGACACCACCATGACCAACGAGATGGCGCTGCTGGTCGAGGAATTCGGCTACGGCTGGACCGACCTGCAGCGCTTCACCATCAATGCGATGAAGTCGGCCTTCATCCCGTTCGATGAGCGACTGGCGCTCATCGACGACGTCATCAAGCCGCGCTACGCGGTACTGGTCGGATAGGGGGCGGTCGGCGGGTCATCACCGGGCCCGGTGGCCGGCCCGCCGACCGGCGCACCCGTCGTCGCCGGCTCCGGCTGCTGGAAAGCCTTGGGCACGAACCTCTTTGTGGTGTAGTCACCGCGCGGGTAGACCACCTGCGGCCACCAGAACCAACGGCCCAGCAGCACCGCGATCGAGGGCATCAACAGCGACCGCACGATCAGCGTGTCCAGCAGCAGACCGATCGCGATGGTCGAACCCATCTGCGCGATCACTCGCAGGCTGGAGCCGAGCATGGCGGCCATGGTGAAGGCGAACACCATGCCGGCGGCAGTCACCACACCGCCGGAGCCGGCCATGGCCCGTAGATAGCCGGTCTTGAGCCCGGCGTGGATTTCTTCCTTGAACCGGGAGACCAGCAGCAGGTTGTAGTCCGAGCCGACGGCCAACAGGATGATGACCGACATCAGCATGACCAGCCAGTGCACCCGGATGCCGAGGATGTCCTGCCAGATCAGCACCGACATGCCGCAGGACGCGGCGATCGAGCTGCTGGCGGTGCCGACGATGACCAGGGCAGCGACCAGTGCGCGGGTCAGGATCAGCATGATCATGAAGATCAGCGTGAGCGCCGAGACCACGACGATCATCAGGTCGTACTTGGCGCCGTCGGCCATGTCCCGGAAGGTTGCCGCGGTACCGCCGAGGTACACCTTGGCGCTGGACAGTGAGGTCTGTTTGAGGCCTTCCTGGGCGGCACTGCGCTCGGCGTTGACCCGGTTGATGCCCTCGACGGACATCGGGTCACCCTGATGGGTGATGAAGAACCGCGCCGACTTGCCGTCGGGGGACAGGAACATCTTCAGACCGCGTTCGAACTCGGGGTTCTGGAAGGCTTCCGGTGGCAGGTAGAACAGGTCACCGTTTTTGGCGGTGTCGAAGCTCTGACCCATGACGATGGCGGTGTCGTTCATGGCCTTGTTCTGGTCCTGCAGCGCACCCATGGTGGCGTAGGTAGACAGCATCATCTGGCGGGTGGTGCGCATGACGTGAATCGTCGGTGGCAGCACCGCGGCCATCTGCGGCATCAGATAGGCCATCTGGCCGATGTCACGGTTCAGGTTCTCCATGTCATCGCTGAGGTTGTCGATGCCGTCGATGGTGTCGAAGATGCCGCGCATCGACCAGCACATCGGGATGTCGAAGCAGTGTGGTTCCCAGTACAGGTAGTTGCGGATCGGCCGGAAGAAGTCGTCGAAATCGGCGATGGACTGCCGCATGTCGTTGACGTGGCCCACCGTCTGGGTGGTATCCCGGCTGGTCTGGTCGGTGGTGGCGATCAGCTTCTGCATGACGTCGTACATGTGCTGCATGTCGTCGGCCATGATCTGCATGTCGTCGGCCATCTTGTGCATATTGCCGATGGTGATCATCTGGAACGGGTACTGCTGCATCTGCGTCTGGCCGCTCATGCCGCTTTGGAACGGGATCGAGCTGTGCTGGATCGGGATGCCCAGGGGTCGGGTGATGTCCTGCACCATGGCGATGCCCGGGGTGTTCAGGATATTGCGAGCCACCCGGTCGAGCACCAGCATGTCCGCGGGGTTGCGCATGTCGTGCTCGGCTTCGACCATCAGGATGTCGGGGTTCATCCGAGCCTGGGAGAAGTGCCGGTCCGAGGCCGCGTAGCCCTGGTTGGCCGGGGCGTCGGTGGGCATGTAGAACCGGTCGTTGTAATAGGGCTGGTAGCCGGGCAGGGTGACCACGCCGATCAGTACCGCGAACGCGCTGCCCACCAGGATCGGGGCCGGCCAGCGGACCACCGCGGTGCCGACCTTGCGCCAGAACGTGCCCGGCGGACGCTTGGACTCGTAACGGCCGGCCAGGCTGCCCAGGTAGAGCACGGCCGGTTGCAGGGTGACGGCGGCGATGACCACCACCAGCATGCCGATGGCCACCGGCACACCCATGGTGGAGAAGTACGGCAACCGGGCGAAGCTCAGGCAGAACGTCGCGCCGGCGATGGTCAGACCCGAGCCCACCACCACCGGAGTCACCGAGTGATAGGTGGTGTAGTAGGCCTGCTCGCGGTCTTCGCCGGCGTGGCGGGCTTCCTTGTAACGGCCGAACAGGAAGATGCCGTAGTCGGTGGCCGCGGCGATGCCCAGCATGGTCAGGATGTTCGACGCGAACGTGGTCAGGCCGAAGGCGTTCATGTTGCCCAAGGCCGCGACCACGCCGCGCGCGGCGCCCAGACCGATGAAGGTCAGAAACAGCTGCACCAGCGTGGTGACGATGGAGCGATAGACGATCAGCAGCATGAGGGCGATCGCGGCGAGCGTGAAGATGGTGATCTTGAGCAGGCTGGCGTTACCGATGACGTGCAGGTCGTCGGTCAGTGCGGCCGGACCGGTCACGTAGGCCTTTACCCCGGGCGGGGCGTGCACGTGGGCGACCACCTCGCGCACCGCTTCGACCGACTCGTTGGCTTCGGTGGTGCCCTGGTCGCCGGCCAGGTAGACCATCACGTAGGCGGCCTTGGCATCGGCGCTCTGGGCGCCGGCGGCGGTCAGCGGGTCGCCCCAGAAGTCTTGCACGTGCTGAATCTGCTTGGGGTTCTTGAGCAGTTCGCGGATGATCTCGTCGTAGTAATGATGTGCGGCGTCGTCCAGTTTGTTCTGGCCCTCGATGACGATCATCACCGTGCTGTTGGAGTCGAACTCGTGGAAGTTCTCACCCATCAACTTCATCGCGATCATCGACGGCGCGTCATGGGGCGCCATCGGGGCGGAGTGAGTCTCGCCGACCTTCTCCAGCGACGGCACCAGCACGCTCAACGCGACGGTGACGATGAGCCAGAACAGGACGATCGGCACCGACAGGATGCGGATCATGTGTGGCACGATCGGCCGCTTGATGTTCCCGTGCTTGTCGTACTTGATGGGTCGGGGGCCGCCGTGGCTCATCCGCGATCCGCCTTCGCTACTCGCTGCCGGCTCATCCGCGATCCGCCTTCGCTACTCGCTGCCGGCTCATCCGCGATCCGCCTTCGCTACTCGCTGCCGGCTCATGCGCTCTTCACCAAGCAGAAGGTCTGCGGCGCCATGCCCTGCCTTTCCTTTTGATCGCGGATCGTTCCGTCGACGGTGATCTTGCAGCCGATCTCGCTACCGTCGTTGGTCTGCACGACGATGTTCCCCATCACCGAGGGCAGCGTGGTCTTGATCGTGGTGGACCAGGGCAGGGTGACATCGAGGTTGTGCAGATTGGCGTCGGCGTCGATGTAACCGACCGTCGCGCGGGCACCCGGCGTGCCGTAGACGTCGTACACCAGGTACTTGGGGTGGAACTGGACGATCTCGATACCGGCCCCGGCGTTCGCGTTCAGGTCCTCCGAGGCGAATTTTTTGTGCAGCCGTGACACCACCACGCCGGACACCGCCAGCACTGCCACCAGCAGCAGCGGTATCCAGATCTTCTTCACTAGGCGACCCAACGAAAACGACCGCACCTGACCACCTTCCGACACCCCGCAGCCCGCCAATTGTCGGGTTTCTACGAATTCTTACGCATTGCTAAGCAAATGAGCAACGCGGGTCTCGATATGTGGGCTGATAGTCAGGTAATACGCAGGTCGGGTGGTCGGCTATTCGGGCCGCAACTGCGAGCGGTTATTCAGGCCGAAGGCGCGATTCCACGAAGCGCTCCAGCGTCTCCCACTGATCCACGGCCTTGGCGTACGGTTTGGCCGGCGCGCTGACGGTCGCCGGTTCCAACACGTGGCCGACGAACCGGCCCAGTGGCTGGTCGCTGACCAGGAACTTGTCGGCGGTGCCATCGTCGGCGTAATCGCATACGTCTCTTGCCAATTCGACGGCGAGGTCCAGCTGGTCATGGTCCACGGCCTCGGGGCCGTCGGCGATGTCCTCGGACAGCCCGGAGAGCACGTAGACGTTGTCGTCGGTCACCCGGATCTGCAGCGAGCCGTCGGTGGCCGCGGTGCGGATGTCGGCGTAGGCCTCGAAGTCCGACAGGTCGCTCTCGTGCTCATCGGCCAGGTAGCGCGCCAGGGTGCGCTCGGAGCTGAAGACGCTGATGCGGCCGTTGCGGCCGAGGAACCGCGGCTGGTCGTTGTAGTAGCAGCGCAGCGTGTAGTACGTGCCGCGCTTGGTCATGATCTGGATCGGATCGATGCCGACGCGCTCCCAGAAGTTCTTGTCGCTGCCGAGCACCTGGCGAGAGGCCTGCGAGGTCAGCGCGTCGACCTCTTCGGGGGTGTCGACCTCGCCCTCGATGACGGTTTCCTCGGGTTCGTCGGACTCATCGGCGGTGTCCTCGGCCAGGTCGTCCTCGGGGTCTTCGGGGGCCGGCTCGGCCAGCTCGGCCTCGGCCTTGGCGACTGCCGTGGCATCTGCTTCGGGAATGGTCACCAACGCGTCGATGGCGTCGAGCACCTGCTGCCAGTTGCGTACCACGGCCGCTTCGATTTCCGCCCAGCGTTTGCGGCCGGCCCGGCCCTGGAAGGCTTCGACGCCGGCGCCGAGGTTGGCCAGCGACGGATTGCCATTGAAGAACTTGGACACCGCGGTCAGGTCGCACACCGATCCGATGGCCCCGACCAGTTGCAGGGTGCGGCGCAGCGCGGTGACCGACTCTTCGGTGGGCTTGGCGGCAACCACCTCGGGCACGCCGATCAGGTCGTGGCAGCGGTCGTCCTTGGGGTCGAGCCGGTGTGCGTTGGCCTCGGTGAGCGCCTGCCAGGCCGGGTGATCGGCCAGGTCGTTGTCGGTGTCGGTGCGCACGAACGCGACCAGATCCGCCACCGATTCAAAGGCGTAGAGGTCTTCATCCTTACCGAGGAACGCTTCCCATTCGTCCTCGCTGTCCCGCCACAGCGGGGCCCACAGTGTGTAGAGATCGCCCTGGGTAAGCCCGAGCCGTACCGGCACGATGTCAGCAGCCATGCGGCACAGCCTAACGACGGTCGCTGACCGGTGGTTGGGGCGGTTGCGCCGCTAGCCTCCGCACCGGGACAGCATCGGCGGTGCGAACGTCACCGAATCGACGCCGCTGAGGATGCGCGGGCCATGTTCCCGATGCCCGGGGTCAAACAGGAAGGGGGAGCCGTCGGGTTTGGTCCCGGACACGCTGACCGTGCGGATCCGGTACCCGCTGGCACCCGGCGGATGAGCGGTCCGCGGTTGATCCTGGTGCTGAACAGGGTCGAGTAATTGGTGCCCAGGCGATGGCGGTGGTGCTGAAGCTGGTGGAGCGGAACTTCTGGGGCAGTTGGGCGGTGCAGCCGCCGATCATCGCGTTTCGGGTCGGCGCACTCGGGCGGGGCGGCCAGGGCCGCCGGTGCGCTGACCGCAGCGCCGACGAGGGGCACCGCCCAAGCGGCGCTGCGGACGAAGATGCGTCGGGAAATGTCCTTCTGCGATATGCCGACTCAGCCTAGTGAGGGACCAGTGCGTATGCAGCGACTTTGGACGGCTCGACGTGAGCCCTATGTCGACGGCTCGGAACGGTAAGTGTCACAAGCAAACCCGGCGTCGAGTTCGGTGCGCAGCCGCTCCAGTGGCTCGGTGGTGTTGCCGTTTCGGGACGTGGCCAGGGCTGCGAGACTCGTGGCGGCGCGATCCAGCGCCGCCCGTGCCGCCCGGACCCGCATCATCACGTCGTCGTAGCAATCACCCTGTGGGCCGGAAGAATCCATGAAAACCTTGGCCTGCGTTGGTGGTACGGATCGGGGAGAGCTGCACCGGGTCGCCCGCCTCGATCATGATGCCCTTGCCGACGATCATCGCGACGTGCCCGTCCCAGACCGCCAGATCTCCCGGGCGCAGATTGTGTTGGCTGATGGCGCTGCCGACGTCCTGCTGTTGTGCCAGACGCGGAATATCAAGACCCGCTTGATGATATGACCATTGGGTCAGCCCGCTGCAGTCCAGTCCGACGCCGGGGGTGGTGCCGCCCCACTGATAGGGCACACCGAGTTGGGTCAGCGCGTGCCGGACCGCATCAGCGGCGATCCTGTTGGGCGCGGTGGCGGTGCTGCCGTCGGGCAGTGTGATGAGCTCGCCGGCGCCGAACACCGCGGGGTCTGCCAGGGCCGCCGGGGTGTGCGGGAGCTTCTTGATCCAAGTGCCCGCCAGCGGGGCCGCAAGCGCGCCGAAGGCGGGTGCGCCCAGGCCGCCGGATGAACCCAGTGCTGGTCCCGAGCCGAAGGCCGGACCGGATCCGAAGCCCGCGCTCGATCCGAACCCCGGGCTGACCGGTACGGGTGCGGGGGCCGGTGCGACGGGGGCCGCAGCGGCGATGGGCGCGGGCGTGGCGGCGGCCGCGGTGACCGCCTCGGCGTGTCCGCCCAGCTCGGCGCGCAGCCCGTCGACGACAGCGATGGCCTCGTCGAGTGCGCACTTGGCCTCATCCACCAGCCGGGCGGCGGTGCCCGGCTGGTCCAGTTCGGTCTCCAGCAACTTGGCCCGGGTCTCGAAGTCCTCGACGATCACCCGCAGCCGCTCACGGCTGTCGGCGACCGCTGCGGTGGCGCGCGCGGTGTGGTCACCGAGCTGGCCGGCGGTCATGGACATCGCGGCGATGGCGACCATCGTGGAGTGGGCGAACTGTTCGGCCCGGGCAGCGGCTGTGCCGTTCCACTGCGCAGATGCCTGCACCCAGGCCCGCTCGGTGGCGTCGGCCACCTCGTCGATGCGGTCGCGCACCGACCGGAATGCGGTGGCCGGATCGGGACCCGACCAACCCGGCCCGACCAGCGACTGCACATTGCGCAGCGGCGCGGACAAGGCCGAGACCAGTGAACTCGTCATCGCAGACCTCCCAGATTGGTGGCGACACGCGCGTCGGTGTCGATGAAGGAGGCCGCGCTGCCGGCCGCGGCATCGGCTGCGGCGGTCAGCCGGGTGCTCAGTTCGGCGACCCGGTCGGCCTGGCGGCGGGCCGCTTGGACCAGTGCGTTCGCGAATGCCACGCCGATCGGGCCGAGGGCGTCGGGGTGCAGCATCGTCGCCGCCGTCGTGACCTGTGCGACCTGTGTGGACAGGTCGGCACCGTGGCTGCGGTAGGCCTCGGCCAGTGCCGAGACCGCCGTGGGATCGGCGTGGAAACGGCCGGCGCGTTCGGTGCTCATGTTGTTATGACGCACGCCGACCCGAATTGGTTCCATCGTCTTGTTTCGTTCAACTAGGGTCACGCCAATGGACGTCCGGGTTGTCGATCACCCGTTGGCCGCGGCGCGGCTGACCACACTGCGTGATGAGCGCACCGACAACGCCGGTTTCCGGGCTGCGCTGCGCGACCTGACGCTGATGCTGGTCTATGAGGCGACCCGCGACCTGGCCTCGGAGCCGCTGACCGTGCAGACGCCGGTGGCCACCACCGCCGGGTCACGGCTCGCGGCGCCGCCGCTGCTGGTGCCGGTGCTGCGGGCGGGGCTGGGCATGGTCGATCAGACGCACGCCCTGATTCCCGAGGCGCAGGTCGGGTTCATCGGGATGGCCCGTGACGAGTCGACCCATCGGCCGGTGCCGTATCTGGAGTCGCTGCCCGCGGATCTGGCGGGGCGTCCGGTCATGGTGCTCGACCCCATGCTGGCCACCGGGGGATCGATGGCGCTCACCCTGCGACGGCTGCTGGAGCGCGGGGCCAGTGACATCACCGCAGTGTGCGTGGTGTGCGCCCCGCAGGGGATCGCCGTGGTGGAGCAGATCGTGCCCGGGCTCAGGTTGTTCACCGCGACCATCGACGACGGGCTGAACGACGACGCCTTCATCGTGCCGGGGCTCGGTGACGCCGGGGACCGGCAGTTCGGGCCGCGCTGAGCGAGTTGCGGATTCGGCTTATGGGCTCACGGCGTGAGTAGTGCGGCGGACTGCTCCTTGACCGCGCGCATGAGCTCGCCCATGCGCTCCCGGGCGCCGACCAAATCGTCGGTCGGCGGCGCGCTGACCTCGATGTAGCACTTGATCTTCGGCTCGGTGCCCGACGGGCGGATCGCCACCCGGATACCCTCGCCGGTGAACATCAGCGCATCGGTCTGTCGCCGATCATCGTGGCGCGCCAGATCGTCGATGCTGACCGGCAGGCCGGCCAATTGCGTTGGCGGGTCGGCACGTAACCGGCGCATGACGGCATCGGCGTCGGTGTGCACGGACACCGCATCGGTCAGGTGGACGCCGTGGCGCCGGGCCAACCCGTCGAGTTTGTCCTGGACTGTACTGCCCTGGCCGCGCAGTGACACCACCAGGTCGCAGGCGACCACCGCGGCGCTGATGCCGTCCTTGTCGCGCACCGTATCCGGGTCGACGCAATGTCCGATGGCCTCTTCGTACGCGTATCGCATTGTGGTGCCGGGGATTTGGTTATCGGCGCGGGCGATCCATTTGAACCCGGTGAGGGTCTCGACGTGGTGTGCGCCGTGGTCTGCGGCGATCTTGGCCAGCAGCTGTGAGGATACGATGGAGCTGGCGACCACGGTGCCGTCGGCCTGTTCCGGGGTGAGGGCACTCAGTAGATAATCGCCCAGCAGCCAACCGGTTTCGTTGCCCGAGAGCATGCGCCAACCGCCGGTCGTCGGGATGCCTACGGCACAGCGGTCGGCGTCGGGATCCAGGGCGATAGCGATATCGGCATCGGCATTCGCGGCGAGATCGAGCAGTAGGTCGGCGGCGCCGGGCTCCTCCGGATTGGGGAAAGCGACGGTCGGAAAGTCTGGGTCGGGATCGAATTGTGCTGTGACGGTGTGGATATCGACGATGCCCGCCTTGTGCAGCACGTTTACGGCCAGGGCGCCGCCGACGCCGTGCATGGCGGTCAGCGCTACCCGCAGGCCGCCGTCGGTGCGGCGCAGCGTGGCGGTACGGCGGGTGTAGAGCTCGATCAGCGCGGTACCGGTGGAGGACACCGTTGTTCGAGCGACGTCTGTGGGGGCTTGGCGCATGGCCTGCTCGATGTGCCGGTCGGTCGGCGGCACGATCTGGATGCCGCCGTCGAAGTAGACTTTGTAGCCGTTGTCGGTCGCCGGATTGTGCGAGGCGGTGATCTGTACACCCGCCGCGGCGCCCAAGTGTCGGACCGCGAATGCAACGATCGGCGTCGGTGCTGGTTCTGGTAGTGCAACAACCGAAAATCCTTCGGCGGCAAATACTTCCGCGGTCGCTGTGGCGAACTCGTCAGAGTGGTGTCTGGCGTCGCGTCCGACGACCACCGTCGCACCACCCAACTGGCGGTTCTTGAGGACGTCGGCCACCGCCCATGTCGCACGCATGACGGTGGTGACGTTCATGGCGTCGGGACCCTCGCGCATCGGTCCGCGTAAACCGGCGGTGCCGAAGGTCAGCGGTGTCACGGGCATGGAGCCATTGTTGCAAGGCCGGTGCGCATTCTGGTGCGGACGGGGAGGTTGGTGGCCGTTATTCTTGATGCGGGGAATGCGAACGAGCAGGGGGATTCGTGGCTGACACGCTGCAGATGAGTTGGGACGGCATGGTCACCGCGGCCATGGAATTGGCGAGGCAGTCCGCCCAGTTGGGGACCGAACTGGAAGCCATCCAACGACAGTGGGATGAATTGTCTTCCGTGTGGCGGGGGGAGGCGTCCGCCACGTATGAGAAGTTATGGCAGCAGTGGTCCGGTGGGGCAAAGCAAGTGGTCACGGTGCTTGATGAGTCATGCGAATTGTTACAGCGCGCCGCGCGCACGTACACAGATCAGGATCACGCATCCGCCGACGTCATTGGCGACGTTGACGTGGAGCCGATGTGGTGAGCGGCTATTCGGTAGATCTGGACAAGCTGATGAGTTTCATCGAGCGGTTGGCAGCGTTCAACACCGCATCTGAAGGCATAGCCAGTGATGTGGATCGCGTTGTCGCTCAACTCAAAGCAACCTGGCTCGGCGCTGCGGCCGACGCGCATCAGGACTACCACCAGCGGTGGATGGCCGCGGAGCAGCAGATGCGCGACGCGCTGGGTGAGTTGAAGGCAAAGGCCCACGGCGCGCACGGCAGTTATTCAGGCGCAGTGGAACATAATTCGGCGATGTGGCCGTGATCGATCAGCCTGTCGAGCAATTGAGCGAACAGCAGTAATGGCACCGATTACCGTTGAGCCTAAGGTGCTGACCGACGCCGCGGGTCTCTACGACAAAGCGCGCGGATCGGCGGGCGGCGTGATGACCACATTGGTTTCGGCGTTGGACGGCGGGTGGGGGTCGGCCGGCACTGATAGTGCTGGTCATTCCTGGTCGACCGGATACGACCCTGCAGCATTTGACGCGGTCAAGGCCGGTGGCGATGTGGTGAATGCATTCGCCAAGTTGCACGATCTGTTGGCGTGCAGCGGCGTGAACCATGCCAATGCCGAGGGTGCAGCCAAGTCTCCTCCGGATGCCCCGTTGCCCGCCCCTGCCCTGGCTCCCGGATACACCGTGGGCTCCTTCAAGGGTGCGTACGGCGGAGACACCGATGCGCCCCTTGGGTGGGGCTTGATCAGTCGCTGGTTGGAGGGACACCTCTGGCCCAACGGTGACCCGGACAAACTGCGAAAGCTCAGCACAGCGTGGGACGACGCGGCCAAGGGGCTGCGCGACGCGAGCGAGTTGGCGGGGCCGGCCTGGGCGCCGGTGGAGGACTTGGCGTCACCAGATTTGACCAAGGCCCTCGCTCAGATGGACCTGGTGGCCAACGATGTCGAGAACTTGGCCTCGGAATACGAGTCGCTGGGCAGGGCCTGCTCGGACTGGGCCGAGAAGATCGAAGACGCGCACACGCAGATTCGACACATCATTCGCGACACGATTGGCTGGGCGATCGTGGCCGGGGTCGTCGGCGGCATCGTCGGGAGCCTGGTCGGCCCGGAGGGGACCGTCGGAGGCGCGACATTGGCCGCCTCGGCGGACGCGATGGAAGCCGCGGCCCAGATTCGGCCGATACTCATTGCCTTGGATGCTGCGGCCGGGTTGGCGACCGGCGCTGTTGCCGCCGGGGTGGTGGGCGTCGGTGTCGCTGTGGCCGGCGTGACCCAGGACTTGCAGCCGTTGCTACAGGCGAATGCGTCCATCTACAACGCCGAGGGCGGTGGAATGGTCAGCGGGCAGGCCGGGAACTTCTATCCAAAGCCGAATAACCTTCCAGCTTTTCCCAACGCGACTCGGGCAAAGCCTAAGACCTCGATGCCAGGTGGTGGGAAGCGGTTCCGGTGGAAAGACCCCAAAGGTACGATATATGAATGGGACTATCAGCACGGCGAGGTAGAAGTCTATAACAAGAGTGGCAAGCATCTTGGCGAGTTTGACCCGAATACCGGCGCGCAAACGAAGCCTGCAAACCCGAAAAGGCAGGTGGAACCGTGACATTGATGTGGTGCTTAGAAGGGTATGATCGCACAACCGAGCTATTGGTGCAAGAAGTCCCTCTTCCTAGGCTGAATTCGGACGACATACATCAGATATTAGGAATTGATGATGTGCCGCCGGTTGGTATGGTTGCCCTCGATATACCAACGTATTCCGAACTCAACAAGTTGGCCGCTTATGCAGATGGAACTGCAGAGATCAATCCCGGTCTGGATTACTTTCTGGGCAGTACGGATCGGTAGACATCTGTCGTGAGCGCTGCGCAACCGGGCGAACATGTTCTGCTCTGAACCTGTTCGCACCGGCACGCCACGCAAATTCTTTTCAATGGGCAAGATCGCTCGATATCGTACTGAGTGCGATTGCGTTGAACTGGTATTTGGAAAGATTTGACTCACAGCCGATTTACTCGCACCCAGTATTGCTCTGCCTCGGCTGAATTCCGATGATGTCCGGCTAATACTCAATATTTAGGGCGATCTTCCTATCTAACTGTTTTCGTATGATATTCTGAATGCAGAAATCATGAATAAGCTACTCGGTTATGCGGATTATCGAAGCGAACCAGATGGCGAGCTCGAATATTTCTTAGTTTGTCGTACAGGCTGAGCCGCAGTATGGATTCTTGTAGGGGAGTCGAACCGATTGTAACGGGAATCTTGGCCATAAATTGGCTTGCGCATACGAACAACTACAACCGCACCAGCACCTCGGCCAGCAGCGACCCCATCCGCGTCGCCGATTGCCGGCCGGCCTCCAGCACCTCGGCGTGGCTCAGCGGCTCACCGGTCATCCCGGCCGCCAGATTCGTCACCAGCGAAATGGCCAGCACGTCGGCGCCGGCCGCCCGCGCCGCGATCGTCTCGTGCACCGTGGACATGCCGACCAGATCGGCGCCCAACGTGCGCAACATCCGGATCTCGGCCGGCGTCTCGTAATGCGGGCCCGGTAGCCCGGCATACACGCCCTCGGCCAGCGTCGGGTCCACCGCACGGGCCAATTCCCGCAGCCGCGGCGAATACGCGTCGACCAGATCCACGAACTGCGCGCCCACCAATGGCGAACGCGCCGTCAGATTCAGGTGATCGCTGATCAGCACCGGCTGGCCCACCGCGTACTCCGCGCGCAGCCCACCCGCGGCATTGGTCAACACCACCGTGCGCGCACCGGCGGCCACCGCGGTCCGCACCGGGTGCACCACATGCTGCAGATCGTGCCCCTCGTAGGGGTGAATCCGGCCTTGTAAAACAAGCACCTGAAGCCCGCCGACCTGCAGCGTCAGCACCTGTCCGCGATGCCCGGAGGCGGTCGGCGGGGTGAAACCCGGGATCTGCGACATCGCGATGACGCGCGTTGGCTCACCCAGCTTCGCCGCCGCCGGCGCCCATCCCGACCCCAGCACCACCGCGACATCGAAACTGCCGACACCGGCGCCAGCGCGGATGACGTCGGCGGCTTCAATGGCGATTTCCTGCGGGTCGGTCACGCCCCTCACCCTAGAGGCGAGCGAACCGCTCGGGGGACAGTCCCAGTTGCCAGGGAGCGCAGATCCGGCCGATGAGATACTGCCAAGATGCTCATGGGCGACGCGCTGCACACGGTCACGGACACCGTCACGCATCGCAGCGCCGATCTGATCGAGCTATCGCATTCGATCCACGCCGAGCCCGAACTGGCCTTTGCCGAATATCGCAGCGCCGCAAAAACCCGGGCGCTGGTCGCCGAGCGCGGCTTCCAGATCAACGCTGCGCCCGGTGGCCTGGATACCGCGTTCCGCGCCGATTTCGGCAGCGGTGAGCTGGTGGTGGGCATCTGTGCCGAGTACGACGCGCTACCCGGCATCGGTCATGCCTGCGGTCACAACATCATCGCCGCCTCGGCCGTCGGCACCGCGTTGGCGCTGGCCGAGGTGGCCGATCAACTCGGGTTGACCGTCGCCCTGATCGGCACACCCGCCGAGGAGGCCGGCGGCGGAAAGGCCTTGCTGCTCAAGGCCGGAACCTTCGACGACATTGCAGCGGCGGTGATGATCCACCCGGGGCCGGTCGATATCGCCGCAGCTCGTTCGCTGGCACTGTCGGAAGTGGCGGTGCGCTACCAGGGTCACGAATCACACGCGGCGGTGGCGCCGCATCTGGGCATCAACGCCGCTGATGCGGTCACTGTGGCGCAGGTTGCGATCGGTCTGTTGCGTCAGCAACTCGCGCCGGGGCAAATGGTGCACGGCATCGTCACCGACGGCGGCCAGGCGCCCAATATCATTCCGGCACAAGCGGAACTGCTCTACACCATGCGTGCCGCGGACTCGGCCTCGCTGAGTGCACTGGAGCATCGGATGGCCGGGTGTTTCGCCGCGGGAGCGGTCGGCACCGGCTGCACCCATGAGGTCACCGACGTGTCGCCGCGCTATCAAGAACTGCTGCCCGACCGCTGGCTCTCGGAGACCTTCCGGGCCGAGATGCTGCGGCTGGGCCGCACGCCGCTACCGGCCGAGCTGGAAGCCGCTGTGCCGCTGGGCAGTACCGATATGGGCAATGTCACGCAGCTACTGCCCGGCATTCACCCGGTGGTCGGGGTGGACGCCGGAGGGGCGTCGATCCATCAACCGGAATTCGCCGCGGCTGCCGCCGGACCGAGTGCCGACAAGGCCGTCATCGAAGGAGCAATAATGTTGGCTCGCACCGTTGTTGAGCTCGCGCAGACGCCGGCCGAACGCGACCGGGTGCTGGCCCGGTTGGCGAAGGCGGCCCGCACGTGAGCCTCGCCGAACACGTCGACCGCTGGCTGACCGACAACCACGACGAACTGATCTCCTGGCGCCGGGCCATCCACGCCCACCCCGAACTGGGCCGTCAGGAGTTCGAGACCACCAAGTTCGTCGCCGCACGGCTGGCCGATGCAGGCTTGAACCCCAAGGTATTTCCCGGTGGCACCGGTCTGGTCTGTGACTTCGGCCCGGACAACGGCACCCGCATCGCACTGCGCGCCGACATGGATGCGCTGCCGATGGATGAACGCACCGGGTTGGCGTTCGCTTCCAAGGTGCCCAATGTCTCGCATGCCTGCGGGCACGACGCGCACACTGCGGTCCTGCTGGGCGCGGGGTTGTCGATGGCCGCTGCCCCGGAGTTGCCGGTCGGCGTCCGACTGCTGTTCCAGCCGGCCGAGGAGCTGATGCCTGGCGGCGCCATCGATGCGATCGCGCTCGGCGCGTTGTCGGGAGTGTCGAGAATTTTTGCGCTGCATTGTGATCCGCGCCTGGAAGCGGGCAAGGTGGCGACCATTCCCGGGCCGATCACCTCGGCGGCCGATCAGATGGAGATCACCCTGCACTCACCGGGTGGGCACACCTCGCGCCCGCACCTGACCGGCGACCTAGTCTACGCGCTGGGCACGTTGATCACCGGCGTACCCGGTGTGCTGTCGCGGCGGGTCGATCCGCGACACAGCACCATCATGGTGTGGGGCGCGGTCAATGCGGGGGTGGCCTCCAACGCCATTCCGCAAACCGGCACGCTGGCCGGCACCGTGCGCACCGCCAGTCGGGATGCCTGGGTCGAGATGGAATCCCTTGTTCGGGAGATTGTTTCGGACCTGTTGGCGCCACTGCGGGTGGAGCACAGCGTGCTCTACCGGCGTGGGGTACCGCCGGTGGTCAACGAGGAGGTCTCCACCCGCATCCTCACCCACGCGATCGAGGCGCTGGGCCCGGATGCGCTGGCAGACACCAAGCAGTCCGGGGGCGGTGAGGACTTCTCCTGGTATCTGGAAGAGGTTCCCGGCGCGATGGCTCGGCTCGGGGTGTGGCCGGGAACCGGGCCGCAGCTGGATCTGCATCAGCCCAATTTCGATCTCGACGAGCGGGCGCTGGGCGTCGGCGTGCGGGTGTTGGCCAACATCATCGCCGCGTCTGCCTGATCCCCGCCTCATCCCGCGAGAGTGCGCGTCTGCGCGCAACACGCCGCGTCCGATGTCCATTTCGGTAGCGTTCACGCCGCGCGAGCGCGACGTAATTGCGCGTCGATCCGCGCTACCAGATCGGCTGGGCGGTATCGGACGTCCTCATAGATGACCGGAACAACCGTCCAATGAACGTCCATCAAGGCCGACGTTCGCTTGCGGTTGGCCAGCATGGCCTCGGCACCGCTGTGCCAGTCGACACCGTCGTACTCCGCAGCTACCCGCTGATCAGGCCAGGCGAAGTCCAGGCGACGCAGTTGTCCGTGGCCGTCGATGACCTCGTATTGAAGCTCCGGTGTTGGCAGACCGCCGTCGACCATGACCAGTCGTGCCTCGCTTTCCATCGGCGACTCTGCGCGCCCGTCGGCAAGAGGCAGAAGTTCCCGAATGGCGACGACTCCGCGTCGTCCCGCCTGTTTTGCCAGCGCACGGCTCATGTCGATGCGGTTGCAGGTGCCCGAACGTAACGCGGCGTCCAGTGTGGCAAGTGCACGTGGCCGTCGAAGCGAGCGGGCAACTTCGATAGCGGTCCAGTTTGGACCTGTCGCGGGGCGGCCCCTGAACTCGGCCATCGGGGCGCCGTTTCGACGATGCACCACCAGGCCGTCGACGTTTCGGAGTTGGTGATGCGGTGGATTGAGCACATGCAGATCCTCGGGGTTCTCGGTGTCGAATCCGTACAGCGCAGCAGCAGTGCCGAGGCAGACCGGAACGCTTGTGCCCGTGGCGAGGTCCAGACCGCGCAGCCTGGTCCAGTCATCGGGCTCGCCGTGGCAGTAGATTCCTTGCCAGATTCGTTGCAGTACACCGGTTCTCAGATCGGCATTGAAGGTCCTTCGGGGTTGCATCGCGAGGATTTGTGCACTGGTGGCTACGCCGTGCTGAGTCTCCAACAGGGCTTCGAGATCGGTATTCACGATCCTGATCCTGAGGATGTGGCGGATCACCCAACAGTGGCTGTGGGTCATTCTGTGGATGGATCGCGGTCTGTGGATAACTGCTGGTGTGCAGTTTCGTGACGCTGGTCAGCGCTGAGCACGACGAAAATGCACACCATTCCCGGCGTGTCGGTGGCAGACGCGCACGCTCGCGGAAAGACGTTAAGGCCCGATGTTGCGGGACGGGCGGGTCCGCAGGCTGTGCACGTAATCGGCTGGTGCACCGGCAATCTCGGCGGCCTCGGCCATCACCCCGAGATACCGGGCCGACGGCAGCCCGCCCTCCCAGGCATCGACCACATACAGCCAGGCCAGCACCGGTTCGGTCGAGGTGTCCGAGGACACCCGGTTCACCCGGCAGCGGATCTTCTTGTGGATCCCGAGCTCGGAACCCTCCCAGCGATCCAGGCGCTCCTCGTCCTCGCGGGTCACGTCGTAGAGCACGACGAACACCTTCGACAACGGATCCTCGACCAGGGTCGCCAGCGCGCCCTCCCAGCCGATATCGGCGCCGGCGAAGGTCAGGCGCCAGCCATACAGCCACCCGGTGGCTGCCATCGGGGAATGGGGAGCCCGCTGCAGCATCTGTTCCGGATGCATGTTGGATCCGTAGGCGGCGTAGAGCGGCACCGGACAAGCCTAAGGCTTGGCCCCGGTTGCCCG
>Ga0164242_10002035_pt1 | contig 23525 bp, 21 predicted proteins | sample OricomgcompostMG_FD_108783 | JGI IMG/M metagenome (GOLD analysis project Ga0164242, IMG submission 108783) | Miracle-Growth compost microbial communities from Emeryville, California, USA - Original compost - Miracle growth compost (MG) ... | reverse complement strand
GATGTGGTCGCGCACGATATGGGAATGGGTGACCCAGTAGCTGGTCTTCGTGATCGCGTCGATGCTCTGGTACGCCACCGCCCCGATCACGGCAAGCAGCGCAAAGGCGATCGCAAAGCCGGCCGCAATTCTTCTTCCGAATGTCCACATGTCATCGCTCCTTCTGGATTGTGTTCTTTTGTACTCGCCTGCCGATCGATTCGATCAACGCACCCAGCCCGATCACGTGCCGCGGCCGGCCGCCTTCCTGCAAGGTGCCGTCCAGGCCGGGCCTGGACGGAACCGGCTGGCCGCCTTGCACGACCGCATCCGGCGACACCGCGAAATGGCCATCGAAGCGGTCGAACGCCAGCCCGACGCGCGCCTTGCCGCGCGCCACGGCAAGCCAGCGCGCCGGCGGCCCGGCGGCGTAGCCGAGCAGCGCGCGCAGGTCGTAGACCGGCACCAGCACGCCACGGAAGCCGGCGACGCCGAGCAGGTCGGGCGGACTGCCGGGCAGCGCGGTGACGGCCTTGTCCGCGTGCAGCCCGGCGATCTCCGCCAGGCGCAGCGCGTAGGGATCGCCGGCCACGTCGATGGCGAGAAAGGCTTCGCTCGGCGCGGCCTGCGCCGCCGCGGCGGCAAAGCTGCGATCGAAGGCGGCGCGCAGTTCGGCTGCGCGCCTGTCGAGGGTGGCGGCGTCCGGCTTCATGCGCGCCCTCCGCAGGCGTCGAGTTCGGCGCGGCACAGCGCCAGCAAGGCGTCCCGCCCGAAGCCGCCGCCGAACAACAGCAGGCGCGCCGGGTCTTCCTGCTGCAGCAGGACCAGCGCGCGCTCCAGCTCATGCCGCGCGTCCGCCATCCTGCCTTCGCGCCGCCACAGCAGGCCGAGATGCAGGTGCGGCATGGCGAAGCCGGGGTCGAGATAGGCGGCGGCCTGGTTGTGCTCGATGGCGGCGCGGTTGTCGCCCTCCCCTTCGCGGCACAGCGCCAGCACGTACCAGGCACCGGCGTTGAATTCATCGATCGCGAGCAGCCGCTCGCAGGTCTGCGCGGCCTCGGCCGGCTGGCCGCTGTGCGCATGCAGCACCGCCTTCAGCAGCAGCGTGTCGACGTCGCGCTCGGCCTCGGCCGGCAGCACGCGCAGCGCCGCCAGCGCTTCGGCGAAGCGTTCCTGCCGCAGCAGCGCGAAGGCTTGGCCGAGATCCCAGGCACGCGCGGCGTCCGGCCGCGGCGCGGCCTTCGCCGGCGCCGCGGCCAGGCTCTGGATGCGCTCGGCGGAGCGCTGTATCGCCGCGATCCAGGCGTCGCCGTCGTCCAGCACGGCGGCCAGCGGCGGCGGCAGATCGCCGCCGGCGAGCATCAGAGCGGGATGCGCGGCGGGTTCGTCGGCGCTGCGCTTGCGGTAATAGAAGGTCTGGTGCGTGTGGCAGAGATGGAAATCGTGCGACAGGCCGCGCAGCGTTTCCGCATGGCCGAGAAAGAGATAGCCGCCGGGCGCCAGCGCGCGCGCGATGCGGGCCACCAGTTCGCGCGCCTTGTCCGGCGAAAAATACATCATCATGTTGCGGCAGAAGATCACGTCGTAGGCCTGCGCGCGCCAGAAGTCGGGCGCGTCCTGCGACAGGTTGCGCTCTTCGAACTGCACCGCCGCGCGGATGCGCGGATCGAGCACGTGGTCGCGGCCCTGCCGGCGGAACCACTTGCGCTGCAGTTCCGGCGAGGTTTCGCGCAGTGACCAGTCGGTGTAGCGCACCGACAGCGCCTTGTCGATCATGGCCGGGTTGATGTCGGCGCCCCGTATCTCGATCTGCCAGGCCGGATCGTGCACCGTTTCGCGCGCCATGATGGCGAGGGAATAGGCTTCCTCTCCCGATGCGCAGCCGAGCGACAGCACCGCGAGCCGGCCGCTGCCGCCGCGCGCGGCCATGCGCGCAGGCAGCGCAACCTCGGCGTAGGCGCGGAACTGGTCGAAATGGCGGAAGAAATAGGTTTCCGGCACCGTCAGCATCTGGCTCAATGCGCGCCATTCGGCGTGGCAGGGCGTGCCTTCGAGGCGCCGCAGGTAGGCTTCGTCGTTCGCCTCGCCGATCTTGCCGAGCCGGGCATGCAGGATCTCAGCCAGGAAGTCGCGCTTGCCTTCGTCGAAGTACAGGCCGAGCCGGCGCTCGATCAGCGAGCGGAAATGATCGACGGAACCGTCGAGCGAGAGCGCGGAGATCAAGACGCCTCCCCGGCCGCGCGCAAAGCGGCCGACAAGCCTTCGGGCACCAGGCGGGCGGCATTGAGCACCAGCATCAGCTCGGCGTCCGCGGCGCCGATCGCCGACACCGCGCCGTGGTCGGCCTCACGCAGCAGCGGCGGCAGTTCGCGCAGCGAAGCGACGTCGACGCGCTGCACGCCGACCACCGACGCCACGGCAAGGGCGACCGGCTCCGCGCCGGCGCGCACGGTGATGAAGCGCGCGCAGACTTCTTCGCCATGCTCCAGCACGGCCGCCAGGGCCAGCACCGGCACCGGATTGCCGCGGATCAGCGCCATCCCCATGACGGCGGCCGGCGCTCCGGCGACGGTCTCGACCGGCAGCGGGCGCATCGTTTCCATCACGTGTCCGACCGGCAGTGCGTACAGGCGGCTGCGCACCCGGAACAGCAGGACGGGCACGGCGCCGGTGCCGTCGTTCTGAACATCCTCCATATGTCTCCCTTGTGCGCCCTGTGCGGACGTCACGGCCCTTGCCGCCACCGCGGGATCGCCGGAACGTGCGCCCTTTGCGATGCAGGAAGGAACGCGGCCCGGGCCGGACGTCGGGGGCCCATCAGTCGCCAATATAAACGATAGACCGGCCCGTGCGTCAATCGGCCACCGGCCTTGCGCATGTTTACCGCGGCACGCCGATTCAAAGCGCAAACCTGACCTCCGCACCGGGACCGACGACGCCTTGCCTGCCACGGTATACGAACGGCACCTCAACCCCGTCTTCGCGCGCCACGCGCAGGGACAGGCAGCCATCGCCGCCTTCCGCTTCGAGCACGGCGCCGCGATAGCGGAACGCCATGCGCACCTTGCCCAGTTGCGCCGGCAACGCGGGATCGATCAGCAGGCCTTCTGCGCATAGATGGATACCCAGGTAGCGGCGCTGCAGGATGTCGATCGCGCCGCCCATCGCGCCGATGTGGATGCCTTCCGAGATGCTTTCGCCCTTCAGCGGATCGAGGTCGGTGCGCAACACCTGGCGGTAGAAATCCCATGAAGCGCCCTGGTCCACCTGCGCCAGCGCGCCGGCGTACACCACGCGCGACAGGCTGGAACGATGCGTGGTGCGCGCCAGGTAGTAGCGCGCGGTGCGCCGGATGCAGCCGCGGTCGAACGGATAGCCCAGGCGATGCAGCATGCCGATCACTTCGTCTTCCGGCAGCAGGTAGAACAGCGTCAGCGCATCGGCCTGCTTGGTGATCTGGAATTCGTCCGCGCTCCTGCCGATCGCGCCCAATGCCCAGTCCGTGCGCTTGTCGGCGATGGCCTGCGGCAGCAGGCCGGCGTCGAACTCGTCCAGGCGGTCGAAGCCGTCGAACTGGTTGAGGATGCCGTCGTCCAGGAACGGCACGTACATGTGCCGGCTGACGTGCTCCCACTGCGCCAGTTCGGCGTCGCGCAGATCGAGTTGCCGCCGCAGCGCCGCCGCACGCGCCGGCGGCAGATGGTGCAGCACGTCCAGTCCGCGGCACAGCGTCCATGCCGCCATCACGTTGGTGTAGGCATTGTTGTCGAGGCCCGGCACGCCGCGGCCGGGATAGGCGTCGTGGTACTCGTCCGGCCCCATGACGCCGGTAATGCCGTAGCGGCCGTCGTCGCGCGGCGTCGCCATGCTGGCCCAGAAGCGGGCGATCTCCAGCATCATCTCGGCGCCGCAGGCGGCGAGAAAGTCGTCGTCGCCGCTCGCCAGGTAGTAGTGCCAGACATTGAAGGCGATGGCCGCGCCGACGTGGCGCTGCAGATAGGTGTGGTCGCGCATCCACGCACCGGACAGCAGGTTCTTCTGGTGACTGGGCGTCGCCTCGCTGCCGTCGCTGGCGCTGCGCCACGGGTACATGGCGCCGCGATGCCCGGCAAGCTGCGCCGCGCGCCGTGCCGCGTCGAGCCGCCGGTAGCGATACAACAGGCAACCGCGCGCGACGTGCGGGAAGCGCAGGATCAGGAACGGCAGCACGAACAGTTCGTCCCAGAAGATCTGCCCGTGATAGACCTCGCCGTGCCAGCCGCGCGCCGGCACGCTGATGTCCAGCGCCGCGCTGTGCGGCGACAGCGTCTGCAGGATGTGGAAGGCGTGCAGGCGGATCGGCCGCGCCACTTCCGGGTTCTCGATCTCGATCGCCGCGCGCTGCCACAGCGCGCGCCAGGCTTCCTCGTGGCGGGCGCGCAGCAGCGCGAAGGAGCCGGCCGTTGCGGCGGCGCGGGCCGCTTCGTCCGCCAGCGCGCCGTCATCATGATGTTGCGCATCCTTGCGCGCGACGCACAGCGCGACGTGCTTCTCCACCGCCAGCGTCCGCCCCGCCTGCACCGGCAGCGTGAAGACCTGCGCGATGGCCGTGTCTTCATCGGCCGTGCCCGCGCCGTCCACGATGCGCACGTGGCGCACCGGCCGATCGACCACCGTGCGCTGCGCCTGCGCGATGCGGATGCCGGAGGTGCTGGTGCTGGCGCGCAGCATCACCACGTGGCCCGGCCGCGCCTCGCGCTGCACGGCGACCAGGTGGCGATTGGCGTAATCCGCGTAGCGCGGCACGTTGGCGTTGCGCACGTCGGCGTCGAGCGCGGAAAAGACTTCCACCTCGCCCGACCAGTCCAGCGGCGTGAACTCCAGCCGCAAGGCGCACAGGTGCGGCGCATCCATGCTGACCAGGCGCTGCTCGCGGATGCGGGTCGTGCCGCCGGCCACGTCGCGCAGCACGTAGTCGCGGCACGCGATGCCGCCGCGCATGTCGAGGCAATGGCGATAGCGCACGACCGTGGTTTCGTCCAGCGTCAGCCAGGGGCCGCCGAGGATGCGCACCGACAGCGGCAGCCAGTTCGGCAGGTTGACGATGGATTCGGTCTGCTCCTGCTCGCCGGCAATGGAGCTGTCGAGGCGGTTGTAGCAGCCGGCGTGGTAGGTGCCTGGATAATGCGCGCCGTCGTGCCGCACGTCGGCGAGCGCGGCGCGCGTGACGAAGCGGCCGTTGCCGAGCGCGAAGATCGCTTCCCGCCTGCCCTCGTCGGCCGGATCGTAGCCGTCGAACGCGATGCGCCAGGCCGCGTCGCCGTCCTCACCGCTACTGCCGGCCGTCATGCATCCTCACGTCGAGACGCGCCGCCATCTGCTCGACCCGCTTGCGGTCCGGGTAGGCAGGCTGCGAACCGTAGGCGGTGACCGCCAGGTGCGAGGCGGCGACGGCGAAGCGCACCGCCTCGGCGCAGGGACGGCGTTCCAGCAGCGCGACCGCGAGCGCGCCGGTGAAGGCGTCGCCGGCGCCGGTGGTGTCGACCACCTCGACCGGCACCGGCGGCACGTGGAACACTTCGGCGGGCGCCACCGTCACGCAGCCACCATCGACCAGCTTGACGCACGCGGTGCCGACGCCGCACTCGCGCAGCCGGCGGCCGGCGGCGATGGCGGCGGCGACGTCGTCGCAGGCGATGCCGGTCAGGTGCGCGGCTTCGCCGGCGTTGGGCGCCAGGTAATCGGACAGCGCCAGCAGCGCGCCGGCACGGTCCGCCGGCGACGGATCGAGCACGGTGACGACGCCGGCCTGCCGCGCCGCCCGCAGCGCGGGTTCCAGCACCGGCACCGGAATCTCGCAATCGGCCGCCAGCACCGACGCGGCCGGCAGGCCGGCGACCGCGCGGCGCACGGCTTCGGCGTCGGCGGCGTTCCACGCCTGGTTGGCATTGGCCGCCATCACGATGCTTTTCTTGCCGTCCGGCGGCACGGTGATCATGGTCACGCCGGTGCCGGCGTGCGCGACCCTGACGATGCCGCGCAGATCGATGCCGGCCGCGCGCAGCGGCGCCAGCGCCTGTTCGGCCAGGTCGTCGTCGCCGACGCGCGCGAGGAGCTGCGCCGGCGCGCCGAGCTTCGCCGCCAGATAGGCGACGTTGGCGGCCTTGCCGCCACCCAGGCGGACGAAGTCGCTGGCCAGCAGGGTCTCGCTGACTTCCGGCCGGCGTGCCGTGCGCATCTGGAAATCGGCGTTGATGCTGCCGAGCGAAAGGATCTTGCCGCGCGGCATGCGATGCGTTTCCGTTGCGTTTCCCGACATGACTTTCCTTGCGGCAGGAACGGCGGCATGGCCCCGGCGGCCTCCGGCGTTGCTGTCGGGCTAGAGTCGGCGCGGCGGCGGGAAGTTCCGGCGGCGACGATGGCAACGACCGGACATGCCGGCCCTGCGGCCGACAGTCATCTTCAGACTTGCTGCGGGAATAGTTCAGGCGGTATCGACCAGCGCGCTGTACAGCGCGGTGATCTGGTCGGCGGTGTTCCTCGCGCACAGACGGATGTTCTCGGTGCTGACGGTACCCATGTGGATGCCGCAATACAGGATCTCGATCAGCGTGAACCTGGGAGACAGGTCGCCGACGGCATTCTCCAGGCATTCCTCGACGCTGTGGTCGCCATAGTCTTCATCCATGATTTCCTGCTCGGAAAACATCTGCCAGCCGTAGACGCCGGGCAGCAGACGATCGATGGCAATTTTCGAAATAGGCATTTTCATTCCCCATGACGCGATTCCGGACGGATCTCATACAGACCGGGAAATGGTAGCGGCCGAGTATGGCGGCACGATGACATGCTTCCCGTCATGCGGTTTTGCGACGCGGCGCCTGCCGCGCGGCACTATCCCGCGCGCCGCGCATCCAACCGGGCAATAAACGCAACGCGCCGACCGCGCCGGCAGCCGCCCCACGAACGCGTGTTCCAGCGGCCTTCAAGGAGGAAACCCGCCACGATGACCGAACCGCAACAGCCGCTGCAGGACCTGTGGACGACCGTGGACGACAGCCCGATGTACGCGCGCACCAATGCGGCGGCGCAGCCGGATCGCATGCCGGTCGTCGTACTGGTCCACGGTCTGGTCATCTCCAGCGCCTACATGGTGTCGACCGCGCTGCGGCTCGCCGCGCTGTGCCGCGTCTACGCGCCGGACCTGCCGGGCTACGGACGCAGCGGCAAACCGCGCGCGATGCCGACGCTCGCCGCGCTGGCCGACGCGCTCGCCGCATGGATGGACGCAGTGCGTATCGGCCGCGCCCATTTCGTCGCCAATTCCTTCGGCTGCCAGGTCCTGGCCGAATTCGCGCTGCGCCATCCCGACCGCGTGGCGCGCATGGTGTTCCAGGGGCCGACCGTCGATCCGCAGGCGCGCACGCTATGGCGGCAGGCGATCGCGCTGCAGCGCAATTCCCGCGGCGAAGCGCCGGGGCTGGGCGCCATTTCGCGCCGAGACTATCGCGCCGCCGGCCTGCGCCGCGCCTGGCATACGATCCGGCTGGCGCTGGACGACAGGATCGAAGACAAGCTGCCGCGCATCGCCTGCCCGCTGCTGGTCGTGCGCGGCACGCGCGATCCGGTCGTGCCGCATCGCTGGGCCGAACAGGTCGCGCGGCTGGCGCCGCAGGGCCGGTTGCGTGAAATGCCGGACGCGCCGCATACCATCAACTATTCGCGGCCGGCGGAATTCGTCGACCTGATCGCGCCGTTTCTCGGCCTGCATCGAAGGACGGCGCCGTGAGAAAAGGAGCGACCGTCGCGCTCGCCAATTTCGATTCCGCCACCGGCATGCTGCGCGCGCTGGCCAGCTTCCTGCACGGCCGCGACTTTCCGATGCTCGGCGTGCTGCCGAAATGGACCGCGCCGCTCGCGCTGCCGGTCGGCGCGGCGATCAACCGCCTGCCGCGGGCGATGCAGGAGCAGCTCTTCATCCGCAGCGGCGCCAGCGAAGCGGTGCCCGCCGACGCATTGCATCGCGTCCGCACCGAACGCATCGCGGCGTGGATGACCGGCCTGTATCCCGTCAGGAAATATCCCGCCGTCATGATCGGCTCGTCCAACGGCGCGCTGGTGCACCTGTGCGCGGCGCTGGGCATCCCGTGGCTGCCGCAGACCGTGCTGGTCCCGGTGCGGCGCAGCGGCGTCGATCCCGACGAACCGGCGCAGGACCTGGCGTGGGCACGCCCGTACGCGTCGCGCTTCCTGGCGGCCAATCCGGACGTCCGCCTGCATCACATGTGCGATCCCAACCAGGACCGGCTCATGATCCAGAAGATGAGCTACTTCCGCTATAAATACCTGCGCCTGCCGCTGTCCTACCGGCACTTCCTGCAACAGGTCCTCGAACCGGGCGGTCGCATCATCGTCGTCGACTGCGGCGCCGCCTGGCCGACGCGGCGCCAAGGCGAACGCCACGTCTTCCAGTTCGGCGCCGCCGGCGGCGCGACGCAGGATGAATATCTGCACGGCGGCAAGCGCGTCGAAGATTATCTGTCGCGTTACCATTCCTCCCGCCGCCGCTGGGACCCGCCCGTTCCGGACGGCACAAGCCCCGAAGCCGAATGGGGCTTCGACGCCGAACTCGGCGAGGACATCACCCGCTACGCGCAGGAACACGGCTGCCGCGTGCAGCGCCTCGCCTTCGCGGAACCGGAACACGTCAGCCCGCTGGTGGCCGACCTATACCTGTGGTGGAACCGCCTGCGAGGAATCCAAGCACGGCGCCTGCTAGTGGATTCCTTCATCCTGATGGAGCCGTTCCAGACCATCCGCACCGGCGCGGTGCCGTCCTGGACGCTGTTCAACGTCGAGCCTTCCGCGCAGGCGCTGGAACGCTACCTCGACACGCAGCCGCCGTTCGACGACATCGACATCATGCTTTTTTCCAACGGTATCGAATCGGTCGGCCAGGCGCCGGCCGCCCGCTGGGAAGCGCTGGCCCGTCGCGCCACGTCCGGCGGCCGGCTGATCGGCACGGATAGCAAGGCCTATCCGCGCGACTTCGCCGTCTTCATCCGCTACTACTTCGATCTGCTGAAGAAGATGCCGGCGCGCCATCCGATGCCGGCGTCGTTGACGCTGGCGCAATTGCAGGCGTTCCTGCGGGAACAGGACGGGCGATATGCGGTGGCATGGCGCTGAATGCAAAGCCTCTGCCCTTCTTTCCGCTTGATACGGCGGCGGACGACGCAAGCCGTACAAGGGCGCAATTCGGCCAGTACGACCCACGCACGCGAAGCAACACCGGTTTGATTTCTCCCACATGCAATCGGCCGGTTTTCCGATTAACCCGCCCCGCCGCCGGTTTTAGCATCTGCCTCTCGTCGACAACAGGAGGCCATCATGACCGACAAACCGAACACCGGTTCCTCGAAGAACCAAAACGCCAGCAACAATCAGAAACAGCAATCCTGGGACAAGTCCCAGCAGGCACAGCAGAGTGCCGACAACCAGGCAGCGCAGGCGGACGCCGGCGACAAGAGCCTGAGCAACAAGGAGCAGCAGCTCGGCAGCAGCAAGTCTTCTGCGCAAAAATCGGGCAGCGAAAACAGGTAGTTGTCCAGGAAAGCCACGCCGTCATGCGGCGTGCGTGGCTTCCTGCTCCCGTAATCCGATTCGTCGGCGAACGGCGCTCCGAGCATGCCGAACGTGAAGTCTCATTGATGAGGCGATGCTGGAATGCTGACAGCAGACGTGGTTGGTCAGACAGGCGAACGAACGTCGTCAAGTCATTCGAATAACCGTCAAAAAGTTCCGGGCTCGGAAAAATATTCCTTCAATCGCGCAGCGGTTCTTCAGGATTGAAATTTCTGCGGAAATCAAGAAGGCCGACAGCAAAATTTTCGTTGTTTGCCACTCGGTCTTAAGCAAAGCATAAAAAGCCCCGTGCTAAGTTGGCGCCACAAGAACGCGCATACGGCCGCGTATGGAAACGGCTGAATAAAGGCGTTCTTGACGATACGATTCGGGCCTCGAAACCCGTGTTCATTTATTGGAAAAGAGAGAACAGTAATGAAACAAACGATACTGGTGCTGGCACTCGGCGCATCATTTGCATTGCCATTTGCAGCGCACGCCCAGAGCGGCTATATCGGCGCGAATGTCGGCGACGCGGACCAAAAGGCATCGGCGGACGGCTTCGGCTCCGACAGCCATACGAGAACCGGCTACAAGCTGTATGGCGGCGTCGACTTCACGAAGAACGTCGGCCTGGAAGCCGGTTATGTCGATTTCGGCAACAGCACCTATTCCGAAGGCGGCGCTTCGCTGCACCTGAAGCCGAAGGCCGCCTATGTCGCCGTTACCGGCACGCTGCCCTTGAGCGAAAAATTCTCCCTGTTCGGCAAACTAGGCGCATCGTTCAATCACGTCAAGCTGGATGCTTCCGCCGGCGGCTTCAGCGACAGCACGAGCAAGAACAGGACCACCGCGCTGGTCGGTGTCGGCGCCGCCTACAACTTCAACAAGAATCTGGCAGCGGTCGCCGAATATGAAGACTACGGCAAGGTCGCCGACGAAGACGGCGACAACCTGAAGATCAACATGCTGTCGGTTGGCTTGCGCTACCACTTCTGATCGGGCAGTCCTCCAACGAGCCGGCCTTCGTGCCGGCTTTTTCCTGGATGCACGGACTGCGTCATCCGGACCACGCAGGCCGGAGACATCGGCGGAAATCCGCAGCTTCGCAATCATTGCGTCGAGCGTCGAGAAAAACGCACTTCTGGCGGGATAATCGCCGCACCTTGGAAAAGGCAGGCCCGATAAGCGCCTTACGCCCACGCGCAATCCCTTCGATACCCGGTTCCGAGCATGCCGGCCGCACGTTTCCGGCGCCATGCCATCCAGCCGAACAAGCCCAGCCCGATCAACAACATGGCCCATGCTTCGGGTTCCGGTACCGGGACGAACGGCGTCACCGTCCAGGTGCCGGTGTTGTCGCTCGCCCACGTGATTTCAATCGGTCCGAGCAGAATGTTCTCGCCGCCGTGGTAATCCCACACATTGGAAAGCGACTGCAGCATATCGATGTCGTTGTCGTCGTGGTAGAAGAAAAACTGCTGGTCGGCGAGTTGCTCGTCGAGCGTGTGCGGAATGGAGGCGATCTGCAGCGCAAAACTGGTGATCGGCGTCCACTGTGCCAGATACCACGTCGGCTTGACCGAGTAGTCTCCCGGATAGCCGGAAATATCGACGGTGGGCGTCGAGTAGGAGTTGCCGTCAGCGACATAGGAGACGGTCAGCACCGGCGAGCCGGCGTCGTCGAGATCGAACGGCCTGCCGTATAGCAACGCCGATTGATACGTGAGCGGCTGGCTAGTGTAGGTATAAACCAGTTTTTCGGCGCAGGCCGGAAGCGCCACGAGCATGGCGCAAATGAACAGGCCGATCGATCTTGCATGGTGTGCGATCTTCATGGAATCTCCTTCCGTTCGATGGAAATTTGCACCATGGAAAAGAGTCGAAATGCGGTCGGCCGGTGCTGGATCAGCATAGGCGATCGCGACAAAAAAACAATCGCGGCGCCGCTGTTTTTAGTACGAGCGGCATAAGCTTGCGCGGCGGCACGAAGTCTAGTCCCTCGTGAACCTTGATTTGACCTTCGTCACCTGCGCGGTTGCCTCCTGCCGGCATTCCACCCCGCTGCCAAGATCGGAATACCTAACGCAATCGCTGAAAAGACGTCCCACACTCCGTCACCGAACAGCCCTGCAAGCAAGCCGGCTGCCGTGATAACACCGAGCAGCAACGGGACGCCCCATAAACGCGGAAAATCGGTTTTCATTCCAACTTCCTTTCCAGCATAGCTGGCATCCATCGACGGCAATGTCATTGCCTGACAGCATTCAATTGTGCAAGGTGTCCGATGCAGTAGCCACGCGATGCACATCCAGTTCGGCCAGGCGCGATGCCACCGCCGCGCGACGCGACTTCCATAGCATCAGCCCGCTGATCAGGATCACGATGGCGACCAGATCGAGCGCCGCCCATATCAGCTTCAACGGCAAGCCGCCGTAGTCGCCGAAATGCAGCGGGCGCGCGGTCAGCAGGACGGTCAGATACCAGGGCAGCGACAGTGTAGCGGAGAGCTGCCCCGTGCGCGCATCCACCAGCAGCGGCTTCAACAGTTGCGACGTCAGCGGCGTATCGCCCTTGGTCCAGATCAGGTAGTGGTACGGGCTCCCCAGTTCGCCGTCGGGGAAGCGGATGCTGCGTACGGCCCTGCCCGGCTCGGCGCGCAATGCGGTCCGATAGGCAGCCTGCACCGAACTCAATTGCGCCGGCATGGGCTGCCCCTTGTCATCCGCCAGCAAGCCGCTCAAGGCGGTGCTGCGCCAGATGTCGTAGAGCGGCGTCGAGAGCTGGTTGATGATGCCGGTGACGCCTACGGCGATGACCCATACCACCGTGGCGATGCCCAGCAGGTTGTGGATATCCAGCCATTGGACGCGCGCCGATTTCTCCCTGCGCACCGTGCCGAACGACAGGTTCTTCATGAAGGGGCCGTACAGCGCCACGCCGGAGACGGTGGCGACGACGAACAGCGCACCCATGGCGGCGAGGAACAACTCGCCATACAGGCCGGCGAACAAGTCGGTGTGCAGCCTGAACATCAGGCCCAGCCACAGCGGCGACGTGTGCTCGCCGGATCGCGCGGCGTGGATCACCTTCCCGCTGCGGGCATCGAAGCGCACGACATGGTCCAGGCCGCGCGGGGCATCGTAGGATGGCGCCAGCCCCATCCAGATCTGGCCGCTGTCGTCCTCGATGCTGAGCCAGCGCACCGTCTCGCCGGGGAAGATGCCGCCCTTTCCTGTCGCGGAGGCGACCAGCCGGTCCAGGTTCGTCAGCGGCGTGGCGGCCGACAGTTCGGCCGGCGACGGATCGCAGCGCCAGTGCGCGCTGATCTCGTCGAGGAAGATCAGCGGCAGGCCGGTGACGCACACGACCAACAAGAACAGCGTGCAGATCAGGCTGCTCCATTTGTGTACCCAATACCATTTCCGCACTGACAGCACCACGAACCAGGCAGTTACAAGTGAACGGTGACCGACGCGAGGAAAGTGCGCGGGTCAGCTTGCATCACGTAGCCTTGCCCACCGATCCAATAGCTTCTGTTGGTCAAGTTTTCAACGGTAAAGCGGAAATCCGTCCGATGACCGCCGAGCACGGCCGTATAGCGCAAACCCGTGTCGTACGTGGTTACGCTTGGAATCGACTGATGGTTGGCCGCATCGACATATTCCGAGCCGGTATATATGGCTCGACCGCTGACGGTCCATCCCGGCAGGAAATCCCATTCCGCGCCCAGATTGAATTGCGCAGGCGCCACAGCGGTGACGCGTTTGCCGTCGTCGGTTCCGCCGGCGGTGTGGGTCTGGATCGCGTCAGTCAGGACTGCACCACCCAGCAGACGCACGTCATGGGCGACTTCGCCATAGACGTTCAGTTCGAGCCCTCGTGTCCGCTGTTCGCCGCTAACGTTATAGGCAGTGCCATCGGCCTCGGCATTCGGGGTCTTGATCTGATAGGCGTCCAGGGTCGCCGTCAGTTTGCCGAAATCATATTTGGCACCGATCTCGTACTGCTTAGAGACGAACGGCGCCAGGGACCGTCCGGCATTGCTATAACCAGCCGGCACCACCTGGCCCTGCTGCAGGCCCTCGATGTAATTGGCATAAAGCGACAGATTCTGCACAGGGCGCACCACCAAGCCCACCGCCGGCGTGAGCGCAGTTTTTTTGTAAAGCGACGGTTGCGCACCTGTTGTCGAATAGTTTGTCGTATCGATACCCTGGTCACGCAGGCCGACCGTAACCTGCACCCTGTCATCCAGAACGGACATCGTGTCCGCCAAGGCAAGACCATACAACTGTGTTTTCGTAGTCAGCGGCTGGTGATACGAATCGGGTAACCCGGCAATACTGGGCTTCGCGACGTATACCGGGTTGTAGAGATTCGAAGCATTCAGAGGGAGGAGCGTCGTTTCGGTAATGCCATAGTTCTGCCGAAAGCCCGACAGAGCCACCGACCAGTTGTGCTTGACAGCACCGGTCTGCAGCTTGCCGCGTACGCCGGTTTCGGCCGTAACGCTATTGCGATAAAGCGGCCAATAGACATGCTGCTGCAAGAGGTCGCCCTTGCTGTCCATTATGTACGAGTTGGTGAATAGCTCCTCGTCATGCAGCTCTGACCCGCCGACCGCCGCATAAGCCGTGACATCAGGCGTAATGTCGACCTCGGCGCGTGCGGTTGCGAATTCCAGCCGATTCTTGTCGTAAAGCCACGAGTTCTGCCAGTTCTTTCTGGGCGGCGAGGGAATCTTGAAGGAGCTGTTGGGGTACAAAAACATCGTACGCGTCGGGGAGTACGTGTCGCTTTCCCGATAACCGAAATTGGTCGACAAGCGCACACTGTTATCGAGGTTGCGCCAATCCATAGAAACCGCCCCGGAGACGGCCTTGCGTCTTTGGTTGTAAACCTCGGTATTGCCATCGTGGTAGGCGCCGTTGAAGCGGATACCAAACTGCCCATCAGGGCCATAACGGCGACCTACATCCACACGGCCTCCGAACTGACCACCGTAATAACCGAATGTGAGATCGGTCACAGGCTTCTCCAGCGCCTTCTTGGGCACCTGATTGATATACGCGCCGACGCCTCCACTCCCCGATCCCAGGCCGTTGAGTAAGGCATTGGCGCCAACCAGCACCTCGACACGCTCGATCGATTCGATGCCCGGCGTGCCTATCCCATACAAACCGTCATAGGCGACGTCGCCCGCGTTATTACCACGAACGTTAAAACTCGTCGCGAGGCCATTGGACGGAAAGTCAATGCGGAATGAAGGATTGTTGTTTACCAACACGTCGGTTATCGACTCTGCCTGCTGATCCTGGATCAGTTGCTGCGTGTAGTTAACTGTATTGAAGGACGTGTCCATCACGCGCCTGATGCCGAGGAAGCCAAGGTGCCCGCCAGTCGCCACCTGGCCGCCCGCATACGGCGCCGGCAAGGCGTCCGGATCGTTCGTGCGCGGTGTGCTGACCGTCACCGCCGGCAACGTCGTCACGCCCGCCGACGGCGCCCGGCGCAGATTGAGCGCGCCGCTGTCGCTGGTGAATACCTCGAGTCCGCTGTGTTCGAGCGCCTTGCGATAGGCCTGTTCCGCGCTCATCCTCCCCCGTATGGCCGGCGCCTTCAGTCCCTGGACCTGCCCGGGCTGGATCGCGATGATCTGCCCGCTCTGGCGGGCGATGCCGGTCAGCGTCGCGTCCAGCGGCCCGGCGGGAATGTCGAAGGTTTGCACGGCCGTCATGCCGGCCTGGGCCCAGGCGACGTGTGCAGGTATCGGGGCGCATAGCGCCAGGCAAACAGCCAGCACCGATGGGCGCGGCAGGAAACGGGATGGATGAGTACGCTTCAAGATGATTCTCCGTGATGACAGACCAGGCAAACGCGAGGGTTCATCCTGTTTGTGCAACGACGAAGAAAAAGTGACAGGAGCTTGCGCGATTTTTTATGAAGCTCAGGAAGGCCGGCCCGCCAGCTCGATGCTGATCCAGTAATCGGTACGGCGCCGAATCGCGATGGGCAAGGTCTCTGCCAGCGCCGCCAGCGTGCGTTCGCTGTCGTCCAGCGAAAAGATGCCCGTCACGCACAGGGCGGCCGCCTGCGGCGTGATACGCAGGAATCCGGAACGGTAGGGCCGCAAGGCGGCGATCACTTCACCGAGCGGACGGTCATGCACTTCGATCAGGCCGGCCGTCCATGCGGCCACGGCGGAAGCGCTCGGCTTGATCGGAACGATGCGGTCGGCATCGAACCGCACACTCTGCCCCGCCTGCAGCACGTCGTTGCTGCCGCCCAGGGTGTCGATGCGCACCGAAGAATGCAGCACTGCCAGCACCGTGTCGCCGTCTTCCTGGCGCACGAGGAAACGGGTGCCGAGCGCGCGCATGCTGCCTTGCCTCGTCTGCACGATGAAAGGGCGTTGGGCATCGTGCGCGACCTCGACGACGATTTCTCCATCGCGCAGGCGGATGTGGCGGGCGTCCGCGCCGAAATCGACGTCCACGGCGGTACGCGCATTGAGCCATATCTCGCTGCCGTCGGCCAGGCGAACGTGCTTGCGCTCCCCGGTCGCCGTATGCAAATCGGCCATGATGTCCTGCAACGGAGTTAAACGTTGCGTCAGCAATGCAGCGCCGCCGCCGGCAATCAACAGCGCCAGCGTATTGCGCACCAGCTTGCGGCGCGACGGCGACGCCAGCAAGACGCGCCGCGCGGAACCGGGCCCCAGTGCCGATACCGGCAGGTTCCGTATCGTTCCCAGCGCCTGCTCCAGGTGCGCCGCTGCCGCCTCATGGCGCGCGTCGCTGCGGCGCCAGCGCGCAAAGGCTTCGTGTTCCTCGTCGCCGGCTTCGCCGGAACGCAGACGCACGACCCATTCGATCGCGGCGGCGACGATCGGATCGTCGACCGGCAGCTTGGGTGTGGCGGCGCGCGTCATCGTCGTCTACAAGGTGGTGTAACAGCGCGCCAGCGCCTGGGCCATGTATTGGCGAACACGGCTGACCGACACCTTCAATTCCGCGGCGATTTCCTTGTAGGTCATGCCGTCGAGCTGGCTCATCAGGAAAGCGCAGCGGGCCTTGTGCGACAGGCCGTCGAGCAGGCGGTCGATCTCCAGCAGGGTTTCCAGCACCAGCACCCTTTCCTCGGCGGACGGACATATCTGTTCGGGCAAGGCCGCCAGTTCGGCCAGATAGGCTTGTTCGAGATCGCGTCGTCGCCAGAAATTGAACAGCACGCACTTGGCGATGACCGTGAGATAGGCCCGCGGCTCCTGCATGCTCACCGGCTGGGCGCCGGCCATGACCTGCACGAAGGTGTCTTGCGTCAGATCGGCCGCATGCTCGCTGCAACCGAGCCGGCGACGCAGCCAGGCCAGCAGCCAACCATGGTGCGCGACATACAGATCGGCAATCGGCCATGCATGGGGTATGGCGGCTTCGTCAGGGTGGGATAGGGTCGTCATGGCAGCAGTCAAGAACACGGAATCCTGGCTGGCTGCCGTCGGCTCGGCTGGCTTGCCTATTTGAGAATGGTTCTCATTATTTCATTTGGTGGGGTGGGCGTCAAATTTGGGGATTGCCGGGCCGTGGCGTAGGAATTGTAACTTCACTATGGGTATACCCCGCGTACTTGTGCTAGGTAAGGCCATGAGCACGAAGTCCAATCCCGCAAAGCCCCTAACGACACCACCATTTCCATCGTCCCAATTGCGGTAAGGAAGTAGAAAAGCCTATTTCTACGAAAGCGCAGGAGACAGGCCGCGAAGGGAAAATAAAGGGCTAGAAGAACCGCGCCGCCAACCCACCGAGCAACGCTCAGGAATTGCAAAGAAGGCGACGCAAAGCTGCTGGAAGAAAAATTAACAGTTAACTAAGAACATCCTCAATCGGATAACAAATTCTCTTTGCATCTTCTTCAGTGAGACAGTGTGCTACCCATTCTGCACACATTGCTTGCCATAGAGTTTCACTACCGCATTTCAATTCGTTAGCTGCCATTGTTACCCAGCTATGATGATCAGACATTGTCATCGCCCTATTGCACGCATCTTGGACAATAGATGAATCCCTGCCTATTCGGGACCATACATTTCCCCACCCCTTTTTCTGTAATTCCTTAAAAACCACTTGTTCAGGCGCGTCACCTCCAGGAAAAAGAATACAGCCTTGAGCCTCAGCGCTATCACCATCCAAATAGACACAAGTGGGGCGATGAAATCGCTTTTGGGAAACCATAATTCCTAGTGCCTGACCAACACTAGCAGCGCCAAAAGGAACAATCACGCAACGTTGATAGATATCCCTACATTTCGCAGAAAGAATTTCCTCCAAGAGAATTCTTGCTGCATTGTCCTCAACATATAAATCACATTCCGGATGCTGCTCATCGTCCATTTTGCTCATTGCAAATTGAGGACTAACACCAGGGACGACTATCTTATTTCCATTTTCCAGAATGTGCAGTCTCGCCTCTAACGGTAACTCTTCCAAAATATAGGGAGAATGAGTTGTTAAAACAATTTGGATTTCGCTTTCTCTGCATCGCTCTGCCAAATCACGCATGAGCCTCCGTTGTGCCCGAGGATGTAGAGAGGATTCGATTTCGTCAATTAGAATCAAGCCATACTTAGGAAGATCGGCACGCATTAATTCTGCTACTGTGATTTCGCCAGAGCCTTGATGAAATCCTGAATATGCAATGCTGTTTTTACTGATAACTGGAATCTCTCTCAAGTTATCGATATCGGTGTATGCCATTCTCGCCGAATCATAAGTTTTTCCCATTACTCCAGAAAAGCGTTTTACTTGCGGCTCCGTGAATGAGATTGCGCTGGCTTCTTTATGTTTTGATTTTGGAATCCGTGCGTAACCAACTCTAGTTGCTACTGGCTGTAGCCGACTGAGGTCAATATAAACAACCTCTCTTTCTGGCCGCTCTGTATTTCCGAGCCATCTGGAGGTTGGCTTTCTAATTGAGTTTGATAGATGCTGATCCTTACCCTGTTGATAGCCATATCGAATAGCAACATTCTCAACCTTATCCCAAGTGGTACTTGGGAAAAATTCTGAAGGGAAAATGGTTCGCTGCTTTTCCGATGAACGATATACGCTGGCTGCGGATTGTAATATGGTGCTCTTGCCAGCTCCATTCTCGCCAACAATCGCGACGATAGGAAAATTGAAGTTAATTCTCTGTCCGGTCCATCCACGTAGCTTTTCTATTTCCAACCATTCAAGCCGTTTAGGCCATGTCCCGGCGCCCTGTTGCCACTTCTTGATTAGTCGTCGCATCTCATCACTGATATGCATTTCTCCCTCCCGCAAGCCCTGTAAGGGCCATCAATATGTCTGAGAAGCAGCATTAAAGCGCCAGAATATCATATTTATCTTTCAAATATGAAAAATAATAAATATAAAATACATAATATTAGGACGGATTCTTAATATGTGATGAAGTAGGCCTATAAGCGCGACAACTCCGATTTGCGGCGTGCCGAAGCTATGACGCTCCGCTGCCTACTGGTCTAGCCGTAGATTCGCTTGTAGGCTCCGCTGGCAAATTCGATGATCGCCACGTTGTTATCCTGAACGCTCTTGCGTATCTCGTTCGGGTCAATTGCCATAACGTCCTTCAAGTGCTGAAGCACTTCCGGGTTCTCCCAATTCCACGTGGGCGAGCCGATCATGGCCATGAACGCCTCTATCCTATCGAAATGCCAAGTGAGCATCGCGACGGCTTTCTGGCACTTCGCATAGCCATCAAAATTGAACACCTGCCCCTTTGCCGTAAGCGACCGGAGTTTGATTGTTGCGGGCTGAACGGCCTCTAACACCCCCAGCAGACGCTTGGCGTCTTGCTCTCCGTTCGTCTGGATGTAGGTGATTGCACCCTTGACCGCCTTATCGGCTTCATCCCTGCTCTCCCACGTCGGCGCATGGCTCTTCATACCGATCTTTGCCATTTCCAGGAGCGTGATGGGTTTCGGCATCTCAGCGATGTACGTGTGAGTAGCTTCGATCAGGGAGTCGAGAAATTCAGCCTCCCGCTTAGCCTTGTCTTGTCGCTGCCAGTTCTTCAGGGCGAAGAACGCAATGACGGCTGTAGCCACGGGAGCAAGCGCCTTGATGACCTCAAGCCAACTAATGCTTGTTATCGCATCAAAGGACCACACAAGGGCGTCACACATCTGCATTCTCGCTATTGTGATGGCGGTGGGTCAGGGATTCGAACCCTGGAAGGACTTACATCCTTGCTAGTTTTCAAGACTAGTGCATTCAACCGCTCTGCCAACCCACCTAATTCTGTGATGCGCTAAGAATCTGCTAAACGGCACCAAAAGCGCCTTTGCGAGAACCACTCTAGCGCATTGTTTTACTGCGTTTTTTTCTTGCTTCGCTACCGCCTGAACATAAGTTTTCAAGACCGGTGCCTTAAGCCGTTCGGCCACACTTCCCTTGGTGTCATTGGCGAGACGGAACCGTCCCGCGCGCAGAGCAGACATTATACCGAAGTCGCCCTGCTTTCGGCCGCATTGCCTACAGTTCGCGCTAGTCCGCCAGAAACATCTGCTGCAGATCGTTCAGGAAGCGCCGCCCCAGCTCGGTCGGGCGCATCAGCTTGTGATCGCGGGTCAGCAGGCCCTTGGCTTCCGCCTCGTTCAGCGCGCGGTCGATGCCGTTCAGCGGCATGCCGGTCCTTTCGGCGAACAGGTTGACTTCCACGCCGTCGATCAGCCGCAGCGCGTTCAGCATGAATTCGAAACCCATCTCGCCGCGCGCGATCTCGTGCTCTTCCTGCACCGGATTGCCCTGGCGCACGCGCTCGATATAACTGCCCGGCTGCTTGTAGCGCGCCTGCCGGACGACGCGATGCGGAAACGACAGCTTGGAATGCGCGCCGGCGCCGATGCCGAGGTAGTCGCCGAAACGCCAGTAGTTCAGGTTGTGGCGTGCCTGCCTGTTCGGTCTGGCATAGGCGGACACTTCGTAATGCGCGTAACCGGCTGCGGCCGTCTCCTGCTCGATCATCTCCTCCATGTCCGCGCTGGTGTCGTCGTCCGGCAGCGCCGGCGGATACTTCGCGAAGACCGTGTTCGGCTCCATCGTCAGGTGGTACAGCGACAAATGCGGCGGCGCATGGCCGATCGCCGTCCTGACGTCTTGCCACGCTTCTTCCAGCGTCTGCGACGGCAGCGCGTACATCAGATCGAGGTTGAAATTGTCGAAATGTGCGCCGGCGATCTCGATGGCGCGGCGCGCTTCGGTGCCGTCGTGGATGCGGCCGAGCGCCTGCAGATGACGGCTGTCGAAACTCTGGATGCCGATCGACAGGCGATTGATGCCGCTGGCGCGGTAGGCGCGGAATTTCTCCGCCTCGAAGGTGCCGGGATTGGCTTCCATCGTGATCTCGGCCGCGCCGTCGAGCGGCAGCAGCGTGCGGATGTCGGACAGCAGCCGGTCCAGCCCGGCGGCCGACATCAGGCTGGGCGTGCCGCCACCGATGAAGACCGTATGGATTCTGCGCCCCCAGATCAGCGGCAAGGCCATTTCGAGATCGGCCCGCAATGCCGACAGGTAGTCGGCTTCCGGCACATCGCCGTTCGCCTCGTGCGAATTGAAATCGCAGTATGGGCATTTCCGCACGCACCACGGGAAGTGCACGTACAGCGAAAGCGGCGGCAACGCGATCAGGTTCAGCACGCCCGGCGTGAGATAGGCGGTGGCGGCGCGGGCGGGATCGCCGGCCGTCGCGGGATCGTGCGAAACGCCGGCCGGCCGGATGGGGATCATCGCAGCTTCTCGATCAGCGCGCGCAACGCCTGGCCGCGATGCGACAGGCGGTTCTTCTCTTCCGCGCTGAGTTCAGCGGCAGTCTGCTGCAACGACGGAATCCAGAAATACGGATCGTAGCCGAAGCCGCCCTGCCCGCGCGCCTGCGCGATCATCTCGCCGTCCCAGCGGCCGTCAGCGATGACGGGCTGCGGATCGTCGGCATGGCGCACGAACACCAGCACGCAATAGTAATAGGCGGATTTGTCCGCGTGCGGTGCGAGGTCGGCGATCAGCTTGTCGTTGTTGCGCTGGTCGGACTTCGGCTCGCCAGCGTAGCGCGCCGAATGGACGCCCGGCGCGCCGCGCAATGCATGGACGCAGACGCCCGAATCGTCGGCCAGCGCCGGCAGGCCGGTCAGGCGGGATGCGTGGCGCGCCTTGGCGAGCGCGTTTTCAACGAAGGTGGCGTGCGGCTCTTCCGCTTCCGGCACGTTGAATTCGGATTGCGCGTGAACTTCGAAATCGAGGGGCGCGAGCAGCGCGCCGAATTCTTTCAGCTTGCCGGCGTTGTTGGAGGCGAGGACGAGGGGACGTGGCATGGCGGCGGAAAGAAGAAAATGGGTATGGATCGCGGAATGCAACCGGTGTAACGATGAGAGAACGTGCGTCACTTCATCGTCATTCCCGCGCAGGCGGGAATCCAGGACCTTGACGCATCTCTGGATTCCCGCCTGCGCGGGAATGCCGGCGTAGGCCTGCCGGAAATGATAGCGTAGACCTGCATGGGAATGACGGCGTAGGCCTGCCGAGCATGATGGTGCAGGTCCGCGCCGGAATGACGAACGACGGCGGCAGGTCTGCGTGGAGTGACAACAAAAGAGGATTGCGTTAACGCGAAATTTCCAATCGGTTAAGGCGAAATCTCCAGCACCTGCTTCTGCATCACGATCAGTTGCTCGATGCCGCCCTGCGCCAGATCGAGCAGCCGGTTCATCGTGGCGCGGTCGAACGCGGCACCTTCCGCCGTGCCCTGCACCTCGATGAAATGGCCGGTATCGGTCATCACGACGTTCATGTCCGTGTCGCATGCCGAATCCTCGGCGTAGTCGAGATCGAGCACCGGCATGCCCTGGTAGACGCCGACCGAAATCGCGGCGACGAAATGCTTGAGCGGAATGCACGGAATCAGGTTCTGCTCGCACAGCTTGGTGAAGGCATCGTGCGCCGCGACCATGGTGCCGGTGATCGCCGCGGTGCGCGTGCCGCCGTCGGCCTGGATCACGTCGCAGTCGAGATGCAGCGTGCGTTCGCCGGAGGCCTGCAGGTCGAAGGCGGCGCGCAGCGAGCGGCCGATCAGGCGCTGGATTTCCTGCGTGCGGCCGGACTGCTTGCCGCGCGCCGCTTCGCGGTCCATGCGCGTGTGCGTGGAGCGTGGCAGCATGCCGTATTCGGCGGTCAGCCAGCCCTGCCCTTTTCCCTTCAGGAAGGCCGGCACGCGGTCCTCGATGCTGGCGGTGCAGATGACCTTGGTGTCGCCGCATTCGATGAGAACGGAACCTTCGGCGTGCTTGGTGTAGTCGCGGGTGATCCGGACGGCGCGCAGGGCATCGGCGGCGCGGCCGCTGGGGCGTATGACGGACGGCATGGGACTCAGTTCCTTGATGTGAAGCGGGAGGATTTTTCGACCGCGTCGCGGATTTCCTCGATCGCCTTTTCGATTTCGGCGTCGTTGTAGTCCGTATGTTCGAGGCCGGGATGGCGCGGCGCCTGGATGGTGGTGGTCACGCTGCCGACCGGCAGCGTGTGGGTAATGATGGTGCTGTTGCCCTGCGGCTGGTCGCCGCTTTCCCACATCATCGCCAGCGCGGTGGCGTTGTCGCCGGTCTTGCCGGCGATGCTGGTTGCGGTTTGCAGCAACTCCGGTACCGCGCGCACGATGGTGTTCTGGTGCAGGCGCTGCGCCAGTTCGTGATCCGGCAGCACCGACCACAATCCGTCCGAGCACAGCAGCATGATGTCGCCGGCCTGCAGGCTGGCGCGGCGCGAGATCTCGACGATCGGCATGTTGGGCGCGCCGAGACAGTTGAACAGCTTGTTGCGGTCCGGATGCGTGTCGCGTTCCGACGGATCGACCTTGCCCTGCGCGATCAGCGTCTCGATGCGCGAATGGTC
>Ga0164242_10002034_pt1 | contig 23525 bp, 20 predicted proteins | sample OricomgcompostMG_FD_108783 | JGI IMG/M metagenome (GOLD analysis project Ga0164242, IMG submission 108783) | Miracle-Growth compost microbial communities from Emeryville, California, USA - Original compost - Miracle growth compost (MG) ... | reverse complement strand
GCGTCGACCGCCTGGAGAGGTACGCGCTTGCGGGAATCGACCCTGCGCAGCCTGCCGTGTTCTCGAGAGCCCTGGACCTGTTGGCCGATGCGGGCGCCCGGGTCGTGGACGTAGAGCTGCCGCGCTACCACGAAGCGGTCGCGGTGGACATGGTCGTCATGCTCTGCGAGGCCCACGCCTACCACGCCCGCGACCTGGCCGAACGCTGGGACGACTACGGCCTCTCCACCCGGATACTGCTCGGCTCCGCCGACGTTCTCACCGGTGCCGACTACGTGCAGGCCCAGCGCGTACGCCGCGTGATCCGGGACGAGGTCCAGGAGATCTTCGGCGAGGTCGATCTCGTGGTCACACCGACCGGACACAGAGGAGCCCCGCGGCTCGCAGACCTTGACCCCGCCAACTCCTTGACCGCGCTTCCCTCGGTCCACACGCCGTACTGGAACCCGCTTGGCCATCCGACGGCGGCGCTGCCGATCGGTCTGTCCAGTGAGGAAACGCCCTTGTCGCTCTCGATCACCGGCCCCTACTGGGCCGAGGGGCTCGTACTTCGTGCCGCCGACGCGCTGCAACGTCGCTCCGACCACCATCTTGCGCGTCCCTCTCTGCGCTCCGAATCGGGGGAGGTGAACGGATGAGCCAGGAGACGTCCCGGGCGGCCTCGGAGTGGACCGACTCCGAATACGAGCTGGCGCTGCTCAACTCAAGTCGAGCCATCTTCGCCGAGATGGCTCGACTGCTCCACCAGATGGCGGAGGCGAGGTACGTCGAGCCGCTCGGCGGCTTCGACCCGACTCTTTGATCACCCCACCCCGAAGGGGCGTGCCCTCTTCCCGTCGGCTTCGACCCCGCCCGCACGATGCTGGAAGGAACAACCCATGATCTTGACCCGAGCTGTTCGGCCGATCGCGCTAGCGGCTGCCGGTCTGCTGTGCCTCGGCTCGCTCCCGGGATGCTCGTCTGCCTCCCAAGGAGAGCGCGCCGCCGAAGACGTCATCCGCGTCGGACTCATCGCGCCATCGACAGGCGCGTTGGCGCAGTTCGGCGCCGACACCATCAAGGCGTGGAAGTTCGCCGCTCGACAGCTCAACGCCGCCGGCGGCGTCGCGGGGAAGAAGATGGAGATCCGCGTCTACGAGACCGACGGAAGCACGGCTCGCACCGTCCAGGAGGCGCGCCAAGCCGCCACCAAGGATGGCGTCGGCTTCCTCGGCGCCGTCATGACGGGCCCGGAGAACCAGGCCGTCAACTCGCAGCTCGACTCTCTCGGCGTTCTGAACTTCAACGCGACCGGCAACGATGACAACCTGATCGCGCAAGACTGCAACCGCAACGCCTTCCGATCGGTCACCTCCTCCTCGATGGACCTGGCCGCCCTCGCTGGTTATGTGGCCGGGATGCCAGTGAAGAAGTGGGCGATCCTGGCGGAGGACTACTCCATCGGCCACAGCGCCGCGAAGACGTTCACCACCGACATTGCGACGGCCGGCGGTCAGGTCGTGCAGACCCAGTTCGCCCCGCTGGGCACTCATGACTTCGGCCCCTACATCGCCAAGCTGCTCGACTCGGGGGCGGACGGCCTTTTCGCGGTGGAGTATGGCGCCGACGCTGTCGCGTTCGTCCAGCAGGGGACGCAGTACCGGCTCTTCGATGGCTTTCAACAGGTGGTCGGGATGAACCTCGTCTCCGAACCGCTCTTCGACGCCATCGGCAAGTCGACCCTCGGATTCCTCGCCAACGTCAACTACGCCGTGGATGCACGCAATCGCGCTAACCGAGCATTCGTGAAGCAGTGGACCGCGGAGTTCGGCACACGCCCCTACTACGTCGAAGCCAACACCTACCTCGCCGCGCAGATGTTGATCGCCGGCGTCGCCGCCGCACACAGCGCAGATCCTGCCAAGGTACGTGAGGCGCTCGCCGGACTGAGCTTCGACAGCATCGCCGGGCGAGTCACGGTGCGGGCGGCGGATCATCAACTGCTGCAGCCCAGCTACGTCGGGAAGGTCGTCCGGGCAGGCAAGGGATTTGGCTGGAAGATCCTGGCCAGGGTGCCGGGGTCCAAGACCTCCTCGGAGCCATCGCCGAAGTGCCAGCTGTGAGAGCGCCGAGGCGTCCGTCCACTGGAGGAATCTCTAGCAGCTCCTTCCGTCCTTTTGGACCGACCATTAGCGTGTGACCTAATCTCGCCCCAGGAGGTGACGGATGGGCATGGCCGTTGCGGAACGATCGTTCACAGGCCCCTTGTCGGGTCTCAAGGTCGTCGAGATCGGGAGCATCGGACCGGGGCCGTTCTGCGCGATGCTTCTCTCCGACCTCGGCGCCGACGTCATCCGGCTCGACCGGAGTTCCGGTGCCGCGTTGGTGGGGCCGAACTCCGACTTCCGGACCGAGGTCATGCACCGTGGTCGGCGCTCGGTCGCGGTCGACCTCAAGAACCCGAGCGGCCGCGACGTCGTCCTCGACCTCGTCCGGAGGGCCGACGCGCTCCTGGAAGGCTTCCGGCCAGGCGTTGCCGAACGCCTGGGTGTCGGCCCCGACGCGTGTCTTGCGGCCAACCCCCGCCTCGTCTACGGACGCATGACGGGCTACGGCCAGGACGGCCCGATGGCGCAGGCCGTCGGCCACGATCTCAACTACGTGGCGCAAAGCGGGATGCTGGCCCTCATCGGCCGCCGCGAACAGCCTCCAACGCCGCCGCTCAGCCTCGTGGGCGACTTCGGCGGCGGCGGCATGATCCTCGCCCTCGGCATGGTTGCCGCCTTGTGGGAGGCATCCCGGTCGGGGAAGGGGCAGGTCATCGATGCGGCGATGGTCGACGGAGCTGCCCTGCTCGGGTCGGCCTTCCACGGGTTCGTCAGCAACGGAACCTGGCGCCCCGAGCGTGGCACCAACATCGTCGACTCCGGCGCCCCGTTCTACGACGTCTACGAGACCGCCGACGGCAAGTGGCTGGCGGTGGCCGCGATGGAGCGGCACTTCTATGCCAAGCTTCTCGAGATCCTCGAGCTCGACCCGGATGGCCTTCCCGACCAGTACGACGAGGAGCGGTGGCCTGAGCTCAAGAAGGTGATCGCCGATACCGTGCGGACGCGACCACGGGACGCGTGGGTCGAGCGGGCGGGCGGGCGCGGCTGCGTCTCGGCCATGCTCGAGCCGCAGGAGGCCTGGACGCATCCGCACAACCTCGCCCGTGGGACATTCGTGCAGGTCGCCGGGGTCACTCAGCCCTCACCTCAGCCGCGGTTCAGCCGCACGCCGGCGTACGTCGACGGGCCGCCGCCGGCGCCGGGCGAGCACACCAGGGAGGCTCTGGCAGCGTGGGGAATCGCGGCTGCCGCGATCGATGAATGGGAGCGCTGCGGCGCGGTCACCAGCGAGGAGAACACGCACTGATGAAGAGCCTTGAGAGGCAGTACGAGACGCTCCTGCTCGAGGAGCGAGCACCTGGAGTGGTCGTCGCGACCCTCAACCGGCCGAAGCGCTACAATGCGATGACGAACACCATGTTCGCCGAGCTCGAGCGAATGGCGCTCGACCTGGGCTCGGAGGACGACCTGCGGGTCATCATCCTCACCGGTGCCGGCCGAGCCTTCTGCAGCGGCTACGACCTGGCCGATGCCGATGATCTGCCGGGCCTCGGAGCGATCGGCATGCTCGACCAGCAGGAGCGAGCAGCACGCTCGCTCCTTGTCCTGCGGTCGGTGCGAGTACCCGTCATCGCCGCCGTCAACGGGCCGGCAGCAGGCGGAGGCTTCTCCCTCTCTCTCGCTTGCGACATCCGACTGGCGGCGCCCGAGGCCCGGTTCAACGCCGCGTTCGTACGCATCGGGCTCTCCGCCGGCGACCTGGGTGTCTCCTGGCTGCTGACGCGACTCATCGGGCCGGCGCATGCCAGCGAGATCTGCTTCACCGGCCGTCTCGTCGACGCTGAAGAGGCACGACGTCTCGGAATCGTCAACGCGGTCTCAGCGCCGGGCGAGCTGCTTGACGACGCCCTTGCGCTGGCGTCACAGATCGTCTCCAACTCGCCCGGGGGAGTTCAGCTTTCCAAGCGCGCGCTTCAGGCCAACCTCGAGGTGGGCTCCTACGCCGCCGCGCTCGAGCTGGAGAACCGCGGCCAAGCATTGCTCACCCGCAGCTCGGACATGCCCGAAGCCCTCGCGGCCTTCGTCGAGAAGCGGCCGCCCGTCTACACCGGAGCGTGATGCAGGATGACCATGACCGAGAGCCACGGCACTGGCGAGTCCGAGGTCACGTTGTCCGTTGACTTCCCCGAGCTTGAGACGCTGGCCTTCGAGCTGCTTCCGGGCGACGTCGGCGTGCTGCGGATCAACCGACAGGACCGGATGAACTCCCAGACGGTCCGGATGTTCTACGAGCACGGCGAGGCGGCCTTCGCCCTCCGTGACGTGCCCCTGCGGGCGCTGATCGTCACGGGTGCCGGGGACCGGGCGTTCTGTGCCGGCTTCGACCTCGAGGAGATCCATGTCATCACCGAGATGGGCGTCCGGGAGTTCCTGAAGTTCCAGGAGGCCGCGACCGGTGGCATCCAGGCGATCCGTCACCTGCCGTTCCCCGTGATCGCCGCGATCCATGGGCCGGCGACAGGTGGCGGCTTCGCCCTGGCACTCGCGGCCGACATCCGGCTGGCCGCACCGACGGCGAAGTTCAGCGCTGCCTTCGTGAAGGTCGGCCTCTCGATGGGGGAGCTCGGCACGTCGTACAACCTGGCCCGGCTCGTCGGTCCCGCACGTGCTGCCGAGATCGGCTTCACCGCCCGCATCGTCGGAGCCGAGGAAGCCGAGCGGATCGGGCTGGTCAACCGGGTCGTGCCCAGCGACCGGCTGCTCGACGAGGCCGTCGCTCTGGCGGGCCAGATCGCGACCAACTCGCCGGCCGGTGTCCGGATGTCCAAGCGAGCGATCCAGCGCAACCAGGAGATCGGGTCCTATGCCGCCGCGCTGGAGCTGGAGAACCGTGGCCAGGCGCTCATGGCGCAGACCGAGGACATGCCCGAGGCGTTGGCCGCGTTCAAGGAGAAGCGCGAGCCGCGCTTCTCGGGGCGGTAGCCCGTGAGCTCCTGGGACTGGACGGCGGAGACCAGACAGCGCCTCGCCGACTTCCTCGAAGATCGCGGACTCACGAACGGTGCGGTGACGACGCGACGCATCGGTGACGGGCACTCGAATCTGACGTTCCTGGTCGCCGATTCCGCCGGTCACCAGGTCGTCGTACGCCGCCCGCCGCCGCCGCCCACGCCGCCGGGTGCCCACGACATGCTGCGGGAGGCTCGTCTCATCGGCGCCCTCGCCGACACAGCGGTGCCGGTCGCGGAGTTGCTCGCCACCGCTGAGGCCGGCGAGGTCATCGACGTCCACTTCTACGTGATGAGCTTCGCGGCCGGGCCGGTCGTGACCACGGCAACACCGCCGCCGCTGGACGCGCCGGGAGTGCGGCGCCGCATCGGCGAGTCGCTCGTCGACACCCTGGCCGATCTGCACCTGGTCGACTGGCGAGCCGCCGGCTTGGCCGAGTTCGGTCGACCGGAGGGGTTCAACGCCCGTCACCTGAAGCGGATGGCGCGCCTCGTCGCTGACGATTCCGGGGCGCCGCCGCCGCACTTCGCCGTGATCGACTCCTGGCTGGGGGCGCACGTCCCTCCCGAGTCGGGCGCCACGATCGTCCACAACGACTACCGCATCGGCAATGTGGTGCTCTCCGTCCGGGACCCGGGACGGATCGAAGCGGTCCTCGACTGGGAGCTTGCGACCCTCGGCGACCCGCTGTTCGACCTCGGCTACTTCCTCTCCTCGGTACCGGAGCCCGATGCGGCGCTCACGCCGACCGAGGAGCTGGGCACGGCGATGCTCGAGGAGGGTTATCCGACCCGCAAGGAACTGGCCGACCGGTACGCCGAGCGCACCGGCGCCGACCTCGCCAATCTCGACTGGTACGTCGCGTTGGCTCTGTGGAAGCTGGCGGTCCTCTACGAGTACGGCCGCCGGCGCGCCGTACGCGGCGTCGGCGATCCGTACTACGCCGACCAGCGCCTCGTGCAGCGCTTCCTCGACGCCGCACACGCCACCGCCGGGCTTCCGCCGGCACCACCGCCCACCGAGGAGACCTGACATGGTGAACCGCTCCACCGAGGAGTTCCACGACCGGCTCGTCACCGCGGCCGAGGCCGCCGACGGGTCGCTGCCCGAGCGCTTCTTCGACCGCTTCGTCGTCAACCTTCACCGGACCGACGCCACCACGCCCTCGATCATCGTGGGCTGCGGCCTCCACCCGGCGAAGGGCACCGTGGACGGGTTCGCTCAGGTGTCGACGGGGGAGGAGCAGCGCAATCTGCGCTTCGCGACCGAGCTGGCCGCCACCGACTGGTCCTCGTGCGGACCACTCCGCTGGGAGGTCGTCGAGCCGAACCGCACGTGGCGGCTGGCGCTGGACGAGAACCCCATCGCCCTCTCCTTCGACCTCACCTGGCGGGCCCGCACGCCTGCCTGGTGGGGCGACATCGAGGTCACCAACTCCTCTGGAGAGACAACCTCCTTCGCCCACCTCTTCCAGTCCGGATACGTTGCGGGCGAGCTCGTCCTCGATGGCGTCGGTGAGCAGGTGGAGGGGTGGTACAGCCAGCGCGATCGGTCCCGTGGCGTCCGGACGATGTCGGGAGGGCAGGGTCTGCACATCTGGTACCAGGCCCAGTTCCCTGACCGTTCCATCGGATTCCTGCTCGTCGAGAGCCGGGCCAGCGAACGTCTCCTGCTCGAAGGCGCGGTCATGCACGTCGATGGACGCCTCGACGAGATCACCGACGTGAGACACGACCTCGTCTTCGACGACGCGCTCGACCTCAAGTCCGGTCTCGTGCGGGTCTCGACCGCATCGGGTGCGGTGTATGACGTCGAGACCGACGCCTCTGCTGGTGGCGGCTACATGGCCGGCGCCGGCTATGGCGGGCACCACGGCAAAGCGTTCGGACGCGACCACCTCGAGCACGACGTCTACCCGCTCGATGGGTCCGTCACCCAGCGGACCCTCGACTCCTCGCTCACCGACCGGCTGGCGGCGTTCAGCTGGAAGGGAGCCTTCGGGCTCGGGATCTTCGAGTTCGCGCTGTCGCGGTCGTCGTCGTACCGCTATCGGGCGACGCTGCGCTGAGTCCGGATCCGATCTCCGAGGCAGATCGTCGTCAGTCGTCGGTTGATCGCTCGTCGATCGCCGCGAACGTACGTCGAACCTCAGGAGTCCACTGGTCTCGCAGGGCCTCTATTCGTCGAGCGACCCGGCGCCCGACCCAGCCCGGTAGGAGTGCTTCAGGCAGCTGCGGGTCGGTGCGTGGGAGTTCCTGCCACTCGCTGATCATGCGTAGGAAGGCGTACAGCATGTCTTCGCCCGGCTCGGGCTTGAGATCGTCCACCGCGGCAAGCACGTCCACGTAATGGGCTCGGAGCGTCTCGAGATCCCAGCCCTTCTGGACGATCTCTTGCTCGCTGATCCCGATGTTGTCGACCGATCCCCTGAACGAGACGGTGCAGTGGCGCAGGCCTAGATGGTCGATGAGGACTCGCACCTCGTCCGCGCGCTCCACATGCGGAGTAACCCAGAGGCCGGTGCTGGGGTTCCCGAGGCCGGCCCACATCAGACCGGCGTACAGGGGACGGCGGGTACGGCGATGAGAGGCCGGGATGTTCACCAGGGCCGCCAACCATTGTCCGTCCCAGTCGAGGAACGGGTCGCTGAGTGAGAAGACTCGGGCCGAGCCGGAGTCGAAGATCTCTGCCAGGCGCGCGCCAAGATGCCAGCGCACCTGGCGCCCCTGGCGCTCTGCGACGATCCAGTCGGAGGCGCCACCGCGGGCGATCGCCTGTCGGGCCGCCTGTTCCTCGATACCGAGTCCCTTGAGCACGTGGACCAGCGTCGAGGTCCACACGGGTCGTCCGGTCGGCCAGACGAGCTCGCCAAGGATGGTCACCAGAAGCGAGCGAGCACTGCCCGGTGCGAGCGCCGCCCCTCTCGTACGAAGGAGAGGCGATGCGTGACCGGCGGACTCTGCGGCGCTCTTCATGACGACCTGGAGCCTAGCGACCGCTGTGCGCTCGCCGTCGATCCGATCGACGGACCGCTAGAGCTGGAGCGCTTCGGCGGAGACATACGCGAGCGTGGCCGCCTTCTCTCCCACGTACCCGACTACTTCGGTCACCCAGAGGGTCCGACCCGCGTGACGAGTGGTGGCTCGGAAGTCGACGCAGCTTCCGATCGGAACGCCGCGTGCGTGCACGATGTGTATCGAGGTGGTGGCCAGACTGGCATTGACGGTGGAGCGCGACGCGACAGCGACCACCTCGGACGCGCAGAGGGACACTCCACCATGGAGCATGCCGCGAGGGTTGGCCAGTGCTGGCGTGATCGACATGGTCATCGAGTCCGGCTCCACCGCGACGAGTCCCAGTAGATCGCCGACGTTGGCGATCGTCGGCGCGGGGGCGTCGTACGCGGGGACCTCGAACGTCTCGGGGCTCTCCGCGATCGCCCGTCCGCGTTGGCGACAGACGCCGAGGAGTCCGCCGTTCGCGTCGACGATCCGGCCGATCGAGAACCCAGACCGGTGATCGGTGAGTACGCTGCTCGCGCTCGCGGTGACCCGGGAACCGTCGGATGGTAAGGGTGCGGTCATATCGAGCCAGATCTCGGTGCTGATCGACCAGAGACCGCCCACGAGGCTGTCGATGATGACGTATCCCAGAACATTGTCGATGAGCACGCCGAGTGCCCCGATGCTTGGACGGCCGTCGGGGCCGGTATAGGGGCGCCCTGTCGGCATCGTCCCGGTGACCTCAGCGCCGGACTGGATGACGCGCCCGACCCCGAAGAGCGACTCGGGTCCCGCCTCGAAGATCGTCAGGCCCGGCATGCTGCGTGCGAGCAGAGCAGTAGGGCGGCGGGCATTCGACCTCCTGTGGGAGTTTACAGAATCAGTGCCTCAGTCTACTTGAGTGTCAGATGTAGTGGCGCTTACGGTCGGGTGACCCAGATCACAGACCATCCCGAGGAACCGAGGAGTGCAGACATGCTCCAGACGTCGTACTGGCCGGCCGAACCCGGAGAGATCCGAGACGTGACCGTTTGCGACCTGCTGCGTCATGCGGCGCGGACCGTCCCTGATCGACGCGCGCTCGTGGACTGCGTCGAGGACCCGGGCGCGCGCGTGGAGTGGACCTACGCCGAGCTCCTCGCAGACTCCGAGCGCGCGGCGAGGGCGTTGCTGACCCGTTTCTCGCCGGGAGACCGGATCGCCGTGTGGGCACCGAACAGTGCCCGCTGGATCATCCTTCAGCAAGCGGTGGCTCTCGCCGGGATGACCCTCGTCGCCCTCAACCCGGCATATCGGGCACGCGAGCTCCGTTTCACGTTGGCGCAGTCGCGCGCGGCCGCGCTCTTCTGCGTCGACGCCTACCGGGGGTTCGACATGCGGTCGTTGTCCGAAAGTCTCGGTCGCGAACTTCCGGAGCTGCGAGAGGTGATCTCTCTCGACCGGTGGGACGAGTTCGTCGCGAGTGGCTGCCGGGAGGGCGAGCTCCCGACAGTTGAACCGCTCGACCTGTTGCAGGTTCAGTACACCTCGGGCACGACCGGGTTCCCGAAGGGCGCCATGCTCCATCATCGCGGGCTGGTGAACGAAGCAACCTTCGTCGCTGAGCGCGCCGGATTCGAGGACGGTGACGTCTACGTCAACGCCATGCCGATGTTCCATATCGGCGGCGGCGCGGTGACCTCCTTCGGCGCCTGGTCCAAGCGAGGAACGTTCGTCATCCTGCCCGGCTTCGATCCTGGGCACCTTCTCGAGTCCTTCGAGAGCTACGGCGGCACCCACACGCTCGTCGTTCCGACGATGTTGATCGCGATGCTGGACCATCCCGAGCTCACGACTCGTGACCTCTCGTCGGTGAAGACGATCATGAGCGGAGCCGCGTCGGTGCCCGCCTCACTCGTGCGCCAGACGATCGATCTGCTCTCGTGCCAGTTCTCGATCCTCTTCGGACAGACCGAGGCCCACGGGGTCGTCAGTCAGACCCGAGTCACGGACTCGCCCGAAGACCAGGCCGAGACCGTGGGCCAGCCGCTGCCGCAGCTGGAGGTGAAGATCGCCGCGTCGACCGGTGAGCCGGCTGCGATCGGCACGGAAGGAGAGATCTGCGTCCGCGGGTACCAGAACATGCTCGGCTACTTCGAACTGCCTGAGGACACGAATCACGCGATCGACCCCGACGGGTGGCTCCACATGGGAGACATCGGCTCCATGGACGAGCGGGGATTCCTGCGGGTTACGGGTCGAGTCAAGGACATGATCCTGCGCGGCGGGATGAACATCTATCCCGCCGAGATCGAGGCGGTGCTCCAGGACCACCCCGCCATCGAGACAGCCGTCGTGATCGGCGTGCCCGACGCGCGGTGGGGCGAGCAGATCGCCGCCTTGCTCAAGCTCAGAGAGGGCTTCGAACGACCTTCCTTCGCAGAATTGACCGCCTTCGTCCGAAGCCAGATCGCGCCGCACAAGACACCGGTCAACTGGGCGTTCGTCGCCCAGGTGCCGATGACGCCGACAGGCAAGATCCAGAAGTTCGTGCTGCGCGACCAGGTCGCCGCCGGCGAGCTCGTCTTCGACGAGGCCCGGACCACGGTCTCCGGTTGATTCTCTCGGGTCCGACCGGGAGGGGAGACCGCTGGCACGTGCCGGGTGCCGGAATGCTCGGCGGTACCGGGAGGCGCGCGACGGGTGGCCCGGCTGACGGTCGATGCCGCCCTCGTTCGGCTCTATCCGAGCTGACCGTGTACTCCGACCGGCGCTATGGGACCGAGGTCGACGCGCGTGCTCGTGGGCGGCAACAGACCGGAGCAGCCAGCGCAGGAATGGCCGGCGGAGGAGTGATCGATGCGAGGGAAGAGATCGTCGGCGTCGGCGACATCGTCGACGACCTCCTGGCCGCGCTGAACGGCGTCACGGGCGAGCAGGGCGGCGCCGTACGCGCCGGTGATCTGCGGATGCGCCGGCACCAGGACATCGGTCCCGAGGGCCTCGCTGAGGAAGTGCACCGCCGCGCGGTTCAGCGCGACGCCGCCGGTCAGAACGACCGGCGTGTGTCGGCCGACCTGTGCGACGAGGGCAAGCGTGCGAGCGGCGATCGCCCGGTGCACCGATGAGGCGATGTCCGCGACCGGCAGACCTTGCGCGAGCAGGGAGATGATCTCGGTCTCGGCGAAGGTGGCACACATGCTGCTGACCTCGAGATCGGCGCCGCCCCGGAGCGCGAGGTCGGGAAGGTCCTCGAGCGGGCAGTCGAGAGACCGGGCCAGCACCTCGTAGAAGCGCCCGGTCCCACTCGCACAACGGTCGTTGGTGGCGAACTCCTCGACGAGGCCGTCGTCATCGACCCGGATGGCCTTGGAGTCCTGCCCGCCGACGTCGATGACCAGCCGGGCGCCCGGAACCATCGCCACCGTCCCGCGGGCATGACAGGTGATCTCGGTGAACGTGCGCTGTGCACCCGGAACTAGCCGTCGACCATAGCCGGTCGAGACGGTGCCGGCGAGGGCGTCGCGGGTGAGCGAGGCGGAGGCCAGTGCGTCGGCCACGGCCTCCTCCATCCCGGCTCGTGAGACCGCTCCCATGGCGCGCGTGCTCGCTGCGACGATCGCTCCGTCGTCGCCGACCACGACCGCCTTGGCGGTCGTCGATCCGAGGTCGACCCCGAGATAGTGGCTCACGATGCCCGTGCCCTCTTGACGTCGATCGACTCGAGCATCGCCACCAGTCGGCTCTCGAGGATCTCGTCCTTGTAGAAGGACGCGTCCGCGACGTCGCCCTCGAAGAAGATCGAAGGTAGTCCGAGCTTGTCCTGGGCAGACTTGGCCAGGAGGCGCTGTGGGCCGGTGAACGCGCGACAGGTCCTCGTCGAGTGGAAGACCAGCCCATCCACGTCGTACTCCTCGCAGTCACGGAGCGTGAGGTGATCGAGTGTCTTCGCGCCGTGGTTGGTCGGGCACAACAGGTAGTGCTGTGCCATGCCGAGCAGCGGGTCACTGGGGTCGATCAGCTGCGGCTCCTGCCAGAACGCGTTCTGGATGTATCGGCCGGCGACGACCGCTGCCCCGTGCTCGGCGAACTTCCGGGAGAGGAAGCCCAGCTTGTTCCAGTTCATGATGCCGTCGAAGTAGAGGCGGTACTTCTCGCCCTCGACGGCTGCGACACCCGCGTCGAGACGACCCCGGATCTCGTCCTTGACATCCTGGAAGTAGTCCACGAGGGCTTGGTTGCCGGGCAGGAAGTTGATCGGTGCGACGGAAGCGATCCAGTCCCAGAAGGTCGCCGGCGCGGGGCTGCTCTTACAGAGGTCGAGCCCCTCTCGTCGCAGTTCGGCGGCTTGCTTGATGTAGGTCATGGACTCGCTCAGCAGGTCCCAGTCGAACGGCCGCCCGGTCTGCGTCTCCAGCCACGAGATCAACTCGCGCAGCTGATCGGCGACGTACCGAGAGGCGGACTCCCATTCGTCGCCGACGAGGTATCCCGCATCCGGCTTGTTGCCCCACAAGAAGGGGAGCGAGACGTTGAAGATCGGAACCTGCTTGTCGAAGACCCGGAATGAGATCTCGTCCCACTGCTGGCCGGTGCTGCAGCCGGCGTAGTTGTTGACGAAGAAATCGGGTCGCGGAAGCTTCGCCGCCAGATTCTCCCGGTCGTGCAGTCCGACGACCCCAGTAGATGATCCCGGATCGTCGTGAAGCGGGTCCCCGCCCAGGGTCAGTACGGCGCATCCCAGGTGGGTACGCGAATAGGAGCACAGCTCGGAGTTGTAACCGTATTCGGCGCCGGCGAGCTGGGCTGGTCCCTCGAGGCGCTGGGCGGCCAGTCGGGCGGAGAGCGCCTCACCATGGCACCAAGCCAGTCCGGCGGCCTGGAAGATCGGGTTGAGGGCTCCGCCGTTGTACCAGACGATCTGCTTGCCCTGTTCCCGGGCGGTGAAGAGATCGTCCCAGTAGTCGGTGACGAGCTGACCCCCGACACGCGTCGTCGAGAGGCGGTTGGTGCGGTCGGTCGGTGCTGCGGTGAGAGTCATGGCGCTTCCTTCGATCGGTGATCAGGCGTAGGCAGGGCGCTTGCGCAGAGCGCGTTCGATCAGGGCTTCCGCGCGCGTCCGGAAGGATTCGAGCGGGATGCCCTCGTGCTCGGTCTCGATCAGGAGCTGGGGAACGTCGGCCGAATCGAGCGCACGGCGCAGCTCTGGGTAATAGAGCATGTGTGGCTCGCAGAACTTCGGCATCAGGTGAATCACCGCTTCTGCGCCGCTTCGACTCACTGCCTCCAGTAGCCACTCGTCCCAACCGACCTCGTGCTGCACTCGGGTCGGGCACGGCAGGTTGGCGTTCCGCTCGGCGTACCACCGTCCGAGCGCTTCCATCGGGTCGATGTCCTCATCGACATCGGTCTGGAGGTAGCGGCGTCCCGTCCACAGGTCGTCGTCCACCACAACGGCGCCAGCTTCCTCGATGACCTCGAGAAGCTCTCGCCGGGGCGCGTGACACAGATGGCCCGAGAGATGGACCCGGACCCGATCATCCAGCGATGTTCGCTCGCGCCCGCGGACAACAACCTCAAGAAGCTCGTAGTGCTCGCCAGGATCCATGACCTGCGCCGAAGCGACGAGATCCTGAAGCTCGACCGGAGAGTATGCCGTCGAGCCGGCTGCGCGTTCATCGAACAGGCGGCGCAGCAGACGACGGTCTTGGTTGTAGGCGGCGATGCTGTCCCTCAGTCGCTCGTCGGTGACGGGCTCCCCCGAGAAGCGCTCGAGCTCCTCGCGGAACTGACCCATCATCTCGGCGATCTTGCGCGGGGCCCACGCATCGCTCAGCGAGCTGATCAGCATGCCGAAGAACATCGGCTTCTCGGGCTCGAGCGTACGGGCGATGTCGGTCGACCCGAGCAGTTGGATGCAGTGGTCCGCCGTGAAGATGCCGTCGTAGATGTCGAGACGCCCAGTGGCCGCCTGGTCGGCGAGGTTCCTCGTGAACCCGCAGTAGAACTCAGCGATCAGGGCGCGGCCCTCGCCGATCGGCCGCTGATCGTCTTGCACGATGCTCGGCAGTACCCCCGCCGCCCGCGCAAGCTCTCGTGGGAAGTTCATCGGCATCACGCCGAGAACGCGGCGACCCCGGTGGCGAGCACGCCATCCCTCGAGGTAGCTCCGCGGATTCCGCGCAGCTACGCGGAGCTGCTCCAGTGCGCGAACGCTGTCCACCATCACTCCATCATTGTACGTATATGGTGCTTGAGTTTCCAACAGTGTAGAACATTGTGGCCGGTGCGTGAACCGCACGAACAAGGACTGGAAGGAAGTTGGCCATGCCGCCGATCGTGAACAGATGGACCCGACTTGTCGGGGTCGAACACCCGATCGTCCAGGAGGGCCTCGGCCCGTTCCGTACGCCGCGACTGGCTGCGGCCGTGTCGAATGCCGGAGGTCTCGGGACCGTATCGATGCCCGGTATGCCCGAGGACATCGACGCGGGAGCGCGGACCTTCCGCGAGCACATCGAGGAGTGCGCGTCGCTGACCGACAAGCCGTTCGCTGTCAACATCCCGGTCGGGGTCGACTCGAACGGCGATGTCCTGCCGTTCACCGACGCCTACATCCGCGTGGTTCTTGACGCACGGCGCGAGGACACGGATCTGGCTCGGCGGTTGCGCGTCATGACGACCTCGGCGGGGTTCCCGGGGGACTATGTCGAGCTCATCAAGGACGCCGGGATGGTGCATCAACACAAGGTGGGTGCCACGCGGCAGGCCGTGAAGGCGGTCGAGGCCGGCGCTGACGTCGTCATCGCCGCCGGCTTCGAAATGGGCGGGCACGCACCCAGCAAGGCGGTTCACACGTTCGTCCTGGTGCCCAGCGTCACCGAGGCCGTCGACGCCCCGGTGCTGTTGACCGGCGGAGCGCGCGACGGTCGGACCCTCGCTGCCGCGCTGGCGATGGGAGCCGACGGCGTGGCCATGGGAACGCGGTTCATCACCAGTCGTGACAACAGCGACTGGCACCCGGCCTACATCCAGGCACTGCTCGACGCGAAGGAGGGCGATGACGTGGCCTTCGACGGCGTCTACGGTCCTTGCCGCGGTCTACGAAACCGGGCCTCGGCTCGGCTCCTCGAGCACGCGAATGGATCTGAGATGAGTCCGGTGGAACTCGTTCGCTCGAAGATCGAATCGATGCAGCGGGCTCAGACGGTCGGCGATGTCGATGACAGCCTCGTGATGACAGGACAGGTCGCCTCGGCGATCACCGACCTCGTCGACGTGGCTGAGTTCGTCCCGCGGATGGCTGAGGAGGCCGCGGAGGTGATCCGCTCGCTATCGGCAGCCCTGCCGGCCCCAGCCGCGCCGAACGTGGGATGAGCCGCGGCCGAGCCACCGTTTCGGCGAGCATGGAGCCGTGAATGCCGTCGATCAGAACAAGCTCCCCAGAACTCGCGGCCGCGAGCCGCTCCTCCCGTCGCCGAGTGCTCGGTCGATGCTGCTCACGGTCACGGGGGAGATGCTGAAGGACGGTGACGAGGGCGCCTGGACCGTGGCGCTTCTCCGCGTCCTCTCGGGACTCGGGATCGATGACCATGCGGGCCGCCAGGTTCTTGCCAGGTCCGCTTCCGCCGGCTGGCTCGAGCGGGAGCGCGTGGGACGTTCGGTGAGGTGGCACCTCGCGGACCGTGGTCGCACCCTGGTCGATGAAGGGGTGCGGCGCTCGGTCGCCTACCTCGGGGGACGCGAGTCTTGGGATGGGCGGTGGCTGGTGCTCTACGTCAGCGTGCCGCAACATCGGCGCACCACCCGTAAGCGGCTCTACGGTGGACTCACCTGGCTGGGGATGGGCAATCCAACGCCCGGGATCTGGCTGACGCCGCACACCGAGCGCGCAGACGACCTGGCTCGTCTCATCGCCTCTCTCGACCTGCAGGACACGGCCTTTGCGGTCACGGGCGGGACGACTCCGATCGGCATCGCCGATGCGGTGATCGTAGATCGCGCGTGGGATCTTGGAGACCTTGCTGACCGGTACGAGCGGTTCATCGCTCAGGAGTCTGCGGCCCCCGATCCTGCCGACAGCGACGTAAGGCTGTTCGCCTACCTGGACCTGCTGAATCTCCAGCAGCGGTTCATGCGCCTGGACCCCCAGCTGCCCGAGGCGCTCATGCCTGCGTGGGTCGGCCGCCGTGGCGCCGCCCTCTTCGCGGAGCTGCGAAGCCGCTGGTCGGAGGGCGCCCATGCCCGTTTCTGGGAGATCGTCGAGGAGGCCGCTCCAGCACGCGCCAAGCAAAGTTAGACGAAATCGGCGTCTAGGTATTGTCATCTGTCAAACCTTCGGTCATTCTATTGGTCAGACCGCAAGCCGTGGTCTGCGTCACATAAGAGCCCGAGGTTGGGATGAACAACGTGCACGAGCGCTCCACCGCCGAGACGGGATTCGACTTCGCTGGCAAGGTCGTCGTGATCGCCGGTGGTACGTCCGGCGTCGGTCTGGCGACCGGAGTCGCTTTCGCACGTGCCGGATGTGTCGACCTGGCGCTCGTCGCCCGCAATGAGGAGCGCGGCAAGGCGGCCGTCGAGACGATCGCTGCGCTTGCCCCTGCCTCGCGCGTCGAGTTTCTCAGCGCCGACCTGAACGAGCCCGAGGCTGCCGGTGAGGTGGCAGACGAGGTGCGGCGGCGATTCGGTCGGATAGATGTGCTCGTGAACTCGACGGTCGCGCCCTACCAGCCCACGTTGCTGCACGAGATCCCGATCGAGGATCTGCGAAGCATCCTCACGCAACAGGCTCTGGGGCCGCTGCTCATGACTCGCGCGATCCTGCCGATCATGCGCGAGCAGGGCGGCGGATCGATCGTGACGATCGCCAGCGACGCCGCGAAGGTCCCGACACCCGGTGAGACGGGAATCGGCGCCGCGATGGCCGCGATCGTGACGTTCTCGCAGACACTGGCCGTCGAGGCCAAGCGCGATGGCATCCGTGTCAACGTACTGACGCCGTCACTGATCGTTGACACGGCCTCCTACGTCCGAGCGATGGCACGGGACTTCAGCAAGAAGATCTTCGACAAGATCGTCTCGCAAGCATCGCTCGGACTCACCGAGCCCGACGACCTCGCCAACGCGATCCTCTTCCTGGCCTCGCCGCTTGCGCGTCGCATCACCGGCCAGGTCGTCAGCGTGAATGGAGGGATCTCCGTTGCCTGAGCGCCGGCTGATCCGTCGCCGCCTGACGAGCGCCGACGATGTCGCAGCGATCGAGGAGTCGTTCGCCCCGGCCGACCTCCGCCCGGCGGACACTATCCTGCAATGTCTGGAAGCGGTCGCGCGGGAGAGCCCCGACAAGCCCGCGATCGTGCTCGTCGAGCCGCCGGACTTCATGGTCCCCCGGCGGGTGATCAGCTACCGCGAGCTCGTCGGTGAGGTGGCTGAGAGTGCGAGCCTGTTCAGCGACATCGCCGAGGGGGCCACGAGCTCGGTCGCCGTGATGCTCCCCATGGTGCCGGAAGGCTTGAGCCTGCTCTGGGGCGCACAGACGGCGGGCGTCGCCGTGCCCATCAACCCCTTCCTGGAACTCACCGCCCTGGCGAGGATCATGATCCAGGTCGATGCCACCGTCCTCGTCACCAGCCGGGCCATCCTCGAACCCAAGGGAGGAGCGGACGCTCTCGCTGCGCGCGTGCCGACCCTGCGGCGCGTCCTCTATCTCGACGATCCCGATCCGAGCACCGATCTTGGAACCGCGCTGAAGGAGCACGTCGGATCCGGGCTGGCCTTCGGACTCGATGTCGACCCTCGACGCGACGCAATGATCATGCCGACCGGAGGGACGACGGGCACACCGAAGCTCGTGCGCATGTCGCAGGACGGGCAACTCACGGTCGCCTGGAACGTCGGCGCGCTCATGGGCAACGAACCGGACACCGTGACAGCTCACGGAATGCCGAACTTCCACTGCGGTGGGACCATCTCCTTGGGCCTTCGGACGCTGCTGTTCGGCGGAACACTGTTGACCCTCACCAGTGTCGGCTTCCGGTCGCGAGAGGCTGTCGGCGCATTCTGGGACATTGCGCGTCGCTACCGCGTGACGTCCTTGTTGGCCACGCCGACGACGGCGCTCGCCCTGCTTCATGGGAGCGGCACCTCCGAGGGTTGTCCCATCCGGGACTTCCACGTCGGCGGCAGCCCGCTACCGATCGACCTTGTCGATCGTTTCCACGAGCGGTTCGGCATCTGGCTCCGCGAGAACTGGGGAATGACCGAGCTCCACGGAACGACCACGGGGCACTACAACGACGGCCGACGCCCGAAGGTCGGGTCGGCTGGTCGCGTACTCCCCTTCGTCCGGGTCAAGGCCGTCGAGCTCGACAGCAGCGGTGCGTGGGTGCGCGACTGTGCACCGGGGGAGCGAGGGGTGCTTCTCACCGCCACGCCCACGGTCATGAGCGGGTACGTCGACGAGAATCTCGACGCCGGCTACTTCCCTCGCAATGTCCCGAGCGACCTTCCCGCGGACTGGCGCTGGGGTAACACCGGCGACCTCGGGACCGTCGACGAGGACGGGTACGTGTGGGTCTTCGGACGCACGAAGGACGTCATCATCCGAGGTGGGCACAACATCGACCCACGGGAGATCGAGGACGCGTTGTCGTCCCATCCCGCCGTCCAGCTCGCCGCCGCGGTCGGTCGGCCGGACCGGGCGAAAGGGGAGCTGCCCGTGGCGTATGTGCAGCTACGCGAGGGCGCAGACGCTCACCCCAGCGAGCTGCTGGCCTTCTGCCGGGAGCGAGTCCAGGAGAAGGCTGCGGCGCCGACCGAGGTGCTGGTGATGGATCAGATCCCCACCACCCCCGTGGGCAAGGTCTCGAAGCCCGCGCTGCGTGCCGATGCACTGGTCCGTGAGGTCGCGGCGGTGGCGCGCGGTGTTGTCGAGGACGTACATGTCGAGCTCGACGACCGTGGCCCGCGACTCGTCGCGATCGTCACGATGACCGGATCAGCGGAACAGGCCAGCGAGGTCGAGGCACGGCTCGCTGGGTATGAGTTCGGCGCCCGCGTCCGTCTTGCCCAGGACGTTGCGCCATGACGACGAGCACGACTCGTACCCTCGAGACGGCGTGGTGGCACGCCGACAGCAGCCGCGATCTGTGGGACGTCTCCGTCGGCGAACTGCTGAGTCGCACGGCGACCCGGTGGCCGGACCGTACCGCTCTCGTCTATGGCTCTCCGGTCCCCTCCGAGCGGCAGAGATGGACCTACCGCGAGCTCATGGCCGACGTCGTGGCTCGCGCACACTGGCTGGCCGGCCTCTTCTCCCCGGGAGAGCGGGTAGCGGTGTGTGGTCCCAACGGTCCCGAGTGGCCGCTCCTGCAGTACGCCCTGAGCCTCGCCGGTCTGGTGATGGTCCCGGTCAATCCCGCCTACCGTCCCCGTGAGCTCGAGCACGTCCTCGCCGACTCGGCCAGCGTCGGCGTCGTCCATGTCGACACCGATCACGGAACGGACGTCGGCGGCGTGATCGCCACCCTGCGGCCGAGGCTGCCCGCGTTGCGCGAAGTCGTTCCCTGGAGCGACGTGGTCGACCGGTCGAGGTCCTCGGCGCAGCGCCCTCTGCCGAAGGTGGTGGGAAGCGACCTCGTCCAGGTTCAATACACCTCCGGCACCACTGGGTTCCCCAAGGGCGCCCTGCTATGCCACCGGGCCGTGATCAACAGTGCGCGTTTCGTGGCGGAGGCCGGAGGTTTGCCGGAGGGCGGGGTCTGGATCAATCCGATGCCGATCTTCCATCTCGGCAGCAATGTCACTGCCGCCCTCGGCACCCTTGCTCGAGGTGGCACACATGTCCTGGTCCCGCGGTTCGCGGCGGCTCTGATCTCGGAGCTGATCGAGGGCGAGCGCGGCAATGTGAGCCTCCTCGTTCCGACGATGATCCTCGACCTGCTCAACGATCCTGCGACGACCACGCGGGACCTGAGCTCGCTCTGCGGAATCCTGACCGGCGCGACGACGGTCCCGGCTCCACTCGTCGAGCGCACGCGGCGTGAACTCGGCTGCGACGTGACCGTCCTGTACGGGCAGACCGAGGTCAGCGGGAATCTCACGCGCACCCATCGCCATGACGACGCACGGCTGCAGGCGGAGACCGTCGGACAACCGTTGCCCGGGGTGGAGGTTCGTGTCGTGGACACCGCGACCGGCGCGACCCAGGCCGTCGGCGTTGTCGGAGAGCTCCGCGTACGCGGCTATCAGGCCATGGTCGGTTACCTAGGAGCGCCGGAGCAGACGGCCGAGACTCTCGATGCCGACGGGTGGTTGGCCACCGGCGACCTGGCGACGATGGACGAGCATGGCTACATCCGCATCGTCGGCCGGACCAAGGACGTCGTCGTACGCGGAGGGCTCAACATCTACCCGCGCGAGATCGAGGACGTCCTCTACGAGCATCGCGAGGTCGGCCAGGCGAGCGTCGTCGCCGACCTCGATGACCGACTCGGCGAGGTGCCGGTCGCGGCGGTGATTCCCCGACGGCGCGGTGCCGGAGCCGGCCTCGACACGGAGTTCGAGGATCTTGCGGCGCGACTCGACGAACACTGTCGCGAGCGTCTGGCTCCGTACAAGGTGCCAGTGAGGTGGTTCGTCGTCACCGCGTTCCCGCTCACTCCCACCCAGAAGGTGCAGAAGAACGTCCTGCGGGAATGGATCGCCACCGGTCGCATCCGCGCCACCGCTGAGGACGGGCGCCCGCGGACGCCGCGACTCAGCGAGCCATCGCGATGACGACGAGCGTTGAGCTCGATGATTTCCGAGCGAGCGTCCGCAAGCTGGCGGAGACACACATCCGGCCACGCGCGGCCGACACCGACGAGACCGGTGAGATCCCCGAGCACTCCCGATCTGCCTTCCGCGAGGGCGGCCTCTCCGGGCTCGCCTTCCCGGAGGAGCTCGGTGGCAGCGACGCCGGACTGTTGTTCCAGGTCACCGCCGTCGAGGAGATCGCCAGAGTCTGTGCAAGCTCGGCGAGTATTCTCCTCACCCCCTGGGCGGCCCTGACCCCCGTTGTCCGCTATGCCGATCCCGGCCTCGCCGGTCTGGTGGTGCCACCCGTGGCGGAAGGGCGCTTCCTGGCTAGCTTCTGTCTCACCGAACCCGGAGGTGGAAGTGACCTGCCCGGCCTCAAGACCCGCGCCGTGCGGGTCACGAACGGCTGGCGGATCGATGGCAGCAAGCGCTTCATCTCCAACGCGCCGCACTCCGAGTGGTACGCAGTGCTGGCACGCACGGGGGAGCGCGACTACGGCGTCTTCTTGATCCATCGCGGCGACGCCGGCCTCAGCTTCGGCGCCCCGGAGCGCAAGATGGGCATGCACGGGTTCCCGACGGCCGACCTCCATCTCGATGAATGCGTCGTCTCGGACGAACGAGTCGTCGGCGACCCCACTCAGGGCTACCACTACATGATGGGCACCCTCACCTACACACGGCCGTTGGTTGCCGCGCAGGCACTCGGGATCGCCCAGGGAGCCCTCGAGCAGGCCGTCTCCTACACCGCGAACAGGCAGCAGTTCGGGACGACTGTCTCTCGGTTCCAGCTCGTCCGAGCGATGGTCGCCGAGATGCGTACGAAGATCGAGGCGGCGCGTGCCCTTCTGCACCATGCCTGCGAACGTGCCGGCGAGAACACAGCCGAGGTCCGGGCGCTCGTGTCGATGGCCAAGCTCTTCTGTACCGACACCGCCATGGAAGTCACGACCACGGCTGTCCAGTTGCACGGCGGCAACGGCTACATGCGCGACTACCCGGTCGAGCGGATGATGCGCGACGCCAAGGTCACCCAGATCTGGGAAGGCACCAACGAGATCCAGAAGATGCTCATCGCCAAGGACGCCTTCGCCAAGTACGAGCGGTCGAAATAGTCCGACGACCTCCTAGGGCCGTGTCGCGTCGCGCACGAGCCCGCGGTTCACCCTGCCCATCTCCTCCCACTGGAGTACCCATGTTCGTCCAAGTGCTGAACGGTCTTGCGTTCGGCGTGCTCCTCCTGGTCCTTTCCTCGGGGTTGGCCCTCATCTTCGGCCTCCGCGGGGTGGTGAACTTCGCGCACGGTGCCATCTACATGCTCGCGGCCTACCTCGCGCTCACCATCTCCGAGCACACGTCGTTCTGGGTCGCTCTGGTCGTGGCGCCGCTGGGCCTCGCCGCGATCGGCGTGGCCGTCGACAGGCTTGGACTGCGCCACCTCGTCGGCCGCAGTCCGCTGGACATGGTGCTGCTGACGTTTGGAATCACCTTCATCATCGCCGACGTGGTCCAATCCGTTTGGGGTACGCAGGCACGCACCGTGGATCCACCGGCGGCCTTGAGCGGCACGGCTCACCTCCCGGGGGCGAGCTATCCGAGCTATCGGCTCTTCGTGATCGCCGTCGGTCTCGTCATGTGCATCGCGCTCATCGCCTGGCTCCGGAGGTCACGCACGGGACTCTACGTCCGCGCTTCGAGCGCGGACCGCACCACCACCGCTGCGATGGGCGTCGACGTCGATCGGGTCAGCGCCGTCGTGGTCGCGCTGGGGTTCGGTCTGGCGGGCCTCGCGGGCGTACTCGCCGGCCCCTACCTCACGCTGTCGCCGACGATGGGCACCGAGATCCTCGTGATGACCTTCATCGTGGTCGTTGTCGGCGGCTTGGGCAGCATCGGTGGCCCCATGGTCATCGCACTCGTGATCGGCCTCGCGAACGCCGTGACGGCTGTCCATGCACCACGGATCTCGGCCTACATCCCCTACCTCTTGATGCTCGTGGTCCTCCTGCTCCGGCCCCAGGGCATCGCAGGAAAGAGGACGGCGATATGAGCGACGCGCGGGTCGCGGTGCCGCAGGAGTCCGGCACGACCTCGGCGACTTCCCGCAGCTCTGTGTCCCCGACGGTCCGGAGCACGCTCCGACGCACTCGTAGGGCACTGCCCGCTCACTGCGTGGGGTGGCTCTTCCTGACCGCGGCGGGCGTCGGGATCCCCTGGGTCCTCAGCCTCTACCAGCTCCAGTTCGCCGTCCAGGGCGTGATCATGGGCATCCTCGCGCTCAGCATCGGTTGGCTGCTCCGCCAGACCGGGCAGCTCAGCTTCGGCCATGCAGCCTTCTACGGGATCGCTGGCTACGGCGCGGCGTACGCGGCGACGACGTGGGACATTCCGTTGGGGCTCGTCCTGCTCGTCGGTATCGGAGCCGGGACCCTCAGCTCGCTCGTCGTCGCCCTCGTCACCACACGGGTGTCCGGAATCGCCTTCGCCATGCTCACACTGGCGATCGGCATGCTCGCCTGGATCGCGGGCGGTCAGTGGAGGTCGGTGACCCATGGCGCCGACGGGCTCAACGCGACGTTCCACGGCTCTCTCTTCGGCCGCGACGTCGGTTCGTTCGGCGACCCGGTCGACGCCTGGCCGCTCG
>Ga0164242_10002033_pt1 | contig 23526 bp, 26 predicted proteins | sample OricomgcompostMG_FD_108783 | JGI IMG/M metagenome (GOLD analysis project Ga0164242, IMG submission 108783) | Miracle-Growth compost microbial communities from Emeryville, California, USA - Original compost - Miracle growth compost (MG) ... | reverse complement strand
CTGAATTTACATTCATGGCTGATCCGCCATTTTCGTGTGTAAACGGGGTGTTTGCGGTGCTGCGTTGCTGTGCACGGTGTGGGCGACCTAGATACGACGAGGCACGGCACACTTGGTGCACGCTCTGCCGCCGCGACTACGCACGAGCGTGGCGGGCAGCTAACCCAGACAAGGTGGCAGCTGCCAATGCAGAGCGGCGTAAGGGCAGGCCGCAGCGCAAGCATCGGGCGGTCACCACTACAGCACCGCCCGGTAGCCCCGAGTATCAGCGCGCGTGGCGAGAGGTCAACCGCGATGTGAAACGCGGGTACGACCAAACGCGCCGCGCCCGCAAGAAGGGTGCCGACGCCGAGAGGTTTCTCGACTCCGAGATTTTCGAGCGCGACAGCTACACCTGCTACCTGTGCGGTGGGTCGGTTGATCCGGCGCTCCCGCTGTTCGACCCATGTAAGGCGGTGCTTGAGCACAAGACTCCGCTATCGCGCGGCGGCACACATAGCCGCGACAACGTGGCGGCAGCTTGCTGGACGTGTAACGCACGCAAGGGCAGCATGACTGAGGGCGAGTACCGAGAGGCGCTTCGAGCCGCCGACCGCTAGTCGAGAGGGGCGTGCCGCGATGTACCTACGCCTAGAGCTGTTTGGCCTCTTCCTAGAGGTCGGCGCGATGGACGTCGCCGAGGACACCGGGACGCCACAGTGGATGGTTCCGCGCCGGGGCCCGTGGACGCGCTCTCGGTGCCCGAGGTGCCCGACGAGCACGAGCTGCCTCTCGGGTTCCACCTGCGTGAGGCCGCGCTCGGCGATGAGGACGTGTGACCAATAGAGAGGGTGTGCCGATGGCTGCCAAGGTCGTAGACGCTGCCCGCGTGGCGGCGCGCGCCAAGTGGTTCAAGCGCGGATATATCGCGCTGACTGTCGGGCTGGCTGCCCTTGAGGCTGACGCCGTGTTCAACAAGACACCGGGTGACACGATCTCGGAGGATGCGCGCGCCGCGTTCCACACTGACTCTAGGGTCGGTCGCACGGTGTGGGTGGTGCTGTGGTCGCTGTTCTCCGGTCTGTTCATGGGCCACATCATGGGCACCACTGAGACGTTGTGGGGTAGCGCCCCGAAGGATTGAGAGGCGGTGACGCATGGGTGCCATTAGGGAGGCGGTTGACCGCAACGACCCCGAAGCCATGCTTACCGCGATGATTACCGCGCTGGCCGACGAGCTGGATAAGGGCGTGCCCGCACGCGAGCTGGCCTCGGTGACTAAGCGTCTGATGGAACTGCACAAGGAGCGGGAGTCGCTGCTGGCTGCCAAGGCGCAGGCTGCGGCTGAGCGGTCTGGTGCGGAAGCTGAGGACTTTTGACCGGCGGCGAGCCGGTCCGTGTCAACTGCAAGCCCAGCCTTCTCCCGGAGGCGCGCCACGTCGTGCTGCCCGAGGGCGCGACTAAGACACTGGGTGGCCGGTTCATTGAGTCCGTTGGCAAGCTCGGGATTCAGTACGACAGCTGGCAGGCGGATCTGGTCCGGGCGATCTCGGCGCTGCGTGGTGGCACGTGGGCGGCGCGTACGTGCGTCCTGTCGATTCCCCGGCAGGTAGGCAAGACATTCCTGGTCGGTACGCTGGCGTTTGCTCGGTGTCGCGAGACTCCCGGCCTGACGGTTGTGTGGACGGCGCACCGCTTCAAGGTGGCGCGCGAGACGTTCCAGTACCTGCGCGGGCTGGCGCTGCTGCCGGGCTCGGGGGTCAACTCCGAGGACGACATCACGACGGCTGCTGGTAACGAAACGATCCGGTTCTCTAACGGCTCTCGTATCGTGTTCGCGGCCCGTGAGCGGGGCGCTATCCGAGGCTTTTCCAAGGTCGGCCTGCTGGTGCTCGATGAGGCGCAGATCCTCTCCGACGCGGCACTGGGCGACCTGATGCCGACGATGAACCGGGCCGAGAATCCGCAGCTGATTCTGATGGGCACGCCTCCGCGTCCGCAGGACCCTGGCGAGGCGTTTACTCGGCTGCGTAACGCGGCACTGGAGGGCACCTCGCGCGGGATGTACGTCGAATTTTCGGCACCGCGCGGCGCTGACCCGCAGGACCGGAGGGCGTGGCGGGAGGCTAACCCATCGTACCCGCAGCACACGCCTGATGATGCTATCGCCGACCTGCAGGTGACGCTGCACGCCGACGATTTCCTGCGTGAGGCGTTGGGCATTTGGGATGACCCCGGCGCTGACTGGGTGATCCCGGCGGATGCCTGGAATGCCCGAGTGGATGTCCGTGAGCGTGATCGCCTGCTGCCGGTTGCCTACGGCCTGGACGTGTCCCCGAGCCGGTCTACTGCCGCTATCGCTGCGGCGTACCTGCTCGATGATGACACGTGGCGGGTCGAGGTCATCAAGACCGGTGTAGGCGCTGACTGGCTGGTTCCGTGGCTGTCGTCTCCAGAGCGCAAGGTCGCTCCACTGGTGACGGTTATCGATACTGGCGGGCCTGCTGGCTCGCTGGTGCAGCCGCTGGTCTCGGCTCGGGTTCGTCCGTTGCTCAAGGCGACGGCTGCTGACATGAAAGCCGCGTGTGGCCTGTTCTATGACGGCATCATGTCTGGGTCCTTGACCCATTTAGGAGACCCGTTGCTGACGTCTGCGCTGGCTGGTGCCTCTCGCCGTCAACTGCTCGACTCGTGGGCGTGGTCCCGTAAGGACTCCAACGCCGATATAACCCCGCTCGTCGCGGCTACTCTCGCCGTGTACGGGCTGTCTGCTAAGCGTCGTCGTGCTGAGCGTGCGACTGAACAACGGTCTGGATTGGTGGTGCTCCGGTAGTGATCACACTCCCCATTGGGCTTGACCTGCCCGGACTCTCACCATCCGAGATCGAAGAGGTTAATCTGCTGTGGACGCAGTTCAATGCGCGGCTGCCGCGTAACATGCTGCGCGAGCGGTATTACGACTCGCACAACCTCTTTCGTAACCTCGGCATTGCGGTGCCGCGCGAGTTTGAACGCATCGAGTGGGTGCTCGGCTGGCCTGCTAAGGCGGTCGATAAGCTCGCGGCGCGCGTCCGCCATCAGGGGTTTGTCTTGCCTGGTCAGGCGACACTCAGCGGCATTGACGAGATTTGGTCTGACAACAAGATGGACCTAGGCCTGCGTCAAGCCGTCACGTCGGCCCTGATTCACTCGTGTGCATTCCTGGCGGCTACTGCCGGTGACCCCGAACGGGGCGAGCCGGAAGTGCTGCTAAGCGTCGGGTCGGCGCTGAACAGTACCGGCATTTGGGACGCGCGGTTGCGCGCTCTGCGGTCGGCCCTGTTTGTGACGAGCACGGATGCCTTCGGCGCGGCACTTGAGGTCGCGGTGTTCTTTCCGTACGCGACGGTGCGGATGTGGCGGGCGGCCCGTGACACTGCGTGGCTGTCGTGGCGGATTGACAACCCGACTGGCCGTGTGCCGGTTGAGCCGTTGGTCTATAAGCCGCGCATTGAGCGCCCGTTTGGGTACTCGCGTATCAGTCGCCCAGTGATGAGCATCACCGATAACGCACTGCGTACGGTGGCGCGTGGCGAGCTTGCGGCTGAGTTTTTCAGCGCTCCGCAGCGGTACATCATGGGTGCGGACGAGTCGATGTTTAAGGACAAGGACGGTAACACGATCTCCCAGTGGGAGGCGTTTATCGGACGGATCTTTGCAGCACCGATGTACGAGGATGCAGACGGTGCGTCGCATATGCCGGTTCCGGGCACGTGGGCTGCGTCCGACCCTAACCAGATGCAGGCGCTGCTGCGCGGGTACGCACAGCAGTTCGCCGGAGAGACCGATATCCCGGTGTCGTCGCTGGGCGTCTCGCAAGAGTCTAACCCGGCGAGCGCGGACGCTATCAACGCGTCGCGCGAAGACTTGGTGTATCTGGCCGAGGACATGTGCGATACGGCTAGCTCGGCTATCGACCGGTTGATGGTAACGGCGGTGATGCTCCGCGACGGGCGTCCAGACGTGCCGCGTAACTTGCGGAAGCTGCAAAGCATTTGGCGTGATCCGATGACGATCACGCGGGCTGCCGAGGCTGACGCCGGGCTGAAGCTGTTCACGGCTGCACCGTGGCTGGCTGAGACCAAGGTCGGGCTGCGCAAGCTCGGCCTGAGCCCTGACGAGATTGACGAGGCGCTTGCTGAGCGCTCCGCACCGCCTGCCCCTGCGCAGGCTCCTCAAGCCCCTGCTCCGGCGTCGCCGGATGCTGCCTCGACGGATGACGCGAGCGGTTTGCCCGCGTCCGCCTAATGCGCTTTCCGGCGCATGTCACACCGGCTGGAGAGCCGCACGGTACTCCGCCAAATTTCCTGCATAGGAGTCAAGTTAATGCCTGACGAAACCACTACACCTGCTGCCCCTGAGACTGCTGCCCCTGAGGTTGCTCCTGCTGCTGTGGCTGCACAGCCTGCGCAGACGGAGACCGACTGGAAGGCTGAGGCTCGGAAGTGGGAAGAGCGCGCTAAGGCCAACAAGGCGGCTGCCGACGAGCTGGCCGCGTTCAAGGCGTCTGCTGAAACTGAGAAGCAGACCCTTGAGCAGAAGCTTGCCGAGATCGGTAAGGCCGCTGCTGATAGGGCCGCCGAGGCTGCCCGCTACAAGGTGGCGGCAACTAAGGGCGTTCCGGCTGAACTGCTCCCTGAGAACGGCGACGAGGAATCCCTCGCCGCGTTCGCTGACAGGGTGCTGGCGTTCCGTGGTGAACAGCGCCACGTCGTTCCAGGCGTCGGCAATACTCCGCCGAAGCCCCCGACTGCACAAGAGCAGGCGCGGGCCGCAGAGGCTGCTGGCGACTTCAAGTCGTCCCTTGCCGCCAAGACCGGCCTGCTCGCTGAGCTGGCGCAGGGTCAGGCACAGTAACCGGCCCTTCAGGGCACTTCAACTTTAGACATTAAGGAACACATTCATGGCTGGAATTACCGGACAGGGCACTACCTACAACCTGCCCAACTTCGTCGGTGAGCTTTTCGGAGTCTCGACCGAAGACACCCCGCTGCTGTCCGCCATCGGCGGCCTGACCGGCGGCAAGAGCGCCAACGGCTCTACGCTGTTCACCTGGCAGACCTACGACCTGCGCGATGCTGACGCTGGCCGTCAGCGCGTCGAAGGTGCTGATGCCCCGGGTGCTGAAGAGCGTACCCGTGGCAACGACTTCAACGTCCTTGAGATCCATCAGGAAGCGGCTGAGGTCAGCTACACCAAGCAGGCTGCTACCAACAACGTTCAGGCTACCAACGTTCTCGGCTCGCAGCCGGTTCGCGACGAGCTGGCGTGGCAGATCCAGCAGGCGCTCAAGCAGGTCGCGCGGGACGTCGAGCTTGGTTTCATCACCGGCGCTCGCACCCTGCCGACCACGAACGCTACCGCCCGCAAGACCGGCGGTCTGATCGAGGCCATCACGCGCGGCGTTACCGTCAACGGCACCGCCAAGGCCAACGTCGTTGAGACCGCGGGTGACATCACCGCAGAGCACGTTCTGGATGCCATGCAAGATGCGTGGGACAACGGCGGACTGTCCGAGGGCGAGACCCGCACGCTGATCACCAACAGCACCCTCAAGCGGCAGCTTACCAAGCTATTCGTTACGGACCGCAACTACCAAGAGGCGACCCGTAACGTCGGCGGCGTGAACCTGCAGACCATCGAGACCGATTTCGGCTTGCTGAACATCATGCTCGATCGGTACATGCCTGTTGACACCCTGGCGATTGTTTCGTTGGGCGAGCTGTCCCCGGTGTTCTTGGACATCCCGGGCAAGGGGCACTTCTTCGCTGAGCCGCTGGCCAAGGTTGGCGCTAGCGACAAGGTGCAGCTGTACGGCGAGATCGGCCTTGAGTACGGCAACGCACTGCATCACGCGCTGGTCAAGGTCACCGCTTCCTAGCGGCAACTGAGCTAACCGCCGATAGGCGCGTCGGGCCTCCGGACCCGGCGCGCCTTTTGCGTGCCTTAGGAGGGCTGCATGCCTGTTTTCTTGACACCTGAGGACCTGGCCCCGTTCGCAGTTATCGCGGAGGATAAAGCGGAGGCGATGATCGCTGATGCTACTGCGCAGGCTGTGATCGTTGCGCCATGCCTCAAGGAGGCTACTGACGCCGTCGTATTGGCGGCGGTGAAAGCGGTACTCCGTGCCGCTGTCCTGCGGTGGCAAGAGGCAGGCAGTGGCGCGCTGGTCACTAAGCAGCGTACTGCGGGGCCGTTCAGTGAGCAGGACACCTACGACAACCGGCCGCGCCGTGCGGGCCTCTTCTGGCCCGATGAGATCGAGACCCTGCAGGGGCTGTGTGATAGCGACTCCCGCAAGGCGTTCCATATCGACACGCTGCCCCCGGATGTGGTTGCCCGATTGGAGGCGTGGCGATGAGTGCGCCCTCTGACGACGAAAAGGCGATGGCACAGGCAGCCTTCCCTAACGGCGAGACTCTGACGGTGCTGAAAGCTGGCACCAAGACCGACCCGTTTAGCGGCGAGCAGGTTCCTGACCCGGCGAACCCGGTGGAGCTTGACTACCCGTTCTGTGCTGTCGGCATGGGTCCGGGCGGTGAGACCTGGCTAGCCGGTCGTGACATGACTCAGGTTGCTCTGACGGTCTACATGCCGTACGAGTCTGTCGATGCTTTGAGCACCGACCGTGCTCGGGTGCGTGGGGTTGAGTACGAGGTGTACGGCGACCCGTTCACCTGGCGCTCTCCGTTTGATGCTGCCGGTCCTGGCGGCATTGAGCTGGCGTTGCGGGTGGTGCAGGGCTAATGGCTACCCGCGCAAAGGTCACGCTGAACCACAAGAACATCGGCAAGGTGCTCACTAGTGAGGCTACCTATCGGGCTCTGGAGGGCGTCGGGGAGAAGATCCTCCCCAACGTGAAAGAGGCCGCTCCGGTAGTTACTGGAGCGTACAGGGACTCGCTGCACCTGGAGCGGGCTCTGACTGACCGTGCAGTGGTGCGGGTGGTGGCCGACGTCGATTACGGGCTGGCTGTCGAGGCGCATGACGCTCCGATGGCCGTCGGGTTGCTGAGGTCGCGCAATGCCTGACCTCATCCTGCGGTCCGCCGTGGTGCTGGAGCTTTGCGAGTTTCTACGCGCTGAGCTGCCTGCCCGGCCAGAACCGTACGCACAGTCGGTGACTGTGGCCCGAGTGGTCCCTAACCCGCGCCCGGCGCGGCTAGTCCAGTTCACCAACCGGGGCGGCTACAAGGTAAATGCGGCGTTCGCTACGTCGGTTATCGACGTGAACATGTGGGCGTCTCTCGGCGACGAGATGGAAGCTGACAACTTGGCGGCGCTTGTCGTGGCCCTGCTTGAGCTTGTAGACACTGCCGTGATTGTGGACGTGGAAGTCACCACGTACCCACAAGACATTGCCCCGGACAACGGCCAGCCTAGGCGGTTTGCCCGGCTCTCTGTGACGCATCGGGCGCTGCCTGCTGCTGCAGACACAAATCAGTAAAGGACTCTATACATGGGTGCAAACAACACTGCGCAGGTTCTTTCGGGTCGCCCGAAGGTTACCGGCGCTATCACCTCCTTTGAAATCGGCGCGGAGATCCCGGCCGACGCGACTACGGTGCTGCCTACCGGTGGCGCTTCGCTGGGCTACGTCTCTGAGGACGGCCTGACCAACAGCTACACCCGCGACTCTGAGCAGATCCGCGAGTGGGGTGGCAAGATTGTCCGCGTTCTGCAGACCGATGTCACCGACACCTGGACGTTGGCGTTTATCCAGTCCGGCGACGCGGACGTGCTGTCCGAGGTCTTCGGCGCAGGCAACGTGGTTGTTACTCCGGCCAGCGGCTCTAAGGGTGAGCTGATCACGGTTTCGCGTAACGGCGACCCGCTGCCGCCCAAGTGCTACGTGTTCGACATGTTCGACGCTGGCAAGTCGCGCCGGGTGAAGTTGGGCAACGCTCAGATCACCGCCACGGACGACATCGCGTACCAACGCGGCGCGGCCATTCAGTACTCGGTGACCATCACCGCGTACCCGGATGAGAACGGTGCTAGCTCGGTCGAGTACATCGAAGATCCGGCCCCGGCTGCTGGCTAATCCCCAGCGCCTTTGATCTAAACGGGCAGGGCACGGTTCCTGGTGGTCGCCGTGCCCTGCCTTATCAACGCCTCTGACCACCACACTTTACCCCGTTTCGGGGTGCTCGAAAGGACCACCAACCTATGTTTAGCTACACCTTCAAAGATGGCGCTACCGTCTCCGTTCCTGAGCTTGAGCTGTCGAGCAAGGAGATGCGCAAGCTGCGCTCGCTGTCGGAGCTTGATATCGCCTACAACCTGCTGGAGAGCAAGCTCTCCGAAGAGGAGCTGGCGCTCGTAGAGAGCTACGAGGTTGTGCCCGTGGATGACCCGGAGGCCGAGGCGGCTGAGCCGGTCTCTGTTGACCGTGAGTTCACTGAGGTTATGGGCTTCTTCAACGAGTGGTTTGCCGGGGCGGTCTCGGGAAAATAAGCCCGCAGCTGCTCCCTGACGTGATGTCGCTGTGTGCGTTCATCGATGAGCACGAGCACGCGGTCAGGCGCGACCTGCTTGAGTGTGGGTGGCGTCTGAACCGCGTGGGCCTGAGCGACGGCATGTCATGGCTCGACCTGGTCGCGTTTGTGCGTGAGGCACCGCAGGGGTCGGCTATCTTCAGGGCATCATTGGATAACCCTGATGACGCGCCGTGGACTACAGAGGCGCAGCTGCTGGCGGATGTCGCGGATTCGCTGCACGTGATCGTGTGGCAGAACTCTGGCGGCAGCCGCGCGGATAAGCCCAAGCCGCTTGAGCGGCCCGGGTTCAGACCTGAGGTAAAGGTCATCAAGGGCGACGCTATGAGCATTGACGAGATTGCTGCTCGTCTCGGTGTCGCTCCGTTGTTCTGACGGTGGGCGGGTGCCCCGTGTGACTGCGCGCTAGGCGGCGGTCCGGGGCGCTCGCTTGCTTGTCTACCCTGAAAGGTGCCCGCATGGCTGAAAATAGCGGCGTCGAGGTCTCCAAGGCGGTCTTGTCGATTATCCCGGTAATGGGGTCTATCGGTAAGTCCGTTGACACCGAGCTGCGTAAGTCCACTGGCACTGTCGCCAAGGCGGGCAGCAGTATCGGCCTTTCGCTTGGCAAGGCGATCACGTCTGGAGCATCTAAGGGTGCGGAGGACCTTAAGGATCTTGAGCGCCAGATAGAGGCGCAGGCTAACCGTACCGCCAAGGCTGTGGCGGCGGCAAAGCAGAAGCAAGAGGACGCCGCCCGCAAGGCTGCTATAGCTGAGAAGCAGTACAGCGAGGCGGTGGCTAAGTCGGGCAAGGATTCGGCCCGAGCGCTGGCTGCAGAGGATCGTATGATCCGCGCCAAGCGCGACGCGGCATCGGCCACCACGTCGCTCACCCGCGCCACTAAGGTGCAGGAGGCTGAGCAGGCTGACGCGACTAAGAAGCTGGACTCGGCGGCTAAGTCGTACAAGTCGTTCGGCTCCCGTATCAAGTCGGGGCTAGCTAGCGGCGCGGCGGCTATCAAGAGTTTCGGACACAACGCCGATAACGCCGCAAGCAAGGCAGGCAAGGACGCAGGCCACAGCTTCGGCGGCGGGTTCAAGGACACCGTAAAGGGCGTCTTCACCGGCGGGGCGTTGCTGGGTGTTGCTTCTAGCGTCGGCAACGCACTCACTGGCCAGGTCAGTCAGGCTATCACGCAGAGTGATGCAACGGACAAGTTCAAGGCAACGCTAAAGTTTGCTGGGCAGAGCACCAAGCAAATTGGCAAGCTCACCAAGTCCGCGCAAGCATATGCGGATAAGACCGTTTACAACCTGGACGATATCCAAAGTGCTACGGCTCAGCTGACGGCTAATGGCATCAAGAACGCTGACGGCCTAGTCAAGTCGCTCGGAAACCTTAACGCGGTTGCAGGCGGTAATGCTGACACATTCAAGTCTGTTGCCATGGTCGAGACTCAGACCGCTGGCGCTGGAAAGCTGACTACTGAGAACTGGAATCAGCTAGCTAACGCAATCCCAGGCGCGAGCGGAATCCTGCAAAAGCAGATGAAAAAGAACGGCGCTTACGTCGGAAACTTCCGCGACGCGATGGCGCAGGGCAAGATCACGTCGGACGAGTTCAACAAGGCCATTCAGCAGACTGGCGGCACCAAGGCTGCTGCACGGGCTGCCACATCTACCAAGACCATTGAGGGTGCTTGGGGCAATTTGCAGGCGGGCATCACCGGCGGCCTTGCCAAGATCGTTACGGCCCTAAAGCCGTTCATCACGTTGGCTATCAACGGGCTATCGCAGGTCGTGTCGGTCGCGTCCACCTACGTAATGCCGGTAGTCAAGCGGCTCACGGACGGCCTATCGGGTAAGGGCGGTGGGCTAGGCTCGGCATTCAAGCAGATAAGTGCGGTGCTGCTGCCGGTAGCTTCGGCGCTGCTGAGCCTCGGTAAGCGACTGCTGCCGGTCATCATCAGCGCGGTCAAGATGTTTTATGCCCAAGTGCAGAAGAACATGCCCGCCATCAAGAAGCTGTTCCAGCAGGTTGCCCCGGTAGTCAAGCAGCTCGGCGACACCATCCTGCCGATCGCCAAGGTGATTCTTCCGATCCTGGCTAAGGTATTCGGCACCACCCTCAAGGCGGTAATCGGCATCCTGTCCGGTGCAGTCAAGGTCATCTCAGGCATCCTGAACGTTCTGCACGGCGTGTTCACCGGCAACTCCAAGGAGATCAAGAAGGGCGTAACCCAGATCTTCTCGGGCATGGGCAAGATCCTGGTGTCCACCCTAAAGGGTGTCGTCGGGATTCTTGGCGACGTCTGGGGTGGCATCGCGCAGCTGTTCGCTAAGCCGGTCAACTGGGTCATTGACAACGTAATCAACAAGCTCATTGACGCGATCAACTGGGTAGCTGGCAAGCTCGGCCTGAGCATCAAGGTCAGCCACGTCTCCGAGATCAGCAACGGCAGCAAGTCGCACGGCGGCGGAGCTACCGGGTCTAGGTCCAACACTGGGCCGGTCCGGGCGTTCGCTGACGGTGGCCGCGTCAAGGCCAAGAGTGCGTACGAGTCGGGCGGCACTGACCGCATTGGCGCGATGCTTGACCGTGACGAGCACGTCACCAAGCGGAAGAGTGTTAAGTCGCTTGACAAGGCGCTGCCTGGCGGCCTGGACTACATCAACCGCACAGGCAAGTGGCCAGTCGGCCCGCTTGCTGAGACTGCCGGTGTCAACCAGCAGGCTAAGCCGGGTCCGGGTGTGCCGGTCGCGCTCAAGGCGGCGTTGCCGACCGACCTGGCCGAGGTGATCAAGCGCGGCCCGCAGAAGGGCGACAAGGGTGGGTACGGCGCGGTCAACCCGCTGTCGTACGCAACCTCGCAGCTCGGGCACTCCGGCTGGTACAACCGGTGTTTGGCGTTCGTCAATGCGGCGTGGAATTACTCCGTTGGCCGGTTCCGGCTGGCGACGGCGCGCGCCTCGATGAATGCTGGTCCGCGTAGCATGGCTGGCATCCCGACTGCAGGTGCGGCTGTCTACTGGGACACCGGACCTGCCGGGCACGTGGCGCTCGCTGCCGGTGACGGCACGGTGTTCTCCAACGACATCATTACTCCGGGCGTGATCTCACGCGTCCCGCAGACGATGATTAACCGCTGGGGTCCGTACGAGGGCTGGTGGTCTCCGACTGGTGCGCAGGGTACGGCTGGGTCACTGCCGGGCGGTAGCTCTGCGCTCGGCGCGGTGGCCAAGTGGGCTAAGTCCAAGATCGTCAACACGATTGCGGGCAAGCTCCCTAAGATCCCCGGTGGCGGTGCGCTTGCGGACCTGCTCAAGGGTGTGACGTCTAAGCTTGTCGGTGGGGCAGCCTCTAAGCTGTTTGGTAAGCAGTCCGGCGGGCTCAATGCTTACGCCAAGGGCACCAAGAACGCTAAGCGCGGGCTTGCGGTCGTCGGCGAGGCTGGTCCGGAGGTTGTTAACTTTAACGGCGGCGAGTCGGTTACCTCTAACAAGGACCTGACTGCGGCTGTCTCTAAGGTGTTCACGGCGAACAACAAGCAGCTCAAGTCCAACCTGTTGGCCCAGCTCAATGCACAGATCGACGGGTTCCAGGACCGGCTGAAGAAGCTGAAGAAGGGCACTCCGGCCTACAAGGCGGTGACGGCCCAGCTGGCTGACGCACAGAATAAGCTCAAGGCTGCCAACAAGATCGACACCTCTCAGGGTGTTGCGGCGGCTACGGCCAAGTTCGTAAAGCGGTACGCCTCGTCCACTAAGAAGCTGGCAACTATCGCACGGCAGCGGGCATCGGTCGCTGCGCAGATTAAGACCGCTAACGCGGCGGTCACTAAGGCGCAGACGGCAGTTACCAACGCCAAGACCGCACGTGCAGATTACGTGTCCGGGGTGAAGGACACCGTCACTAGCTACGGTGCCCTGGACACCGGGCAGGCGAGCACGTCGCTGCTGATGGCGTCGATGCGGCAGAAGGTCACCAACGCCAAGAAGTTCCTGGCCAACCTGAAGTTGCTGAAGAAGCGTGGCCTTAACGGCTCGATGCTGCAGCAGCTGATTGCGGCCGGGCCGGATGGCGGGCTGGCTGCATCTAACGAGATCCTGTCTGGGGGCGGCTCGGGTATCCGAAACCTGAACGCCATCCAGTCGCAGATCACGTCGCTTGCGTCGCAAACCGCAACATTCGGTGCGGAGGCCAACGGGGACACTGCTGCGGTCACGGCGGCCAACAAGGCGCTGAGCAATGCGAAGTCCAGGGTGTCGAAGCTGAATTCTCAGGATGCCCGGTTGGCTAAGCAGGCCAGCAGGACTAGTGCGGCGATCACGTCCTCTGCCAAGAGTCGGCTTGCTAAGTCGGTTGTTCCGGCGTCCAAGGCGGTTAAGGCGGCACAGGCCAGCCAGAAGAGCGGCGATGTCTACGCGTACATCGAAAACCCGTTCACTGGTGATGTGCTGCTGCAGAAGATGCGGACCGTTTCTAACGAGCAGATCAAGCGGACCGCTAAGGCAGCTAGGACAGCTCGCAACAAGTAAGCAAGTAGGGTGTCGTCGTCGCTTAGCTGCGGCGGCGACACCCTTCGCTATATAGCGGAGGTTTTCTGGTGCCCTTTGTAATCGAGCCTGGCACTACACCGCCGACTCTGCCACCGTCTGTCACGAGCCCTGACGGGTTGATCTCGGCGGACCTTGACGCTGTGAACGGCGGCGTGCTGCTGCGGGCCAACTTTCAAACTGACCCGGATACTCCGACGTGGCCCGCGAACCTCACTGGTGTGCGGTTCTTCCGCGAGGACGGTACCCCGATTCGGTCCGGGTCTCCGCGACCCGCTCCGGGCGGTATCGCCTACGCGTACGACCGGGAAGCACCGTGCGGCACTGTGGTGTCTTGGTACTGCGTGCCCGAGTACTCCGACGACACGGTAGCCGCTCGGTCGGACCTTGTCTCGCTGCAGACCGCCCAGCCTTCGGGCATCAAAGGCGTCTGGCTCAAGTCGATTAGCGACCCGTCGCTGCAGGCGCAGGCCACCGCCACGGCGGTACCTGAGATCACCTACAGCAGCCGGTCGAGCTTTACCGCGATTCGCGGTCTCGCACTCCCGTCCGCGTCGGTGGATACGCACTCGGCGGCCACTGGAACGTGGAGCTTCTATGTCCCTGACGCTGCCTCTAGGGCGGCGCTGCAGGCTGTGCTGGTGTCAGGTGTGGTGCTGGTGCAGACCCGCCCGGACTCCGAGGTTGACGACATGTACGTCGTGTTCGGTGACGTCACTCGGACGCGAGCCGGAAGCGTGCTGACGCCAGACCAGCTCCTGTCTGCTGATTTCACAGAAGTTGCCGCACCGCCCACCGAAGGGTCCGCCCTGTACGTGCCTGGTCATAGCTGGACTGATTTCCAGTTGCGCTCCGGTACGTGGGAGGGCGCGGTCTCGGTGTTCGGCACCTGGGATAGCGCACTGACAGGGTAGGGGGAACCTAATGCGCACTGACGTGTCACCGCGCTTCAGGGATTACATCGGTCAGGCAGTTCAGGTGGTCTCCACTGTCGAGTGGACCAACGACGGGGCCGAGTGGCATGCGGCCGACCTGGTTAGCGGGTCAGTCACCCGCAGCCTGTCCAGCTCCACCCATTGGACTACGAGCCTGACGCTGCTGGGCTGCTCCGCTGACTGGAGCAGCATTAACCCGCTCAACACACGGATACGAATCCGGCACGGGTTCCAGTATGCGCCGGGTGATATAGAGCTGCTTAACTTCGGTGTCTACCGGGTGACCAGCGCGGAGCAGGACGATAACGGCGGCCCGGTCTCAGTTGAGGGTGAGTCGTACGAGTCGTTTGTGATTCAGGCGAACTTGGAGCGCCCGACCACGTACCGTGCGGCGTCCGCAAACGAGATGCTGCGGCAGGTTGTCGGCCCGGTCCTCGGGTTTGACCCGTCGCTGATCACTTGGGACCCGCGCATCCTGGACAAGCGTGACACACCCATTCCGCCGGTCCTGCTGGAGTCGGCACGCTGGGACTTGGTAGACGGCGACTCCTCGTCTGGTGAGGGCTCGGTGTCGGTCGCTGCTGCGGTCGGCGCGCGGGTTATCGCTGATGCTGACGGAGGCCTGCTAGTTGTGCCGGTGCCTACGCTGCAGGATCCGCCTGTTGGGTCGCTGGAAGCTGGTGGCCTGCTGGTGTCGTCCTCGCGGGCGCTTACCGCTGACGGCGTCGCTAATGTGGTGATTGGTACCGGTGCGACGCTGGACGGGGTCATGGTGGGGCCGGTCATTGTCAAGGACACTGACCGAGAGTCACCTACGTACTGGGCTCGACCCATCACTGCTGGCGGGTTCGGCGAGGCCATCTACGAACTTTCGTCGTCGGTAATCACCGATGTCAACGCGCTCACAGCGGCGTGCCGGGCGGCGCTGGCGCAGCGCATCGGGTTGCGGCAGCAAGTCACCTTTGAAGGTGTGCACAATCCGCTGACTGAGCCAGGTGACGTATGGCTGGTGGCTGGCACGCGGGTGATTCTGGACTCGGTCACCTACGACCTAACTGGCGCGGACCTGCAGGCCGACACTCGGGCACAGGCCGCGCTTTCTGACGGCACTGTTTGGGATGTGCCTGACGATTCCGACGCGGGAGAAGGTGACACTAATGGCTGATACTCAACTCCCAGCCTCGGACCTTAAGACACTGCTATCGGGGTCGTCGCAGTCTCCGATGTTCGTCGCACAGGTCAGTGCGGTGAATGAGGACGGGACGGTGTCGCTAGCCTGGGGCGCTGCCCCGGTGCTAAACGTTCCGTGCTCTACCGGCTACATTGGCCGCGAGGTTGGTCAGTCTGTCCTGGTGGCGCGCGTCAATAAGCAGCTAATCGTCGTCGGTACGACAGCCCAACCTGACCCGCAAGACCAGCAGGAGCTGGCCGATCAAGCTGACCTGGACGCTACCAACACCACCCTGGATGCCCTGGTTGATTACGCGCATGCGGTGAACAGTGACGCGCAGCGGCTGGATTCGATTCGTCCGCGCATCACGTTCGGCACGGCGGCTGCGCCGAGTGGCTTCCTACAGGCTGACTCGGTGTGGTTCAAGGATCAGGGCGGCGGCCGGGTTGACTTCTACTTCAAGCGGTCATCGGATGCGGGCAGCGGATCATCTGCCCCGCCGACTTCGACCAAGCCTCCCGTCTCCAGCCCTCCCGTGTCCCGTACCCTGCAGCCCAACTCTCAGGGCTCGTGGCGGTCTTCGGGCCAAACCGATTCGCAGGTCTGGCAAGGCGACTGGACCGGTCGGGGCAACTGGCTCGGCGGCTGGTTCTACGGAACGTCCATTGCAGATGCCTGCTCTGGCAAGTCGGTCAAGTCTATGACCTTCACCATTAGCCGCACCAACAACGGCAGCGGGTGGAACCACGGCGTTCCGGCGCACCTAAAGCTGCACGGCAGGACGTCGAAGGGTAAGCCGTCGCCTACCGGCGATGGGTCGCGTGCGGTGACGTTGTCGCCGGGGCAGCTCGTTAGGTTCTCGCTGCCCGGCGGGTGGGTCTCGGCGCTTGCGTCGGGGTCGGCACGCGGGTTCATGATCAGCGGTTCGGGGCGTTCGGACTACATGTGTGCGGGCGGTGCCTCGGGCAAGCTCGTGATCACTTTCAACTAAGGAAACCACCTTGCCTGATACCAATCATTACACAGGTCTGCCGGTTCCGCTTCCTGGCGAGGCGTCGAGCGGGCCGGATGACTTCTCGCTGTTTCGTGCTGCGCTCGGCGGACACACGGTGCTCTATGCCACGACATCGGCCAACCGGGATAGCCTCTACGCCTCGGTGCCCACTGGCACACTTTGTGTCAGCACCTCATCTAAGACTATCTGGCAGAAGACGGACGCTGGATGGGACACGGTCTACTCCGACACCGGGTGGGTGTCTCTGGCCACTGCAGGCTGGACGTCGTCGGATTTCGTCGATAACGGCTCCGGGTACCGAATCAAGAACAGCATGTGCTACCTCGATATCCGGTTCACCTACAACGGCAGCGACCTGGTGCCGACCTCGACGGGACAGGTTACTAACACCAAGATCATCACACTGCCGTCGGTGTGCAACCCGGCTGGGCGTGCGAACATCCACATCCCGGAAACCTTGGAGTACGGGGTTAACAACGGGTCTGCGGTCCTCTATCAGAGCACCAATGGCATCACGATCACCACGCTTATGCCCAACAACAGCCTGATTGCTGGGACTAACTGCAACTGGAACACCTCGTACTACGTTGACTGAAAGGGGCTCACATGGCTTCACTCTATGGTCTCGGCCCCGCAGACGTCGCAACCGACCCAGCCGGTAATGTCATCGGTGGCCGCCCTGCACTCCTATATACGGCACGTGAGGGCGGCGAGCAGTACACGCAGACCTACGCTGTTGCCGCCGACGGCTCGCAGGGCGCATCCACTGGCGGTCTGGTGGCTACCGATGCACAGGGCAGGCTGGGGTTCTACGCGGACACGAATCAGGACCTTTGGGCTGACTGGGGCGACGACACTCGGTGGCGTGTCAGCCCGGCCAACTACACGGACGTAATCGCGTCCGAGGTTGCTGACCTGTCGTCGTCCCTCACCGGACAGGTGCAGGCCGCGTCCGACGCGGCGGCTTCCGCGTCAGCGGACGCAGCCGACGCGCTGGCTGTGGCCAACGGAGCGCTTAGCGCTACCTCTAAGTCGCAGGACGCGGCCTCCCTCGACCGGTACTTCCCCGAGCACTCTGGTGCGCTGGGCGATGGCACTACTGATGATAGTGCAGCGCTTGCCGACACGATCACCCGGGCGGCGGCAGGGCACGGCTCGGTGTGGCTGTCCCCTGGCAAGACTTATCTGGTGACGGCGCTTATTAACTTCCCGGCTGGCTCGCGTGTCGAGGGCGGCGGAACTATCAAGTTGAGCGGTGCCGCGCGTGCGACGGGCCTTAGGTTCACCGGACCTACGGCGATGACGGGCATTACGGTAGATTTCCAACAGGTGCCGACGTCGTACGGTCTGCAGATTCAGTCCCCCGCTGCGGGGTCTGAGATTGTGGGCTGTTCGTTCCTCAACGGGAACGGCCCGACTGTTACCGCTGTCGGTGTCAAGATCGAGGCAAAGGCGCTGATAGACCGGTGCTCATTCTCCAACATCGCTACGCCGGTGCAGGTCACGGGCGCAACGGCAGGTGTGCGGATCAGCCGCAGCACGTTCTCTGACTGGACGATGCGTGGCATTTACGTGCTCGGGTCGGCCACCGGTTCGGCGTCGGATATCAGGGTCGAGTTCAACACCCTGTACCCACCGAACCCACTCGCCGGGGATGCACAGCCGCGCCAGCCTATCTGTTTCCAAGGCAACGACTCAATGTTGTTCACCGACGTACATGTTGTCGGCAACACGGTTACGGGCACCGGCACTAGCCACGACCCGTCGGCTGCACAGCTGGCGACCAACCCGCCCACACAGTACGGCACCGCAGACCTTATCAGCCTGCACCAATGCCGAGGGTTCGAAGTGTCTAACAACATTTGCACCGACTCCGGCGATGTCGGCATCACGGTCGCGTTCCAGTGCAGCCTTGGGTCGGTGACTGGCAACGTGTGCCTGCGCAACGACTCCACCGGTATCTGCATCGGCTCGTCCAGCTCCACCTACACCCGCAACATTTCGGTGTCTGGTAACACGTGCTGCGACAACGGGCAGAACCGCGCGGCTGACGGTCCAGGGTGGGCGTCGAATGGTATCAACCTGAACACCTGCGGGCACATCACCTTGTCGGGTAACACCTGCGGAGATGACCAGTCTACCAAGACTCAGCAGTACGGCATTGCGATCTCTAACGCGGTTGGCGGCATCGCCATCGGTGTCAACGACGTCTCGCAGAACGTGATCGGACCGTACTACCTGACGGCAAACTCCGGGACCATTCAGATCCCTACGATGCAGGCGGCGGTGAGTTCATGAACAGCAAAGTGACTAGATACAGCGCGATTCTAGGTGTGCTGTACGCGCTCCCTAACCTGGTCGCGTCCTTCGCCGCTCTCCTATATCTCCAGACCGAGGGGCTGCTCGCACCCCCGTCGTTGGCGCGTGTCATCGGCGGGGCGGCGGTGGTGTGGACGTGGATCATTGTTCTCGGCATGATTGCCACCGGTGTGCTTGCGCTGTTCACGCGGCGCCCGCGCGCGATGCTCGCTGAGACTGTGCTGCGGCCAATGGTCGGCGCGTTCCTGCTCGGCTACGCGTACGGGCTGATGCACGGTGGCGGGCTGGTGACGGCGGGGTTTGTTGCGGCGGCTGGCGTGCAGCAGTTTACGCGGCTGGTGTTCCTGCGGGTTGTGGCATTGCCGCAGGCTCGGGCGGTTCGGGTGTTGCTCAAGCGGGGTGAGTTGCTGTGAGTACAACGCACATTGTCTTTGCGGTGCTCGGCTCGTCGGGGTTCACCGCAACCGCTGCGATCCTGGTGCCGATCCTCGCCCGCGCGGTCGTGGAGCGGAGGCGCAACCGAGCCGAGGAACGACGCGACAACTCGGAGGCGGGCAAGAACGACGCCGAGGCGGATAAGGCCGAAGCGGAGCTCACTGCCGTCCTTACGGGCGGCTCGATTCAGCTTGTGGAGCAGTACGTGAAGACCAATCAATCGCTCCGCGCTGAGCTTGCCGAGGTTAAGCGTGACATGGGAGAGCGCATCACGGGCCTTGAGCACCGACTAGATCAGTTGCTCGACGTGGTGCAGCAAGAGCAGCGCTTTGTTGCAGCGCACGGCCATGCCGACGCGCCGGTGCTGACCAAGCTTCATGGGTTGGCAATCTGAGGAAGGACTCACCCTATGGCGGGACTTACTGCCGCTCACATTGAGGCGCTGCGCAAGGCTGCGGGCGCTGCTGGCAACCCGATCATTCCGGCGGCTCAGATTGCCGACCTTTTCAACGAGGCAATGACCAAGTACGGCGCCGGGCAGTTCACCAACAAGAAGCGGGTAGCTGCGCTGCTGTCAGAGTGCTTGATGGAGTCGGCCTACTTCCGCACCACGGTTGAGTACGCGAGCACCGGCCCGTATCAGCCGTACCGAGGTCGGACGTTCATTCAGATTACGTGGGAGTCCAACTACGCCGAGTTTGGCGCCTGGTGTGTCAAGCAAGGGCTGTTGCCCAAGGGGCAAGCGAGCTACTTCGTCAACCACCCGGTGCAGCTGGGCACTGCTAAGTGGGCGGCGCTCGGCGGCGTCTGGTACTTCACCACTAAGAAGTGGGGCGGCAAGAATCTGTGCCAGATCGCGGACGGCGGCTCATCGCTGGCTATTGGGCGGGCGGTGAACCTCGGCAACCCGTGGAGCTCGGCCACGCCTAACGGGCAGTCGGCTCGCGATCACGCGTACAAGCTGGTCATGTCGCTGCCTGACGACATTGTGCCGGGCAAGGCGCCGAGCAAGGTGTCCAAGCCTGCCAAGGCCAAGCCTAAGGCGGCGCCGGTGGAGACTATCCACACGCTGCGCAAGGCCAAGCGGCGCATCAAGGGCTACGCGGCGCCGAGCTCGTCGAGCAAGGTCAAGCGCACCGTCCCCAAGGGTTACCACTTGGAGATGGTGCACCGCACCGTCTCTAAGGGTCGCGTTTGGGTGCAGGGCACTAAGGGCGTGTGGTGGCTGCGGTCGTCCACTGATTTCGTGGCGACGATCAAGCCCGCCAAGAAGCCTGCCAAGAAGCAGGCGCCTAAGACTGTGACCGTGCATTCCGGCGACACGCTAGGCAGCATTGCGGCGCACAACAAGACCACGGTCGCGGCGCTGGTCAAGGCCAACCACATTGCGGACCCGGACCGCATCAACGCGGGCGCCACGCTCGTCATCAAGTAAGGACACGTACATGCATGAATTTGTAACTCAGCTCCTCTCCGTCGTTGCGGTGCTTGCGCCGTACGCGGCGGGTGGTGCTGTCGTCCCTTTCCTGGTGTCCCTGATCACTGAGTCCCGCGCCTCGGTCAAGGCCAAGCAGGTGCTAATGATCGCCCTGTCTGCCGCCGTCGCGGTGGTGCTGTACCTGAATGATAACGGGTGGCAGATTCATTCCGCGTCGGATGCTCTCGCTGCGGTCATCATGGTTGTGACGTCGGCGCAGTCGGCCTACCATGGCCTGTGGAAGCGGTCCGGGTTGACCGATGCAGTATCTAAGCTGACCGACCGCACCACGGCTACCGCCAAGGACGTGCTGTCTCCGGCGGTTATCCCTGCCGGTGTCGTACCGGCTCTGCCCGAGGACAACGGCGGTGTTGACGCTGACGAGGCGGTGCCTGCGGTAGCCCCGCGCCGTGCCGCGTTGCCAGTTCCGGTCGCGCCCGCACCCGAGCCTGTCGTTGCTCCAGTTGCTCCGGCTGCTCCGTCTGCGGAGGTCTCCGAGGCGGCTGTGACGGTGGCTGCCAAGCGGCTGCCTGATGGCCCGTACTTCGGCTGATAGGGGGACGTGGTCATGGCTCTACCGGCTAATGTCAACTTTGGCACCGTCACCGGCCTATTCATAGACGGGGCAGGCGCTCCGCTTGTGGGCTCGGTTACGTTCACCCCGTCCGCCGCAAAGCTGCTCGATATCGGCGCTCAGCCTCCGGCTTCGGTGTTCCCGAGACCTGTCTCGGTGCAGCTGGTTGATGGGGCGTTCTCGCAGCAGCTGATCGCCACCGATGACCCGGACCTAAATCCTGTCGGCTGGAGCTGGAAGGTGTCCTTTTCGCTGTCCGGTGTCAATGCTGCAGGGTTCAACATCGAGGTACCGGCGGATGAGACTGTTGACCTGACCCTGGTGTCGCCTGTCGGCGCGTCGGGCGGGCAGCTGATTATCCGTGGTCCCGGAGTGCCGGACACGGACGGGGTCGCGGATGGATGGGTTGTCACCGTAGAGGACGGGGTGCCGGTGTGGGCCGCGCCTTCGGGTGGGTCGGGCGGTACCGGCGCTGATGGTGCGGATGGTAAGTCTGCGTATCAGCTAGCCGTCGATAACGGGTTCTCCGGCACGGTGACCCAGTGGCTAGCCTCCCTGGTCGGACCCAAGGGTGACCAAGGCGAGCAGGGACCTAAGGGTGACCAAGGCGAGCAGGGACCTAAGGGCGACCAAGGCGAGCAGGGTCCGCAGGGTGTTCCTGGCGCGGATGCTGCTATAGCTATTCTGCAGATCACGGCTGCAGACTATGCGGCGTTGGAGACCAAGGACCCGACCACACTGTACGTGGTGATCGGCTAGTGTCTACTCAGCTGGCGTACGGCTTCGACGGGGCTATCTCGGGGCTGGTCCGTGACCAGTCCGGATACCTGGCCGACCTTACGGTGACCGGCGGCACAGCTGCGCAGGGACACGGCGACAGCGGCCTGTCCGGCGGGATGAACTGCTCCAGCGGTGGCGGCGTGGGCCAGCTTCCGCAGTACATGTTCCAGAACAACACCGGGTTTGCGGACCGGTCCGGGTCGTTCATGATGTGGGCCAAGGCCACTGGCTCGGGCAGCAGTGAGCAGGTGCTGTTCCACGTCAGGTCTACGGCACAGGGTGCGTTCGGGAACACAGACGATGTGGTCCTGTGGGCGTCCCGAGGCGACTCGCAGATGGCGCTGCAGTGGCAGGGCACTGTGGCTATCCCGTTCAACCTGTTCGACGGCGCATGGCACTTTGTGTCGGTGCAGACCGGAGGCGACCTGTCGTCTGGTGGCCTGGTGGTCAAGGTAGACGACACGGTGGTTTACTCGGACACCAAGGGAGCTAACTCGGGCACGATCACAAGTGGCGCGTTTGCCCTCGGGCAGGCCACGGATGGAACTCGGGCGTTCTCCGGTGTTATTGACGATTTCCGGGCGCTTAACGACCCTATTGACTCGGCTGGTCTCGGTACCTCTAACGCCGAGTTTATGGCGACGCCGGTCCGGTCCCTGCTTGAGGTCGAGTACGGATTTGATGAGGGCACAGGGTCGGTAGCGCACGACACGTCGGGGCGCGGCAACGACCTGCTGCTTACATCCCAGGGATGGGTGACCGGTAAGCACGGCTCGGCCCTGGATATTTCTGGTGAGGCTGCCAACTCGCCAGACGGCAGTGTCACGATATCCCCGCCTGACTCACCACGGTGGACGCTCATGTGTTGGTTCCGGGCAGATACGGCAGCAGCTCCGGCTACTGGCACGGTGTACTCGCTGGCACAGGTGGCAGGCACGGACGGAAGCCTTAGGTGTGAGCTGCTGCTGCACGCCGAGGATGGCTATTGGGGTGTGTACCCGCGCGTGTATGACTCGGCAGGAGCGCAATGGTACGCAACGTCGTATCACAACTCAATGCCGCAGGATGGTGCATGGCATCATCTTGCGGTGACCGTGTTTCCGACGGGTGCCAGGACGTACGTAGATGGTGCCCCGCTTGATCCTGACATGAACAACGCTCCACAGAACGCCCACGATGGGTGGAGTGTGATCGGCGTCGGCGGGCTTAGGTTCGCCTCCCCGCCCAGCGCGCAGGTTGATGACTTGCGGCTGGTGTCCAATTACCTATACCCAGACGCCATTTCTCGGCAGATGGCGGCTGAGTCCACCGCTCCGCCGTCGTCGGTAAATGACACGTTCAAGGACGGAGCGCAGCCGTCTGGCTTCTTCCTTGGGTCTACGCCTGTCTCCAGACTGTACCTTGGTGGGTCGCTGGTGTTCGGCTGACCACAAAGCAAAATGGCCCCGTACCGGATCTCCCGGTGCGGGGCCTTTCGGCGTTGCTGGGCTACTTGAGCCCCCACGGCTTCCACATGCTCCGGCGCTCCTTGGGGGTGTTGTTGCGCAGGGCGAGGTAGATGACGACGGGCAGGATGCCAATCACCGTGCAGCAGAGGAGGACCAGTACAACCTTTCCTCCGACGCGCAGCAGCGCGAGCGGTGCACCAATGAACGGCACGTACATGGTGTACTGGACGCACCACAACATCACGAGGCCGAACCACTTGAGAACGGACAGGGTGATTGAGATGGCCTTGGTGGCGTTGGCGCGGGTGGCGATGGTGTT
>Ga0164242_10002032_pt1 | contig 23528 bp, 20 predicted proteins | sample OricomgcompostMG_FD_108783 | JGI IMG/M metagenome (GOLD analysis project Ga0164242, IMG submission 108783) | Miracle-Growth compost microbial communities from Emeryville, California, USA - Original compost - Miracle growth compost (MG) ... | reverse complement strand
GCTCTGGAACCTACCAGATAAGTAATAATTGGCGTTGTAATATAGGTCAGGAACCTACCTCCGATATTACTGAGTCCATACCAGACGGTCTGTCCTGCTAATTGTTTGATACCACTCAAAATTACTTCCTTTTTTGCTTTTGTTTTCTACAATGGTAATAGCAACAAATGTAGTCAAGTTCCCCTAACTGACAGCATAAGTCCCTTAAAATCTTTGGTTAACCCAATGAGACCGGGACCTAATCGAGCCCCGTACGCCCCACTGTGCGGCTTTGCTTTTTTAATGCCTGATGTTTTTTATTATCCAGTCGCTTTTGCCGGGAGGCTACAGATGGCTTGGTGGCCATCCGGGCTTTCCTTGGAATCAATGCCTGATTAACCAGCCGGTTCATTTTAAAAACTACCGCTTGTTTATTACCCAGCTGTGTCCGCTCCGACTGGGACTTAACCAGTAAGATACCCTCAGTAGTGACTCTGGAGCCAAGCGCCGAGAGCAGTACTGCTTTTTGCTTTTCAGTCAGCAGCTCGCTATGATGGATATTCCATCGTCCTTCCACCATGGTCTCCACTTTATTAACGTTTTGACCACCTTTTCCTCCGCTTCTGGCTGTTTTAAAGGTTATTTCCCCAGATATATCTATGTTTGCCATGACTTTCGTTCACTTAACAGTTAATGGTGCATTAGGCAAATACCAGTCCATAATGGCCGGCAACGCTGATGCAAAGGGCAAAATTATAAAAGAATTTAAAAAAAACACAAAACATGCGTATCCTGTTACAGCGGGTGCAAAAAGCAAGCGTTACCATTAATCAGCATCTGCACAGTCAAATTGGCCCCGGTTTATTATTATTACTAGGCATTGAATCAGCAGATACCAGTGAAGATATTGAATGGCTGGTAGGCAAAATAGTACAGATGCGTATTTTTAACGACGAAAACGAAGTAATGAACAAAAGCATTCTGGATGCAGGCGGAGATATTTTACTGGTCAGCCAGTTTACCCTGCATGCCAGTATCAAAAAGGGCAACCGGCCTTCCTATATTAAGGCGGCCCGCCCCGAGATTGCCACCCCTCTTTATGAAGCGATGATATCCCGACTATCCAAAGCGCTGGGTAAAAATATATCCACCGGTAGCTTTGGGGCAGACATGCAGGTGGCACTGATCAATGACGGGCCTGTCACCATTTGGATGGACTCCAAAGACAGAAAATAACCAGGAGCTTATTTACAAAATCCACCCAAAACGAGTCAAAATGAATTGATTTTAGCCAAAAGGAGTTCAAAAAAAGCCATTTTGGCCTATTTTTGGTTAAAACTAGCTTTAGGATTATCTGAATCTCAAATGTAAAATGTAAAAAGTAAAGGAATAAATCATGAACAGTTCGCAAGGCAATACCCATACAGCTGATATAGAAAAAGCTCCGCACGAGAATGCTGTGCCGGCGCCTTCCCTCACACTGGAACAGGCCCAGACAAAAGTGGATGAGTGGATTAAGACGATAGGTGTCCGGTATTTTAACGAACTCACCAACCTGGGCATCCTGATGGAGGAAGTCGGAGAACTCTCCCGACTCATGGTCCGCCAGTACGGCGAACAATCCTTTAAACAAAAGGAGACGCATCTTAATACCAAGCAGGCACTTAGTGATGAGATGGCCGATGTCCTATGGGTGCTGCTCTGCCTGGCCAACCAGACAGGCGTAAACCTCACCACCGCCTTGCAGCAGAATTTTGATAAGAAAACTATAAGAGATAAAGATCGTCATAAAAATAATCCGGCACTCCAGACAGAAAGCGGCCGTTAATAAACCGGCCAAATTGCCGGCATCGACTTTTTTTTTGACCCAGGACCTACAACAATATGATTAAAAGAATCAAGCATATTTTTAAAGTACTCAAACAGACGATCAGTGATTTTTCAGAAATCAATATTATGCGCATGAGTGCTGCTCTGGCCTATTACACCATTTTCGGGCTGGCTCCTATGATTATAATTGTTTTGTCCCTGTCCTCTTTTTTTGTCCGTAAAAAACCAGCCGGTTATATATTTAACCAGCTTAATGAATTATTGGGTGCCAACGCTGCCAGCCAGGTTCATCAGATGATTGAAAATGTATTATCCCAAAATTCAGGAACCATAATGCAGATTGTGGGGATCATCGCCCTTGTGGTATCTGCTACCGGAATATTCACCGAAATACAGGATTCTATTAATGTTATCTGGCGCGTGAAGGCCAAACCCAGAAAAGGCTGGCTGAAACTGGTCTTGAACCGCCTTTTAAGCTTCTCCATTGTTCTAAGCCTGGGTTTCATACTATTGGTATCCTTATTGGTCAATGCCATTATTGCGGCCGTTATGACCCGGTTTACTGATATCTTTCCCCAGACGGAAGTATTCACCTCCTATCTTATCAATATTGCGCTTACTTTTTTAACCATAACCAGTCTGTTCGCCATTATCTTTAAAGTCCTGCCGGACGCCAAGGTAAAATGGAGAGATGTCTGGAATGGCGCCTTTACCACCGCACTATTATTTATGGGCGGTAAATTTTTAATCGGTTATTATCTGCAACATAGCTCTATCGGCAGCACCTTCGGGGCAGCGGGCTCTGTCATTATCATCCTTTCCTGGGTTTATTATTCTGCCATCATTCTGTATTTTGGCGCCGCCTATACCCGGGCCAATGCCCGAATTAAAGGCCGCATGATCTATCCTAATGACTATGCCGTCTGGATTCAGACGGTAGAACAAAAAGCAGATCAGCCTTTAAATGTCGCTCCTACAGATATAAAACCCGAGCAGCAAAGTTCGGCAGAAAAGCAAATAATTGAAGGAGCAGTAAAAGAACATCCCGATTTAAAAGAAAAAGCAGCTCCCCTGGCTGATCGTAAAAATCAAAATGAGGTGACTGCTGGCGGGCCTTCACCAAACACAGCTCCGTCAGAGTAGGTGGCCGTTTATAACGCTAAAAATCCTCTTAACAGACCTGTTTTGAATCAATCAAAATGGGGCCCTGCTTCAATCCTTTGATCAGTCGCTGTCTAGGCATTTTGCCATTCCGACAGCTGTTACTGAAGTTGTTTGAGTTAATGAAGCTGCCGGTTTTGCGGCTGACCATTCAACTTTTTTTGCCACATCTGTTAATAACTTTTGACAGTTTTCCTGGCACGAGTTTCGTACTTTGCAAGTAAAGGAGGAAAAACAACCAATAACCAGCGGATCTGGCTCTAATTAAGGCAGGGAAAATACTGGTAAAACCATATCATCTTTTACCATCTTCCTCAAGCCACGTTTATGTAACTGTTGTATCCACAGCTCTTATCAACTGTACAAAAATGCAACGGCTGCGGCCTGCAACCTGACTCAGTGATCTGAACGACCATACAGCAACTTTTTAACCTTTAATTTATTTATTTTGACAGACACCATTATTCACCTTGACACATTGAACCCCATTGAGTTCTTTGGGGTAAACAATGCCAAACTAAATCTTCTTAAAAAAAGATTCCCCCTTTTGAAAATACTATCCCGTGGTACGCAGATTAAGCTCAGTGGCGCCGCAGAATATGTAGAAGAAGCGAAGGAGAAAATCAATCTGATGATTAAATACATGGAGCGCAGCGGCGATCTGAGTGACAGTTATTTTGAAGAGATCCTAGGTAGCGTCGATGAAGGCAAAGTAGATCATTTTCTGGAAAAGCATCCCAATGACGTATTGGTCTTTGGTCCTAACGGCAAAACCATAAGAGCCAGAACCGCTAACCAGAAAATGATGGTACAGGCCGCTGACAACAATGACATTGTCTTTGCCATCGGACCAGCCGGTACAGGTAAAACCTACACAGCAGTGGCTATTGCCGTCAGAGCATTAAAAAATAAAATCGTCAAAAAAATCATTCTGACCCGTCCGGCAGTAGAAGCCGGTGAAAGCCTTGGATTCTTACCCGGAGATCTGAAGGAAAAGATCGATCCATACTTACGGCCTTTATATGATGCCCTGGATGACATGATTCCAGCAGACAAACTAGGTTACTACATGAGTAACAGAACAATAGAGATAGCACCTCTTGCATATATGAGGGGCCGTACCCTGGATAACGCTTTTATTATCCTGGATGAGTCCCAGAATGCCAATGATTTGCAGCTTAAAATGTTCCTCACGCGTATTGGCGCGAACGCCAAAGCCATCATTACAGGTGACCCGACACAGATAGATTTACCTAAGAATCAGCGCAGTGGGCTCTGGAAAGCGGTTTCAATCCTAAAAAAGATAGATGGCATTGCGCACATTGAGCTCAATGAGGAAGACGTAGTCAGACACCGACTTGTTAAACAAATCATTAAAGCTTATAACAAGGCAGACGAGGTAGAAAGCGGAGAACAGCATTTTTTCAGCCATAAAAACGGTACAAAAGAAAAAAATGCATAATCTTTGCATACTTAAAAGAAAATCGAAAAAATGAAGAAAAATTCTATCTGGCTGGCCGCCTTACTGATGCTGGCAGTGACTGTTTACTCTTGTAAATCATCCACTTCTCCTTCAGATGTGGCTAAATCATTTGAAACAGCCATGCTGCACAATGATTTTACCAAAGGTAAAACCCTGGTGACCGCAAGTGATCAACCGATGCTTGATCAAGGTGAAGAAATGACAAAATCAAATCCTACACCTGACTCCATTAAAGCAATTCTGAACGGTGCGGAAATTACAGCTTCCAACGAAAAAATGGAAAACGACTCCACTGCAACAGTAGACGTCAAAACCGTTTTCAAACAATCTGTAATGGGTCAAAAAGAAACAACCAACACCTATGTGCTGAAAAAAGAGAAAGGTGCCTGGAAAATTGACCTGCAAGCAACCATCAAAAGAGTAATGGAATCCTATGGTGCAGCCATGCAGGGTCAGGGTGCTGACAGCCTGGGGGCCGGAGCAGGTCCTGATGCCGGAGCAGTTGATTCTGCTGCAGGCCCGATTTTGGATTCTCTGAGCAAATAGCATGCTTTACTGATTATAGAACCATTTATATACGGGAAAGTCCTGACTTGAGCGCGTAAGCGTAAAAGTCAGGACTTTTAATTTTTTGGGATTGACGGATGACAGCGGTTGTATGACCTCAAATCCCGCATGAAAGCTTTGCCAAATCCCCTATTTTTGTCCTATGGATAATCATCAACAAAACCCTGAATCAATCAATACGGCCAATCACAGCCGCAACAACAATGTTCGCATCATACTCGGCAGCACTTCCACGCTGGCAGGACAAAGCTATTTGGCCTATTTAAAGGACACTTTAACCCTGCATTTTGCAGGTATCAGTAAACTGTTATTTGTCCCCTATGCAAGACCTGGTGGCATTTCCCATGCGACTTATACAGAAAGCGCCGCACGTTTTTTTGCTACCCTGAATATTGAGGTGGAGAACTTAGGCGCCACCTCAGATCCTTTGCAGGCAGTAAGCAGGGCCGAAGCCATATTTACCGGAGGCGGTAATACATTTTTACTGGTAAAGACCTTACATGAACTGGGGCTGATGACTGCCATCCGTGAGCGGGTATTACAAGGCGTCCCTTATCTGGGTACCAGCGCCGGCGCTAATATTGGCGGTCTGACCATGGGTACGACCAATGATATGCCCATCGTTTATCCCCCTTCTTTTAACACCATGGGACTGGTGCCTTTTAATATCAACCCTCATTTTATCTCCGGCCGACTATCAGCAGATCATATGGGTGAAACCAGGGAGACCAGAATTCAGGAATTTCTGACCCAAAATAAAATGCCGGTCGTCGGATTGCCCGAAGGAAGCTGGATACAGGTAAATGGAGCTATCATTACCCTGGAGGGCACAAAAGCCGCCACCATTTTTAAAAAGGACGGACAGCCTTATGAACTCACACCCGGTAGTCGGCTGCTGCTCCAATAATAAAATATAGATAGAGGATTTTATCGGGACTTCTAAGGATTTTTTCAGGGAGTCTGCTTGCTTATAACCAATAACAAAAGTCTCAGCCGTGCTGAGACTTTTGTTATTGGAGTACTTATTTTATGTAGCAAGATGATTAAAAAACGCTTCATTAATGATTGGAGAGATCCAGCTGTAAAAAGACCAGGTCCAAAAAACGGCCAAACTTAAAACCCACTTCCTTCAGATGTCCTACCTGTATAAACCCGTTTTTTTCATGAAAACGGATACTGCCGTGATTTTCGGCGTCTATGCCTGCAATCATACGGTGTAACCCGTCATTTTGCGCCCTTTCAATCAGAGCGGACAGCAGCATCTGTCCTATCCCAGCTCCTCTGTGAAATTCATCCACGTACACAGAATGCTCTACGGTAAACCGGTAACCATATTTTGGTCTGAACTGACCATAAGTCCCGTAGCCCACCGTCGCCTGACCTCTGAGGCAACTGAAAACCGGCATCCCTTGTTTTCTTTGATTTTCCAGCCAGTGGGCACAGTATGCCAGGTTCCTGGGCTCCTCATCATAAATTGCCGTGCTGTTTAAGATGGACTCATTCATGATTTCTAATATAGCAGGTAAATCCTGCGGCTCTGTTTCCCGGATATAATATGTTTGTTCCATTTGCATTTTCTTTATCAGGTCAATCGCCTAAGTCAGTTTTATGACTCATTCATGCCTTAGCTATTTGATTTTATTAAACTCCGCCCTTCAAAGTTCCCAAAATTACGGCAATAAAAAGACGATTATTTTCCCCGTTGAGGCAATCGTTTTTCTGCATGGTTTTCCGGTGGCTTTTTGATGCTATTTTCACCTTGAATTAAACTGATTTATCTTACTTTTGTCACACTATCCGGTTAATTGTAAAAAGGGTTTAACCGTATTTATTTTACCTCTTTTAATTAAAAGGTAAATCATTCAAAAACAAAATTTATGAAGAAGATCACATTATTTTTAGCTGCCGGTTTACTACTGTTGGCCGGTCAGGTCGGAGCACAGGATTTACATCTGGGTCTGAAAGCCGGTGCCACCCTGGGTAAAATTGACGGCCAGGATTTTAAAGATGGTTTTAATTTTGGCATCCATGCCGGTGCGTTTGCAGAAATCGGCCTTGGCGAAAAATGGGGTATCCAGCCGGAAGTGCTGTTTAATCAGACTAAAACAGAAGTGAAGCAGGATATTAATGCAGGAGATGTTTTAAACAGGGCTACAAAAGGCCACCTGAACTATCTGAGCATTCCGGTTCTGTTGAACTTTAAGCCCGCTAAGATTCTGACCTTACAGGCAGGACCTCAGTTCGGCATTTTAATGAATAAAGACAACAGCCTGGTTCAAAACGGCAAAGACGCGTTCAAAAGCGGAGATTTTGCCATTGATCTGGGTGCGCAACTGAATCTGGGTGGCTTTAAAGTATATGGACGTTATAATATCGGCCTGGCGGATACCAAGGTAAGCGATGTGACTGACCAGTCTAAATGGACCAACCAGCAGATCCAGATCGGTATCGGTTATGTCATCCTTTAAGACATGCATGACTAAATTTCTTTAAAACAGCTGTTTAAAAAGCGGCGGAGCAGATAATCGGACAGCTCCGCCGCTTTTTTGTGCGGAGACATATCCCCTGAAACAAACAAGTATTCGTTATCTGGCCCTCCCCATTTGAACCGTTAAAGATCAATAGATTAGAAGAATCACCTCTGATTTCCCCTGACAGCATAGCCCTGTTTTTAATTAGGGATTACTCCGGTTAGCGATAACCGGCCTTTAAAATGCGTGCTTTTCCGAAAACAAGTGCCTGAAACAGCCTGTTTTATATAAAGATTTCTATCAAATCCGCCTGATTAGATGCGTATCTTTCTTAATTTCGTGCTTCGTTTATTGTAAGAATCCAAAAAATCGTTACATACTCAAATAAAAACAACAAAGCTACAAATGGAACTTTCTCATGAACAACTGCGGGCCATTGCCCAGCAGTATGGCACTCCGGTATATATTTACAATGCCGATCAGATTGCCGGTCAGTTTAACCGGCTGCAAAATGCCTTTAAAGGTGTCAATGCCCGTTTTTTCTATGCCTGTAAGGCACTGACCAATATTAATATCTTAAAGTTCATGAAAAATCTGGGCACCAACCTGGATTGTGTCAGCATTAATGAAGTAAAGTTGGGCCTCGCAGCCGGGTTTAAACCTAAACAGATTATGTTTACTCCAAACAGCGTTGCTTTCTCTGAACTGGAAGAAGGTAAGGAGCTGGGCGTAAATATCAATATTGACAATATTTCTTTTCTGGAACGTTTTGGTAATAAGTACGGAGGCTCCTATCCCATCAGTATACGGCTGAACCCGCATATAATGGCCGGTGGCAATTATAAAATTTCTACGGGTCACGTGGATAGCAAATTCGGGATTTCTATTCACCAGATGCGTCATATTGAGCGGGTCGTTCAGTCTACCGGACTGCATGTCAAAGGGCTGCACCTGCATACAGGCAGTGAAATCAAAGACATCAATATCTTTTTAAACGGCCTGGATGTCATGCTGGACATCGCCCGTCATTTTCCGCAGGTGGAATTTTTAGACCTGGGCAGTGGTTTTAAAGTACCTTATAAGGATGGTGAAGCGTCTACGGACGTAGAGCTGCTTGGCCAGAAAGTGGGAGAAGCCTTTGCTAAATATGACAAAGAGCTGGGCAAAAAACATCAGATCTGGTTTGAGCCGGGTAAATTCCTGGTCAGCGAATCCGGTTATTTTGTTGTAAAAGCAAATGTCATCAAACAAACCACCGCCACGGTATTTATCGGGGTCGATTCTGGTTTCAACCACCTGATTCGCCCTATGTTCTATGAAGCCTATCACCGGGTTGAAAATATTACTCATCCGGATAGCGATGAAAGAATCTACACCGTCGTGGGTAATATCTGTGAGACGGATACCTTTGCATGGGACAGAAAAATTGCAGAAACCCATGAGGGCGATCTGCTCTGTTTTTATAATGCAGGCGCCTATGGTTTTGAGATGAGCAGTAACTTTAATTCCAGACTGCGTCCGGCTGAAGTGCTGGTTCTGGATGGCAAAACCCATCTGATCCGTAAAAGAGATACGTTTGAGGATTTGCTCCGTGGTCAGGTGGAAGTGATTTAAAGACTGAATTTCAGAGGGTCGTTCTTAACACAAGAATTTAACGGTAATTTCTAAAAGGGTTTATGGTTATATGAGGCACGCTGGTTAACTTTATCTTTATCAAAGTGTTGAGCGCCAAAGCCTTCGTAAAATGCTGTAAGTTCCCACTTTGTACAATGACTAGATATGATTGAACTTAAAGACGTACAAAAAAGCTTTGATGACAAGCAGATTATCAAAGGAGTATCCATGACCTTGGATGCCGGTAAATGCAATCTGATTATCGGGTCAAGCGGCAGCGGTAAAACGGTATTGACTAAATGTATTGTCGGGTTATTCACCCCTGAACAGGGCGAGATCTTATATGAAGGCAATGATATCGTCTCCATGGATAAAAAAGAGCGCAAGGAACTCCGCCAGCAGATTGGGATGCTTTTTCAGGGGTCGGCCCTATTTGATTCCATGACGGTGGAACAGAACGTTATGTTTCCTCTGGATATGTTTTCAGATTTGAACTATGAACAAAAACGGGCACGGGTTGACGAAGTGCTTTCCAGGGTCAAGCTGGAAGAGGCGCATAAAAAATACCCTGCAGAGATCAGTGGCGGGATGAAAAAAAGAGTGGGTATCGCCAGAGCCATCGTCCTGAACCCAAAATATCTTTTTTGCGATGAGCCCAACTCCGGACTGGATCCTCAGACCTCTTTACTGATTGATAAGTTAATCAAGGAGATCACTGTAGAATTCAATATGACCACTGTGGTGATTACCCATGATATGAATAGCGTGATGGAAATCGGAGATCATATTATTTATATGTATGAAGGCCATAAGCAATGGGAAGGGTCTAACAAAGAAATCATCTATTCAAAAGATGAGAAACTCAATAACTTCATTTTCGCATCAGAATTCCTTCAGGATGCAAAAAAAATGCGGATGGAAGAAGTAAGCAAAGGACAATAGCAGAATCCTTTGGTTTGCCTGTTCCTGCATACGGGAAAAAGATAAAAAATAGGATTACAGGTAGTCTGGCTTTCCAGGCTGCCTGTAATCCTATTTTTTTGGGTATCGTGGCCCTGATATCTGTGTAACATCACACTTTTTTTTAGGAGCGCTCCACCTGCATTCCTGGGACGCCCCTGATTTATCCCTCTTTGAGCGCCAATTTCCCCTATTTTTCCATAATTTCTCCATCTGACATAAATTATTTACCTTCAAAACGGGTGCTCTTATAACAGTTCTCTATTTTTGTGTTTCCAAACACTTCATACGATGGCATCATTTAAAAATAAAGTAGTAGTCATTACCGGCGGATCCGAAGGGATTGGCAAGGCGCTGGTACATGCCTTTTTGGAGGACGGGGCTAAGGTGGCTACCTGCGGCCGCAACTTTGATAAACTCTATCAGTTGCAAACACTCTATCCCAGTAAGCCCTTATTGACCCATACCGCAGATGTAAGTAAGGAAAGTGACTGTAATCAGTTTATCCAAAAAGTCATCAAAGTCTATGGTACCATTGATATTCTGATTAATAATGCGGGAATTTCCATGCGGGCGCTGTTTGAGGAAACGGAACTGGATACTTTGCGCAGACTCATGGATATCAATTTCTGGGGAGCAGTATTCTGTACCAAATTCGCCCTGCCCTTTATTATAGAAAACAAAGGAACCATTGCGGGCATTTCTTCCATAGCAGGCTTCAGAGGCTTGCCTGGCAGATCGGGATATTCAGCCTCAAAATTTGCTTTAAACGGCTGGCTGGAGTCACTACGCACTGAACTGGCGGACAGTGGCGTGCATGTTCTAACCGCCTGTCCCGGCTTTACGGCATCTAATATTCGTAAAGTCGCTTTGAATAAGGACGCCAAGCCGGAAGCAGAATCCCTGATGAAGGAAGAGAAAATGATGAGCTCTTCTGAATGTGCGGCTCATATCTTTAAAGCGATCGAAGACAGGAAGCGAACCCTTATTTTAACCGCTCAGGGTAAGGAAGCCGTTTGGCTCAACCGGCTATTCCCATCTTTGGCAGACAAATTGATTCATAAATTTTATTTTAAAGACGGCAGCCTGATCAAATAAAGTTGACAGGATCTGAATTAAGATGGCGATTATAACCTTATCGACAGATATCGGCACCAGCGATTTTATTATCGGCGCTTTTAAAGGGCAGCTACTGACAAGTGGCGCAACAGGCTCTATTGTAGATATCACCCACCAGCTGTCCTCTTCTAATTTTGCAGAAGTAGCCTATATCTGTAATAATGCATTTCACTTCTATCCGGAAGAGACGATCCATATTATTGTCACCAGTCTTTTTGAATATGAGGACGGGCATTTTCTGATTGCCCGTTTTAATAAACAGTATATTATCTGTCCGGATAATGGTATTTTAACGATGATCACCCATCAGACGCCTTTGGAAGTTTATAAATACGAGCTGTCCGGACCCACTGAACGCACGACAATGACGCTGTTAAGCCAGTATGCGAAGGCTGCGGCGCAGCTGTCCAGAGGACGCTATCCTATTCAATTAGCAGAAAAATGCACGGATTTTATTGAGCGATATCCGATACGTCCCACATTCGGTGATGACTGGATTGATGGCCAGATTATCTTTATCGATAAATTTGAAAACGTCGTGGTGAATATCTCCAAAGAAGAATTTGAGGCCTGCAGGAAAGGACGCTCTTTCGCCATTACCTTTGGCCGTAATTATGCCAGTAACCAGATCACTAGAATATCCGAGAATTACAGCAGTGCCAGCAAAGATGAATATTTGGCCAGCTTTAACTCGGCCGGGCTGCTGGAGCTGTCCATCCGGGGCGGTAATATGGCCGGCCTGTTCGGTCTGCAGGGCTTTAAAGAGGAAAACCAGCATGTTCAGCAATTATTGAATAGTACACAGGGCGGTCAGAAGCGCAACTGGTTTTATCAGACGATCCGGATCTTTTTCACTTAAAAGGCTTTTTTAGATACATCCATTTACTCATCTCCCAAAATTCCATTTACTTGAAATATTATATGATCGCAGGAGAAGCCAGCGGAGACCTTCATGGCAGCAATCTGATCCGTGCCATGCATTCGCTGGACGAAGCCTTAGAGGTTCGCTGCTGGGGCGGGGATAAAATGCAGGCCGCAGGTGCAACCCTGGTGAAGCATTACCGGGATCTGGCCTTTATGGGATTTGTGGAAGTGGTCATGCATCTTAGAACCATTTTTAAAAATCTGGATGATTGCAAGGCGGATATTCTATCCTATCAACCCGACGCGCTCATTTTAATCGATTACCCCGGGTTTAATTTAAGGATGGCTAAATGGGCCAAAACTCAGGGCATTAAAGTCATTTATTATATCTCCCCACAGGTCTGGGCCTGGAAGGAAAGCCGGGTGCCTGCCATGAAAAAAAGCATTGACAAGATGCTGGTCATTCTGCCTTTTGAAAAACCATATTTTAAAAATAAATTCAACTGGGAGGTAGATTATGTAGGCCATCCGCTGGTGGGGGCCATAAAGGCCTTTAAAAATAACCCTGCCAGCCATTCACTGCCCGAAAACCTGGAGTCAGCCCTGGAAGGTAAGAAAATCATCGCTGTTCTACCGGGCAGCAGAAAGCAGGAAATCGCAAAGAAACTCCCCATTATGCTAAAGATGGCGCAGCATTTTGCGGATTATCAGTTTGTGGTCGCTCAGGCTCCTTCACTGGATCCCGGCTATTACGAACCTTTTTTGAGCCCCTACCCCAATGTAATGGCTGTTACCGGCAAGACTTATGCGTTACTGATGCGGGCTAAGGCCGCCCTGGTAACCTCAGGCACGGCCACGCTTGAAACCGCCCTTTTCAAGGTTCCGGAAGTAGTCTGCTATAAAGGAAGTGCCATCAGTTATCAGATTGCCCGCCGGTTGATTAAGGTTAAATTTATTTCCCTGGTAAATCTGATTATGGACCGACTGATTGTGCGGGAGCTGATTCAGGATGATTTAAATGAACAAAACCTCAAAACAGCGCTCAAAAGCCTGCTGGAAGACCCCGCAGCGTCGGTTCAGCTGCAAAAAGACTATAAAGACCTGGAAGATATTCTGTCCGCCGGTGGAGACGCCTCTTTAAATGCCGCCCGGGCAATTAGGCAATTTACCAGCCATAAACCCTGATAACGCTGTCCTGGTTTTCTACGAAGGCTAGCACCCCCGTAATGACCTCCAGAAAAACCATAGAACCGCTTTCTTTAGCGGCCGGTTCAATTGACCTGTACATCTCACCTTACCCCAATGTCATTCTCTGAACATCCCTGCTGGATTTTGACCTTAAATTAATTAATAATTGTCCTTTATATTTTGGCTATAATATCCACAATTATACCGTATATTTAGGCTGAGAAGTATATTAAAATCAAAATATCCAAAATATACATCAATAGCCTGACAGATAAAGGGAAATAAGTCTCCAAGGATGATATCCCTGCCCTTGGCTGATGACTATCACAGCTGAAAAAACAGCTGCCGCGGACTTTTGATGACTAGTGATGGAATATTAAGTAAGTAGCGTTTGTATGAAGATATTGCATGTAACGGCAGAGTGCTATCCGGTAGCCAAAGTCGGTGGATTAGGAGATGTGGCAGGTGCCTTACCAAAGTACCAGAAAAACCTGGGCCATGAGGCCATGCTCATAATGCCCATGTATAAAACCCCTTTTCTGGATAAACATCAGTGGGACGTTGTACATAAGGACAAGGCCCGACTGGGGGATTATCAGTTTAATTTTACGGTAATCAGAGAAAAACAGCAGTCTCTTGGCTTTGATTTATATTTATTAGACATCAACGGGCTGCTGGACAGGCCCAAGGTCTATGGTTATTCCGACGACCCCCAACGATTTATTGCCTTTCAGACGGCAGTCGCTACCTGGTTACAAAGCTGGAAATCACCTCCTGACATTGTGCATTGCCATGATTATCATACGGGGTTATTACCTTTTTTCTTTAAATATGGTTACGGATTCAGAAAACTTGAAAACGTACCCACGGTACTTACCGTTCACAACGCAGAATACCAGGGTTGGCTGGACTGGAGCCATAGCCAGTGGCTGCCCGCCTTTGATGAATGGAAATCAGGGCTGCTGGAATGGAATAAGACGATTAATCCGCTGGCCAGTGCCATTAAAAATGCTTGGGCAGTGACAACTGTCAGTCCCAGTTACCTGACGGAGCTGCGCTATCAGTCTAACGGGCTGGAAGCCTTATTTGAATATGAAAAAGGTAAATGCAGCGGAATATTAAATGGCATTGATGCAGACCTCTGGAACCCGGAAACGGATGTTTTGATTGACAACCACTTTAATGTCAAAACCGTCACGGCAGGCAAATTCGCTGCAAAAAAAGCTGTAGCTGCCAACTTCGGACTGAACCCGGATAAGCCGCTCTTTACCTTTATTGGCCGGCTGGTCGGCGAAAAAGCAGCAGACTTACTGCCAGACAGCCTGGCAGCCTTTCTCAGAGAACAAAACGGTAAGGCCAACGTAATTGTACTGGGCAGCGGTGAGCCGGAGATCGAAGCCGGCCTTACCGGCTTAAAGGGTTATTTCCCCGGCGTCTATGATTTTTATAAAGGTTATAGTGAAAAACTAAGCCATGAGCTCTATGCGGGTGCAGACTTCCTGTTAATGCCCAGCCGGGTGGAACCCTGCGGGCTGAACCAGATGTATGCATTGAGATACGGCACCGTGCCGATGGTCCGCTCTGTGGGCGGGCTAAAAGACACGATAACTGATATCGGTGATAATGGCAACGGCCTTCGGTTTAACCAGGCCAGTGTAGGCGACATTTTAATGACGCTTAACCGGGCCATGGAACTTTACCAGCAACCCAAGAAGTTGGAGGCACTGCGTAAAAAAATGATGTCGATTGATCATAGCTGGGAAAAAACCGTTTCCCAGTATATAGACCTGTATCAGTCCTTAATCAGCCGCGGTCAGCCAGCCGTCCCAAAAACATAAAAATATCAATTTAATTATAATTTTTAACTCCCTAAAACATACCAAATATGAGCTTTGATTCAAATAAAGTCGTAGCTGTGATTCTTGGTGGCGGTGCGGGCACCCGGTTGTATCCTTTGACAGCCACGCGCTCTAAACCCGCTGTGCCCATTGCCGGTAAATATCGCCTGGTGGATATCCCCATTAGCAACTGTATGAACTCCGATATCTATAAAATGTTTGTTCTGACTCAGTTCAACTCGGCCTCTCTCAATAAGCACATTAAAAACACCTATCACTTTAGTGCCTTTAGTAAGGGATTCGTTGATATCCTGGCGGCTGAACAGACTCCGGAGAGCTCCGAATGGTTCCAGGGAACAGCAGACGCCGTTCGTCAGTCCCTGCGTCACCTCCAAAATCAGGAATATGAATATATCCTGGTACTCAGCGGTGACCAGCTCTACCAGATAGATTTTAAAGATATGATAGAAAAGCATATTGAAAACCATGCAGAAATTTCTATCGCGACCATCCCGGTCAACGCCAAGGACAGCAGCGGGTTCGGGATTATGAAAACGGCACCGGACGGCACCATTACCTCTTTTATTGAAAAGCCTACCGCTGACCTGTTGCCTAACTGGGTGAGTGATACCGGTGAACAGATGCATGCCCAGGGCAGGGACTATATGGCCTCCATGGGTATCTATATCTTCAATAAAAGTATCATCGGACGCTTACTGCTGAACGTACATCCCTCTGCCAAGGATTTTGGAAAAGAAATCATACCCGCCGCCATCGGCAATTACCGGGTAAGAAGCTATCAATATGAAGGTTATTGGACTGACATTGGAAATATCCATTCCTTCTTTGAAGCCAATCTGGATCTGACAGAAGACATTCCTTCTATTAATTTATATGACGCCGCTATGGCGATCTACACCAGACCCCGTATGCTGCCGGCAGCAAAACTGAACTCCGGCTGCGTAAAATCTTCGGTTATTGCCGAAGGCAGTATTATTTTATGCAAAAGCATTGAACAGTGTATTGTAGGTATTCGTTCAAGAGTCGGGTTTGGCACCGTACTAAAAAAATGCTATATCATGGGTAATGACTATTATGATACACTGGCCCAGATCAATGCGCAAAAAGAGTCCGGCCTGCCGCCAACAGGTATTGGCGAGAACTGTCACATTGAAAATGCCATCGTTGACAAAAACGTTCATATCGGCAATAATGTCACCATTATCGGAGGCCCTGATTTACCGGATCAGGACCATGAGCTATTCACGGTAAAAGATGGTATTGTTGTCATTAAAAAAGGAAGTTATATCTCTGATAATTTTGTCCTTAAATAAAGCATCTGCTCTGATCAGAAAAGACAGCAACAACGGACCTCTTCATTTTAGATACAAAAGCCCTCATTCACCTTTAAGGTTAACGAGGGCTTTACTTTTAAGCGCCATTAGAGCGGTTCAAATATAAGGGAGAGGGAATGCAGCGTCCCCCTCTTTTTTGCAAGTCAGGCTGGTTACGGCCCTAAATTCAGTGATCAGCAGTTTTTAATCGTAAAATCATAACTGCCGGATGTAATGCGGGGTTCTGCTCAGGCCGGAAGGCCTATGATCAGACTAGCTATAACATGCCGTTTTGTATAATAAGCTGTCCATTTTTTCCCCAGTCTCCCAAACGGCCCTGCATCTTTTCATATAAGGCTTTTCGAGTGATGACTTGTGTTTTACGTTTACCGGCAGGCGGTACCAGACTGGCACTGCTTACCGGAGGGCTAACCGATACTTTGGTGGCAAACCAGGTCATATGCTTATGCGGCAAAGCAAGTCCCAAAATCATCCCCGGCAGTCCGGTAAAGGATTCCGGTCCCCCGCTGGAAGGAATCAGGTCCGTATAAAAGGCAACAACATAGATGGAATCCATGACGATGGCATTGGCTCTTCTGCATTGAAAACCGGCAATGGTCCTGGTCTCATCGGTAATTTTCCAGCGGATATTCCTTAGAGTGTCAGTTACCAGAAAACTCTCATCATAAATATTTTTAAAGGCGACAGATGTAGAACTGTCCAAATTGGTATAAACCTGGTTATTACCGCCCGCAGACAGCATAAAATCCATCATAGGATTCTTAGGCGCATCTGTTTCAATGGGGGTATATAATGTTTTATTGCCATTAAAAGCCAGGTTAAACTGCTGGGTAGCACTGTGTGGATTGTTACTCTTTTCATAGGCTTCCACCATCTTGGCCCCCCACACATTGTCGTCTCCCATATTATCTTTCATAATGGCCAGCACATTGGTGGTCTTCTCAAAAGTTATGTTTCCCTGATTTAAAAACAGGGCGTTCTGGCTATGCGCCTCGGGTTTTATAAAAACCGTCAAAGCGAGAGCCATGCTGATATATAAAAATATTGTTTTCATCTTTTTAGCTTTAAACATCTGAATGTGATTAAGGACATTTACCTGACGGCTGTAGTTTCACTACCGGCGCCTTTTTTTGTACCACCCATCTTATTAAAATCCCAGGTCAGGGATATCATAAAATACCGGTGAATAGTGGTAAAATAAGTCTGGGAGATATTGTTATTATAGGCACTTCTGGAAAATCCTTTATTCTGATCCAGGATATCATAGGCTTCCAATTTTAAGAGCAGGTTGTCCCCTTTTAAAAACTTTTTACCTAACCAGGCGTTCCAAATCGTCTGTTTACGGGCATCAAAACTCTGCGTTGCCTGTTGATAATCATATGTCAGGTCGGTATGCACCTGAAACTTGGCCGGCAGAAAAAAGTCCAGATCCGGATGCAGGGTATAGGACCAGTAATTATTATTGATCTGATTTTGCAAGGTAGAATTATTGGAATTATAGTTAAGGGTTGCCCTGAAAGAACAGTCCAGCACTTTTTCCTTGTATTTGGCCAGATATAGACCTACACTGTAATTATTACTGGTAGTCGTATTCAACTCATTATTGGTATAATTGATATATTTATTACCGTTCAACCCTAAATCTATACCCATACTCATGTCCCACATTTTTTTCATTTTGCGGCTATAATACAGATCCAGGTAATAGTTACTTGTATTTTTATGCAGATTCTGGTACTGATACACGCTTTTACCTGAATCCAGATCGGTGGTCACATTCGACACAATGGGATTGGCAACCACTGAATAATTGCCATAGAGCCCTAAATATCGTTGATTTAAGACCTTGGAATCACTATAACTACCATTGATAGAGCTTCTGAAGGAAGGTTTTAAATCCGGGTTCCCGATATAAACATTCTGGATATCGGTATTATTTTGAACGGGCTGTAACTGACTGATGGTTGGCTGCGTTGTATTGCCATAATAACCGACCCGAAGATTTCTGGTCGTAGAGAATTTATACATAAAACTGGCGGATGGATTCCAGTTAATAAAATCCCGGTTAAGTTCATCTCCTGTATATTCATCGGTCTGCGTATAATCTACGGCTGAGATATTAGTTCCTGCGCTCACCTGAACCTTATTATCCTTTAAGCTGTAGGCTGCTCCCGCCACATGAGCGAACTGATCGAACTTGTAATGATTGCTATAGGTTTTATCCAGCTGCGTATAACCTTCGGCTCCTTTGTTATAACTTTTCAGGTCAGAATTAGAAGTTGCTTTATTGATCCCATAATTCACCACCACAGACGACTTGGTCGAGAGCGGCTCCGTATAGGTTGCCTTTACATCCAAAGTATTGGTCTTGGAAGTGCTGGTTTTAAACTGATCCGTTAAAGTAGAATCACTCAGTGCATTATCCGTATAATAATCGTATTTGGAATACAGGTAGCCGTCCACATCGCTGTTTTTATTATACTCATTCAGGTTGACGGTCAGCGCACGGCCTTTTTTGTGAAACTTCTGGGCATAAAAAGCGTTAAAATTAAAGGCCTTGTCTTTGCCATTATTATGGATGGTACGGTTCCCGCGATTGACCATGGTATCTCTGTCCACTCCCCGGTCAGAGGAGGTACTGTAATAATCATCCGTTGAGTTATTAGAGAGACTGCCACCGGCATTCAGTTTTAAAGTGGCCATGGAATCTATTTTCAGATCATAAGCTGCATCCAGTTTCTGTCGAAACAGACTTTTTCTGAAATCATCATTGGTATGTGTCAGCAGTACCCCGGTCGGCAAATTACTTTGCAGATCTGTCGCGTCCGTTCCCTTGACGCTCATGCCACCGACCTTATAGTTGAGGTTCAAAAAATCTTTATCGTCATTCCACTTGGTGTCATAATGCACACCACCGGAATTAATGACCGGAATCCCGTGGCCATTATAATTACCATTCCAGCTGGAAAGGGCATCATCTCCCCCACTTCCGGAAATCATAATACCGCCGCCATCCATCATCTCAATGTTATTGCCCGTCAGGCCGTATTTCATCTGATCCTGGAAGCCCAGTCCCATTTTACCGGTATTGGCAAAGGTTCCATAGGCCGCTAATTTCTTTTTACCTTTAAAGTAATTGAACATCCCCTGACCGGTATAAAACTGATCCGTACCTACTCCGGCCGATAACTTACCAAAATAACCATTCTTTTTATCTTCCTTCAGTTTTAAATTGATGGTCTTCTGCTTTTGTCCGTCATCAATGCCAGTCAGGGCGGCCTGTTCACTGGTCTTATCAAATAACTGGACTTTATCAATCATGTCTGCTCTCAGATTCTTGGTCACCAGTGTCGGATCATCGCCAAAAAACTCTTCTCCGTCCACCAGTACCTTTTCTACCGTTTGGCCCTGAGCAGTAATCTTTCCGTCTTTATCCACCTGAATACCAGGCAGTTTCTTTAATAAATCCTCCACATTAGCGTTGGGCTGGGTTCGAAAACTATCCGCATTAAACTCTGTTGTATCTCCTTTAAAACGGATCGCCGCAATCTTCTGACGTACAATTACATCTTCCAGCAAATGTGCCTTCTCCACTAAAGTTATATCCGAAAGCGTGGTCTTACTGTCATTTGTAATGTGTAATTTTTCTACATAATCGGCAAATTCCGGATAAGTCACTAGTAGCACGTAATTACCGGTATCTACATTTTTTAATTGATAAGCGCCCTGCTGATCCGTTCTGGTAAACTGATCCATAATGGAATCTTTGGCATTTAACAGCAATACAGTCGCATTTTTCAGTGCCTGATGCGAGGAGGTGTCTATCACTTTTCCCGAAAGATTACGTGGCGACTGGGCAAAACTATGCAGACCCAAAAGTATGCAGCCCGTCATAAAGAGCAGAAGTCTTTTTCTCATGTACTTAATTTAGCGTTTAGATAAGGAGTCCAACAATAAAACCAACCGGATAATCCATCGTAAAACCAATCCGGTAATACACAGGCTACTTAATACATAATCACCAAGAAACGAGTATGGTTACCCGAAAGTGTCTGTATAAACCGAATTAATTTTAAAACAGTATCACAACAGCTATGCTACCGCAAAAAAGCATATACCAACAATAAACTAAATTATTAGTCGCTAATTTAGTTCCTTAGTTGCAAATATATGTTTATAGTAGCCAAATAAAATGTTAACTATACTCATAAAGCCTCAAAATCAGTATAAACGGTTATATATCCGGATGAGAAGAATTTTTTATTTTTATGACAATGCGACTGCCATATTAGAAATTAATGTCATAATTTCTCTTTGACAGGTTCAATATCTGCCATTTTTGCATAATATGGCAGGTGGCATGGTGCTTGAAATAAGGATACTGAACTTAAAAATAAAAAATAAAAATCATCATAATATGGGTAAAATAATAGGAATTGACCTTGGAACTACCAACAGTTGCGTTGCCGTTATGGAAGGGAACGAGCCTGTTGTGATTGCCAATGAGGAAGGTCGTCGTACGACTCCTTCCGTTGTGGCATTTTTAAAAAACGGAGAAAGAAAAGTAGGAGACCCTGCTAAACGTCAGGCTATCACTAATCCGCAGAATACCATCATGAGTGTGAAGCGTTTTATGGGACGTAAGTTTGACGAAGTCTCCAATGAAATTTCTCATTTCAGCTATCAGGTGGTAAAAGGAGATAACAATACGGTAAGAGTAGATATTGAAGGACGTCAATATACACCGCAGGAAATCTCTGCCATGATTTTGCAGAAAATGAAAAAAACGGCCGAAGATTATCTGGGTCAGGAAGTCAGTGAAGCGGTAATCACCGTTCCAGCTTACTTTAATGACGCTCAGCGCCAGGCTACTAAAGAAGCCGGTGAAATCGCCGGTCTGAACGTTCGCCGTATTGTAAACGAACCTACTGCCGCTGCCTTGGCTTATGGCCTGGACAAAGGTGGTAAAGAACATAAAATCGCCGTATTTGACCTGGGTGGTGGTACATTTGATATCTCTATCCTGGATCTGGGTGACGGTGTATTTGAAGTAAAATCTACGAATGGTGATACGCACCTGGGTGGAGATGACTTTGATAAAGTAATCATGGACTGGCTGGCCGATGAGTTTAAAAACGATGAAGCTATCGACCTTAGAAAAGATCCTATGGCTTTACAGCGTTTAAAAGAAGCGGCTGAAAAAGCGAAAGTAGAGTTATCTTCTTCTTCTGAAACTGAAATCAATCTGCCTTATATCACGGCTGTTGACGGTGTGCCTAAACACCTGGTTAAAAAACTGACCCGTGCCAAATTTGAGCAGTTAAGTGACTCTTTGTTTGAAAGATGCCTGAAACCTTGTCAGGCTGCTTTGAAGGATGCCGGCTATACGGCTGCTGACGTGGATGAAGTTATCCTGGTTGGTGGTTCTACCCGTATCCCTAAAGTTCAGGAAATAGTTGAAAAATTCTTTGGCAAAAAACCTAATAAAGGAGTGAATCCGGATGAAGTGGTAGCCGTAGGCGCTGCTATCCAGGGTGCTGTTTTAACCGGTGAGGTTAAAGATGTATTACTACTGGATGTTACCCCGCTGACCCTGGGTATTGAAACCATGGGTAGCGTGATGACGCCGATGATTCCTGCCAATACAACGATTCCTTCTAAAAAGACAGAAACATTCTCTACAGCCAGCGATAATCAGCCGGGTGTTCAGATTCATATTCTGCAAGGTGAACGCTCCATGGCTAAAGACAATAAGAGCCTGGGGGTATTTAACCTGGATGGTATTCCACCCGCTCCAAGAGGTGTTCCGCAGATTGAAGTGACTTTTGACATCGACGCCAACGGTATCCTGCATGTAAGTGCCAAAGATAAAGGTACAGGCAAAGAACAGAAAATCCGTATCGAAGCCGGTAGCGGTCTGAGTAAGGATGAGATCGAAAAAATGAAAAACGAAGCAAAGGCCAACGAAGCGGCCGATAAAGCTGAACGTGAAAAAGTAGATACCATCAATCAGGCAGACAGTCTGATCTTCCAGACAGAAAAACAATTAAAGGAATTTGGCGACAAGGTTCCAGCTGATAAAAAAGCGCCGATTGAATCTGCGTTGAACGGTCTGAAAGAAGCACATAAAACCCAGGACATTGCAGCTATCAAGAGTGCAATGGAAACTTTAAATACTGCCTGGACAGCAGCCAGTGAAGACATCTACAAATCTCAGCAGGAAGCTGGTGCAGCTGCCGATGCTGAAGGTGCTCAGGCTGATGGCGGACAGGGTCAGCAACAAGGCGGCGGTGATGATGTAACCGACGCTGAATTTGAAGAGGTAAAATAAGAGCAGCCTGGTCAACAGGCGGTTCGGCAAATACATTTATCCTGGCTCAGGATAGAAAAATAATAAAAACGCAGTCTGAAGAAAATTCGGGCTGCGTTTTTTGCTTTAAGAGACATGTAATTTTATTTTTTCCATTTGATTTCTAAAAATGGATTGCCGGGCTTTATCTCCACTTCCTTTACCGGACCTTCATTAAAATCCGCGTAGGATTTTTGCTGTGTATAATAATCAGTCTGACCTCCATAATTATCATAAGCGCTGCCAACATATAAATTATGAGATGATACGGCAGACCTGCCGACCGGTAGCAATAAAATGTATTTGTGGGGTCTTAAATGTGGGAAGGAAGTACTTTCCGATTGGACTTTGTTTACTCCAAATTAAACAACTCCCTTGAAAACAAAACGACCTGCATTCAGGAATTTACTATTTTGGTACATAGGACGCTTTAACCCAAAATACCGCAGCATACCTGCCGTCTCTAACTAAGCTGATGACCTACGTTATCATAGCGTCCTTGTTTTTTGTCATCAAAAACAAAATGCAGCTTCGGGATTAACTTTCCTCCGGAGGCTGCATCTGCTTATTCAACCAGTGTCGATTTTGAATTTTATGGAAAGCGGTTCGTATACTTACATAACGGCTTTTCTTATTCTTACCAGTTTTTCCAGTAAGGGTTCCAGTAAATCGAGCTGCAGCATATTAGCACCGTCGCTTTTAGCTACTGCCGGATTAGGATGCGTTTCAATAAACAGACCATCCGCACCT
>Ga0164242_10002031_pt1 | contig 23536 bp, 22 predicted proteins | sample OricomgcompostMG_FD_108783 | JGI IMG/M metagenome (GOLD analysis project Ga0164242, IMG submission 108783) | Miracle-Growth compost microbial communities from Emeryville, California, USA - Original compost - Miracle growth compost (MG) ... | reverse complement strand
TCTGTTTTTCGATCTGCTCGAACTTCTCCGACATTTCCTCGTAAGCCTTGCGCGACAAGGCATCCTTCCACGCGGTGAAAACGATGGTGTCTTCGCGCGCCGTGTGATGTTCGTACATCAATTCGAAGCTGCTCAGGGCGCGCGCCAGCGACGCGGCATTGCCGCTGGCGATCGAACCGCTTTTCGTGACTTCCAGCACATAGTCCGTCAGTTCGCGGCCGCGATCGTGCTGCTTCTGCAGCACGTCCGGATAGGCGGCAGCCGGGCCTTTCAATTTGCGCACCGCCGGAAAAATGAACTGTTCTTCCAGCTTGCGCTCGTGATAATCCTCGCCGAAGGCACGAAACAGCCTGGCGGTCCTGGCCAGCGCATCGGCAGGAACCTTACCCGGATCGCTGCGCAAGCGATCCGCCGCCGCACGGTAAACCAATAGCGCGCGCCGCAGCACGCCGTGCTCGCGCATCAGGTCTTCATTGGCTTCGACCTTCTTTTCCTTTTCGGCAGCGAAAACCTGCGGAACGGCGAAGCCCGCCGTGCTCAAGTCGGCTCCAACAGTTGAAACCACGCGAAGAAAACGGCGTCGATCCGGAATTGCATCATGCATGACGGCACTCCTTTTGCGGAATGGAAGATGTGTGTAGCGGAAGCGCATCCGGCACTTCAGCTCTCAGTTCTCGCCTTTAGGCCGCCGCCGCATGGCGGCGTTCCGCCTGCATTCCCGTTTTTTACCGGATGTCGTGCCAATGAGGCGCTCTGCGCGATCGCGATGACGCTGTCCAGCCAACCTCGCCTCGGCAAGGTTCCGAAAGTCGGTAGGTGGGCACGCCGAAAAGCGAACGCTTCTGCTGGCGGGCGTACAGGAAAAAAGAAAAGAAAATCAGGCCGCCGCGGCCTTGTCGCCGGATGCCGGCAGCGGCCACGGCAGGCGCTTGTTCGAGACTGCCATGTGGAAGAAATCGGCCGCCTGCACGGGTTCGCTGAAGTGATAGCCCTGGATTTCGTCGCAGTGCTGATCGGCCAGATAAGTGAGCTGCTCGACGTTCTCCACGCCTTCGGCCACCACCTTCAATTGCAGATTGTGGGCAAGGCCGATGATGGAGGCGACGATCTGCCGGTCGTCGCGGTCGTCGACGATGTCGCGCACGAAAGACTGGTCGATCTTCAGTGCGCTGATCGGGAAGCGCTTCAGATAGGCAAGGCTGGAATAGCCGGTGCCGAAGTCGTCGATCGATACCTTGACGCCCAGCGTGCGCAGCTGACCGAGGATCAGGATGGCTTCCTCGACATCGTCCATCACCATGCTCTCGGTCAGTTCCAGTTCCAGGCATGCCGCAGGCAGGCCGGTTTCCGCCAGGATGGCCGCCACGGTATCGACGAAATCCGGTTCGCCGAACTGCCTGGTCGAGACGTTCACCGCCACCAGCATGTCGCCGACTCCCTGATTGCGCCATGCGGCCAGTTGCGCGCAGGCGCTGCGCAGCACCCAGGTGCCGAGCGGCACGATCAGGCCGGTTTCTTCGGCCAGGCCGATGAACTGCGCCGGCGGCACCATGCCCTTGTCGGCGTGCCGCCAGCGCAGCAGGGCTTCGACGCCGACGATATCGCCGGTTTTCAGATCCACGCGCGGCTGGTAGTGCAGCACGAATTCCTCGTTCTGAAGCGCCTGCCGCAGATCGACTTCGAGCGCGAGACGTTCGTGATTCTCCACGCTCATGCGCTCGTCGTAGAAGCAGTAGTTGTTGCGGCCGTTCTGTTTTGCGCGATACATCGCGATGTCGGCCTGCTCGATCAGGGTCAGGCGATCCGAGGAAGAGGAGGGGTGCAGCGCGATGCCGATGCTGCAGGTGACGAGAAACTGTTCCTGCGAGATATGGAAGGGTTGCGTCAGCAAGGCCATCAGCGACGTCGCCGATGCCGCCAGCTGTTCGGCGCTGGCCTTGCCCGGCAACAGCAGCACGAATTCATCGCCGCCGAGGCGCGCCGCGATGCCGCATTCGGTGAATTCGCGCAGGCGCACCGCGATTGCCTGCAGCAGCACATCGCCGATCTTGTGGCCGAAATTGTCGTTGACGTGCTTGAAGCGGTCGATGTCGACGAACAGCACGGCGGCCGGCGCGTCATGGCTCTCGATCTGCGCAATCTGTTCTTCCAGTCCGTGCCGGTTCAGCAGGCCGGTCAGGCTGTCGAACAGCGCCTGATGCAGCAGACGCTGTTCGCGGTCCTCGATCTGGATCGCAATCGCCATGCGGCTGGCAAATTCCTCCAGGTCGGCGTCGGCGTCTTCATCCCACTCGACCGGCTCGCGCCATGTCAGGCACAGAAAACCGCAGGGCCGGCCATGCCACATCAGCGCGACGGACCAGCTCTGCATGCCGGGCAGGCTCTGCACAAAGGAGGGCGGCTCGCGGTCCACCACGCCGCGCGCGTGCAGCATCAGCGATTTGATTTCCCGGTCCTGCAGCCGCACGCTGCTTTCGACCACGCGCGCGCCCATGCCTTGCTGCACGAACAGCCGGTCCGCTTCCTGCTCGCGCGCGGCAAGGCGAACGACATACAGCGTGGCGCCGGGCACGCGCTGGCGCATCGCGTCGCCGACTACGCCGATCATCTGCAGCAGGTCGAGGCTGTCGCGCATCTCGTGGTACATGCTGGACAGGGTCTGCAGCGTGCGGAGCTGGCGCTGGATGCGGCGCGACATCGTATTGACGGCAGCGGTCAGATCGCCGAACTCGTCGCGCGAGCCGACCGCGATTTCGCTGTAATCGCCCTCGGCGATGCGCCTGGTGCCTTCGATCAGGCGCTCCAGCGGCACCATGGTGCGGCGGATCTGCACCAGGCTCAGCAGGATGATCAACAGCACCGCGCAGGCAACCACGGCGAGATAGAGATTGAAGAAATCGGAGCGCGTTGCCGTTGGCAGGAAGCGGCGGGTAGCGACGACCGTCCACGACGGAACGTCGAACTCGGCTTTCAGAAACAGTTCCCACGCGCCGCGCTGGCCGTCGGCGCCCGCCTGCTGCCGGTCGTCCGGATACGTGCAGTGCAGACGCTGCGTTCCCTCGTAGATGCAGATGTCGAAGGCGGCGTTGACGTCTTCCGCGTCGCCCCACAGGTAGCGCGGATTCAGCTGTGCGAGAAAAATCTGCGCAGGCGCGCCCGCGACCGGCGCGGCGAGGAAGACGTCGACGCCGTTTGCCTTGCCCGCCGCCGGGCGAAGCAGCAGCGCCGGGAAGCTGCCGTCCTGGAGCGAAACGGAGGCTCCCAGGCGCGCCTCGGCATCGCGCGCGGCCATCCTTTCCATCGAATCGAATACCGGAATATGCGCATTGAAAGGCCACTGCGCCGTGCTTTGCTGGGCCAGATCGTCGGCGATGGCATGCGCGAAAATCAGCCGGTCGTACAAGCCCAGCGCGTAGCTGCGGCTGGCGTCGACCAGTTCGGCGCGGCGCTGCTGCGACTCGACGCGCGTGATGTCGCGGTAGGTCAGCACCGCGAGCAGCGAAGTGGGAACCAGCGCAGCAATGAAGAACAGCGTTGCAATCCGTCTTGCAACGCGGCTGCGCAGGAATTTTCCGTCGATTCGCATGGCTAGAAATTCGCCGCCAGGTCTATGAATTGTCCATCGTTCGCGCGTATCACGTCGTCCAGGCTTTCGCGGTTGCTGATCTGGGGCTTGCTGAGGCCATCCTTGCCGACGCTGTACAAGTCGTAATCCGAGTTCAGCGGATTCAGCTTGCGATCCTTGCGCGCCATGCCGTGCCCGTTGACCGAAGTCAGGTCGACATACACATAAGGCCGTCCCCAAGGGTCGGCCGCCGGCGCGGCGATTTCCGCCAGGTTCGCCGGATATGCGTGGGCATCGAGGTAGTACAGTCCGATCCTGCTCGACATGAGCGCAATATCGGTTTTGGCCTGATTCACGCGCACGCGCTCCCGATAGTCCCGGTACTGCGACATCGAGACGCCTGCCAGGATCGCGAGCACTGCGATCGCCAGCAAGGTTTCGATCAGCGTAAAACCGTGTTGCCGCAAGTATTGTCTTGAAAAGGGACGCCCAACCATGAACCATTCACCAGCATGCCGCCGTCAAAAGTTGACATAAGGCAATCAGGCGATTTTTACATATGTTGCAGAAAAAGGGAGGGAAGAGATGGGGAAGTCGTCACAAATACCACGGTTCGTCGATGCGCGAGCCGAAACCGCACGCCTGCCTCTTGCCAAAGCGGCGCGATTTGGATTACGGCTGGTGCCAGCCTGTTCCGGGCATTTTTTTGGCTTTTCCCGCCCAGGCTTTCGCGGCTATCGCTTTGCTGCGAAGCGCTTGATTTGATTTTCCGTCAATGCCGGCGTCGCAGGAACCTGAAGCATGTCACCTTAACGGAAGGGGTTCTTCCAGGCTGCAATCCTCACAGTAGTGCGGCAACCCTCGCGGCTGTCACTTTGGCTGACTGCGGATTCTGGCCGGTCACCAAGCGGCCGTCGACTACAGCCTTTGGAATAAACGGCAACAGAGCCTTCTCGAAGCGCGCACCGCGCCGCTTCATTTCTTCTTCGGCGTTGTAGGGAAGCTTCTTGGCGACCCCGGCCAACACTTCCTCTACCCACGAAAAGCCTGTGAGCTGACGTCCGGCGACCAGCAGTTTGCCGTCGGACAGCTTTGTGTTCAGCAGGGCGCAATATCCGTGGCATACGGCGGCGACGACGCCGTCGCGCTCGTAAATATCGCGCGTGATTCGCTGAAGTCCGTCGTCATCGGGAAAGTCATACATGGCAGCATGCCCGCCGGTGAAATAGACCGCGTCGAAATCCTTCGGATCAATCTCGTCGGGGCGGGCGGTGTGAGAGAGCAGCGCCATGGACGCTTTGTCCGTCAGCCACTTCTTCGCCGAGGCATCAGCATGGGGCCACTTCAGGGAGCGCGGCTCCAACGGGGACGCGCCACCTTTCGGGCTCACGAGTTGCTGCTCAAAACCCTTCGCTGCGAACAGATCGTAGGCATGGGTTAGTTCCGACAACCACAGGCCGGTCGGCGTGGAAGAATCGGCAAAGTGATCGGCATTGGAGACAACGAGCAGGATGCGTCGGGTCATGAGGAGAGCCTTTTCGTCATGATCATGAATATCGTAAACCGTGATAAGGTCGTCAGCGTCAGTTGTTCTTGGTTCGGACAGGAGCCGCTTTCGCAGCTGCTTTTTCTCTGGCTTTCGCAGCCAGCGTCTCGACAATCATTCGCTTCACGACCTCGCTTGGCAAAATCGGCGTCGCTTTTATTCGTAGAAGCGGGATCTCTGCGCATTCCAGTGCCCAGCTTTTCGTTGCGTCTTCTAATTTCCTGCCTGGTCGTTCGTGCGACCTGTCGTCTATTTCTATCGCCAGCACTACTTCTAGGTCTGCATTTAGCAGAACGAAGTCGATACTTCGAGGCCTGATTTTTCCTTGTGCTGACCATCTCTGTTCGCCTGCGCCAGTAAGCAACTGGTTCATTGCTACCTGCCCAAAAATTTCTACATGGGGCGCTGCCTCCTTGATCGTTCTGTACCATTTCTTTTCGTTCTCGCTCAGAAGTGGTTTCGCCAAATATCTGTCTTGCCCTCGTTTCGTCTTCTTGCCTGTTTTCGCGGCTTCCTTTGCTATCGCAGCCAGGATAACCATGAGTCCGACCAAGACTAGCAGCATTGTCATTCGTTCTCTCCCCGGTGAGCTATGAAGAATAACGTAATCAAGACTTACATCGTCCACGTTTACCGTCCGCACGGATGGCTCCTTACCAAATTTTCTGAATCCTGCAAAAGCCGCCGTTTCACCTTGATCGAAGCAATTAAGTGGCGGGTATAACGGCGCTAAGCCATTGTTTTTCCTATGGTTCGGCCCTTTCCGTACACACTTTTACTTCGACAAATCGAGAAGCAAATATGTGATTTTGCGACGACCGGAAGTAAAAGTGTTAATTCACAAATTCATGCACTAAGATAGGTGTTCCGCTGCTCTCAGGAGCGTTGAATGCCGAGCGAACCATGCTTCATTAAGGCCGTTGACCATACTCGGCCGTATGGAAGCCACCGATACGACATGTACGGCCCCAAGATAGGCCGTAACTTGACGCTGTTTGGGGAAACGGCAGTCCGCGCGTGGACATTGCTGGAATCTGATCCTCAGATCCTTTCCTACTGCGAACGTCCCATAGTTATAGACCATGCCAAGCCCAAACGCGTAATTGATTTTTGGGCACGGCGCGGGAATCGAGATGAACTATGGATTCTTCTGAAAGATAGCGAGATTGAGGCTCAGGATGGCAACAGCTTTCGATCACCATCTTTCCAGCAGTGGGTTGCATCGAATGACTTCGAACTGAAATTAATCGATCCCGGCGACCTTTATAACGAAAACTTTTATTTTGGAAACTGGGGCGTCATCCTCAGATACTTGTCCCAGAACGAAAAATTCGTTCCTGCCGAGCTAACCGATCAAGTTTTCGAACTGTCGCGAGCGCCGACAACGCTTGCCATGCTAGAGAGGCAGCTGCCTGAGTATGACCAGGTCGTTGTTCGTACCGCGCTTTTTTCGCTGCTTCATCAGGGAAAAATGGAGTGCGTTGCGATCCATACTGAGCCGCTCGGTGCGCAATCGCAGTTCGTCGCAATATGAAGTCGCTTGTCTACGGAAACAGGTCTTTCGACAGGGATTTCATCCCTAACGAGATAAAAGACTTATCCACATGGCCGACCGTGGACGTCACCGCCTTATCGCCGGATGCGCAGATAGAGTTCAATGCCAAGGTGGAGGCGCTCCGTATTTTTATCGAGCAGCCGCACACTTCGCTTGCGTCAATCAAAACACTAACTGGCGTGCATCCGCAATCGCTTTATCGCCTGCTGGCCAGATGCTTAGCCAAACACGCGGATGGCAGAATTTACGGGTTCCGCGCGGCGATACCGTTCGCCAGGCTAAAACAATATGAACGTATTCAGCCGCCCAAGGAGGGTGGGGAAACGTCGGGACAAACTGGAGCATTCAATCAGTTACTCCAACGCTATCCGAGCATTGAAAAATATCTGAAGCGCGCTCTAAGGGAGCGCAATAAGCAAATTACCTCCGCTAGAGAGGTTCGGAAATCGCTTAAGCGCATCCATAAGGGATTTATTGAGGAATGTCGGAAGGCTGGCATAAAGGCGAATCAATACCCCTTTACACAGAGCCTACTCGGCGTGCGGTCCTTATCTACCTATCTCAAAAAACAGGCCGAGGCGTCGTTTTCTTCTGCGGCCAGAAACGCAGGCGCGTCTCGTGTCGGACCGCCGGCGAGTTCCAGACCGCCGGCACCACCTGCGACCCGTGCATACGAAGCGGTGGAATTTGACGGTCATAAGATCGACCTGCGTATTACGCTTCGCGTAAGCGATCCGTTCGGGCTTGAAACATTAGTAGAGCTTCATCGTATTTGGATACTCGTACTGCTCGACGTAGCAACGCGCGCGGTCATCGGCTATTCCCTCGCACTAGGTAAGGAATATGACAAGGACGACGTCGCCTCCGCGCTGCAGGCGGCCTTGGTGCGTCACAAACCACCCAAATCGGTCATTCCCGGCCTTGTGGTACGTGATGGGGGAGGTTATCCGTCGTCGGTCTTGCCGCAAACTGAGTATGCCTGCTGGGATTGGTTTCGCTTTGACGGTGCGCGCTGCCATTTGGCCAGTGACACGTTGGAACGATTGTCCAAAATAGTCGGATGCTGGATCGATAACGGACCGGTTGGCGAACCAGATGCCAGACCCTTTATTGAGCGCTTTTTTCAGCTCATCGCACAACATTTTGCGCATCGCTTGCCTGGTACGACGGGAAGCGATCCTTCGTCAATCGAAAGAATTCTCGGCGATCCAAAGGGCGATCTTTCAATGCTGGTAGAGCTGGACGAATTAGAACAGATGATTGATGTGCTTCTTGCTGACTACAACGGCGAAGCCCACGATGGGTTAGGCGGCCGTACGCCGCTTGAAGCAATGAACTACATGGTGCGCAAGCAGGAAGGTTTCTTACGTACCTTGGCGCAAACGGTTCGTCCCAATCTATGTTTATTACAGGAAGCCAAACCAGTTCCCATTCGCGGCAGTTTGCAATCAGGGGTGCGGCCGCACGTTAATTTCCTGGGCGTTAAATACACCAGCGACATTCTGTCGAATAGCGCATCGCTGATTGGCAAGACACTTCGCGTTTATTTTGACGTACGCGACATACGGGTTCTAAAAGCTTTCTTCGCAGACGGATCAGAGCTCGGCATATTGACGGCTAAAAAGCCTTGGTGTTATACGCCTCACTCCGTGCGGATCCGGAAGGATATCCTTCGTTTGAAACGTATCGGAAAGTTGAAATACCGTGAAGGCGACGATCCGATAGAGGCGTGGGTGAAATATAAGCGTGCGGAAAGCCGAACAGCTAAAAAGGCGGGTAACGCTCTTGCCAAGTTCCAGCGTCAGGAGAGAGAGGCGTCTGCGTCACCGTTGTTCCATCCATTGCCCAAGCAGACAGAGCGGCCTGCACCTTCCACTGAGACGGTATCGGAGGAAGTCGCTGCACCCGAGCCCCAACCAGAAAAGAAGCCACCGAAGCCGCGGCCCATGCGGATCAAACGCACGCTAACCTTTTAGAGGGTTCATATGTCGCTGACTTATCAACGCCCCGTTCCTTTCGACGACCACCCCGTGGTGACACAGAAATATATTGTGCCGACACCGTCCATTGATGAACTTTACGCGCGGGTAAAGAAATTGATTCGACTACGAACACCTGGTGCCATTATTTATGCACACCCGCGTATTGGAAAGACCTATGGAATCCGTTACGTCAGCCGCATGCTGAAAGACGATTATCCGAAACTTGTTATTGTAAGTTTTGGCTGTCAAAAGAAAAAAACGCATTCTGAAGACGCTTTTTTTGCCAATCTATTGAAAGCGGCCGGCCATAAGGATCCGATGGGTGGAAGTATCACAAAAAAGCGCTTTCGCCTGAACGAACGAATCATAGAAATGGCTGCGAGTTCCGGGTTGAACTGGGTCGTTTTCTTTGCTGACGAAGCACAACGTCTCGATATCATCGAATATGAATGGCTGCGCGACGTGCATGACGAGTTGGAGCGGTATGGCGTGCGGATGATCACGTTGCTGGTAGGGCAGCCGCAGCTGCTCAATCAGAAGAGTTCGTTTCGCATCGGGAAGCAGACACAAATCGTTTCGCGTTTCATGATTGATGAAATGCGGTTTCGTGGCCTTTGTTCAGCTGACGACGTCGCTACATGCCTTGCTGGTTTCGATGACGCGTTTTATCCCGAGTCCAGCAAGTGGTGTTATACGCGCTACTTTCTTCCTACTGCATTTGACAACGGGCTTCTCATGGTTGACCAGGCAGCAGCGCTCTGGGACGCGTTTGAGAGGGCGCACGAGCAAGCGAGGTTTGATTGCGAGCTTGAAATCCCCATGCAGTACTTCGCGCAGTCGGTCGAGAACGCGTTATTGGCCTGCACGGCGAGCGATTCATACGACTTCCGATTTTCCCCTGCCATTTGGGACGCCGCTGTCGCTGATTCCAGCTTTATGGCGGCTCAGGAGGAACTGCGACTGACAATAGGTGATGACGTCTATGTGAAGGCGAACTGAAATGAGCAGAAGGGCGCGCATCGTAGTAGATCGATTCGAGCCTGTTATACCTTCGTGGAATTGGCGAAGCGACTGGTTCACGAGATACGACTCGGCCTACTCCTTATTAGCCAAGTTCGCTTACCTGAATGCTTTTGCCGTCCGCGATCTCGTTCAAATATTCGTCAGCGGAAACACCGGTAAGAAAACGGCGATATTGAGAGACCCGCAAGTCGATTTGCGTGATCCGTCATACTTCGATCTCCCTGCAATGTCGGTGGCGTTACGAGCCGACCTTGATGCCGTCAAGGACAGCTTCCTATTTGCGATGCTACCGAACGGCAAACGCAAATCAGCGGATCGCCTACGTTGGTGCCCTAAGTGCGCCGCGGTCGGCTTTCATTCGCCTTTGTTTCAATTAGAGATTATTACCGGTTGCCCCATTCACGGTGTGCCATTGAAATCGACTTGTCACCAGTGCGGCGCTTCGACACCGTATCGATTACGCCGGGACGTTGTGGAAATCCCGTTCTCATGTTCGGCTTGTCACGCAGATTTTGCGCCTGTCATGCGCGCACCGAAGACGCGCTCGCTCCAACTTCGCACCGAGCACATCGCCAGCCTGCAAAACACTGCGGAGCTATTGAAGTTCGAAGACAAACTGATCCCAATGAAACTGGAGATTAATCGCGAACTGAAGTCGCATGGCATGGGCGAGCTCGTTATCGCCTCGGCCGACTTGAAGCGACGGCAGGCGGAATACACCGGCTTTGTGATCGAAGTTCTTGATGAACTAAAAGCGGAAATGCATACCGCTCAACCGCCGCTGCCGTTGGTCGACATCACACGTGTATATCGTGGTGTGCGTTGCGAACCGCCATGGAGTATGAAGAAGCGGAAAAACGGGAAACCGATTAATGCCCGCGTAAGCAAATCGGTCCCTGCCATACAAAAGTCATGGGACGATATGTTAAGCGCGCTGTATACCGTGTACAACGCGATGCGACGAAGAATCTGGTCCCGCCTCATTCAGGGACATCAGTCTTGCGTGATCTGTGCTGGGAACAAACTCTGGTGGCATATGGAAGGAGAGCGCACACGGGCATTTTGTCCTGTTGCCGAGGCGTTCCTCCGATGGCGCATGTATTGGGAAGGATGCGGCGTGCCTCAACATTTATTCCAGCCACTTGCTAAGCCGCCATTTGGCATTCTCGGCTGGCATGCGCAAGCAGCTCCTATATGTCCGCCCGGCTGGTCACGCGCAACGGAATTATGGGTAACGCAACATTGCTTTGCACAAGCATGTTTGGCGAACTTTCATGAATGGGTTGACGTTGCGTTAGCTAACGTGGAAAAAGGATCGATAGAATGGACCAAGCACGCCACAACTGGGAAATTTCAAGTGTATTGGGCACTTGTGGGACACGATTCCTGGCGTCAGCCGGTGCGTATTTATATCCAGGCGAGCAAGCGCGTGCAGGACGAATTACTGCGAAAGCCGCCTGGCGCCGATCACTATCAACATCATCGAACACAACTTGCTGAGATTAGGCGATAGAGCGGATAGCGGCTGCGTCGACGCTGCCGGCCGCCCAAGCGCAGGTTCTTGAACGAGCGGAACTTTGAACCGTCGGCTTCCTCTCAAATGTAGATCTTCTATCAGGAGAAGTCATGGACCCGAAAAAACAACATATGAGCGCGAGTTGGGGGAAATTCGCAGCGATGATCGTGACTTCGGTTGTCATCATGTTCTTCCTGATGTATCAGCTCATTTACTCACTCGATCACGCTATGTTCAGTGTGAACCGGCTGGTCGCATCACTGGTGATGGGATGTGTCATGACCATTGTGATGTTGTGTTTCATGTGGTCAATGTACGAAGGAAGTCGCGCCAAGGTTGTTGTGGTTCTCGCGGCTGCAGTGGTGGGTGTCGTTCTTCTTTCCATGAACCGAGCTCAGACGCTCATTAGTGACGTCAGCTTCATGCGGGCGATGATTCCCCATCATTCAATTGCGATTAATAACGCGCGCAAGGCGAGCATAAGCGACCCACGTGTTCGAAAGTTGGCAGACGAAATAATTGAGTCTCAGGTTCGTGAAATTGCTGAGATGAAATTACTTATCAACGATATCGAGCACAATGGCAAACGCGCCAACGTTAAGTTGGCGCCTCGTTCTACTGAAGTAACCCCCGAGATGGAACGCAAGATTACGGAAGATGTGCGGAAATAAGGAGTGGGTTGCGAGCGCTTTATATTGCTCGATCAGTTCTTGGAAAACGGCTTCCCCGCAAAATCAACCGTTACGAGCTTGCCATCCATTTCTCCCATTCCAGGAGAATTCATTGGCATGCCGGGCACGGCCACGCCTTTGACCTTAGGGTTGGCAATGAGCTTAGCCACTGCGGCCGCCGGTACGTGGCCTTCAATGACTTGCCCCGAGCTGTCTATAACGGCGGTGTGGCATGACTGTAGCGACTCCGGCACGCCAAGGCGTTTTTTCACGGCCGACATATCGTCCGAGTTAACCGCTTTGACTTTGTATCCCGCTTCACGTAAGTGCTCGAGCCAAGCAGTACAGCAACCGCAATGCGCGTCTTTGAATACGGTGATGTTTTCACCAGCAGCATGGGCGAGCGCCGCCGAAACAAACAGCGCACTGGCTAGAAACAGTCTTTTCATTATTACTCCATCTGGCAAATAAAAAAGTCTTGCTACGACCCGATTCTTCATCGCGTTTTTGCCGCCTCGCACTGAGTTGCGAGTCCTATTGGCGTACATGTTTTGCGTTCACTGATTTGGCCGCTTCGTCTCCTTGTTCCCCGACTCGCTCTTTGGCCCGTGATCTGTATGGTCCATCGATTCCATCTCTTCGTCAGGCGGAGCCTTTGCAACCATATCCAAGTAGCCTTGCGTACTCATATCAGGCAGCTTGTTGACGAATGCCACAATGCTCCAGATCGTCGCATCATCGTGACTTAAGCCCCATGCCGGCATGGCGCTCATTTTTACGCCATGCTTGATTGCCCAAAACGCTTCTCGAGGATCGACCCGAACCTTTGCGAGGTCCGGGGGCGGTGGATAAAGGCCAGGGCGAATTTCCGATTTGCTTTTGCCAGGCGCTAAATGGCACTGCACACACATCGCGGCGTATTGACCGGCCCCTTTCAATACAAGGTCGGGCGCCTGGAGATTCGGAACTTGGATATCCTTTGCATGCCTTTCAATGGACCTTTCTCGCAGCGTTTCCACGGCCGTTTTGACGAAGGGCCAGTGCGGAGCGTCAGCGCCGATGTCGTACAGGCCAGAATAGATGAACGCAACTGCCCCCACGGCTAAAAGACAGGCAATGACGGCCAAAGACGCTATATAACGTTTCATATATCGTTCCCAATGGATGCATCGCGTCGGCGTCAGCCATACATGGCTTTCGCCGACGTAGGCGGTGATTGGTTAAAACCATACGCGTACACCAGCCACCACCTCGGTATTGCTCACGTCATCACCCGCGTCCCTCGCGTAATCTGCGGTGTTTCCGTACTTTCGTTTCCACGAAACGCCTATGTAAGGAGCGAACTGTCTGGTAATTTCGTAGCGCAAGCGCAGGCCAACAGAGACGTCCGACAAGCCAGATCCGATACCTCTATCAGCATCATTTTTGCTATACAGATTCGTTTCGATCTTCGGTTCGAGAATCAAGTGCTGGGTGAACAGCAATTCATATCGCGCTTCCAGGCGAGCGGCGAGGGTGCCGCCACTTCCAACATAAGCTGTGGCCTCGGTCTCGAACCAATATGGCGCCAATCCCTGCACGCCAACGGCCAACCAGTTTTTCGATCCGCCGCTTCCATTGTCATGTCGCACACCGAGTTGGCTGCTCCAGTAGGTCGCAATATTCCGATCCCAGAGCACCTCCGTGCGAGCATCTTCCAAGGCGCCGTTTCGCCGCTCGCCTTCGGCCTTGAACCAGACTTTGTTCAGATCGCCGCCGTACCACGCCTCCATATCAAGATGCTGTCCGTGGTCGCTATTGCTATGGGTGTATTCCAGTTCATTCACCAGGAGTCGACCGAACGATTGATCGTCCGCCATATCCATACCTGGCATGGGATGCTTCGACAGTCCTTCGGCATAGGCATCAGGATCTCGGGCATTTGGCGGCGCTTTCCCGCCCTGCATGCCGCTCATGTCCATTTGGGGCATGTCATCCATCTTCATGTCATCCATCTTCATACCGGACATCTCGCTGGCAGAAGGTGTCGCCTTCTGCATGCCGGGCATGTCCTTCATCGGTCTGTCGCCATCGTGCATTCCCGACTTATCGTTCATCGACTTGTCGGAGGCAGCAGTCCCAGTGGCAGGCATCTCCATTCCTGGCATCTGCGACATTCCGTCATCAGACATGGATGTTTGCGCCATGCCGCTGTACGGCCGCGCAATGGCAACCAGCATGGCCGCCGAGATGATCGTTCTTCCGCTTATCTTGTGAATAATTTTCATGAGACCACCACCTCCCGGAACATGCCCGCTTCCATGTGATACAACAAATGACAGTGATAAGCCCAGCGCCCGGGGGCATCTGCTGTTACTTGATAGGCGATGCGCTGCGCGGGTTGCACATTGATCGTGTGTTTGCGGACGAGGAATTTGCCGTCGGGCGACTCGAGCTCGCCAAACATGCCATGCAGGTGGATAGGATGATTCATCATCGTGTCGTTCACGAGGATGATGCGAAGCCGTTCACCAAAGCGGAAATGAATGGGCATCGACTCCGAAAACTTCTGGCCGTCAAAAGACCACACGAAACGCTCCATATGGCCGGTTAAATGCAGTTCGATATCGCGTGTCGGCTGACGTTTGTCCAACGGACCACCGATCGTATGCAAATCGCTGTAGGTGAGAACGCGTCGTCCGTTATTACGTAGATTGACGCCGGGATCGTCTAGATCGGTGCGCGGCATATCGACGTGCATATCCACGTTTGGCCCGTATTCTGTGCGCGCATGGTGCACCGCCGGCATCGGCATGTTCGGCATGTTGGCTGTCTCGTCATGCTGCATGCCTTGCATCATTGAATGGTCCATGGCGGCGGGGTCCATTCCATCCATTCCATCCATGCCATTCATACCATTTTCCATCTTCTCCATGCCGCCCATGCCATTCATACCGCTCATGCTGGCCATGGCCCCCATCATGTCCTTCATGGTCAACCATTCCGGCTGATCGACCGCTGGCACAGCAGCCTGCATACCGGGGCGCGGAGCGAGCGTCCCCCGGGTGTAGCCGGTGCGATCGATGGATTGCGCAAAAATGGTGTAGGCGTTGTCCCCTTGGGGTTCCACCAGGACATCGTAGGTCTCGGCGACGGAAATCCGGAACTCGTCGACCGGAACCGGTTCGACATCCTGTCCGTCAGCCGACACGACAGTCATTTTCAGGCCGGGGATGCGAACGTCGAAAATGCTCGTTGCCGAGCCATTGATGAAGCGCAGTCGGACCTTTTCCCCGGGCCGGAAGAGGCCGGTCCAGTTTTTCGAAGCCGGTTGTCCGTTGACGAGGTAGGTTAGTCTGGCGCTCGTTCCAGCTGCGGCCGTTACGTCGCTGAAGTCGGTGGGCAGCATGCGCATCTGATTCCACATTTTCCGCTTCTTCAACGCTTCGCCGAGCCCTATGCGTGACACATCGCGCATAAAGCCGCCCACCGTAGGCTGGTTGAAGTTAAAGAAATCGCTCGATTTTTTCAGCTTGGCGAAAATCGATTCCGGCTCGGCATCGGTCCAGTCCGACAGCATCACCACGTGTTCACGGTCTGCCTTAAAGCGTTCCCCGTCACGCGGCTCGATGACGATTGGTCCGTACAGGCCCGTTTGCTCCTGGAATCGCGAGTGACTGTGATACCAATAGGTGCCGGTTTGCTTGACCTCGAAGCGGTAGACGAAGGTTTCCCCTGGTGCGATGCCGTCAAAGCTCAAGCCCGGCACGCCATCCATGTTTGCCGGCACAAGGATGCCGTGCCAGTGAATCGAGCTCGGTACGGCCAGGCGGTTGGTGACCCGAAGGGTGACCGTGTCACCTTCACGCCAGTACAAGGTTGGTGCCGGAATCTGGCCGTTCACCGCCGTGGCGATACGTGCCTGGCCGGTGATGTTCACCGGCGTCGGTGCAATGTCGAGAGTAAATTCGGTCCCGCGTAATGCCGACGGCTGGGGCGCCGGCACTTCGGTTCCCCAGGCAAGACGTCCGGCCGGACCAAGGCCCATCAGCGCGCCGAGCGCACCGGCGCCTTTCAGCAAGCGGCGCCGCCAGACGTCGACTCCCTCATGTTGATACGAGCTCATCATTTCCCTCTTTGAACGAACAAACCTTAAATTGACCAGTCCAGGATTAATCCCGCCGTAGACGTAACGCGTTCATAACGACAGAAACAGAGCTAAGGCTCATCGCTGCGGCGGCAATCATCGGCGACAGGAAATGTCCGGTGAATGGGTAGAGCAGACCGGCAGCCAGCGGAATGCCGAGCGCGTTGTAGACAAACGCAAATCCCAGGTTCTGATACATGTTTTTAACCGTGGCATTCGATAAATCCCTGGCGCGTGCGATCGCGCGCAGGTCGCCTTTCACGAGGGTCACGTGCGCGCTGCCGATCGCTACATCGGTGCCTGTGCCCATCGCAATACCGACATCCGCGCGCGCCAAGGCTGGCGCGTCGTTGATGCCGTCGCCGGCCATGGCGACTTTCTTTCCTGCCTTCTGCAGATCCTCGACCAAGCGCAGCTTGTCCTGGGGCTTGACCTCACCGTGCACCTCATCAATGCCCAGCTGGTCGGCGACTGCCCGCGCAGTGGTCAACCCATCGCCGGTGGCCATGACGACGTGCAAGCCGCTTGCGAGCAGCGCCTGCAGCGCTTCCCTGGTATTCGTTTTCAAGGGATCGGAAACCGCGAGGAGTCCGACGAGATGTTTGTCTTCGGCCAGAAACATCACGCTCGCGCCCTCACGTCGCAACGCCTCCGCTTGCTGCGACATGACGCGCCAGTCGATCTTCTCCTCGTCCATCAATGCGGTATTGCCCAAGGCAATCGCGCGCTCTTTGATGGCCCCACGCACGCCGATCCCGCTTTTGGAATCGAAGGCTGTCGGCTTGTCCAACGGTAGGTGGCGCTTGGTCGCCTCGACGACGATGGCTTGAGCCAACGGATGTTCGCTACCTTGATCAATGCTTGCCGCGAGTTGAATGACATCTGCTTCGGCATAGCCGGATGCCGGGATGGCGCGGTTGAATACCGGGCGGCCCTCGGTCAGGGTGCCGGTCTTGTCGACAATGAGGGTATCGATGGTGCGCAATGCTTCTATGGCCGCGGCATCACGAAACAGGATGCCGTGTCCGGCAGCACGGCCGGTTGCCGCCATGATGGACATCGGCGTGGCAAGGCCGAGCGCACACGGACAGGCGATGATCAATACAGCGACCGCATTCACGAACCCATATACCCAGCTTGGTTCCGGTCCAAACAATCCCCAGCCCAGGAGGGTAAGGCCGGCGATAGCAATGACGGCAAAGACGAAATAGCGTGCGACGACATCGGCCAGGCGCTGCAGGGGTGCGCGCGAGCGCTGTGCCTGCGCAACCATCTGCACGATTTGCGACAGCACGGTTTGCGCGCCGACTTTTTCGGACCTGATAACCAGACTGCCGCTGGTATTCAAGGTGGCGCCAATGACTTTGTCGCCAGCCTTCTTGCTGACGGGGACGGGTTCGCCCGTCAGCATCGATTCATCGACCGCGCTTTGTCCTTCAATCACTTCGCCATCCACCGGTATCTTTTCGCCGGGCCGCACGCGCAACGTGTCCCCCGCATGAACATGCGTCAAGGGAATGTCCTCTTCGGTCCCATCTGGAAGTATGCGTCGCGCGGTTTTTGGCGCCATACCGAGCAGTAGCTTGATGGCTTGCGAGGTTTGTGATCGCGCCTTGAGCTCGAGAATCTGCCCAAGCAAGGTCAGCGAAATGATGGCCGACGCCGCTTCGAAGTACACGCTGACGCGTCCGTCCATGACAAAGTTTTGCGGAAAGACCTCGGGGAAGACGGTGGCGACGACGCTATACCAATAGGCAGCAGAAACGCCAATCCCAATCAAGGTCCACATGTTCGGACTGCGGCGCTGGATGGATTGCACGCATCGGACCAGAAACGGCCATCCAGCCCAAAGCACTACGGGACTGCTTAGCACTAACTCGATCCAGCTTTGATTCGGAATGCCGCCGGCAACCAGTTGATGCCCAAACATTGCGATCAGTACGACTGCAACCGTAAGAGGGAGCGTCCACCAGAAGCGGTGCCGTAGATCGGTAAGTTCGGGGTTGGACTCTTCGTCCAGCGAGGGCATCACCGGTTCAAGCGACATGCCGCAAATCGGGCAATCGCCCGGCGCATTCTGCCGAATCTGCGGATGCATGGGACAGGTGTACACCGTACCGGCTGGCGCGGCTTCCCTGTGCTCATGCGATGCGGGCGCCAGCCACTTCTCGGGCTGCGCACGGAATTTGGTCATGCATCCAGTGCTGCAGAAGTGATATGTCGTTCCTTCAAAGTCGATGCGCTTTTCTGGATCGTTCGCCACCTTCATGCCGCAAACAGGATCGGTGAAGGGCTTGTCAGTTGTACCGTCGACTGCATGGACACCGTGTTCGTGGTGGTGCGTATGCGCCTTCATGTCCATTGGCTCCTCCATCTTCCGGCTCAGACCTTGGCCTTGGCCGGGAATCCCGCTTGCGCGATAGCAGCCATTACCTCGTCCAAAGGAAGGTCTGTCGTAACCCGGACTGTCTTATTCTTCAGGTCTACATCTACCGTCGCGGCATCATCGACCGTCTTGATTGTGCTCGTTACACGACTGGCGCAGCCGCCGCAGCTCATCTTCTCTACCTGCAACTCGTACATGGCAACCTCCTGGATATGTGAGCTTCCAATGTGCGCCTTCCCATCGTGGGAGGGTCAAGCGGTGTGACGGTCCTGCTTATGCAGGTTGTCCGACCATGTTGCGACATTCCTCAGCACAACGCCGGCACGCCTTCGCACATTGCTGGCAATGCTCCATCTTGTGCTTGGCGCATTCTTCGGCGCATGCCTCACAAACATCGGCGCAGGCCCTGCAAATCACTTCTGCGAACGCACTGCCGCGCGCCATATAACCCGCCGCCACGCGGCAAATTTGCGCGCAGTCGATATCAAGCGCGATGCAACGGGCCATCTGTTTTACGTCTTGCTCGTTTAAACAAGACGCGGCGCAGTAGTCACATGCGTCTGCACACTCGTCGCAGGCCTTGATACACGATTGGAATTGCTGCTGATTCATGGCATTTCTCCTTCAGGGTGGGGTGGGTGATTCACTTATCCGCGAGCTTCCATTCCTTTTTCCATTTCGCCATTTGCGCTATTTCAGCCTTTTGCTCATCAATAAGTTTCTGTGCAAATTGCTTGATCTCTTCATGTTTGCCATTCTTGATGGCGTCCTTGCTCATTGCGATCGCGCCAAGATGATGTTTGCTCATCATGTCGATGAACATTTTGTCGAAGGCTTCGCCGCTACTCGCCGAAAGCTTTTCCATCGAGTCATTCATTGACATGCCTTTCATCGATTCCTTCATGCCGGGCATATTCATGTTCATCGCGTCAGGCTTATTCGGATACCAGTCGGTTTTCCAACCTTGCATCTGTTGCACCTCCTTTTCCTCCTCCTCAATTCCCTTGCGCGCCATCTCCTTTAATTCGCTATGTTTGGCTCGCTGTTCCGCCAGCTTCATCATGTCGATTCCCATCCGATGGTGTTGCGACATGGTATCGATGAACTGCAGGTCGTAAGGCGCTTTCTCCGCATCCGGCGAACCATGCATGCTTTGGTGATCATTCATTTTCATGCCACCCATTTGCTGGGCAAAAACAGGGCAGGACAGTAGAGCGGCAGATGCAAACACGAGAAGAAATTTCGTCCTATTTTTCATGCTTCCTCCAGAATTGTTTCGATGGTTGATTGCCAATTTAGGAGTAAAGAATTGAGGAAATGTTCATCATTTTCCAGATGCGAATCCCCCTATTTTTCAAAGGGTGTCCAAGCGTGCGGACGCACGCATCCCCGAGCAGTACGCTCGTCAAGATCATGTTAAATGCGCCGCTGCGAAGCAGCGGCGCGGACGCTTACTGCTTGACGATCTTCGTCACAGTTAACTGCCCGTTAGGTTCCTCGGCAACAAAGCTCACCTTGTCACCCGGCTTGACGATATCGAGCATGGCGGGATCCGATACGCTGAAGGTCATCGTCATGCCTTCCATGCCCAAGTTCACGAGCGGCCCATGCTTGATGGTCAGCTTGCCCGTGCTCTTGTTGACCTTCTTTATTTCCCCGCTTGACATCGCGGCGGTGGCATCGGCTGAGGCGGTAACGTCTTGAGCGTGAATCACGGGTGCAGCAGCCATCACCAACATGGCGGCAAAGATCACTTTGGAGACTGATTTCATAGGTTTCCTTTCAAAAATAGAGAGTGAGATTCATCAAGCCGGCGGTGCGCTGCCAGTCAACACAGCGGCAGCGGTAACGACCAGAACGAGCGCAACCGATTCAACGCGCAGAACCGTAATCACGCGTCGCAGCCCTCGTGCGCTGTCGTCTAGCCTGGAAGAGGTCGCGGCTGGTAATCCAAAGAACTTGTTGTAGCCACCAAGCAGGATTGCGGTCGCCACCATTGCCAGTTTGAAGAGCAGCACGTTGCCGTAAAAGCCAAAAAGGTCCGCCGGCGTATGCAGGACGCGGAAAGTGTTGTACGTGCCGGTCGCTAAGATTGCGAGTAAAGCGACCGTCGCCCAATCCGAGAGGCTAGAGAGAAATGCTGCGCGATCGGGTGTGGCGAATTGTTCTGAGCGGCTTACTATCGGCAGCGCCAGCCATCCGGCAATTAAAACAATGCCAGTCCACACCGCCATCATTAGCACGTGCAAGAGTTCGACTGCGACCGCCAGACTGAACGGTCCATGTTCGAATGCATGACCGATGCTGACACGCGCAGCGGCGAGCAAACCAACGCATACGGCGATTAGGCAAACGTAGGCTTTCGACGGCTTCGGGTTGGGCATACAGAAATGGCCAGTCAGCGCTAGAACGGCAACGGCAATTGCCGTGAGACCCGCGTGCCCGTAATGCGTCGACTTGAGCATTTCCTTAAACGCCGGCCCCGCCTCGAAAAACGGAACATCGGCCATCACCGCGGCCTCCGACCAGAGGGAAAAGAGCAGGGCACAGGCGCAAGTGATCAGCGCATATGGCATAAGGCGATATAGGGCTCGGCTAACGGAGTCCCGCCAGTCAGCCTTCACCTTTATCAGCCAAACCTGAGCAGCCAATGCGCCGACTACGCTTGCCAAGCTGATGTTGATCAGGGAAGTCGCAATGACCTGTTGCAGCGAAGCTTCCATTGATCACTTCACCGTGAATGAATACTCGCCCCCGCGGCGATGTCCGTCGTGGCCAACCGCGGTGTATTGCACGGTGTACTTGCCAGGTGCAAGTGCTGGCAGGGCGATTTTCATGACTTTTCGATCGTTCGCATCCAGCACAGCCTTTTCCGTGGAGACTACCGTGCCCGCATCGTTCAAGACTTTGGCCGAAATGAATGCCGGCTCGAGGTCTTCATTGAAGCGCATTACCACTTCCTTCGGTGCGGGCGTGATCTCGGCATCTTTTGCTGGCGTGGCGCTTTGCAAACTGGCATGTGCCCAGGCGGCCACTTGAACCGCGCTTGCTGCGACGAACATAAGGGATACAACGAGTTTTTTTGTGGTGTTCATTTAAAGCTCCTTGGTTGATGAATTAGTGTTGATGGCCCAGCGGTTTGCGGACGGTCACCTCCTTCGCCGGCACGCCGCTGTCTGTGTTTGGCGCTCTCTTGGCGGGTGGCATATCGCCTGACCATTCGTAAGCGAGCTTGCCTTTGGGATGCTTGTACCAAGCGACGTCGCGATAGTCGTTCCGTGGCAAGCCATCGCGCACCTTAAGAACGGTAAACATGCCGCCCATCTCGACGCCGCCGAATGGTCCTTGACCGTCCATCATCGGTATCGTGTTGTCAGGTATTGGCATTTGCATGTTAGCCATGCTTCCCATGCCGTTTTGGCCCATTGCCATGTAATCCGGCACCAACTTGTTGATCTTCCTAGTGATGTCATCTTGCTTGACGCCGATCATTGTCGGCACTGAGTGGCCCATCGGGCCCATGGTGTGATGCGACTTGTGACAGTGGAAGGCCCAGTCTCCGGCCATGTCGGCCACGAATTCCACTGCACGCATCTGTCCCACAGCAATATCCACCGTTACTTCTGGCCAGCGCGCCGACTTCGGCACCCAGCCGCCATCGGTGCCTGTGACTTCCATTGAAAAGCCATGCAGGTGCACCGGGTGGTTCGTCATGGTGAGATTGCCGATACGCAGGCGAACGCGATCCCCGGTCGCCGCTACCATCGGCGCCACACCTGGGAATGAGCGAGAGTTGATCGTCCACAGATTGAAATCGAGCATCGTGTTGACCTTTGGCGTATAACTGCCGGGGTCAATGTCGTAGGCATTGAGGAGCATGACGTAGTCACGGTCGACACGATGCTCTGCGGGGTTACGTGGATGTGTGACCCAGAAGCCCATCATGCCCATCGCCATCTGAACCATTTCGTCGGCATGCGGGTGATACATGAAGGTTCCGGCCCGTTCAGCGACAAATTCGTAGACGTACGTCTTGCCCGGCTCGATTGCGCGTTGTGTAAGACCCGTTACGCCGTCCATGCCGCTTGGCAAACGCTGACCGTGCCAGTGCACGCTTGTCGCCTCCGGAAGGCGATTTGTCACGAACAGCCTGACGCGGTCGCCTTCGACAACCTCGATCGTAGGACCGGGACTTTGCCCGTTGTACCCCCAAAGATTGGCCTTCATGCCCGGTGCAATTTCACGTACCACCGGCTCGGCTACCAAGTGGAATTCCTTGACACCCGCATTCATCCGCCAAGGCAAAGACCAGCCATTGAGCGTGATGACTGGATTGAACGGGCGGCCACTAGAAGGCGATGCAGGCGGTTGCGTTCCAGCTCCCGACGTACTGACAATCTCGGGCAGGGTGGCGGCATTGACGCGGCTGACGAGGCCTGCGGTAATCGCTGCACCTGCGCCTTTGAAAAAACTTCTACGGGAAACCATCTATTGGGTCCTTTTAATCATGTTTCACCGCACTCGCTGTTGCGCTGTTGGCAGCAAACAGCGAGCTGTCAGTGTCCGAGCTGCCGACGTTCATCGCAGCTTGAAGGTTGGTCTCTGCAATCCAGAAATCCCGCTGCGCTTCGATTGCCGCGTTGACGCTCGTTATCTGGTCGCGCGCGTCTGCCAACAACTCGAAGGCGCTCAACAGCATGCCGTTGTAGCGCAGCATGACTTCCTCCGAAATCTTCTGGCGAAGCGGGATCACTTCGTCGCGATAGTGCTTGGCGAGGTCGTAGGAGGTCCTGTATGCGGAATAGGCTTCGCGCACTTCTGAGCGTGCACGGACGGCGATATCGGCTGTTCGATTCACCGACTGCATATAGATTGCTTCGGCCTTGGCAGTACGAGCACCGCCGAAGTCGAAGATGGGCAATTCGAGTGAAATTTCGTATCCGTTTTCACGCGGCTGCCCGCTCTGACTTTTATTGGCGTAGCCGACGTCCAAGACATTCACGAAGCGACTTGCTTTGGTCAGACCGAGGGCACGGGCGGTTGCTTGGGCATCGCCTTTGGCAATTTGGATGTCGAGTCGCTGGTTCAAAGCTGCCTGCTCGATGTTGGATATCTCAACAGTGGAAGCAGGAAGGTCAGGGAGGCGGTCGCGGAGCTTGTACGGTA
>Ga0164242_10002030_pt1 | contig 23539 bp, 26 predicted proteins | sample OricomgcompostMG_FD_108783 | JGI IMG/M metagenome (GOLD analysis project Ga0164242, IMG submission 108783) | Miracle-Growth compost microbial communities from Emeryville, California, USA - Original compost - Miracle growth compost (MG) ... | reverse complement strand
GCCGGATTGCGGGCCGCGCTACCGCGCTTCGTGGACGATGAAATGGCACGATCGTCGGCATGACGATCGGCGACGAGCAGAAGCAGCTACGGCGGACGGACTTCCCAGTGCTGCGCTCGCTGCAGACGCGATGGTCGGACGAGGACACCTACGGGCACATCAACAACGTCGTGCACTACGAGCTGTTCGACACCGCCGTGAACGGCTGGCTGATGTCGGCGTCCGGCGTCGACATCCGCACCCTGCCTGCGGTCGGCCTCGTCGTCGAGACGTCGTGCCGCTACTTCGCCGAGCTCCGCTTCCCCGAGACGGTGACGGCCGGCATCGCGCTGGAGAACCTGGGCACGTCCAGCGTGGTGTACCAGATCGCACTATTCGGCAGCGCGGAGTCGCCCGTCGCGGCCGGCCGGTTCGTGCACGTGTACGTGTCGCGGGACGAGCGCCGGCCGGTGCCCGTGCCGCCGGAGATCCGCAAGGCGCTGGAGACGCTGGCCGCCATCGTCTGACCTGCGTAACGTTCAGTTCCATGGCTGGCTGGGACGACGTGCGGCAGCTCGCGCTGGCGCTGCCCGACACCAGCGAGCGCGAGTCCCGCGGCAACCTGCAGTGGTGCGTCGGCGACAAGCTGTTCGTCTGGGAGCGTCCGCTGCGCAAGAGCGACCTCGCCGCGCTGGGTGCGGACGCGCCGGACGGACCGATCCTCGGCGCGCGAACCGAGGACGAGGGCGCCAAGTTCGCGCTGATCGCCGACCAGCCGGACGTCTACTTCACCACGCCGCACTTCACCGGATACCCAGCGGTGCTGGCGCGGCTGGACGCGATCAGCGACGAGGAGTTGCACGAGCTGGTGGTCGACGCGTGGCTGGCGCGCGCGCCGAAGAAGCTGGCCCGCGAGTTCCTCGGCGGCTGAGCGCGTTCGGCGGCTGACCGGGCCGGCAGGTCAGGCGTCGTAGTCGACGGTGACCGCGTCGCTCACCGGCAGCGCCTGGCAGGTGAGCACGAACCCAGCGTCGAGTTCCTCGTCCTCCAGCGCGAAGTTGCGGCGCATCCGCACCTCGCCGGACGTCACGCGCGCGCGGCAGGTTCCGCACACGCCGCCTTTGCACGCGAACGGCAGGTCGGTGCGGACGCGCTGCGCGGCGTCCAGGATCGGGACGTCGCAGGGCAGCGCCAGCGTGGTGGCCCGACCGTCCAGCAGGATCGTCACCTGCGCCGTCGGACCGGTGGGCGCCGCGTCGGCGTGCACCGCCGGCGGTGGCGCGGTGTCCTCGACGTAGAACAGCTCGCGGTGCACGCGCTTGGTGTCGACGCCGCGCGCGAGCAGCAGGGTGCGTGCGGTATCGACCATGCCGAACGGTCCGCACAGCCAGAAGTGGTCGACCTGGTCGACGGCGACCAGCTCGTCCAGCAGGGTGCCCAGCCGGTCGGCGTCCAACCGTCCGCTGAGCACGTCGCACTCGCGCGGCTCGCGGCTGAGCACGTGCAGCAGCTGCAGCCGGGCCGGGTAGCGGTCCTTCAGGTCAGCGAGCTCGTCGGCGAACATCACGGTGTCGCTGCGGCGGTTGCCGTAGATCAACGTGACCGTGCTGCCCGCGTTGCCGGCGAGGACGGACGCGGCGATCGACATCATCGGGGTGATGCCGGAGCCTGCCGCGATCAGCACGTGCCTGGCCGCGGTCGAGACGTCAGCTGTGAACAGTCCGGCGGGCGGGAGCACGTCCACGACGTCGCCAGGCTTGAGGGCGCGCACCAGCCAGCCGGACACCGCGCCGCCGGCGACCTCGCGCACCGCGATGCGCGGGGCGGCGCCGGCCGGTGCGCAGATCGAGTAGGACCGGCGCTCGTCGCGTCCGTCGATCAGGCGGCGCAGCGTCAGCGACTGGCCGGGGCGGAACGCATAGTGCTCGGCCAGCTCGTCCGGGACGTCGAACGTGACCGCGACCGAGTCGTCGGTGAGCGGTTCGACGCGCGCGACGCGCAGCGGCGCGAACGACGTGGCGGCCATCAGATCGCCTTGACGTGCTCGAACGGCTCGGCGCATGAGCGGCACCGGTAGAGCGCCTTGCACGCGGTCGAGCCGAAGCGCGAGGTCTCGACGGTGTCGCGCGACCCGCACTGCGGGCACGAGACGTTGGGGCGGCGGGCGCCGAGCGTGAGCGGGACGGGGCCGGGCGCGCGCCGCGGTGCCGGGCCGGGCGGCGCGATGCCGTGTTCGGCGAGCACCTGCCGGCCGCGCGGGGTGACGTCGTCGGTGGTCCACGGCGGGCTGAGCACGGTGCGGACCTCGACGTCGGCAAAGCCGGCCGCGTGCAGGGCGCGGGACAGGTCGGCGCGCATCTCGGCCATCGCCGGGCAGCCGGAGTAGGTGGGCGTGATACCGACGACGAGCGTGCCGTCGTCCTGGAGGTGGACATCGCGGAGCACGCCGAGGTCGTGCAGGGTCAGCATCGGCAACTCCGGATCGGTGACCGTCTCCGCAACCGCCCGCGCCCCGTCCACTGTTGGCCCCGTAGCAGGCGATTGCGCGGCGTTTCGCCCTGCAACGGGGCCAACGGTCACCACGTCGCCTCCGGGTTCGCGCGCGCCACGGACTGCAGCTCAGCCAGCAGCGCCACGAGGGCATCGGTGTGCTCGCCGCTGCGGCCCGACCACGGACGAGCCGGACAGCGACGCTCGCGCTTGGTCAGCCTCGCCGCGGCGCGCACCTGGTCAACGACCGTCGACACCTCGCCGCAGACGTCGCCGTCACTGATCTGGAACAGCTCGAAATGGCGGAACCACGCCCAGGCCATCGCGTCGTGCATGCGCGCGTGCGACAGGTCGGTGCCGTCGCCGAGCCGGATCACCCAGCCGGCGGCGTACTCGCGGTGGTAGCTGAGCTCGGCGACCGCCTTGGCGGCGATGGCGGAGAGCACGGGGTCCGGCGAGCCGACCAGGCGCGTCAGCACCGCCAGCCGCCATGTCGAGAGGACGAACAGCCGGGCGACGCACTTGGCGAAGTCGTGCTCGTCGTCCAGTTCGGCGAGCCAGACGTTGGTGAACTGCGGGGCGTCGCGCCAGTAGGCCAGGGCGTCCTCGTCCGGGATGTGTGCCGGCGCGTTCGGTGGACGCAGCGACGCGTCGGCCTGCGCGGCGCGGGCCAGCAGGAGCCGCGCCTGGCCGAGCAGGTCGAGGGCGATGTTCGCGAGCGCCACCTCGTCCTCGAGCTCGTGCGCGTTGCTCACCCACAGCGCCAGGCGCTGCGACAGGATCAGCCCGTCGTCGCCCAGCGCCAAGCACTCGCGGGCCAGCGCGCGAGCGTCCACTCCGGGGGGCACCGTCGTGTCGACGCCGGCCAGGGGATCGTCGAAGCCGGTGCCGAACGCCCAGCGCTCGCCGGCGTACGGATCGCCGGCGGCAACGGCCAACGACTCGTACGCGTTCTCGTCCTCGTGTGGTGGCACGCAAGCCTCTCGTCGGTCAGGGGTCGCTAGATGTGCGGGACGTCGTCGGGGATGGCGTAGAAGGTCGGGTGCCGGTAGACCTTGTCGCCGCTCGGCGCGAAGAACGCGTCCTTCTCGTCCGGGCTGGACGCGGTGATGTCCGCCGCGCGCACCACCCAGATGCTCACGCCCTCATTGCGGCGGGTGTACAGGTCGCGCGCGTGGTGCAGCGCCATGTCCGCGTCGGCCGCGTGCAGCGATCCGACGTGCACGTGGTTGAGCCCCCGCTTCCCGCGCACGAACACCTCCCACAACGGCCAGCTCGCGTCCACAGTCATGTGCTTTCCACCTTTGAGCGGGGTGATTCGGGCCGATTTACGCCGCTGAAAGGTGGAAAGCGGGACTTGGCGGCGTGGGCGGCGGCGGCTTCGCGGACCCAGGCGCCGTCGTCGAGCGCGGCGCGGCGATGTGCGATGCGCTCGGCGTTACACGGCCCCTGCCCGCTGATCACGCGCTTGAACTCGTCCCAGTCCGGCTCGCCGAAGTCGTACGACCCGCGGTCGGCGTTCCAGCGCAGCGCGGGGTCCGGCAGGCTCACCCCGAGTGCCTCGGCTTGCGGGACGGTCATGTCGACGAACCGTTGCCGCAGCTCGTCATTGGTGTGCCGCTTGATCTTCCAGCGCATCGACTGGGCCGTGTTCGGCGAATCGGCGTCGGGCGGCCCGAACATCATCAGCGACGGCCACCACCAGCGGTTGGTCGCGTCCTGCACCATCTCCCGCTGCGCCTGCGAGCCGCGCATCATCGTCAGCAGCAGTTCGTAGCCCTGCCGCTGGTGGAACGACTCCTCCTTGCAGATGCGCACCATCGCGCGCGCGTACGGCCCGTAGGACGAGCGGCACAGCGGCACCTGGTTGCAGATGGCCGCGCCGTCGACGAGCCAACCGATCACGCCGACGTCCGCGTACGTCAACGACGGGTAGTTGAAGATCGACGAGTACTTCTGCCGCCCGTCCACCAGCCGCTGGGTGAGGTCAGCGCGATCGATGCCCAGCGTCTCGGCGGCTGAGTACAGGTACAGCCCGTGCCCCGCTTCGTCCTGCACCTTGGCGAGCAGAATCGCCTTACGCCGTAAGGACGGAGCGCTCGTGATCCACTTCCCTTCGGGCTGCATCCCGATGATCTCCGAGTGCGCGTGCTGCGCGATCTGCCGGATCATCGTGGCCCGGTAAGCGTCCGGCATGTCGTCGCGCGGCTCGATCCGCTGCTCGCGCGCGATCAGTTCCTCGAAGTCGCTCATTTGGCCACCAGGGTCAGCACGTCGTACTGGGCGGCGGACGAACCGTCCGGCTTGGTCACGTCGGCGTCCCAGCGCACCTCGCCGTAGTCGCCGTCACGCGCGCTGATCTGCTTGCACGTCAAGGTGATCGTCAGCTCGTCGTCGGGATACACCGGCGCGAGGAAGCGCAGGTTCTCCAGCCCGTAGTTGGCTAGGACGGGTCCCGGATCGGGATCGACGAACAGCCCCGCGGCGAACGAGACGATCAGGTACCCGTGCGCCACCCGCCCGTCGAAGAACGGGTTCGCGGCGGCCGCCTCCTCGTCCATGTGCGCATAGAACGTGTCGCCGGTGAACTCGGCGAAGTGCTCGATGTCGGCCAGGCTCACCCGACGCGGACCGGCGACGACGCTGTCGCCGATCCGCAGCTCACCGAGCCGCTTGCGGAACGGGTGAATCCCGCCGCGGCGCTCGGACCCCGGCACCCAGCGTCCCGTGATCGCGGTGAGCGTCTGCGGGTCCGCCTGGACGGCGGTGCGCTGCAGGTGATGGAACACGGCGCGCATGCCGCCGAGTTCCTCGCCGCCGCCGGCACGCCCGGGTCCGCCGTGGACGAGGGCGGGAAGCGGCGAGCCGTGACCGGTCGATTCCGCAGCGTCCGTCCCGTTGAGCACCAGCAGGCGGCCGTGCCATGGCGCGGTGCCGAGCACGACGTCGCGCGCGAAGTCCCGGTCGGCGGTGACGATCGAGCCGGCCAGGCTGCCGCGTCCGCGCGCGGCAAGCTCGATCACCTGGGCCGTCGAGGTGTACGGCAGCAGCGTCGACACCGGACCGAACGCCTCGACGCTGTGGGCCTCGTCGCGCTCGAGGTCCGTGCACTGCAGCAGGATCGGGGACATGAACGCGCCGCGCTCGGCATCGGCGTCCACCACGTCGACGTGCTGCGGGTCGCCGAACACGATGCGGCCGGCGTCAGTCAGCGCCTTGAGCGAGCGGCGCACCTCTTCGCGCTGCTCCAGCCCGACCAGCGCGCCCATGCGCACGTCCGGGTTGGCCGGGTTGCCGACGATCACCTTGCGCAGCCGGGTGATCACGGCATCGGTGACCGCGTCCAGCTGCGCTTGCGGCACGAACGCGCGACGGATCGCCGTGCACTTCTGCCCGGCCTTGACGGTCATCTCGGTGACGAGAGCCTTGACGAACAGGTCGAACTCCGCGGAACCGGGAACCGCGTCCGGTCCCAGAATCGAGCAGTTCAGCGAGTCGGCCTCGGCGTTGAAGCGCACGGCGCGCGCCACCACGTTCGGGTGGGTGCGCAGTTTCGAAGCAGTGGACGCCGAGCCGGTGAACGACAGTAGATCCTGCTCGTCCAGATGATCGAGCAGGTCACCGGCGCCGCCGGCCACGAACTGGAGCGCGCCGTCCGGCAGCAGCCCGGCCTCGACGATCAGCCGCACCACGCGCTCGGTCAGGTACGCGGTCTGCGACGCGGGCTTGATCAACGACGGCACGCCCGCGATCAGCGCCGGCGCGAGCTTCTCCAGCGGTCCCCACACCGGGAAGTTGAACGCGTTGATCTGGACGGCGACGCCGTGCCGCGGCGTCAGCAGATGCTGACCGACGAACGTGCCGCCTTTGCCCAGCGGCTCGACGTTGCCCTCGACGTACACGCGGTCGTTGGGCAGCTCGCGCTTGGCCTTGGACGCGTACGCCAGCAGCGCGCCGATGCCGCCGTCGACGTCGAACCTTGAGTCCGCCAGCGTCGCGCCGGTCCGGGCGGACAGCGCGTACAGCTCGTCGCGGTGCTCGCGGAGCAGCAGACCGATCGCCTTGCACAGCGCCGCCCGCTCGTGGAAGGTCAGCTCGCGCAGCGCCGGGCCGCCGACCCGACGGCCGTGCTCGAGCGCGGCGGCGAAGTCGACCCCGTCGGAACTGACCCGGACGACCTCCTCGCCGGTCACCGCGTCATGGACGGGCGCGCCGTCCGCGGCCCCGATCCACGAGCCGCCGACGTAGCTTTCGAGCACCGTCATCCGCACATCTCCCGGGTCGCCTGCAGCACCTGTGATCCCTTGACAAGGACCAAGGACTCTGGCTCCATTATTTACCGACCATTCGGTCAGGAATCAAGGGGATGCGGCATATTCATGGACGCGGTCGACCGGATGATGGACGCGGACGCCGCGTCGCGCGCGCTCGGCATCGAACTGATCGGCGTCGACACCGGAACCGCCACGACCCGGATGGCCGTCGGTCCGGACATGGTCAACGGCCACGGCATCGCGCACGGCGCGTTCGTCTTCGCAGTGGCCGACACCGCGTTCGCGTGCGCCTGCAACAGCCACGGGCCGGTCACGGTCGCTGCCGGCGCCGACATCGCGTTCGTCGCGTCCGCGCGCGAGGGCGACGTGCTGTACGCCCGCGCCGTCGAGCGGACCCGCTACGGCCGTAGCGGCATCTACGACGTGACGGTGTGGCGCGACGAGATCGAGTCCGGCGCCGTGATCGCCGAGTTCCGCGGCACCAGCCGCACGTTGAGGGAGCAGCCGTGACCCGACTCGCCGAGCCGCCCGCGCCCGAAATCCTCGACGCCGCCGAGCGCATGGGCGCCGACGAGCTGCGCGCGCTGCAGCTCGACCGGTTGCGGGGGACGCTGCGGCACGCGTACGACAACGTCCCGCACTACCGAGCGGCGTTCGACGCGGCCGGCGTGAGCCCGGACGACTGCACCAGCCTGGCGGACGTCGCCCGATTCCCCTTCACCACAAAGGCTGATCTGCGCGACAACTACCCGTTCGGCATGTTCGCGGTACCCAAGTCGCAGGTGCGTCGCGTCCACGCGTCGTCGGGCACGACCGGCCGGCCGACGGTCGTCGGGTACACCGAGCAGGACCTCGACACCTGGGCCGCGTTGATGGCGCGATCGATCCGCGCCGCCGGCGGCCGGCCCGGTGACACGGTGCATGTGGCCTACGGCTACGGGCTGTTCACCGGTGGCCTGGGCGCGCACTACGGGGCCGAGCGGCTCGGCTGCACGGTGGTGCCGGTGTCCGGCGGCATGACGCCGCGGCAGGTACAGCTGATCAACGACTTCCGTCCCGACATCGTCATGGTTACGCCCTCGTACCTGCTCGCACTGCTGGACGAGTTCGAGCGACAGGGCCTCGACCCGCGCGAATCCTCTTTGCGGATAGGCATTCTCGGCGCCGAACCCTGGACCGAGGCGATGCGCGCCGAGATCGAGGACCGTCTGGACATGCACGCCGTCGACATCTACGGGCTGTCCGAGGTGATGGGTCCCGGCGTCGCCCAGGAGTGCGTCGAGACGAAGGACGGGCTGCACATCTGGGAGGACCACTTCTACCCGGAGGTGATCGATCCGCTCACCGGAGAGGTCGTTCCCGACGGCGAGCCCGGCGAGCTGGTGTTCACGTCGCTGACCAAGCAGGCGCTGCCGATCATCCGGTACCGGACGCGCGACCTGACCCGGCTGCTGCCCGGCACCGCGCGGCCGAGCTTCCGCCGCATGGAGAAGATCACCGGTCGTAGCGACGACATGATCATCCTGCGCGGCGTGAACGTCTTCCCGACCCAGCTGGAGGAGATCCTGCTGGCCACCGCCGGACTCGCTCCGCACTTCCAGCTCGTGCTGTCCAAGCAGGGCCGGCTGGACGCGATGACCGTCCGCGTCGAGGCACGGCCGGACTGCCCGGCGGAGCGCCGTGCGGCCGCGTCCACCGAGGTCGTGACCGCGGTCAAGCAGCGCGTGGGCGTGACCGTCGCCGTCGAGGTCGTCGACCCGGACACCCTGGAACGCTCCCTCGGCAAGCTCCAGCGCATCATCGACCGGCGATGAACACGGAAAGAGGGAAAGTCGGGCGGCCGGGTTATGACTTGGACGCGGTTGTGCTGGCGGCGGCGCAGACGTTCACCGAGCGCGGCTACGACGGCACGTCCATGGACGATCTCGCGCGCGTGCTGGGTCTGAGCAAGTCCGCGCTGTATCACCACGTGTCAGGCAAGGAGCAGCTGCTGCAGCTGGCCACCGACCGCGCCCTCGATGGGCTGACCGCGGTCGTCGACGAGGCGGTCGCGCACGCCGGGCCGGCGGTCGATCGGCTGGAGCTGCTCGTCCGCCGCAGTGTCGAGCTGCTGATCGCCGAGCTGCCGTTCGTCACGCTGCTGCTGCGCGTCCGCGGCAACACGGCGACCGAGCGCAGGGCAATCCGGCGCCGGCGCGAGATCGATCACGCCGTCGCCGAGCTGGTCGCCAAGGCGGTGGCGGACGGGGACCTGCGCGGCGACGTCGACCCGCAGCTGACCGCGCGGCTGCTGTTCGGGATGGTGAACTCGCTGGTCGAGTGGTACCGCCCCACCCGCGGCAGTGACGCGGCCGAGCTGGCCGACGCGGTGTGCGCGATCGCGTTCGCCGGCCTGCGCCGCGGCTGAACGACGCCGCCTTCCCCCACGCTCTGACCAGAATTCGGGTCGAAACCTGGTCGCGCCATGGGGGAAGCGGGCTTGCTACCGGCGAGTAGGGCATGCTGTGCGGCATGACGCGCTGGTACCCGCTCGAGCCGCTGGACGAGTCGTTCTTCACGACCGCGCCGTACGTCTACCGGCTGCCGGTCGAACTGGACGTCCCGCCCGAACGCGTCTGGGCATCGCTGACGTCCGACCGCGCGCTCGCCGACTGGGGCCTCGGCCTGCACCGGCTGGAGTGGACGTCGCCGCGGCCGTTCGGTGTGGGCACCACCCGCGAGGTCTCGCTGCCCGGGCGCGCGATCACCGTCCGCGAGAAGTTCTTCCGTTGGGACGAGGGCAGCCGCAAGACGTTCTACGTGACCGAGGCCGACCGGCCGCTGCTGAGACGGTTCGGCGAGGACTACCTGGTCGAGGCCACTCCGACCGGCAGCCGGTTCACCTGGACGGTCGCGCTCGAGCCGCTGCCACGTACCCGGGCGCTGGTCCGGTTCGCCGAGCCGCTGAACCACCTCGCGTTCCGCGCCGTCCCGTGGCGCGCCAAGGCGTACTTCGCGCGCCACTCCTGACCGCCGAACCACCGGCGCGGCGCTGACCCGGACGGGCGCCCGGGCGGAGTTATGGTCGGTTCGTGATCAACCGCCGCCTGCTCTGCGCGTGCTGTGCCGGCGGCCTGCTGCTGGCGGTGCCCGCCTGCTCGACGGGCAGCGGCCCGGGGCAGCCGGCGAAGACGGTCGTGGTCACCCGCACCAGGACAGCGCCCGCCGGAACCGCGACGGCCGCCGCGTCCACCTCAGCGACACCCACGCCGACGCCGACGCGGCTGACCCACCTACCCGGCACCTGCGACGACCTGCTGCCCGCCGCGGCCGTCGACAACGCGCTCGGTCGCTCGCTCGGCGGCCAGACGGCGTTCGTCGTCGGCCTACCCGAGAGGGACATCGGCCGGCTCAGCTACCTGAACTGCCGGTATGGCCTGCCGTCTGCAGGCTCGTCCGTGGCGAAGGCGGAGATCGGCGTCAGCCTGTACAAGGACGCGTCGTCGGCGGCGGCCCGGATACCCGCCACCGTGGACGACTACGTGGCGCACGGCGCGAACTCAAGCACGGTGCAGGTGGACGGTCAGCAGGGCACGGTCCTGACCGGCGGCGCGGGAGCCGACTACGCCGACCCGACGATCGTGGTCGCGTCCGGTCAGCGGACGGTCGCGGTCAGCGTGCACGAGAAAGCCGGAGCGCGCGCCAACAAGGACCTCGCCGCGCTCGCGAACCTGGCGCTGAGCCAGACCGGCGGCTGAACAGACGCGCCGGGCTCAGACCAGCCCCATCGACTCGACGAAGATGATGTTGCTGCGCGGGATGCCGTCGCGCCCTCGCGCCGCGAACGCGATCCGCCGGCAGTAGATTTGGCGGCCGTCCTTGCGCACGTACCGCTTGATCGTCTGGTGCCGGTCCAGCTTGCCGACCAGCATCTGCTCGAACGCGTCGATGCTCTTGTCGCGGTCGTCCGGGTGAGTGATCTCGGTGAACGTCATGCGGGTCAGCTCACTGAGCGTGTAGCCGAGCAGGTCGCAGAACTGCTGGTTGGCAAAGGTGATTCGCTTCGTCATGTCGCTGATCGCGATCGCGAACGCGCTCCGCTCCAGCGCCACGTGCAGCAGCTGCCGAAGCTCGAGCAGCTCGTCCTCGGCCACGCGCCGGCGCGCGTAGTCGGTGGCGTGGACGACGGTGTACTGGCGGCCGTCCTCGTCCGGCGCCGTCGTCGTCCAGGTCAGGTGCACCCAGATCGTGCGACCGTCGCCGTCGATGCAGCGCACCTCGTTCTCGTCGCTCGCGCGCTCCTCGCCGGTCGTCGCCGCCTGCATCGCCCGGTGAACGTGGGACACCACCTCGGCCTGCTCGTCCGGATGGATCACGGTGAGAAACGGCTTGCCGACAAGCGTGTCGCGGTCGTAGCGCAACAGCCGCGCGAGGTACCCGTTGACGACGACGAAGTTGCCGTCCTGGTCACAGACGCCGACCCCCACCGGCGCATGTTCGACTGCGATGGTCAAGGCCGCGATGTTCGACGGCGTCACCGCGGCAGCGTATACCGATTTCGGACCGATTGAGCCGCCTGTCGGGTTCGAACCGACGACCTATCGCTTACAAGGCGATTGCTCTGGCCAGCTGAGCTAAGGCGGCGAACTGGCAAGGAGCCTACCGGCAGGTCCACTGCGGACGGCTGCCCTGGCACACTACCTACGCGACCGTAACCACACGGGCCAGCTGTTGCGAGGAGAGTTCCGTGAGCCGACTGCACAAGCCCAAGGCGGGCTTCTGGATCCGGCTGTGCGCCACCATCATTGTGCCGCTGACCCAGCTGCTGTACCGCATCCGTTGGACGAACCTGGAGGGGATCACGCCGCCCGACCGCGGTGGCGTGATCCTGGCGATGAACCACACGTCGCACATGGACACGCTGCTGATGGCGCGGCTGGGCTGGCAGGCCGGCCGCATCCCGCGGTTCATGATCAAGGCGTCGCTGTTCCACAAGCCGGGGACGGGGCAGATCTTCCGCGGCAGCAAGCAGATCCCCGTCTATCGCGGCACGACGGACGCCGCCCAGTCGCTGCGTGACGCGGTCGCCGCGCTGGCCCGCGGCGAGGCGATCGCGATCTATCCCGAGGGGACGATCACCCGCGCGCCGGGCCAGTGGCCGATGCAGGCCAAGACCGGCATCGCGCGGCTGTGGCTGCTGTCGCCCGACACCCCGGTGATCCCGATCGGGCAGTGGGGCGCGCAGCAGCGCAAGTTCACGCCGATGCGGTTCGTCCGGCGGCCCACGTCGTACGCGTCCGTCGGCAAGCCGGTCGACCTCGAGCGCTTCCGCGGCGCCGAGCCGACCGCGGCCGTGCTGCGCGAGATCACGGACACGATCATGGGCGCCATCCGGGACGAGGTCGCGGCTCTCCGCGGCGAGCCGGCGCCCGCGGAGTTCTACCGGCCGAGCCAGAAGTTCGTCGACCAGCGCTAGAGCGGCGAGGTTGCTTTCCCGGTCCGCGCCGTGTTCCATGTCACCTATCCGACCGCTATGCCGGTCGGCGGGTGCTGCCTTTGACATCGGTGGGGCAGATCGACACCGGCCGTCCGGAAATCCGTGAGGTTGCGGCGGCGCCGTCTCGCCACCGGCGTCGTGACCCGCACCCGTACCCGGCGCGGTAGAGACACACCGAGTGGGGAGTCACCCATGGCCGAAGTCAGCTACGTCGACGCCACCTGCCTGTATCCGGGCAACCCGGTGCCGGCCGTCAACAGCCTCAACCTCGACATCCAGGACGGCGAGTTCATGGTGCTCGTCGGGCCGTCCGGTTCGGGCAAGTCCACCGCGCTGCGCATGCTCGCCGGGCTGGAGAACGTCAGCTCCGGCGAGATCCGCATCGGCGGCCAGGACGTGTCGAACCGTCCGCCCAAGGACCGTGACATCGCGATGGTGTTCCAGAACTACGCGCTGTACCCGCACATGAGCGTCGCCGAGAACATGGGCTTCGCGCTCAAGCTCAAGGGCGTGCCGAAGGCCGAACGCATGGTCAAGGTGCAGGAGGCCGCGAAGCTGCTCGACCTGGAGCAGTACCTGGACCGCAAGCCGAAGGCGCTCTCCGGCGGTCAGCGCCAGCGTGTCGCGATGGGCCGCGCGATCGTCCGGGAGCCCAGCGTGTTCCTGATGGACGAGCCGCTGTCCAACCTGGACGCGAAGCTGCGCGTCGAGACCCGCGCGAACATCGCGGCGCTGCAAGCCCGCCTCGGCACGACCACGATCTACGTCACGCACGACCAGGTCGAGGCGATGACGATGGGCCACCGCGTGGCGGTGCTCAAGGACGGCGTGCTGCAGCAGTGCGACACCCCGCGCAACCTCTACGACTGCCCGGCGAACGCGTTCGTCGCCGGCTTCATCGGCTCGCCCGCGATGAACCTGCGTCCGGCCGAGCTCACGTCCGGCGGCGCGCGGCTGGGCAACATCGTCGTCCCGCTGAGCAGCGCGGTCATCAGCAGCGCGCACGCCGCGAACCTGTCGTCGGTGCAGCTGGGCGTGCGTCCGGAGTCGTTCACGGCCGCGGACGCCGCCGGCGGTGACTCGCTCAAGCTGCAGGTGCAGCTGGTCGAGGAGCTCGGCTCGGACGCGTACGTGTACGGCGCGCTCGAGGGCGACGAGCCGGACGCGAAGCACTTCGTGATCCGCTTCGACGGACGCGTCCCCCCGCGCATCGGCGAGACCGTCGCGGTGGCGCTGCGCACCAACGAGGAGCACGCGTTCAACCCGGAGACCGGCGAGCGCCTGGGCTGACGCCCGGCTTTCCACCTTTCAGCGGGGTTATCGGCCCCGATTTACGCCGCTGAAAGGTGGAAAGCGGGTCATGACGCGCGGCGGCGGCGGGCGATCTCGGCGAGGGTCACCGCGGCCGCGACGCTGGCATTCAGGGACTCGGCGGCCGCGGCCATGGGGATCGACACGGTCAGGTCGCAGGCCTGGCCGACCAGCCGGGACAGGCCGCGGCCCTCGGAGCCGACCACGACCACGATCGGGTCGGTCGCCAGCTCCAGGTCGTCCACGGACGTCGTCCCGTCCGCGTCCAGGCCGACCACCAGCAGCCCTGCCTGCTGGCAGTCCTTCAGCGCGCGCACCAGGTTCGTGACCTGAGCGACCGGGATGCGCGCCGCGGTACCGGCGGACGTCCGCCACGCCGTCGCCGTCACACCCGCCGCGCGCCGCTCCGGCAGGATCACGCCCTGCGCGCCGAACGCGACGGCCGACCGGATCACCGCGCCGAGGTTGCGCGGATCGGTCACGCCGTCCAGCGCGACGAGCAGCGGCGCGGTCGCGGATTCCTGCGCCGCGGCAAGGACGGCCGCCAGCTCGCGGTACGCGAACGGCGGCACCTGCAGCGCGATGCCCTGATGCAGGATCCCGCCGGTCTTGCGGTCCAGTTCGCCGCGGCTGATCTCGAGCAGCGCCAGGCCGCGATTGCCGGCCAACCGGATCGCCTCGGTCACCCGCTCGTCCGCCTCGATGCCGACGGCCACGTACAGCGCGGTCGCCGGGATCTTCGCCTGCAACGCCTCGACGACCGGATTGCGGCCGACCAGCAGCTCGGCGCGGTCCGCGGAACGCTGCCGGCCTTGGTCGCGGCGCGCGGCGGACGCGGCCCTGCGCGCGGCCGGATGCCCCTTGCGCGCCTCCGCCGGCGGCGTCGGGCCCTTGCCCTTCAGCCCGCGCTTGGCCTGTCCGCCGGACCCGACCTGCGCGCCCTTCTTGGACTTGCGGATCGCGCCCTTGCGCTGCGAATTTCCTGCCATATGTCAGTGCTCAGTCCTTGAGGGTCCAGCGCGGGCCGGACGGGGTGTCCTCGACGGCGATGCCCGCCGCGGAGAGCTGATCGCGGATCGCGTCGGCGGCCGCATAGTCCTTGCGCTCGCGGGCGGACGTCCGCTGCGCGATCGCCACCTGCACCAGCGCGTCGACGACGGGCGTCAGGTTGGACGCTCCCTCGCCGGCCCAGGCCGGCGGCCAGATGCCCAGCACGTCGGTCATCGCCAGCACCGCAGAGAACGCGCGTCGCACGCCGACGGAATCACCCGACGCGAGAGCGGTGTTGCCCGCGCGCACGGTGTTGTGCACGACCGCGAGCGCCTGCGGCACACCGAGGTCGTCGTCCATCGCCGCGGCGAATTCCGCGGGAATCGATGCCTGCACACCCATCGCGCCGGAACCGTCCCGGAGCACCTCCAGCGCTCGCTGCACGAAGTTCTCGATGCCCCGGTACGCCGCGGCGGCCTCGTCCATCGCCTCGGGCGAGAAGTCGACCGCCGAGCGGTAGTGCGCGGCGCCGAGGTAGTAGCGCACCTCGACCGGACGCCACTGCTTGACGATCTCGCTCACCAGCAGGGTGTTCCCCACCGACTTCGACATCTTCTGGCCGGACAGGTTGAGCAGACCGTTGTGCATCCAGTACCGCGCGAAGCCGTCGCCGGCCGCGCACGACTGCGCGAGCTCGTTCTCGTGGTGCGGGAAGACGAGATCCAGCCCGCCGCCGTGGATGTCGAACGTCGGCCCGAGGTAGCGGGTCGCCATCGCCGAGCACTCCAGGTGCCAGCCGGGACGTCCACGTCCCCACGGCGTCGGCCAGGACGCGGTCTCCGGCTCGCCGGGCTTGTGCCCCTTCCACAGCGCGAAGTCACGAGGGTCGCGCTTGCGGGCGTCGCCGGCACTGTCGCCGGCCGGCTGCATCTCGTCGACCTTCTGGCCGGACAGCGCCCCGTACTTCGGCCACGACGCCACGTCGAAGAACACGTCGCCGTCGGCCGCGTACGCGTGCCCCGAGTCGATCAACCGCTGTATCAGCTCGATCATCTCGGTGACGTGGCCCGTCGCGCGCGGCTCGTACGTCGGCGGCAGGCAGCCGAGCACGCTGTACGCGGCGTCGAAGTTCAGCTCGTTGGTGTACGCCCACGCCCACCACGGCTGATCGTTCTCCGCCGACTTGGCGAGGATCTTGTCGTCGATGTCGGTGACGTTGCGGACGAACGTCACGTCGTAGCGGTTGTGCTGCAGCCAGCGGCGCAGGATGTCGAAGTTGACGCCGCTGCGCACGTGACCGATGTGCGGCGGCGCCTGCACGGTGGCGCCACACAGATAGATCGACACCTTGCCGGGCTCGAGCGGGACGAACTCCCGCAGCGATCGGCTCGCCGTGTCGTAGAGGTGTAGCGCCACGGCCGCCATCCTACGGGCGACGGGCGGCCGGTACGGCCGCCTGTCTCAACGAGTGATGACCTTGTCGGCCTTCACGCGCGCCACGACGCGGACGTTGTCCGTCCCCTCGTCAGCGGTGTACGGCGCACCGACGTAGAGCTGCGACAGCCGCTGGATGAGTTCCGGGCCGCCGTCGGTGGTCAGCTCGACGCGTCCGCGCACCTCGACGTAGTTGTACGGCGTCGCCGGGTCGAAGAACAGCACGCTCACCCGCGGGTCGCGGCGCCAGTTGCGTTCCTTGGCACGACCGACCACGGTCGAGAGCAGGATGTCGTCGCCGTCGTATGTCGCCCACAGCACGGACGACTGGGGGCTGCCGTCCGGGTTCAATGTCGACACGGTGACGAACACCTGCTGATCGAGAAGCTTCTTGGCGATATCGGGTAGTTGCGTGGTCACGACAGCCGATAACGTCGCGGGCATGACCGATGTTCCCCTGCGTCCCGAATCGGTGGCCGTCGCGGCCGGGCGTCCGGCGCGTGTCGCCGACGCCCCGATGAACACACCGGTCGTGCTGTCGTCGACGTTTCACCACGCGGACGACAACCACTACCTGCGCGGCGAGGCCAGCGACACGATTCGCGCGTTCGAGGACGCCGTCGGAGCACTCGAGGGCGGGCATGCGGTGGCGTTCGCGAGCGGCATGGGAGCCATCGCCGCGATCGCCGAGGGGCAGCCGTCCGGGACGACCGCGGTGGTGCCGACCGCGGCCTACTCCGGCTCGGTCGCGATCTTCGCGGAGCAGCAGCGGCTGGGCCGGATGAGCGTGCGGCCGGTGGACATCGTTGACACCGACGCGGTGCTTGCCGCGCTGCCCGGAGCCGACCTGCTGTGGCTCGAGACGGTGACGAATCCCCTTATCGGGGTTGCTGATCTGCCCGCGCTGATCGCGGGCGCACGCGAGACCGGCGCGAGGGTCGTGGTCGACGCGACGTTCTCGACGCCGCTTCTCGTGCGGCCGCTGTCACTCGGCGCGGACGTGGTCGTCCACTCGGCCACGAAGTACCTGGCCGGCCACTCCGACCTGCTGATGGGCGTGCTGGTCACGGCCTCCGCCGAGGACGCCGAGGTCTGGCGCACCCGGCGCACGCTGACCGGCGCGATACCGGGCGCGCTGGAGTGCTATCTCGCGCTGCGCGGGATCCGCACGCTCGCGGTACGCATGGAGCGTGCGCAGGCGAACGCGATGGAGCTCGCGCGGCGGTTGGACGCGCACCCCGCGGTAACCCGGGTGCGCTACCCGGGGCTGCCGTCCGATCCGGGACACGAACGCGCCGCGCGACTGCACGCGGGGTTCGGCGCGATGATCTCGTTCGAGGTGGCAGGAGACGCCGCCGACGCGACGCGACTGTGCGAGTCGCTGCGGCTGATCAGTCACGCCACCAGCCTCGGCGGCGTCGAGTCGCTGATCGAGCGGCGCGCGATGCACCAGCCGGACGCAGACATGGGGACGCCGCCGAACCTGCTGCGCTTCTCCGTCGGCATCGAGCACGTCGAGGACCTCTGGGACGACCTATCCCGCGCGATGCGCCCCTCGTGACCGCCCCAAAGAACGGGGCGGGTCGCTCGGGTCGCGCCGCAAGCGCTCATCGCGTTATGGGTCACCTTGAATTCGGCTTCCAGCGATCCTTATCTGTGAAGCAAGGCGGTTGCTAGGGCGGCGCGGCCCTCGTCGGCGCCGAGGAAGCCCAGGCCGTCGGTGGTGGCCGCGGCCAGCGACACGGGCGCGCCCACCACGGCCGACATCGCGGTCTCGGCCTCGGCGCGGCGCGGGCCCAGCCGCGGCGAGTTGCCGACGACCTGGATGGCGACGTTGCCGATCGTCCAGCCCGCCTCGCGCACCAGCCGCACCACCTCGGTCAGCAGCACCGTCCCGGACGCACCGGCCCACTGCGGGTCGGACGTGCCGAAGACCGCGCCCAGATCGCCCAGCCCCGCGGCGGACAGCAGCGCGTTGGACGCGGCGTGGGCGGCGACGTCCGCGTCCGAGTGGCCGGCGCAGCCGTCGACACCGGGCCAGTCCAGCAGCGCCAGACGGCACGCGCGACCGGCCTCGATCGGGTGCACGTCCATGCCGATCCCGGTGCGGAAGTCAGACACGGTTCGCCACCACCTCGGCCAGCGCTAGGTCCAGCGGAACCGTCACCTTGAACGCCTCTGCCGCGCCCGGGACGGCGACCACGGGCACACCGGCCGCCTCGACCAGGGACGCGTCGTCGGTTGCCGAACCGTCGGCCGCGGCCGCGTGCGCGGCTTCGAGCACGGACCGCCGGAAACCCTGCGGTGTCTGCACGGCGACGAGTCCGGCCCGGTCGACCGTGGGCCCGAGACCGTCCGGACGCAGCGAGCGCAGCGTGTCCGCCACCGCGACGGTGGGGACCACGGCGTCGGCACCGGCCTGCAGCGCCTCGACGACGCGACCGATCAGCGCCGCAGGGACGAACGCGCGGGCGACGTCGTGCACCAGCACCGCGTCCACGTCGGGCGCCAGCGCGGCGAGGCCCCGGGCGACCGATTCCTGCCGGGTACTCCCCCCGGCGACGACCGGCGGCGGCGGAACGGGTTCGGACGGCGCGCGACCCAGCAACTCGCGCGCCCGGTCCGTCCACTCGGCGGGCACGACGACGACGACGTCGCGGAGCGCGCGAGAGGACAGGAAGCGCTCCGCCGCGTGCTCCAGCAGGGTGCGCTCGCTGACCTCGACGAAGGCCTTTGGCACGCCGGCGGCCAGCCGCGATCCGGAACCGGCCGCAACGAGAACGGCGGCAACGATCATCAGATCGTCACCGCCGCCATGCCTCGATTTCCCGACGTGTGGGAGCGCTCAGGCAACTGCCTCGGCGAGCACCTCGTCGAGCACCAGTTCGGCCTTGTCCTCGTTGGTGCCCTCGGCGAGCGCGAGCTCGCTGACCAGGATCTGCCGAGCCTTGGCCAGCATGCGCTTCTCACCGGCGGACAGCCCGCGGTCGCGGTCGCGGCGCCACAGGTCGCGGACGACCTCGGCCACCTTGTTCACGTCGCCCGAGGCCAGCTTCTCGCCGTTGGCCTTGTAGCGGCGCGACCAGTTCGTCGGTTCCTCGGTGTGCGGCGCGCGCAGCACCTCGAACACGCGGTCCAGGCCTTCCTGCCCGACGACGTCACGGACGCCGACGATCTCGGCGTTCTCGGCCGGCACCAGGACCGTCAGATCGCCCTGCGCCACCTTCAACCGCAGGTAGGTCTTCTTCACGCCCTGCAGCAGGCGCTCCTCGATCGCTTCGATGAGAGCCGCACCGTGGTGCGGGTAGACGACGGTCTCGCCGACCTTGAAAGTCATGTGTTGCAGCCCCTTTCCGCTCCTTCAAGGGTAACACGGGCCACAGTCGGCGTATCCGGACACGTGGTTGATTTGTCCGTCGCGGTAAGGCGAACGGTGCGGCGGGCGCACCCGTCGGCCAGTACCCCGAGCAGGCGCGCCGAGCCCGCTCGCTAGGCTATGGAGCGGTCGTAGCGCGTCTGCGCGAGCGGGCCGAGTACGCGCAGGACGAATCCGCTGCAAGCAGCCCCAAGCAGTCCAAGGAGTCGACGTGAAAGCAAGGGCGATGATCGCGCGCCGCATCGGCATCGGTCTGGTCGCGGCCAGCGCAGCCCTGATCACCGCCTCGTGCGCCGCCGGCCAGCAGGCCGCCACGTCCGAGGAGCACCCGTCCATGGACGGGACGAACGGCACGGTCGGCCACATCCAGATCCACGCGCTCGCGATCAAGGCGCCGTCCGGCCCCTGCGTGCTGCCGGGCGCCGACGCCGCGCTGACGATGATCCTCGTCAATACCGGCCGCACGCCCGACTCGCTGCAGGGCGTCACGTCGCCGCGGTTCAGCTCGTCGGCGGCGGTGGCCTCGGCCGCGGACCTCGCCAGCTACGCGAAGGTCGACGCCGGAACGGGCGCCTGCACCGATGCCTCCGGGGCCGCGTCCGCCCCCACCGCGCCGTCGGACGGATCGTCGCTGCCAGCAGGCGCGGGCGCGCAGACGATCGCCCCGGCCCAGGCGCTGCAGCTGGGCGTCTACAACGCGAACGGCAACGACCCGGGCGTGCCGACCGAGCCGATCGTGCTGCTGCGCGGCCTGAAGAACGGCCCGCTGTTTCCGGGCGAGTCCGTGCCGGTGACGTTCACGTTCGCGAAGGCCGGCCAGATCACGCTGCGGGTGCCCGTCCAGCTGTCGGTTGCGCCGCACAACTCGATCGTGCCGTCCGTGACGAACGAGGCGACCGAGGCCGTCAACTGACCACTATTGGCCCCGTAGCAGGGCGACACTCCGCGGAAACACCTGCAGCGGGGCCAACACCGGGGTTCTGTCGGCGCGCCCCGCTAACGTCGCCGGCGTGACCAAAGCGAACTCCTCGCGCCCCGCGTACCGCTGCGCCGAGTGCGGCGCCACCGCCGTCCAGTGGGTGGGCCGCTGCCCCGAATGCCAGGCGTGGGGCACGATCGCCGAGATCGGCGGCGCGCCACGGCGTGCCGTGTCCGCCGGTCCGGTCACCACCGCCGCCCGCCCGATCGCCGAGCTGGACGTCGCGGCCGCCACGGCCCGGCCCACCGGAGTCGGCGAGCTGGACCGGGTGCTCGGCGGCGGCCTCGTCCCCGGCTCGGTCGTGCTGCTGGCCGGTGAACCCGGCGTGGGCAAGTCGACGCTGCTGCTCGAGGTCGCGCACCGGGTCTCCGAGTCCGGCCGGCGCGCGCTGATCGTGACCGGCGAGGAATCCACGTCCCAGGTGCGGCTGCGCGCCGAACGCACCGGAAGCCTCGGCGAGCAGCTGTACCTCGCCGCCGAGAACGACCTGTCCGCGCTGCTCGGGCACGTCGACGCCGTCGAGCCGAGCCTGCTCGTCGTCGACTCGGTGCAGACCATCTCGACGGACGGGATCGACAGCGGCGCGGGCAGCGTCCCGCAGATCCGCGCGGTCGCGTCGGCCGTGATCGGCGTCGCGAAGTCGCGGGGCATCGCGACCGTGCTCGTCGGGCACGTCACCAAGGACGGCTCGGTCGCCGGCCCGCGCGTGCTCGAGCACCTGGTCGACGTGGTGCTGCACTTCGAGGGCGACCGGCACTCCTCGCTGCGCCTGGTGCGTGCCACCAAGAACCGCTTCGGCGCCGCGGACGAGGTCGGCTGCTTCGAGATGTGCGAGGACGGCATCGTCGGGCTGCCCGACCCGTCCGGGCTGTTCCTGTCCGATCGCGCCGCGGCCGTCGCAGGCACCTGTGTGACCGTGACGATGGAGGGACGCCGTCCGCTGGTCACCGAGGTGCAGGCGCTGGTGAACCCGGCCAGCGGCGGCGGGTCGCCCCGGCGCGCGGTCAGCTCGCTGGACTCCGCGCGCGTCGCGATGCTGCTGGCGGTGCTGGCCCGGCACGGCGACACGCTGCTGGGCGATCACGAGGTGTACGCGGCCACGGTCGGCGGCATGGCGGCACACGAACCGGCCGCCGATCTCGCCGTCGCCATCGCGCTCGCGTCCGCGGCCCGCAACGCCGCGCTGCCGTCCACCCTGTGCGCGATCGGCGAGGTATCGCTGTCCGGCGACGTCCGCCGCGTCCCGGCGCTCGGCCGGCGGCTGGCCGAGGCGGCCCGGCTGGGCTTCACCACCGCGCTCGTCCCGCAGGCGCACAGCGGCGAGAAGATCGACGCCGAGGGCATCGCCACGGTTCCGGTGAGCACGCTGCGCCAGGCGCTGGCCGTCGCCGCGGACCTGCGCGATCGCGCCGGATCGGTCCGCCGTCCCGTGCTGCGCCCGGTCGCCGACGCCCCCTGAGCACAGCGCGTGCCTACACTGTGCGTGCCGCTGATCACCGCACCACCGCACCGCGAGCGCCGCAGAGGGAGCCGTGACCACCACCGACCGTGACGAGGGACTGCGCACCGTCCTGGCCACCGTGGCCCCCGGGACGTCGCTGCGCGAGGGCCTCGAACGCATCCTGCGCGGCAACACCGGCGCCCTGATCGTGGTCGGCTGGGACCGCACGGTCGAGGGCATGTGCACCGGCGGCTTTCCGCTGGACGTCGAGTTCTCGGCCACCCGGCTGCGCGAGCTGTGCAAGATGGACGGCGCCGTCGTGCTGACCGCGGGCGGCGAGCGGATCGTCTACGCCGCCACGCACCTGATGCCCGACCCGGGCGTCCCCACCGAGGAGTCCGGCACCCGGCACCGCACCGCGCAGCGCGTCGCGCGGCAGACCGGCTTCCCGGTCATCTCGGTGTCGCAGTCGATGCGGATCATCAGCCTGTACGTCGGCGACCGCCGCTACGTGCTGGAGAGCAGCAGCGAACTGCTCACCCGCGCCAACCAGGCCATCGCCACCCTTGAGCGGTACAAGGCGCGGCTGGACGAGGTGTCCAACGCGCTGTCCGCGCTGGAGATCGAGGACCTCGCCACGGTCCGCGACGCCGCGATCGTGCTGCAGCGGCTGGAGATGGTGCGGCGGATCGCCGACGAGGTCACCGGCCAGGTCGTCGAGCTCGGCACGGACGGCCGGCTGCTGGCGCTGCAGTTGGACGAGCTGATGGCCGGCGTCGAGTCCGACCGTGAGCTGGTCGTGCGCGACTACATCCCCAGCGGGCGCCGCGTCCGGACCGTCGAGCAGGCGCTCAGCGAGCTGTCCGTGCTGTCGTCCACCGAGCTGTTGGATCTCGTCCCCGTCGCGCGCGCGATGGGCCTGCCGCACTCACCCGAGGGCCTGGACTCCGCGGCCAGCCCGCGCGGCTACCGGCTGCTCGCCCGGGTGCCGCGCATGCCCGGCGCGATCCTGGACCGCGTCGTCGAGCACTTCGGCGGGCTGCAGAAGCTGCTCGCCGCGTCCGTCGAGGACCTGCAGATCGTGGACGGCGTCGGCGAGAACCGCGCGCGCACCGTCCGCGAGGCCATCGCCCGCATGGCCGAGGTCAGCATCATCGACCGGTACAGCTAGCTGATCACGAACTGCGTCGCCCTGCCGTCGTGGCCGGACAGCGCGGCGTACAGCGTGTATGTGCCCGCGCCGACGCGCTGCCGGGTGCCGGCGCACTTCGGCTGCGAGGTCAGCCCGCTCCACACCACGCTGAACCCGGCCGGCTTGTCGGGCTCCAGCGTCCGCTCGTCCACGCCCGGCTCGATCTGGCAGTCGTGGCTGCCCCAGACCCGTGACGCGCCGTTGTAGACCCGCAACACGATCTGGCTGTCCGCGACGTTCTGGACGCACGGTGCGCTGCCGGTGTTGGTCACCTGCAGCGTGAGCACCGGCTGGTCGCCGACGGCGTAGCGCGGCTTGCCGACGACGGCCTTCACGGCGAGCTGTGCCGGCGTGCAGTGGGCCGGCGCGGCGCTGGACGAGGCGCCCGAACTCGTCGGGGCGGACGCGTGGGTGGACGAGCTGACCGTGGACGGGTCGTCCGCCGCGACCCCGCCGGCGGGCGCGGTATGCCCGGTCGCGGGATCGCTCGCCGCCTGGGTGGTGTGGCTGTTCCCGGTCGCCGCGGCCGCAGTGCCGCCGTCGCCGGACATCATGGTCTTCGCGGTGAGGATCACCAGCACGAACAGCAGCACGATC
>Ga0164242_10002029_pt1 | contig 23557 bp, 25 predicted proteins | sample OricomgcompostMG_FD_108783 | JGI IMG/M metagenome (GOLD analysis project Ga0164242, IMG submission 108783) | Miracle-Growth compost microbial communities from Emeryville, California, USA - Original compost - Miracle growth compost (MG) ... | reverse complement strand
GTCGATATTGAATTGAGGTTGCAACCAATGGGACACCTTGGCTCATCTAGCGCCAGTATTTTTGGGCAGCAGCACTTATTCGATGCATAATTACCACCTAAAATGTGCAAGGATATTCTCCATATTGGTGGTTTCTTCTGCGTCGGGTCATCACGTTATCCTGCACCTGTCCTCTGCTGCAGCAAGCCAACTGCGATCAACCTAGCCAACAGCAAATCAAGCCAGCTGCAGGCAGTCCTTTCTTCGAAGCGAAACGCATGAAATCACATACCATGCCGCCAACCAGCCAGCCAGTCAAGCCAGCCAAGGGCGCGTGTGGAGGGAGCTGCAGCGCCACGACCAGAGGGCCCGTGGGTTGGTCGGCTGCGGACCCGCTTCGAAACCCTTTGCCTACCATTGCCGATTGGCGAGGGATCGCATGAATCTGGAGACAAGAGAGAGCGTAAACTGCCGCCAGGAGGAAGCTGTGTGGGATTTTACCAAACTTTTATTTTTATCAACCAAACTTTGCGAATGCCCGTACGGCCATATCCCCTTTAATTCCCGATTTTAGCAGTTTTGCATAGGAACCAGGAACCAGGAACCAGAATCCAGAGGTGCACACCTAGGACACGACGACATCCAGGTCGACTGAATGCAAATCGCCAATGCTGGGCGAGGCAGTGGAACGAATTACAGATTACGCCTATGTTACTACGTAGCACATGTACCGTCTGTGCATGTGTGCGTGTCTCTGAACAACGAGGCTTGCCGCTGTTGGTGGTACAGACAGACAGTGCGTGGAGATTTCAGAGTACCTGGACTGGAAATTATACTTTTCAGTATTATTCTCAGTATTAAGAGGGTGTTGGTTTAGCAGTAGCAATACGCATTCGGATATTTCCAGAGTAAAGCTCGAGTCTTCATCTCTGCTAAATAGCGCTTGTCCCGAGGATCTGCTTAGCGGGAATACTTTCATTGGCAGCGTCAGTCGATGATGTTATCACTCCATCCCGCGTCTTGGTTTCGAGGCGGCGTGTCTCAAATATAAAGTTTGGTAACCTTTGTTCCCGGCCGGGGTAATCCGTCATGTTGTAATGCCTTGCACAACATAGCCCAGCCCAGGTCATGCTTTTCCGTTCGCGGCACATAAGAACAAAAAAAAGGGAATCAGTAGAATTAAATTAGAAGATGAGTGACAATCCAACACATCGATCCGTCCAAAATGGGCATTTGCCAAGCCGAGTCCAATTGGAGCATCAGCACCCTCCCACATGGTTGGGCAAGGGTCCCAAGGGGCATCCTGGCGAGATTAGCTGCATCAGACTTCGGTCCAATCCCAGCTCGCGATCCCCTCGAGTTGGACCCAGATGGATACCACATCCGCACTTTCGTCCTCTTGTTCCTGCAGGCCAAATTCAAATTGGGTGGGGTGGGAGGGAGGACATGGGGACGACATGGGCTGAGCGACCGGCTGAGAGCTAGTTAGCGATCACACATCACACAGCCTGTGGGCGGGTCGATTGCTCGATGGTCGATGGATGGCCCGGCTTGTCGTTTCGTGACGCCTTTTAACTTTTAATGAGAGCCATTCCCAGCTGGACGCGTCGTCGCCAGGACCTCCTGCTGCATCACCTCCAAAGTTTCATCCCCCTTCGATTTCCCAACGGAGACTCAACAACGTGGCCAACGTTATTTGGGAGCATTTGGAATCCTTCCTCCTTTTTTGGCTCTGCGCCGCATAGGATCCAATCCTCTTCTTGACGCCGCCCTTTTTTTACCTATTCTCAACCCACCGGTTATCCGAGACGGCCCCATGCCCTGCAAGCTCTCTTAATTAAGCGCTCGCAACCCCAACCAGACTTCCATCGCACCACCACGGCGCTTCCACAGCCCGTATCGGAGGTCCCCATTGGCCGAACCCTTCCAAACTCCCATCCCTCCTCCATTTCATTCCTGTCTTTACCCGGGAGATGTTCACACCCCATCCCATGGGAGGAGCCTTTCGGAGCAATTAAGAATCTGGGAATTAAGGAACGCAACCGCCCGCGTGGGTGTGGGCCTGGAATGGTCCCTCCGAAAATCGTATAAGACGACGAGCGCCTTTCGCAACACCCTTTTCCGTCTGGACTGATTCGACCGCTCAAGCGCGTCGAGTCGATCTCGACCCTCGGCCATGGACCCGACTACTACACTGTTTACCTTCATGCTGTAAGTCCTTTGTGTCTACAGGACCTCTTTTGCCTGCCTTCTTTGCTTGCGTCTTCACTGCCGCCGAGCTCCTATTCCACCGTTTTCTCTCTTCCATTCTTGGACATATCATTCGGCCCTTGCCCTCTTCGCTCCGAACTCCGACGCAGGCATTCCTAGCCCATTCCGAACCGTATTCATCTTACGACGGGTATTACCCCACAAGTGTAAGAAGATTCCATGGCCAGCCATCGGAAAGAGACGAGTCAACATCACACCACCACCCAGCACAGGGCGCCCCCACCCCCAAAATCTCATCTCCTAGTGTCTCACTTCATCCACTTTCCCAAAAACAAAAACACTCGGGAAGAAGCTTCTAGCTTCGTATAATCTCCCCTTGCACAACGTCAGCGCTAGGGCTATTCTGTGCCTGCGCCATGCGGCCACGAACTGCGAGATTACCGGCAGTGGCCCTGACGTGTTTGCCAGCCTTACATCACCAGGGTCTATACGGCCCTGATAGGCTTGTGGCTCTTATGACCTGATGACGTGGAGTCCCTACCCTTGCCTAGTGGCTTAAACACGTTTGTTTGCTCCGTTGCCTCATACGACCTTGACACACCACCTTTTCTTATTATCAATCCCGCGGGCTCCGTGTACACCACTATATCAGCAGTGCCTGCGCATATGTATCCCGTACAGGTCCAACTGACATGTCCTCCCTAGCGAAACCCACCCTTCCACCCAAGCCGTTCATCTGGTCGGGTCCTGGGACAACTTCTCCAAAACCTACAGCATGCAGCGCGATATTAGGCGAGACCGCGGTCAATGGCGAGGCTGCTACTCGTTCAAGGACATCATCTGTGATGGTGATGGTGGTACCAGCCCCCGGCGGGACGGGGGGCTGAAGATGGGCGAGACCTATTACTTTTATGTAAGCACTCACTCTCACCTTGCTCCGCCGTTGTCTCGGTGAATGTCTCTCGGTGGGACGTCTCGGTGGGATGTCTCGGCTGACCCAAGACCCCTTATATTAGTACGAGCTGGACGGTTCAACTGAGACACATGACCCATCCCTTCCGTCCACGACTGCCTGCCCATACCTCCCTGGCCAGACCGTCAACACCTTGTGGGTTCCCGTGGAACATTCTTTAAGGAAACGAAGTGCCTCCTTGAGCTCCATGAGGGAAGCAGACCTGAAGACCATGAACCCCGACGACAAGTACGCTACGCCGCGCCCTGCTCCCTCTCCACCTGCCGCTACCGGCCCCTATCGTCTAGGAAGCGCTCCCATGTCGATTAGTCGCAGGAGATCCGCCCGGTCTCTGTCCCCCAACAGCTTGGGCTGGTCTCTCTCGCCGAGGAAGCTCTTCAGCCGGAAGGCGAGCTCTTCCTCCCTCAGAGAGAACGAGCGCTTGAGCCCCCTTGGTTCCCGGTCGACTACGCCCTCGGATGAGCGACGGAGCCTCGGTTCCTCCGACGGGAGCAGGTCGAGAGACATCTCGCCGGATTCGTTGCGACGATTCCTTTCTGACGATGCTCCCTCTGCTACCGACTCTACCGACTCGAATGACCGGATATCGCTATCCATTCCTGAAGACATTGTCGAGGAGAACGAGGAGAACGAGGACGACGATAACTTCGCGACGTCGGCTACCTCCGAGAGCATGCCATTCACGGTTTTATCACCACCTCCCACACAGCACTCACACTCCTCCGGCCTCTCTCCCATGCCTACCCCAAGGCCCAGGGAAGCCTCTCTAGCCCCGGCAATGGAGTCCGCACACCCAGCACCACCCACCCGCGCCCCGCCAAGAATCCCTCTCCCACGAGTCGAAATCCCCGCCATGCAGACCCAGCTCTCATCCCTCGCGGGCATCAGCTTCTTCGCCCCCACGTCGCCAGAGTCGCCCGGCTCCAATGACCCTCCGTCCTTCTACCACTCTGAGGACGAAGACGAAGACGACGACGATGCCGTGTGGACCAACGACGACGAGTGGTTCCCCTGGCCCAAACAATCCAAGGCCACCGCGGACTCCCCGTCGAGGATGCTCGGCGCCACCCTCTCCACGTACAGCCTCCCGCAGTCGTCCGGCGGGAAGCTGTCCGTCGAGGAGCGGACGCCCATGGCGAAGATGGGGTCCCCCGCGCTTGTTGCGAGGAACGGCAACGATGACGTCCCCGTTGGGAATACCTCGCTCTTGACCAACCCGATCCCGAACTCCGGGCTCGACGACCTAGTCAGTGAGCTGAGCTGGATTGCCGACGTCATTCACGGGAAGAGCGACGATTAGAGAGAGGCAAAAACGACAGGCTGCTTCTAGTCCACTTTAACCTCCGTGGACCTGATTTTCATTTGTATATAACGCACTCAGATCCGAGGCGACGTGGCCCTCGAAAAAAACTTTAGACTATGGCGGGATTGAGGTGATAGACTTAAATACCTTTGGGTACAGCGGGATTGGATGGGATAGGATTGAAATCCCGGCGTTTAATTTTGGTATGGTGAGCCTTGGAAGGCATTCAGGATACCCACCCCTCTTCACCCTCAGGTGGCCGCTGGTCCAACACTGGGTTGACGGGGAGAAGCATAACAAATCCGGCTTCAACCAGGGCATAACATAAATACACGTTCAAGACGATTTGCTCTCTTGCACCCTTCGGTTTTTCTGCGCCCTGTATAATTTCATCGCGTATGTCTTATGTCACCTTGTGAGAACCATAATGTGAAATTACGATTCTGGTACATTCAGGAGGGAGGCCCGCCGCCTTACGCTCTACTTATCCCAATAGGTCACTCCATGGCGTAGATTAAAGGACATAAAAGTCATGGGTATCGTTTCATCATCGGTACAAACACTACTGTACATTACAAAATTGCTGCCTCAGCTCGCCACCTGCGGAACTGGAGTGGATGCTACACTAGCCACACTCTCCTTCCTCTGCTCCGGCCCGAGCTCTTTATTTTCTTTCACTTTGGTCTCCTCTCCACCCGGGGGCGTAGCCTTCTCCGGCGTCGGCTTCTTCCTCTCCGCCAACGGATTTAGGAAACGCTCCGGTACCCCCTTCGCCGCGAAGGTACCACTGCCAATCCAGGCGCCGAGTAGGCGGCTCCACCTGTAATCGCCGCGGTGTAGTCGTTGTATCTCTCGGAAGGCGTAGCTGTTGTAGTACGGCAGACCCGTTTTTGGGTCCCGGTATCGAGCCGGGTGGTTGGTGATGGCGCAAGCTGGAGGGTGGGCGGGTTCTAAAGGACATCATTATTAGCCTCCACCCCCCTTTCTCCATGTGGATGCTAGAGAGTTTAAGGAATAAATACTTACTGGCAAGTTTGTTCATCTTCCTCCCGAAGAGGATCTGCGTCTGCACCTGCCGGTCTTTGATTGCATTCTCGTCAAAGTTTTGCAATATGATACAGCTCTTGGTAACCTTGCCTTCTAGGGGCGGTTCCGGTGCCGCCTCTTGGGCCGGTTCTGCTGCTTTCGGTGGTGTTTTGGCTTGGGTCGGCTGGAGCGGCGCCGAAACCGGTTGGCTAGGTGCGGGGGCACACGGCGTTGTAGCGGGAGGAGCTTGCGGCGGGGATGGCCGCGACGGAGGTGCTAAGGAGGAGGGAGGCGATGCACCCTGAGTAGTGTTCGGGGCTGCCAGTACGTTGGATTTCGCGGCCTGCGACGGGAAGCCGAGTGCGGGCATGTGGCCCCCGAGCATCGGCGGAGCCGCCCCCGGTGACATCATGACCGGTGCGGCTAAGCAGCCCGGGGCGCGAGATTTCATCTCTGGGGGCGGTGGGATAGGGGGAGGCGCCATGCTTCCCCGGGGTGGCATGAAGCTTGATTGCGGCGCAGGGAGTGCAAGAGCACTTTTTGGCTGGCCGATAGGAGGCGAGAGGGACGAAGCGAGTGAAGCAGCTGTTGGCGGTGGTGGTGGTGGTGGTGATGGTGCCGCCAAAACAGGTGCTTGTGCAGTTGGTGGTGAAAGGGCTGGCGGTGGTGGTGATGGTGCAGCCAAAACAGGTGTTTGCACAGTTGGTGGTGAAAGGGTTGGCGGTGGTGGCGGCGGTGACGGTGCCGCCAAAACAGGTACCTGAGCGGTTGGCGGCGAAAGGGTCGGTGGTGGTGGTGCAGGTGTAGCAGGTGCAGGAGCTGTAGCTGTAGACGAAACTGGCTCTGCCGGAGCTGATGATGCTTCAGGAGGCACGGGAGCCGTGGACGCTGCTGGCTTGGCCGCCTTCTCATCGCCTGCCGGTTTCTCCGCCGCAGTGTCAACAGGCGGCGTTGGCTTTGACCCTGGCTCCGTCTTGATTACATCTCCCTCCTGCTGGGCCGTGATTGTTGCAGCAGTCGACTGCCTCTTCTTCCTAGGCGCCTTCTCCTCTATCGAAACCATCTTTCCGACGTGCTTCAGCTGCCCCTCCTCCAACTCCTGAATCCCGCTCCAGAACGTAACAACAGGGCCATCGAGCTTCCGGTTATTCAGTGCCGCGATCTTCCTCAACCGCTCCTCCTCCCTCTGCTTCTCTGCCTCCTCCCATCGATTTAAGCTCTTGGCGTTCCTCTTCTCCACCGCCGCCGCCGCCTCCAGCCGCTCTGCCTGCGTCATGGGCGGCTTCTTCAGAGCCTCCAGCCTCTTGGCTTTCTTCTCAAGCATCTCCATCTGCTTCTTCCGTTTCACCTCGCGCTCCACCATCTGCTGGTGCAGCTGCTCCTTGCTGAGCCGCGTCGTGTGCCGCTCCGACGCCCGGGTCGGCAGTTCCGCCGCCGTCGGGAGCCAGCTCGTCCGCTCCGACTTTTTCTTGGGCCTGGGGAGGGGACCCGTCGCCGCCGCCGACGAGGCTGGGCTCTGGGAGCCCGTGACGGGCTGCTCGATGCGGACCTTCTTCTTGCGGAACTTCATCGGTATGGCGTCGTGGGCTTTTCGTTTCCGCTGCGCCGTCTTCTTCGCCTTCGCGGCCCGCTGTAGCTCCGTCTCGCCCTCGAGCTCATCTCCCGCGTCGGCCTGATCCTCCTCGTCGGACGACGAGTCCATCTGCACATCAGACGCGTCCTCTTTCTCAACATCCGTGAAGCCCGCGTCGTCTTCGTCTTCGGCAAAGAGCAGCTCAAGGTCTGAGTCATCGGCGGCAGGCTCTTCGGTCGCGAGCATCGACTTCATGCGGTTTCCGGCTGTGGACCTCTTCTCGCGGGCGTTCACAAGCCATTCTACTTCCTCTACCTCCTCTGCCTCGCCGGAGTCGCTTTCACCGCTGGACGACAAGTCGGAGGACTCGTCCTTGGCCCGCTCATCCTCCGCTGTCGCCATCGCGGGTAATCGTGGCCGTTGTAATTTATCGAAACAGGTCGGAGTATGGGCGTAATGGTTTCCCAAACGGAACGTGAGTTGCTCAAGCCGAGAATGTGGGCGGAGAGCAATCGTGTCGCGACAAAATTTAGTAGTTGCCTCGTGTTTGTCGGCTCTGACAGCTGGCTGACATCACCCCTCCAAGGGTCGTGCCTTCCAGCCAATGGCGTCAGGGTTGGCTCGCGCAAGGGACCCCGCTAAAGATCTGCCGACTCGAGCTATTGCATTTATCAGCGGGATTCCACGGGACATGCGTTTTGCGAGACCGGCGAAATCTCTATATAAGCTCCGAAGGAAGCTCTCGCCGTTGCCCTCGACGATCTTCGCGCTTCGAACCAAGGCCAGGTATTCTAGACGACGGCGAAGCCCCCACGAAGCTTGCCCATCATGTTTCGGCGAGGTGTCCGCACGTTCGCGACCACCGCCTTGAGGTTGGCTGAGCCGAGCCCGTATGTCGTCGGCGTTTCAAAAGCCCAAGGGATTGCCAAGGGCTTCACAGGAGGTAAATGACACCAATGTTTGGACAACAAGCAGATTAATGACGGCTAACTTGCGACCCCTCCTCGATTTGAAGCCATTGGCAACACACCCCTCATCCGGCTCAACCACCTGTCTGAGGAGACCGGTTGCGAGGTCCTCGGCAAGGCCGAGTTTATGAACCCCGGCGGCTCTGTCAAGGACCGCGCAGCCCTCTACGTGGTCAAGGATGCTGAGGAGAAGGGTCTCATTCGGCCCGGCGGCACGGTAGTGGAGGGGACGGCAGGCAACACGGGGATCGGGCTAGCGCACGTCTGTCGCAACCTGGGCTACAAGCTGGTCATCTACATGCCGAACACGCAATCGCAAGGGAAGATCGACCTCCTGCGACTACTGGGCGCCGAGGTGTACCCCGTCCCTGCCGTCGCATTTGACAACCCACAGAACTACAACCACCAGGCGCGCCGCCACGCCGAGTCGATGGACAACGCCGTCTGGACGAACCAGTTCGACAACGTGGCCAACCGCCAGGCGCACATCGAGACGACGGGCCCGGAGATCTGGGCGCAGACCGGCGGCAAGATCGACGCCTTCACCTGCGCGACGGGCACCGGGGGTACGCTCGCCGGCGTGACGCGGTACCTGAAGACGGCCTCGGACGGCAGGGTCAAGTGCTTCCTTGCGGACCCGCCGGGTAGCGTGCTGCACGCGTACATCACCTCGGGTGGCAAGCTGTTGGAGAGGACCGGGTCGAGCATTACCGAGGGCATTGGGCAGGGGCGCGTGACTGACAATCTCAAGCCGGATATCGAGATGCTGGACGGCGCGTTGCACATCAGCGACGAGAAGAGCATCGAGATGGTCTACAGGTGTCTAGACGAGGAGGGCCTCTATCTCGGAGCAAGCTCCACCTTGAACGTGGTCGCTGCGAAGGAGGTTGCGGAGAAGCTAGGCAAGGGCCACACCGTCGTCACCATGCTCTGTGATGGCGCCTATCGGTATGCCGACAGGCTTTTCTCGAAGACATGGCTTACAGAGAAGAACCTGTACTCGGCCGTACCCGAACGTTTGCATAAATACATAGTTTTGCCGTAAGATAGCCTGGTACATAATGTTACAATATATATCATCCGTCCCTACTATGGTACAGTGACAACAAGCCCTAGGGTTTAAGGAGCTTCGTGTAGATATCTCGGCCCTTTCCTGCCGAACCCTCACCGGCATTCCACGCTTTCTCGACTTCCTTCTCCAACGGCTCGATCCTTCGCTTTAGTTGCTCAGCCAACACTGGGTCGACCACCTCGGCAGCCATCTTGAAACCGCTCAGTATCGGAGCAGCGTACCACAGGAACCCGTTCTCGTTCTGTAGATACCGCAGTTCCTTTCGCTCCTCATAGGCTTCCTTCGGGTGTAGCTCCATAAGACCCTTCCCCTCCGGCCACAAGGAGATCAGCTCCTTGACGTACTTTGTGACTTTGCCATCGACGTCCTCTCCGCCGTTGTGCTTCGTCGCCAGTGCGGCCGCCATGTGCAGGCGGGCCGCGAGGACCTGGGGGTCTCTGAACAAGGGAAATGCTTTCAGGTCAACCTCGCCACTCTTCCGCGTGGGGTGGTGCTTTTCGTCCTCGAGCGATTCGACTACTCTCTCAGTCCAGGCCAAGGCCTGTTCCGTGGCGGCCTTGTCCCAGCCGCTCTCGATCGCCTCCTTTTGAACCCACACCAGTAGCTCGTTCACGGTCTCGGACGAGGACAGCTTGAAACCAGTCCGCTTCACCTCGCGTACACAGGCAAAGATGACGCGGAGTTGCCCCTGAAACGCCGCTTTCCTAATTAGCTTCGGATAGTCGAAGTGCTTGAGCTTGCGGCCAGCGTGGACGCAGACGCCCTCGAGCAGGCGAGGAAGGTTCTCCCAATCTTCGGGCGTCTTCATCCGGTTGACTGCCTCGAATACAATATTCCTTGTGTTGGGTATGTCGTTCATGAGGTTTGTGTAGTAGAACTTTAGGACCTCGCCGTCGATTTCCATCGTTATTGGGTCGGCTTGGAGCTTCTTTTCGTACCTCTGGTCGTAGAGCTTCTTGCGCTGCTCAAGGCGTAGGTACGAGGGGAGAATGATCTTGCGACGAATGTTTGTGAGGAGCTCGTCAAGTTCCGGGGAGGAGGTTTCGGAAAAGGAGATGACATGGACTGGACGGGTATCTTGTTAGAGGCAGGTAGGAGGCACGCCGGACAGCCATTATCAGAACATACCTTGACGGCTTGGAGTTGATGAGAAGCATCGGCGCTGAAGGCCGGCGGATCGCGTTGCGGCACCCCATACCCAGCTTCTTGCCGCGAAGGCGCTGGTGGATACTCGCCCAGACATTGAACTAGGAGATATCGCGACGTCGGTATGATCGTTCCAGTATCAAAGTTGAACGAGCTGCGAAGAGAAGTTAACTTAAGGGACCTCAAAAAATCTAGAGAAAGCTTTCTGATTGGCTGCGCAGCCAATTTCTGGCAGCGGAGCGGGTCTTCTTTCGGCCGCAGCCAATTAACGAGCTCAATTCTCATCGATATCTTGAGATTTTGACATCTTAACATTCACGCCGCTTCAACCACGGGAGGCAGGTTCCAAAACTCACGGAACACGATGAATCTCGCACCTTTAAGTCGGCGGCCATTGGGCTGCCTCAAGGCAAGCCTACGGCATGCACGGCAGCAGCGCCTCCTCTTTCGCCGAACGCTGGCAACGGCAGCCGAGCCGTCCCCGTCGGCACCACCTCCAGCACTTCCAGATCACAATTTCTGTAAGCTTTCTCGCCCTGCGTAGTACCCTCCTCGCAAAATCTACATGATTCAGCCCCTAACAAAGTCTCTGATTTGTAGACACAATCACCGACACGAAAACGAAGAAGCTGCGTACCGCCTTCGCCGTCTACAACAACGCCACCACCTCTCCCGGCCCAACACCAACACCGCTCCTAACGCCGGCCCACAACGACCCCCTCCCAGCCCTCCACAACCTCCAGATTGCCCGGATGGACCCGACGGGCGCTCGAGCAGCGCTCTTCAGCAGGTCGAACCGGGACTGCGCGCGCGTGGGCGACGTGCTGATGGTGACACACCGGCGCGGCGGAGAGCCGTTCGCCGGGGTGCTGATGTCGATCCGGCGGGCGGGCATCGACACGGCGATCCTGCTGCGCGGGCAGCTGACCAAGGTGGGCGTGGAGATGTGGTTCAAGGTCTACAACAAGAACGTCGCGGGCATCGCGATCGTGCGCCGCCGGCCCAAGCGCGCGAGGCGCGCGCGACTCACGTATCTCAGGCAGCCGAAGCACGACATGGGCAGCGTGGATCACTATGTCGCCGCGTGGCGCAGGTCCAGGAACGTGTTGTCGACCAAGAGCGGCGCCGCGGCGAAGGCGGCTAAGGCGAAGGCTAAGGCTGCCAAGAAATAGAGCAGGAAGCAGCGAGGATTGGTGTGTTGAGAGTGTCGGCAAGTTACCGTCACAAACTGTAAATGTATCTAAGCCCCCCCATGTTACACTAGAGGAATGTATACTATGGATCATTGGGAAAGGAACCCCTCGATTTGATCGTGACCTAGATCCAATATTGGTGAACAATACGGCACCATTCCCTAATGCCTCCTTGCAGGACACCACTGCAGCACCATACCACGGGAGTCTGCGCCCCATACAACCCAAAGATAGATTTGTTGTCGTTAGGGGCCAATTGCGGCGGTTGGTGGTGGGTATTACTCAGGGCCATGCATTGCGTGTTCCGCTGCGGCTGTGCAATCCACTGTCCTCCACAGTGGATTTCGGCTGGAGACACAATCTCTCCGCCACGCAATTATCAGTGGGTGGTGGGATTGCGAAACGATACTGGAAGCGCAGATTTCGTAACGATACCCCCTTTCCAATAGAAAGTAGTGGGCGCCCCTGTCGCATGGGGTTTACTCGGCCCGCCATCGAGTTTCGAGGGCTTAGAGATAACAATAATCGGGCCCGAGTAGAGCACCATTTCCAAAAATGGGAATGGTTCATTACTTCAGGGAGAACTTCTGCGTAGATACCGTGGGGGCAGAAGCCTTTGACTTCGTGCTCGACTTCCCACATATTGCGCAGGCTGTGTTCATGCTAGTTAGCTACAATGGGCCCATCTCTAAGGGGTAGGATGCCACACTCACAGTCTGCTTTGTATGCACACTTATGGCAATACGTGTGTCCCTGGGACACTTTGGTCTTGCAATTTTTACATGAACTAGTAGGATTGATCAGCACTCCAGGTCATTTCGAGTGGGGAGAGACGTGCACATAGAAGAGTGCTTACCTCGAGTACTGGGCATATGGATTCTTTGCACTTTTCGATAGCAGCTTGCTCTTTGTCTTTGTTAGCCCCGTCATCTAAACGGGTGGTGTGGAGAGTCGCAGGCATACCTTTGAGATACCTGACTGTCCTAACGTTGCCGACTTCTTCTCATTGGCAGACGAAGAAGAGGCGGGTGAGCCATGGTATATATCATTCTTCTTCTTTACGCCGGGCGTGGCGAGAGTTGTCTTGGAGAGCTTTTGGCATTTGGTGCAGACCATGTTGACAAGAAGTGGCCAGGGGAGTCGTTGGTGGCGCCGGTATTGCGAATCTTAAAGTCAGGGTGATCCCGTTGAGGTGATTCAGTTGAGATGATCGACGTCTGTTTATGTAGATATCTGCAAGGTTGATGGAAGGCAGGAGTGAAACGCCAAGTTCAGCCTTGTCTTGTTTTCCTCGCCGTCAGTGGCGACTGTACTGCATATAAATGTTAGAGACGGGAGCAACCCTCTGAGGCTGCTTCATGTGGGGTGCAGGTAGCACGGTACGTAGTCTGACCTGCAGATCACGTGCGATGCGCGTGGGAAAGCTGGCTGGGAGCGGGAAGACTTGAAGGCTGGGGCGTGGCTGTATCCCGCGCATGCAAGCTAGTCCCGTTTCTGGTGCAGACGAAACACTTGAGCGGCGATTCAGGAGGGGCTGAATGGTGGTTGGACGTACCAATGTATTCATAGCACCACCCCTCTGGCCTGCCCTGCCGCCTCAGTGATGATGTTCCCTGCTGGTTTTGCTTCAACAGCCAGATTGAAGATCCCAAGAAACTGTCCATTTCCTCGTCTTGCTGTGCCGATTCCAACACCTTAAACATCACAGTAGCAGTGGCGAGAAGCCATCGATTAACCCTACCTCGCTTGATTGACAATAAGTCCAGCCTTTTTTTTTGCTGATTGAGTCTCGGTTGTGCACCCTAGCTGCGTCTCCGTAATCCGAAATTCCACGCTTGCGCCAGAGGGAGGCTGTGCTCCAACGAAGGATACGGGACGACATTATTTTCCACGCTCCTTCAGCCGCTGTGAGACCGCCAGCCAGCTCCTTCCAAACGAACGACACGACACGACGACGACGACGACGACAACGACGCCTTATCATCAAACCAACGCATCCCACAATTGATGCCTCGATGCTTCCCCGACCGCTGTCTTAATCGCTTCTTCTGCATGTAGCGCCAATCCGATCCCGAGAATCCCTGATTACCTACCCCTAGGCCGCCAGCATGGCTGGCAGACCTTCCAAAGGGGGGTCTTCCTCGACCTCCCGCAACGACCTACTACTCGACCTAGATAACGAACAACCCATCTACTCACAGGGGCAAAGGTCAGACCTAAATGACGATGACCTATTAGGCTCCTATGCGCACGACCAAGCTGCCCAGTCCCGACCATCCGTTTCCTACGATGACTTCGTCGGTGCTGGCGAAACAACACATCCTTCAGTGAAACAAACTAGAGGTGCACCCCCAGGGCGCTCGGCGCGACCGGGGGGCCCGTATGTTGCTGGAGGCGAAGGTCGGCAGTACAGCCAAACGTCCGGCTTAGGCAACTACCAAAGATACGCCGACGATTTCGACGACTTCCCCGACGACGGCCAATCATCCTACTACCGACAAGATAGCAACATGGATTCCACGCCCACAGGCGCGGGTCGCGGCACAGCGCACAAGAGGAATAGCGTTCTCGGCCTGGGCGGCGGCTTCCTCGGCCGCGCGAAGAACATGTTGGGGATGGGCCAAGGCTATTCAGAAATGGACTTGCCTTTAACAGAACCGGGGGGTGGAGGACGGACAGACTCCGGGGGGTTAGAGTCGCGGCAAAAGCAAAGCAAGAAGTTCGACATGGGGAACTTCAAGTTCGGCTTGGGACGGTCCAAGGTCGATCCCGCGACCTTGGGACCGCGCATCATCCATCTCAACAACCCGCCCGCGAACAGCGCGAACAAATACGTCGACAACCACATCTCGACCGCCAAGTACAACGTGGTAACCTTCCTCCCGAAGTTCCTCTTCGAGCAGTTCTCCAAGTACGCCAACATCTTCTTCTTATTCACCGCCGGACTACAACAGATCCCCGGCCTATCGCCAACCAACAAATACACCACCATCGGCCCCCTGCTCATCGTGCTCATGATATCCGCGGGCAAGGAACTGGTGGAGGACTACCGGAGGAAACAGGCAGATAAGGCCCTCAACATATCCAAGGCCCGCGTATTGCAAGGATCAACGTTTAACGAGACGAAGTGGATCAACGTCGCCGTGGGGGATATCATTCGGGTCGAGTCCGAAGAACCCTTCCCCGCTGATTTAGTCCTGTTAGCGTCATCAGAACCCGAGGGGTTATGCTACATCGAGACTGCCAACCTGGACGGCGAGACCAATCTCAAGATCAAGCAGGCTCTCCCCGAGACCTCGGAGATGGTCAATTCAAGCGATCTCGGCCGCCTTGGAGGAACGATTCGGTCCGAGCAGCCCAACAGCAGCCTGTACACCTACGAGGCTACCCTGACGATGCAGGCCGGTGGTGGGGAGAAGGAGCTACCCTTGAACCCGGAGCAGTTGCTCTTGCGAGGTGCCACTCTACGGAACACTCCCTGGGTCCACGCGGTCGTCGTATTCACCGGCCACGAGACGAAGCTCATGCGAAATGCCACCGCCGCACCCATCAAGCGGACCAAGGTCGAACGACAGCTGAACATGCTGGTCCTATGCCTGATCGGGATTCTACTGGTCCTCAGCGTCATCTGTACGGTTGGCGACCTCGTCATGCGCAAAGTCCGGGGAGATAGCCTTGGCTACCTCAAGCTAACACCCACTGGCTCCGCTGGCGATATCGCGAAAACATTCGCCCGGGATATGGTTACATACTGGGTCCTCTTCGCTTCTCTCGTTCCGATCTCGCTCTTCGTCACCATCGAAGTCGTGAAGTACTGGCACGGAATCCTCATTAACGACGACCTAGATATTTATTACGACAAGACGGATACGCCAGCTAACTGCCGGACGTCCAGCTTGGTCGAAGAACTGGGTATGGTTGAATACGTCTTCTCCGACAAGACGGGGACTCTGACGTGCAACATGATGGAATTCAAGCAGTGTTCTATTGCTGGCATCATGTACGCCGACGAAGTCCCCGAAGACCGGCGTGCGACTATTGAGGACGGGGTGGAAGTCGGTATCCACGAGTTCAAGCAGCTTCGCGCAAACCTAAAGACACATGAGACCTCGGCCGCTATCCACCATTTCCTCGCCCTGCTTGCAACCTGCCACACGGTTATTCCAGAACGCAGCGAAGAGAAGGGGGGCAAAATCAAGTACCAGGCTGCCTCACCCGACGAAGGCGCGCTCGTGGAGGGTGCTGTGGAGTTGGGGTATAAGTTCACGGCCCGGAAGCCCCGATCTGTCATCATCGAGGCTGACGGCGTTGAAATGGAATACGAACTTCTCGCTGTTTGTGAATTCAACTCCACCCGCAAGAGGATGTCGGCCATCTACCGCTGTCCCGATGGGAAGATTCGCTGCTATTGCAAGGGTGCCGACACGGTCATCTTGGAGCGGCTGAACGAGGACAACCCACACGTGGAGATGACCCTGCGGCATCTGGAAGAGTACGCGTCCGAAGGTTTACGGACGCTTTGCCTGGCCATGCGCGAGATCCCCGAAGACGAGTACCAAGAGTGGTATCGAGTTTTCGATACCGCCCAGACGACCGTGGGTGGCAATCGTGCCGAAGAGCTAGACAAAGCTTCTGAGATTATCGAGCACGACTTCTACCTGCTCGGAGCCACTGCCATCGAGGACAGGCTGCAGGACGGCGTCCCGGAGACTATCCATACCTTACAACAAGCCGGTATCAAGGTGTGGGTTCTGACTGGCGATCGGCAGGAGACGGCTATCAACATCGGAATGAGCTGCAAACTTCTTAGCGAGGACATGATGCTCCTGATCGTCAACGAAGAAACAGCGGCCGCAACACGGGACAATCTCCAGAAGAAGCTCGACGCCATCCGGACGCAGGGCGACGGGACGATCGAGAATGAGACGCTAGCCCTCGTTATCGACGGCAAGTCCTTGACCTACGCGCTAGAGAAGGAGCTAGACAAGCTCTTCCTCGACCTCGCCGTCATGTGCAAGGCCGTCATCTGCTGTCGCGTTTCGCCATTGCAGAAGGCTCTAGTCGTGAAGCTGGTCAAGAAGTACCAAAAGGACTCGATCCTCCTCGCTATTGGCGATGGCGCGAACGATGTCTCGATGATTCAGGCGGCGCATATCGGAGTCGGCATCAGCGGCATGGAGGGTCTCCAAGCCGCCCGGAGCGCGGACGTGTCTATCGGGCAGTTCCGATTCCTTCGTAAACTGCTACTTGTCCACGGCGCATGGAGCTATCATCGAGTCAGCAAGGCGATCTTATACTCCTTCTACAAGAACATCACCCTGTACCTCACGCAGTTCTGGGTAAGTTCTCTTGTCTAACCCCTTATTTCTCAGTTAGCACTGCTAACCCCATACAAGTACACGTTCGAAAACGTCTTCTCAGGCGAGATCATCTACGGATCATGGATGCTCTCCTTCTATAACGTCTTCTTCACCGTGCTCCCGCCCCTAACCATGGGCATCCTCGACCAGTTCATCTCGGCGCGCCTCCTCGACCGCTACCCCCAACTCTACAGCATCGGCCAGCAGAACACCTTCTTCCGCATCAAGACGTTCGCATCCTGGATCCTCACGGCGGCATACCACTCCATCATCCTGTACGTCGGCGGCGCCGCCTTCTCGTGGGGGGACCTGATCCAGGGCGACGGCAAGGTCGCGGGCCACTGGGCCTGGGGCACAGCGCTGTACGCGCCCGTGCTGTTGACGGTCCTCGGCAAGGCGGCGTTGGTCACCAATAACTGGACAAAGTACCACGTCATCGCCATCCCGGGGAGCATGGCCTTCCTGTATGTCTTTATCGCCGCGTACGCCACTGTGGCTCCCAAGATCCACGTCTCGACCGAGCTCCAGGGGCTGGTCCCGAGGTTGTTCGAGAGCCCCGTCTTCTGGCTGCAGACGGTTTGTCTTGCGGTGCTCTGCCTGCTGCGAGACTTTACGTGGAAGTACGTGAAGAGGATGTACTATCCGCAGACGTATCACCACATCCAGGAGATCCAGAAGTACAATATTCAGGATTACCGGCCGAGGTATGTTTCAAACTGCACCGGAACCCCCCTCCCAACCTTTCTGTTTTCTCCAGTGCCGTAGACTGACAATTTTCTCCCTAAAAACAGGATGGAGCAATTCCAAAAGGCCATTCGGAAAGTCCGGCAAGTGCAGCGCATGCGCAAGCAGCGCGGCTATGCCTTCTCGCAGGCAGACGAGTCCCAGACGCGCGTACTGCAGGCGTACGATACCACTCAGCATCGTGGGCGGTACGGCGAGATGGCCAGCTCCAGGCCAAACCCGCAGGGAGGAGGAAGGTAGAGAGTACAGGAATCACGGAATTAATTCTCATTTTGGGGCCCTGATCTTTTTTTTTGAGTGTTTTGATATCACTCCTCTCCCCCCAAAACCTATACTTACAAGGTGGTCGGTCCCATTCACGCGCACACAACCAAAGTCAGCATCGCTGGAGGCACATACTTTTTCTTCTTCGGTTTCGCTGTGGATCTTCTCTCTTCCCCATTTTTTAGCACAGGGCACTTGCACGGTTTTCACAACGGGGTTCGGGGTTCTGAGTCTTTACACATCTTTTCCGAAAAAATGTCACCCTCGTGCCCGCTTGGGAGAGGGTGAGGGAGAGAAGTCTGTATTGTGTGATATATTCCCATAACTGAAGGCGCGTTGTTAGGAGGGCATGTCAGGGGACACCCGTTTTGGGAAACATAGGCGACTATTTTGCGAATTGTACCATATTTGAAAGACGGAGAAGGATCTCTCTCGTGCTTCGATGTTGACTGTCTCCTTTGGCTTGTTGATGTAATCGCTCCTCGCCATTCGTCTTCGGTGGCCGTCTACTATAGTACGCAGTGGCTGTGTAGATCAAGTTACACCCAATACCCCACAGCACAGCGTACGGGTTAAGGCGAACAGACTGGTCGAGGTCGTCATCGAGCCTCGAAATGGTACATTACGAGCAGAAGCAAAGAAACAGTGGCAACACTCTCTAGCTAGCGATCCGTACCTAAATGTAGAAAAGTAGTACTCTGTAGGTAGTTACCGGCCTCAGCACACGCCACCAGGCCGGCCCATTGCGTGATTTTAGGTGTCATCGTCACTGTACGTATACGTGATGCTCCTCCTTAGTAAAACACCACTTCACAATTACTTGTTCACCGACTCAGCCACCTTACCCGTCCGTTCCGGGCACGCCACCGAGGTCAACGACCCTCGTTCAACTCCGTTTCACCATTTCCTCACCGTCAGTTCCCGCCCACACGTGATCGAACGGTAGGGCCAAGACGGAGGAGCTTGGGGAGCTTTGAAGCTGACGGCATTTAGGGCTGATCAGTGGATCCCCACATACTTCCTATTCCGGGCAGTCCGTGTCTCCCGATCTCCATCGCTCAGCTTCCCGATCCGGCTGAAGCTCAAAGCCCGAAGGAAATGTATATAAGGCAAAAGATAAGAGCTCGATCACGACAACCACACCAACATCACCTTTGGTCAATCGCTATTTGCCGATGCAGCGGGAAAGGCCTAGTTTAGCTTCGTCTTTGCTCACGTTAGACAATTGATCCCTCGCTCCTCATTAGGGGAAATCAATCGGGCTTATCTTTAGCAAATGCAAAGGTTCTTATCATGTGAGGGTGGATCAACGAACTCCTGTGTATCTCGCATTCGAACAAGTTCCGTATTTCGGAGCGATGCTGAGAGACGAGCTGACTCACTATCGCCCTGGTATCATATCATATCATAGCACGCGAGGGGAGCGCTGGTTTGTTTGTTTCACTCTCCCATTCGTTTCGATTTATTTTAGACACGACGTCGTAATTTAATATGTCCCAACATGTGTTACCGTTCCATCCCATCCCACACTAATTAATAGCTACCTGGCTTTCCAGTGGGAGGAAGACCAAAGGGTCACACACATGAAATAAAATAGGTTGAGTAGTAATGGTATCCAAGGAGGGGGAATCCTGATTAGGACATACAGCCAGAGGAGAGCCGAAGACGAAAATAAAAACCCCCAAGAATGTCGACCAATGTTGATCAAAATATGCCGAACCAGATAGATGGCGACCCCAAAAACGGCTATAAGCTAGAACCGGATATACACCCTCAAATGTGTTTCCCGAGAATGCGTTTGTCAGAAATTCCTGACTCGTGACGCCGATAACCCCTATTCCCCCCGCCCCATGCAAGTGATGCCACATGCCCATTTTTTCCCGCCTTCTAGATGCTGAAGTAATAGTGCTGAAATAAATAATGCTTTAAAAGAAACTTTGGGGGGGGAGGGGGGGTTGGCCAAGGCCGCGGCCCCTTCCAAAGTTTGGGTAGGGTACGGGTGTCCCATGCCCTTGGAAGGATGAAGATCCTTGGACCCGCCCTGTCCGGCGAAGGTGAACAAGGAAGTCGTAAATTGCGTCGAAAAAAGTTAGGTTGTCAGATGGCGTGGACGCGTCCAAAAGACCTCCTGAGATATCCCGCGCTTTCCGGACCCCCGCTTTTCGATTCTGGGGTAATGGCCTGCCCGCCAAGCAAAGCCTGGATTTGACCCCCAGAACAAGCGTCTTTCCCCATCTTCCGGGGTTTTGCGGGGGTTGGGTTTGTCTGATACCAAAAGAACGGACCGTAGAAGTGTATGGCCAGAAGGAGACGGTCGAATATGGCCGTGTCGCAGCAAATACAGGAACCCCACACGGGACGCTGCATTGCGGTTCCAAGTTTTGGGAGCTGAGATTGAAAAACCCCCACACTCTAGATAACAGGGGGATTGGGAAAACTGGGAATTTGCTGGCCTGGAAGTATCCGGTTGTGTCGGGCGATGCAGTCAGCTTTCCCACAGGTCAGCCATGGCCGCCCCATCCATTCAGTGCGAACGCGTCCCCATAAGCACACCACGATTGCCCGTCCTCAAATGGCTCATATGACCACAGAACATTTTCGAACCATTTGGCAATTTCCGGGCATCCGTCCGCGCGCTAGGAATAGTGAATGGGTGCAGCGCGTCTCAACGGCCGATCATGGGCGTAACCAGCTCAATGCTCTTGGGCCTCGAGTAGGCTCCCGGCTTCCGCGAAGGGAGAGGCCGGTCAATGCTCGACGAAGTCATACCGTAGGTGACGGGCCCGCCGCCGTAGTAGCTAGTGTCGTAGGTGGAAGAGTACATCTTGGAGGCTGGCTTTGAATACGACGTACTCGGGCTCGTGGCGGGACTTCGGGTAAAAGGCCAGATGCTGGGGTGATAGCTCCCATTTGGCGAGGGAGGGCTCGGTGGCCGAATGGAAAGCGAGCGCAGAGCTGAGATGGCTGTCGTGTGACTGAAACCGGTTGGGGTGGTAGGCGGAGAGAAGTGGGTTGAGCTAGGCCGGGATGGCGATGCGCGGGGTATGATGTCTCTTGGTTCCGGGTGATACTCGGAGTAGAGAGAGTAGTTGGCCGCGTGGTAAGCTGCATGGCGACTTGTCGGAAACACAGTTGCTGCAGCCGAATCGTTCTGGTCGTGGGCACGGCACCTGTGAGAATGCAAATATCCGTCGTTAGCTTAAAAACCCCGCAAAGCAGACGACGACGGCCAGGGTTTCTTGCGGAGAAGCCTCGCGGAGAGAAGACTTACGATTCAGAGCAATATAGAAATCGCTCGTCGTGGGGGACAAATTGTTTCTCGCAGGTCATGCTGAGGCGCACTCCATGTTAGTGCCACTCTTTTTTTTCCAACATATGCACGATAGGCATGCAGGAACAATATGCCTCCAACGAGGGCAGGGTCCCGCGTCCCAATGACCGGGGGTACAAGCAACTTGATCCATAGCACCCGCATGTCAGGTGACGGTGCGGGAGGACGGAAAAGGAAAGCCATGAGGGGGTTGTCGAAGAAGCAATTATATAACGAAAACCGTGGAGAGGAGAGCACGGGAACCCCCGCAAAGGGGTTATCGAAAAGAGCAAAACGAAAAGTTGGAGAAAGAGGAAAACAGGGGGACAAGCGAGGAGGAGGGGGAAGTCTCACCAGAACTGTGGGAAGCTCTCCCTCTCAGCCCCCAAGAAGCGTTCATCCTCCCACTCCTTCTCGCGGAGCCTGGGACTCCTCCCCAGCTTCTGAGCAGTCTGTGGCGTTGTTCTTCTCGTCATGGGTGCGGGGCGTGAGGACTTGTGTTTGGAGGAAGTATCGGAAGTGACAGCGAGTTTTCGCACGTCGGTCATAGAGGTGTTAGCGGAGGTATGGCCGGACCTTCGGCGGTGGTGGTGCATCTCTGGAGCGGGCTGTCTAATTGGCTCTGGCGCCAAGTAGAAAGCTTCTGTGGGGAAGAATGGGTTGAAGAACGCGGGGTCCCTGGAAATCCAAGCAAGGCCCCTCCCTGCTGGAAAAGAGAATGTCTCGCTGGGGTCGTTCCTGAGAACTCCCTCAGGACGGGCGTGAACAAGTGACAGTGACGGGTTTATCTGAAATTCTAGCCCCGGGGACCAGAATTTGGCGAGCGTCTCGGTCGTATATATCGTGTGCTGCGGCCCCTGTAATTGCGAGGTGGCGAATATGTATGCACGCTGGCAGAAAATTTTCTGGTCGCTTGGCTGTTTGAAGTCGGGATAGGACGCGGCTGGCTGGCTGGTCTAATTCTGAAGCTCTGAAAAAGGGTAGCTCGATTGGAGGGGGCCGGGAGCTAATACGATGTTCGATTTTCGTGGGCTATCTCGGGTGCTAGTGAATAGAGATGGGCGTGGCGAAGTGGATGAGTTCCCGAGTCCCGCTGATATTTGGAGATTTTGTTCACTGGGATATCTGTCGGTGTTGCACTCTAGGTGGTAGGTAATGCAAGACTGGTTGGTGTTGGCAGTGATAGCCAGCTGTTGCAGGGACGAGATGCTGGTGGGGAGTAGCTCGAAGGGGTTCAATTATCTCGCGGAGCGCTTGTGTAGCTTGACTGAGAAAAGAGGTGCAAGCGATGATGTATAAGTAGGATTGTAGTAGTAGCGTCGATGTGCCTAGCTTCCGTGACTTTGGAGGGGCTTTGATAAGACAAGTGGGTGGACTCGGTAGGATTTCCAACAAGATGGTGTCCGAGGTGCGAGGGTGGTGGAGGGGGGGAGCCGTGGGAATTATATCCAAGTTCAGATAACTGAGGTGAGGACGATAATGGGGGAGGAAAGAGTCAAGACAAGACGAGGGACGATAGAGGGGGAGGAAAATATAGAGGAGGAAATATAGAAAGAGGAGGAGACACAGAATTGCAAAGATACAGCAGCAATATCTATCTGAGGATGACTCTTAATAATTCCCCAACTGGCGTGATTTGGCCGAATCTTCGCGAGCCCACTTAGTTTTCTCCCTAGTCGGCGGGCCGGTGCTTCTTCGATCTGGGCGTGGGCGCAAAGTATGTTGTATCTCGAGTTGTACTGTGGTATCTCCAGACAGGTGAGCCGAAAGCGGAGATCAGCCGCAGGGATGGCTGCAGCCAATCGTCTTTCACAATCGGGCCTCTCACTTGCTCTTTTGGCTTTCGGCAGCTGGTGTGGGGACCGCCTTGACCTATCTCGACGGAGGTACCACTTTGCCTGGGGGTGGAAGGCAAGGGGCCGTTTCGTTGGTGAGCCTGTGAGAGCAAAAGTTTTATGGAAAATTTTTGCAAAAGTATGACTGAGTGCATGTGTGCCCACAGGTCGAATAGCAAAAACCGGCGTCGTCGGTTGCTGTGGGCTCCCCAATGGGACGCTGGACAATGGGGGTGCGGCTAGCAGTGAGACACTTGGGCGAGGATAGAGGAAAATGGCAGCAGCATGGCCAGACGAGTGGACGAGAGCGGACAGGATGGCGCAGGCTAGGCGGGTTTTTGTACTGCGTACTGCGTATGCGTACTGCGTATGTCACAGCCTTCCCGCTGGTTCCTGGGCAAATGACGAATACCTAACGGAGCACACTAAATACCTGCTGCTTTGCCCCCGCCACAGCACCCCTTCCGTCCTCCCCCTGGCCTGCAACCACACCTTGACTCGACCCACCCCTGACCCCAACCCTTGACGAAGCTCCAGAACGTTCGTCGACCGTTTCCTTTGAGGTTAACCATTTCCATTTCGCTCCGTTGGCACCCCTTT
>Ga0164242_10002028_pt1 | contig 23562 bp, 21 predicted proteins | sample OricomgcompostMG_FD_108783 | JGI IMG/M metagenome (GOLD analysis project Ga0164242, IMG submission 108783) | Miracle-Growth compost microbial communities from Emeryville, California, USA - Original compost - Miracle growth compost (MG) ... | reverse complement strand
GTGCTGCCGGAAGACGAGGAAGAGGCCGACGAGATCGGCTCGCTCAGCCAGTCGGCCGAAGCGATGCGCCTCTCGGCCGCGGCCCCGGCACGCTCGACCTCGGTCGGCGGAGACTACGAAGGCTGATCCTTCCCAAGGATGCGGAAGGGCCGCGGCTACGCGGCCCTTTTTGTTGGATACTTGCAGGAAAAACATTGCCATCTCCGGCTCTCGACGGCGCTGCCGCGCGCCGTATAATCGGCCCGAGCAACGGGGTGGCGGGATGAGCAACATCGGCGAAGCGGCAGGCACCTTGGCCGAGGGAGCGCTTTACGCTCGCGCGGTCGAGCCCAGAGCAGGCGAAGGCGACGGCCACACCCACGAGGGCGTCTGCCTCAACTGCGGCGCTTCGCTGGTCGGGCCGCATTGTCACGAGTGCGGCCAGCACGCCCATGTCCACCGCACCCTCGGCGCGTTCTTTCACGACCTGCTGCACGGGGCGTTCCACTTCGACGGCAAGACCTGGCGCACGCTGCCGCTGCTGGCGTGGAAACCGGGCGAGCTGACCCGGCGCTATATCGCCGGCGAGCGCGCCCGCTTCGTCAGCCCGATGGCGCTGTTCCTGTTTTCGGTGTTCCTGATGTTCGCCGTGTTTCAGCTCGCCGGCATAACTCCGCCGACAGAGTTCAACGCGCCAGATCGAATAGGTGAGCAGGCAACACCCGCCGAGCTGAACAAGGAACTGGCCGCTCTCAAGGACACACGCGCACAAATGAGCGAGGGCAACCTGACGGCGCCCATGATCGATGCGCAGATCACGCGGCTGGAAAAGCAGCTCGCCCGACAGACTGGCGCGAGCCAGGGCGAGACGGTCGTCCTGGCGCAGAACGCCAGCAAGAACTCACGGCTCACCGCCCGTTACAGCGGCATTCCCTTCATCGATCACGCGATCGACAAGTGGAGGCAGAACCCGGGGCTGATGGCCTACAAGCTGCAGTCGAACAGCTACAAGTTCTCCTGGCTGCTGATCCCGCTGTCGATACCGTTCGTATGGCTGCTGTTCGCCTGGCGGCGCAAGTTCGGGCCTTACGATCACGCGGTGTTCGTGACTTATTCCCTCAGTTTCATGACGCTGCTCTACGTCGTGCTGGTGCTGCTCGGCGCGATCGGCGTCGGCACCGGAATGCTGATGCTGCTCGGCATGGTCGTGCCGCTGGTGCACATCTACAAGCAGCTCAAAGGCGCTTATGGCCTGTCCCGCTTCTCCGCGGTGTGGCGCACGCTGGCGCTGAGTGTGCTCATCTGGGTGATCGTGTTCCTGTTCATCGATCTGCTGCTGGTGCTCGGCGCGATCGATTAAATGAACAGAGCCGCTCCGCGACAGGCGGAACGGCCCTGTTGGAATTTCGGAGCCTCAGGCGCCCTGCGGAGCGGCGCCGCCGGAGAAGCGCTTGCCGGCCTTGGGGATGGACGAGCCCTGCGTCGGGCGGGCGATCGTGGGTCCGCGCGGTTCGTCGGGCCGGTCGATCTTGCCGGTATCGAGCAACTGCCTGATCTCGTCGCCGGTCAGCGTCTCGTACTCGAGCATCGCCTGGGCGAGCAGGTGCAGCTTGTCCTCCTGGGTCCGGAGGATGTCGGTCGCCCGCTTGTGCGCGCCTTCGACCAGGCCCTTGATCTCGGCATCGATCAGCTTGTTGGTCTCGTCCGACATGAAGGTCCGCTGGCTGCCGCCCATGCCGAGGTAGCCTTCGTGCTGCTCTTCATACTGCAGCGGCCCGAGCTTGTCCGACATGCCCCACTTGGTGACCATGTTGCGGGCCAGGTCGGTGGCGTAGTGGATGTCCGACGAAGCGCCCGAACTGACCTTGTCGTAGCCGAAAATGATTTCCTCGGCGACGCGGCCGCCCATGCTGACCGCAAGGTTGGCGTGCATCTTGTCGCGGTGATACGAGTAGTTGTCGCGCTCCGGCAGGCGCATGACCATGCCCAGCGCGCGGCCGCGCGGAATGATCGTCGCCTTGTGGATCGGGTCCGACGCCGCCTCGTTCATCGCGACGATGGCGTGGCCGGCCTCGTGATAGGCGGTCATCTTCTTCTCGTCGTCGGTCATGACCATCGAGCGGCGCTCGCTGCCCATCATGACCTTGTCCTTGGCGTCCTCGAATTCCTGCATCGCCACGAGGCGCTTGTTGCGGCGGGCGGCCAGCAGGGCGGCTTCGTTAACCAGGTTCGCGAGGTCGGCGCCGGAGAAGCCGGGTGTGCCGCGGGCGATCGTGCGGGCGTTGACGTCGGGCGCCAGCGGCACCTTCTTCATGTGCACGGCGAGGATCTTCTCACGCCCGTCGATGTCGGGGATCGGCACGACGACCTGGCGGTCGAAACGGCCCGGGCGCAGCAGCGCGGGATCGAGCACGTCGGGCCGGTTGGTCGCGGCGATGATGATGATGCCTTCGTTGGCCTCGAACCCGTCCATCTCGACGAGCAACTGGTTCAGCGTCTGCTCGCGCTCGTCGTTCGAATTGCCGAGTCCGTGGCCGCGATGGCGGCCGACGGCGTCGATCTCGTCGATGAAGACGATGCAGGGCGCGTTCTTCTTCGCCTGCTCGAACATGTCGCGCACGCGGCTGGCGCCGACGCCGACGAACATCTCGACGAAGTCGGAACCGGAGATGGTGAAGAAGGGCACGCCGGCCTCACCGGCGATGGCGCGGGCGAGCAGGGTCTTGCCGGTGCCGGGCGAGCCGACCAGCAAGGCGCCCTTGGGAATCTGGCCGCCGAGCTTGGAGAAGCGCTGCGGGTCCTTGAGGAACTCGACGATCTCCTCGAGCTCCTCGCGCGCTTCGTCGATGCCGGCGACATCATCGAAAGTCACCCGGCCCTGCTTCTCGGTCAGCAGCTTGGCCTTGGACTTGCCGAAGCCCATCGCGCCCGAGCCGCCGCCCTTCTGCACCTGGCGCAGCGCGAAGAACGCCACGCCCAGGATCAGCAGGAACGGCAGCGACTGGATCAGGATATAGGCGAGGACGCTCATCTCCTGCTTCTCGGCGCCCGAATAGCGCACCCCGCTATCGTCGAGCAGCTTGGTCAGGCCGGTGTCGTTGGCGACCGGCACGGTGGAGAAGGTCTGGCCGTTCTTGAGCTTGCCGGTGATGCGGTCGGGCGAAATCTGCACTTCGTCCACCGAGCCTTCGGCGACCTTGGCGCGGAAGTCCGAATAACCGAGCTGCGAGCCCACCGCGTCGCGCGGGCCGCCGAACATCGAAACCACCAGCAGCAAGGCGAGGAAGATGCCGCCCCACACGAGCAGGCTCTTGATCCACGGATTGCCGTTGTTCTCGGGCTCGCGATTGTCACTCATGAACGCACTCTACCTTTCGTGCGCCAATGTAGGCGCAGGCCGGTGAATGGCAAGTTGACGAAGTTGACACGGTCCGGGCGGCCTGCACCGGCATCAGGACCGGCAGCGAATGGTCCCAATGTTCGCACTGGCCATGGCGATTTTCCCGAGCGGCCGCGCCAGGGAATCGCCGAGAGTTGCCGCGGCTGAGGATGAGTGAGAACCGGCAATTGCAAAGCATGTCCTGAGCCTGTCGGAAACGAAGCTGAAGCGCAGCCTCAACGGAGCCGGCGGGAGTGTTTCAGAGCGGTGGCGAGTAGGAAAGCGTTATCGCTGCCCAGGCGATCGATTGTTGGATTTCGCTCCATTTCGCGCCCACCTAATCAAATGTTGTATCGGGGCTAGCACAAGGACTGTGATCACTGTTGAAATGATCGCGCAGGAAGCTGTAATGCTTAGCAGAACGCCACTCATACGAGCGGTTCTCGGCCAGACGCCAAGCAAGGTTGCTTCGCGCACCGCCAGTCCAATCTAAGTGCTTCGCCCAAACGTCCGCTCACCACGCCGCGTGACGTGAATATCACAGATCAGGCCATCGCGTAGCGTGTACACCACCCGCACCGGCACGTCGTACCATTCGCCTCGCTTGAGCGGCCCGACGACGAAATCCGGCGCGTCCTTGACGGCGGTGAAGCGGCTGATCGCGTCATAGACGATGCGCTCGGCGCTCGCATCGAAGCGCTCGGGAATCACCGTTTCGCGCACCCGCTCGAACATCGGACGGTAGAATTCGACGATGCCTTCCTTGCCGTGAATGTCGCCGATCGAGCCGGTCAGGTGCAGCACGACGTCGTCGGTGTAGAACTTCGGGAAGCGGTCGAAATCGGCTCCCGAAAAGGCGGCCGAGTAGGCCTGGAACGCCGCCAGTTGGCTCGGATGCGCGCCGAGCCGCGGAAGCTTGCTCACGCCGCGCTCGGGCGGCCAGGTCATCGACTTGAGCTCGGCGATCCGGCCTTCACCGTCGAGCCGATAGGTGACGAAGAACTTCACTGTGATGAGATCGCCCGGGTGCATCTCGCCGAAGGGGAAATCGGGCCGGTGCTTCGTCGCATGAAAGTCCATATCGACTTCGGCGAACAGCAGACCGTCCCGGCTCATCACGGTTTGAGGCCGCATCACCTCACGCACCCCGTCGTGGGCCCATTTGAGGAAGGCGAGCAGCTCGCCGGCGCCTTCGCGTGTGCCATTCGCGCTGACCATGCGGGTGTCGGCGGCGAAGAACCGCGCGATGAGCGCTTCGTCATCGCCGGTGTTGAACAGAGTCTCGTAAGCCTGATAGTCCAGTTCCATCGCGCGGCGTTATGGCGTGCGCGGGCAAGCGAAGGAAGTGCCTTTGACCGACCGTTCGCCGCTGTTCACGCCCTTCCGCCTCGGCAATCTCAAGCTACGCAACCGCTTCGTGATGCCCGCCATGCAGCGCGGAATGTGTGAGAACGGCCGGCCCAAACCCGAGCTGGCCGCTTATTACGCCCGCCGCGCCGAAGGCGGCGTGCCGCTGATCATCGGCGAGAGCGCGGCGGTCGACCATGCCTCTGCCACCGCGCAGCCGAATTCGGCGTGGCTGACTCCGGCGACGGCCGATGCCTGGGGGCGCTGCGTCGACGCGGTGCGCGAGGCCGGCGGGCAGATGCTGCTGCAGCTTTGGCACGAAGGCGCGGTGCGCAACGACGGCCACGCGCTCAGCCCTTCGGGCCGAGTCCATCCCGGCAAGGAAAACGGCCGAGCGATGACTCTCGATGAGATGAGGGCGATCGGCGAGGGTTTCGTCCGCTCCGCCTGTGTGGCGCGCGACATCGGCGCGGCGGGCATCGAAGTGCATTGCGCGCACGGCTACCTGCTCGACCAGTTCCTGTGGCACGGTTCGAATGTTCGCGAGGACGGCTACGGCGGAGCGGACATCGCCGACCGGGTGCGTTTTCCGGCCGAGATCGTCCGCGCGATCCGCGCCGAATGCGGGCCCGATTTCCTGATCTCGCTGCGCTTCTCCCAATGGAAGGAGGTCGACTACGGCGCGAAGGTCGCGGCCGACCCGGGCGAGTTGCACGGCATGGTAACGACGTTGCACGAAGCCGGAGTGGATGTGCTCCACTGCTCCACACGGCGCTTCTGGGAGCCGGAATGGTCCGGTGACGGCAGGAATCTTGCCGGCTGGGTCAAGGCGCTCTCCGGTTTGCCGACGATCACCGTCGGCAGCGTGGGCCTCGATACCGACGTGATGACCACTTTCATCGAGGCAAAAGATCCCGCCCCGCGTGTTGCCGAAGCGGTGGCCGATCTTGAGGCGCGACTCCGGGCGAGCGAGTTCGATCTCGTGGCCATCGGGCGCGCCCTGATCGGCGATCCCGATTTCGTCCGGAAGCTGGAGAATGGCGACTATTCGCGCATTCGCACCTTCGCGCGGGCCGACCTCGGTTCGCTCGAATGGGACACCTCCATTATCGAGGAAGCTCACCGTATGGCGATGTAGGCGCCGATACGTCGCGCGCGGCCGCCATTCCGGCGAACCCCTTGAAAATGGCCGGAAACCAAACTTCGCTTCGGTGATTTAGAGGATGTGACTCGTGGACGGGCCGCACCGACACGCTTCCGGCGCGGAAAAACCGCGGAACGCTTGTCCTTTTATTGCATTGCAACATAGGCTATGTTGCAATGCAAGGTGGTTCCGTGGCCGGCGCGCTCCGACCCGAGAACCTTTTGGGATACGATAATGAGACTGGACTCGCCCACCGCTGAAAAACTGGCTCCTCCCGGCCGCGAAGGCGCGGCCATCCGTTCGATCTTCGCCCTGCCAACGCCTCAAGTTTCCACGACACGCCATATCGCGCTGATCGGCAACTACACGCCGCGCAAGTGCGGCATCGCCACTTTCACCGCCGACATCTTCGACAAGCTTGATGAGTTCCACCCTGAAATCGCGGTGGATGTTTATGCGCTCGACGATCCGCGCCAGCCGATGGCTTACGGCGGCATCGCCGGGACGATCGTGTGGAACGATCCGGAAAATTACGCCGAAGCCGCCCGGCGCATCAACGCCAGCGGTGTCGATGCCGTGTGGCTGCAGCACGAATATGGCATTTTCGGCGGCCCCGATGGCGAAATGGTCCTCGATTTCGTCGACCGCTTGGCTGCGCCGCTGATCCTTACCCCGCACACCGTGCTCGGCCAGCCGTCGGTGCGCCAACGCGACATCCTCGAGCGGCTGGTCGCCCGCGCCAGCCGGATCATGGTGATGAGCCGCCATTCGCGCGACCTCTTGGTCGAGCGCTACCATGCGCCGGCCGAGATCCTGGAAGTCGTGCCTCACGGAGCTCCCGACCGCCCCTTCGGCCGGCAGGAGTTGTTCAAGGCGAAGCTCGGTCTTGCCGATCGCACGGTGCTGATGACTTTCGGCCTCCTGGGCCCTGGCAAGGGTCTTGAATGCGTGATCGAGGCCTTGCCCGCGATCGTCTCCCGCCATCCCGAGGTCATTTACCGCATTGTCGGGGCTACGCACCCGAATCTTCTGGCGGCCGAAGGCGAAGCCTATCGCGAACGGCTCGTGTCGCTAGCCGAAGAACTCGGCGTGGCGGACCACGTCATGTGGGACAACCGCTTTCTCGAAACGAACGAACTGCTCGATCAGCTCGAGGCGTGCGATATCTATGTTACGCCCTATCCGAACATGCAGCAGTCCACTTCGGGCACGCTCAGTTATGCGGTCGCGCTCGGCAAGGCGGTGGTTTCGACGCCCTATCTGCATGCCCGCGAGCTGCTCGCGGACGGCGCCGGGGAACTGGTCGAGCCGCGCTCAGCCGAAGCGATCGCCAACGCGATCAACCACTTGTTGGAAGACCCGCAGCGGCTATCCGCGCTGCAACGGCGCGCCTATGCTCGCGGCCGCGAGACTATCTGGCCCCGTTTCGCCGACAGCTCGGCAAAGCTCATCGAAAGAGCGGCCGTCAGGCAGGCGCCGGCCGCCCCGGTAACACGCATGCCGAGCCTCGACGGCGTTCTGGCCATGAGCGATGCGACCGGCATGCTGCAGCACTCGGTCGGCATCGTTCCGGACCGGCTGCATGGCTATTGCCTCGACGACAACGTCCGCGCGCTGATGTTGATGAATGTCGCCGAAGGAATCGCACCGAAGGAGCGCGAGCGCTGGTGGCAGGTCTATGCCTCGTTCATCCAGCATGCGTGGAATCCCGAGGCCAAGGCGTTCCGCAATTTCATGCGTTTTGACCGAAGTTGGTGCGAGGATATCGGCTCGGAGGATTCCAACGGCCGAACGCTGTGGGCACTGGGCCAGACGATAGAGCTTTCCGCCGACCCCGCGAAGGTGTTCTGGGCCAACCGCTGGTATGACACCGCGCTGCCGCATTGTGCCGCATTCGGTTCGCCGCGAGCGATCGCCTTCACGATGCTCGGCGCGGCCGCGCGGTTGCGGGCGGAGCCGGGGCATGGCTCTTCGCGCACGTTTATCGCCCAAGGTGCTGACTTCCTGCATCGCCTGCTCGATGCCTCGCGGCGGCCCGACTGGGCGTGGTTCGAAGCGGTACTCGGTTATGATAACCCGCGCCTTTCGCAAGCTCTGATCGAAGCGGGGCTGGTGCTCGACGAAGCTCGTTACACGGAAGCGGGGCTTGAGAGCCTCGCCTGGATCGCCGGGCAGCAAATTGCGACCGACGGCCATTTTCGCCCGGTGGGGTCCGAAACTTTCGGCCACGATCACGCCAGCCTGCCCTTCGACCAGCAACCGCTCGAAGCGCAAGCGGCGATCGACGCGGCAGCGGCAGCGTGGCGCGCCGGGCACGATCCGAAGTGGCAGCAGCACGCGTTCGCCGCCTGGAACTGGTTCTTCGGCGCCAACGATCGGGGCGTCGTCCTGGCCGATCTTTCGACCGGGCGTTGCCGCGACGGCATCACCCCGCGCGGGGCGAACGAAAACTGTGGGGCTGAATCGATCCTGGCCTTCCAACTCTCGCACTATTCGCTGATAGGGCTGCTGCGTGGCCAGCAAGGCGATTCGAGTGGAGAGAAGTTTGTCAGCGAACCACAACGGATCGCCGAGCCCGCTGCGCATACTTGACACCCGGCTTCATGCCGACCCGTCGCGCGTCGTCCTGCGGCCGTTTCACCTTGGCTGGCAGGGCAGGACGACCAGCGGCCGGGCGCAACGGCTGGTCGAGGATATCGGCGCGATGAGCGATGCCGCGGTGAAGCGCGCCTATGCCGACGTGCGGGCCGATTTCGCCGAGCGCCACTGGCAGACCGAGCAGATGTTCGATGACCGCTTTGCCGAGGTCGCCGAGCGGTTGCAGCTCGATCCGGCCGCCTATTCCACCATTCGCAAGCGCTTGATTGGCGCGTATTTCTGCCACGAATACACCTACGCCGCGGCGGCGCTGATGAACCCCTCGATCGTGCCGCATCCCGATCAGAGCGGGCTCGACGACAAGTCGTGCCGCTTCGTCATGAGCTTGCGCGCGGTTGGCGAAGGGCACATCAGCTCGATCGCCTTCCGCGAAGGCATCGCCAGGGCCGACGGCAGCTTCAGCCTGTGGCCCCAATCGAATCTGGCGACTTCGGTCGAACTCGACGACGCCAGCCTGACCGACAGCGAGCGGGGGGTAACCGTTCATCGGAATCCCGAATCCAGCCTCTCCAATACGGTGATCTTCCCCATTACCGAGCAACAGGCCGGCGGGCTTGAGGACTTGCGCCTGGTGCGTTTCGACCATGGTGGTGGCGATTACGAGTGGATCGGCACTTATACCGCCTATTCCGGCCGCTCGATCCGTTCAGAGTTGCTCCGCACGGTCGATTTCAAGCGTTTCCTGCTTGAGCCGATCGTCGGACGCGCCGGGCGCAACAAGGGCATGGCGCTGTTTCCGCAAAAGGTCGGCGGCAAGTATGCGATGCTCGGCCGGCAGGACGGCAAGAACCTGTTCCTGCTCAAGTCAGACCGGATCGATCGGTGGAATTCCGAAGGGCACCTGCTGATGGAGCCTGAGTACCCATGGGAGTTCATCCAGATCGGCAACTGCGGGAGCCCCGTGCTGACCGACGCCGGCTGGCTGGTCATCACTCACGGCGTCGGCGCCATGCGCAAGTACGCGCTCGGCTGCGCGCTGCTCGACCGTGACGACCCTTCGAAAGTGATCGGCCGCACCAGGGAGCCGATCCTCACCGCCGTCGATGCCGATCGTTCGGGCTATGTGCCCAACGTGGTCTATACCTGCGGCGTGCTGAAGGTCGGCGAGCGGCTGCTGATCCCCTACGGCATTTCCGACAGCGCGGTCGGTTTCGCCACCGTCAAGATCGGCGACTTGCTGGACCTGATGCGCTAGGGAGTCGTTGACTCGCCATGCTGCTCGAAACCAAGACCGTCGAGAAACCCTGGGGCCGCGATGTGTTGCCCGCGCCGTTCACTGCGCCTGCCGGCAAGCGCATCGGCGAAATCTGGTTTGTGCCGCCCAAGGAGCTGTCGCAGCTCCTCGTGAAGTACATTTTCACCAGCGAGAAGCTTTCGGTGCAGGTCCATCCGACCGATGAGCAGACGGAGGCCAAGGGCCTCGGCCGTCAGGGCAAGTCCGAATGCTGGCTGGTGATCGACGCCGAACCGGGCGCCACGCTCGGCATCGGTTTCAATCGGCCAGTCGATGCACCGACCATGCGCGCCGCGGCGCAGGACGGCAGCATCGAAGAGATGCTCACCTGGCACGCGGTGAAGGCCGGCGATTTCTTCTACATCCCGGCGAACACCGTCCACGCGATCGGCGGCGGCTGCTCGATCATCGAGGTGCAGCAGAACTCCGACATTACTTACCGCCTCTACGATTACGGCCGCCCGCGCGAGTTGCATCTCGACGCGGGGATGGCCGTGGCCAAGGGGGAGCCTTACGACATGAGCCGCCACCGGGTTGTTCCGGCCGCCGGCGATGTCTCCCTGGTCGATGGCCCCTTCTTCCGCCTCGACCGGATCGACGGTTTGCCCGACAATCCCACCGCCGAACGCTATCACGGCGCCCTGCTGGTGCTTCCCCGCGAAGGCACGGCCTGCGTCGAGGATGAGCCGGTGGAGCCGGGCCAGTGCGCCCTCGCCCATTCGCTCGACGACGTGGTGTTCGATCCGCGGGGCAACTGCCTGATCGCACAGCCGGCGTGAGCTATCCTCCCCGAGCGAGCTCGGGGAGGATTAAACCGTCCCAATGATCGCCGAGAAGTCGAGGCCGCCGTTTCCCGCCGCCTCGAACGCCTCGTAGAGTTCCTTCGCCCGGCGGCCCATCTGCGGGTCCATCTGCGCGGTCTGCGCGGCTTCCATCGCCAATTTGAGGTCCTTGAGCATCAGCGCAGTGGCGAAGCCGCCCTGGTAGCCGTTATCGGCCGGGCTCGTCGGCCCGACGCCGGGGACCGGGCAATAGCTCGTCACCGACCATGACTGGCCCGAGCTGATCGAGGCGATGTCGTAGAATACCTGCGGGTCGAGACCGAGGCGCTGGGCCATCGCGAAGCCCTCGCAAGTGCCGATCATATGCACGCCGAGCATCATGTTGTTGCAGATTTTCGCCGCCTGCCCGGCCCCCGCGCTACCGGCGTGGATCACCGCCTTGCCCATGCCCTTGAGCACGGCCTCAGCGCGGATGAAGGCGAGGTCCGAGCCGCCGACCATGAAGGTCAGCGTCCCCGCCGCCGCCGCGGCGATGCCGCCGGAGACCGGCGCATCGACCATCTCGTAGCCCGCATCGGCCGCGAGCTTCCCGACCTCCCGCGCCGTGGCGACGTCGATGGTCGAGCAGTCGATCAGGATCGCCTCCTCGGGCGCGCGGCCGATCACGTGGCTGGCATAGACGTCCTTCACGATCGCCCCGTTGGGCAGCATTGACACCACCGCCTCGGCGCCTTCGACCGCTTCGGCGATCGAACTGGCGGTCGCGCAACCGCCCGCGCGCGCATGGGCCAGCGCCGCTTCGCTCAAGTCGAACGCGCGCACCGCGTGCCCTGCCTTGACGAGATTCGGCGCCATTCCGCCGCCCATGTTGCCGAGACCGATGAAGGCGATTTTCATTGATTCATCCAGCTTTGACCGTCCGGAGTGATTTCGAATTGAGAATGCAGCGGCAATTCCTTGAACTCTACAAAGCCATCCCGCATCAGACGCCACATCACTGATTTGTCCAACGGCATTCTGCCACGCGTCAGGAGTATACCCGTCGCGTATATGGGCGCGTCACCAGCAATCTCCTGGTACGCTCGCAAATAGGCTTTCGATCGCTCGGTGCTCGCCATGTTATCGCTCACACCCGACCAGTAATGCTTTCTGTTCAGCGCCTTGTTGATTGGCGCTCTTGTCGGCTTGGAGGACGACGGCTCCCCTAATTCTGAGCATTGTTGAATCAATATGCTTGTGGCTTCCGCCGGGGTTTTCCTGCCCATCACCGCCCCTTCCACTTGCCTTCGCGCTTCTCGATGAACGCGCGCATGCCTTCGGCCTTGTCCTCGGTGGCGGCGAGGACGTTGAACAGGCGTCGCTCGTGCATGATGCCCTGCTCCAGCCCCAGCTCGAACGCGGCGTTGACCAGTTCCTTGTTCACCATCGCCGCGAGCGGCGGCATGGCGGCGATGGTCGCGGCGGTCTTGAGCGCTTCATCGAGCAGATCGGCGGCGGGCACCACGCGCGCCACAAGGCCGGACCGTTCGGCCTCCTCGGCGCCCATCATCCGCCCGGTGAGGACCATCTCCATCGCCTTGGCCTTGCCGATCGCGCGGGTCAGCCGCTGGCTCCCGCCCATCCCCGGCGCGACGCCGAGCTTGATCTCGGGCTGGCCGAACTTCGCGGTGTCGGCGGCGATGATGAAGTCGGCCATCATGGCGAGCTCACACCCGCCGCCGAGCGCGAAGCCGTTCACCGCCGCGATCCACGGTTTGCGGATGCGCTTGGTGAAATCGGCGGTCCACCCGGCGAAGAAATCCTCGCGGTAGAAATCGGCCGCCGGCTTGTCGGCCATCTCCTTGATGTCAGCCCCGGCGGCGAACGCCTTTTCGCCGCTGCCGGTGACGACCGCGCAGCGCTGGCTGTCATCGGCCTCGAACGCGGCGAACGCGGCGACGAGGTCCTCCAGCACCGCCGTGTTGAGGGCATTCAGCGCCTGCGGCCGGTTCAGCGTAACCAGCGTCACGGCGCCGCGCTGTTCGACGAGAATGGTTTCGTACGTGGCCATAATCCTCCGAATGTCAGCTTCTTATTCTTTTACCTCTTCCCCGCGATAGCGGGGAGCTAATACGCTGTTTCTCGCAAAGACCGCGGAGTTTTCGCAGAGAGCGCAGAGGACTCGTTTCGTTTCTCCGCGGTCTCTGCTCCTCTGCGGCCCCTGCGCGAAACGGCCGTTTTTCTCCCGCTTCGCGGGTTAGACGAAACCCTCAACCCATCGTCGGGATGACAAAGGCGTTCTCCCCGGTCGCCGAGCCATCCGGCCAACGCTGCGTCACCGTCTTGGTCTTGGTCCAGAAGCGCACGCCTTCCATGCCGTGCTGGTTGGTATCGCCGAAGGCGCTGCGCTTCCAGCCGCCGAAGGTGTGGTAGGCGACCGGCACAGGGATCGGCACGTTGACGCCGACCATGCCGACATTCACCCGAGCGGCGAACTCGCGCGCGGCGTGGCCGTTGCGGGTGAAGATGGCGACGCCGTTGCCGTACTGGTGCTTCGACGGCAGCATGACCGCTTCCTCGAAATCCTTCGCGCGAACGATCTGGAGCACCGGGCCGAAGATTTCGTTGTGGTAGCTCTCCATTTCCGGCGTCACATGGTCGATCAGCGTCGGGCCGACGAAGAAACCGTTCTCGTGGCCCTGAAGTGAGAACCCGCGCCCGTCGATCACGATCTCGCCGCCCTCGGCTTCGGCCTTGCCGATCCATTCCTCGATCCGTGCCTTGTGCTGCGCAGTGACGACGGGGCCGTAATGCGCCTCGGCGTCGGTCGACACGCCGACGCGCAGCGCGTTGATCGCGGGGATCAGCTTTTCCCTGAGCCGATCCGCCGTGTCCTCTCCGACCGGGACCACGACCGGCAGGGCCATGCAACGCTCGCCCGCAGAACCGAATGCCGCTCCGGCGAGGTCATTCACGACCATGTGCATGTCGGCATCGGGCATGACGATGCCGTGGTTCTTGGCCCCACCCATCGCCTGAACCCGCTTGCCAGCGGCGACGCCGCGCGAATAGACATAGTGCGCGATGTCGGACGAGCCGACGAAGCTGACCGCGGCGATGTCCGGATGGTCGAGGATCGCATCGACCATTTCCTTGTCGCCGTGGACAACCTGCAGGATACCCTCGGGCCCGCCGGCCTCCCGGAACAGCTCGGCCAGACGCACCGGCACACTCGGGTCGCGCTCGCTCGGCTTGAGGATGAAGGCATTGCCGACCGCGACGGCGATGCCGAACATCCACATCGGGATCATCGCCGGGAAATTGAACGGGGTGATCCCCGCGCCGATGCCAAGCGGCTGACGCATCGAATAGACGTCGATCCCCGGCCCGGCGCCTTGCGTGTACTCGCCTTTCAGCACGTGCGGAATGCCGCAGGCAAACTCGATCACGTCGAGCCCGCGCATCACATCGCCGCGCGCATCGGCGAGGACCTTGCCGTGCTCGCTGGCGAGGAGAATCGCGAGGTCTTCGAGGTTGGCCTCGACCAGCCGCTTGAACTCGAACATCACCCGCGCGCGCCGCTGCGGGTTGATCGCCGCCCAGCCGGGTTGCGCGGCCCTGGCGGCTTCGACGGCAAGCTCGAGCTCGGCCTTGCCGCCCAATGGAACTTTCGCCTGCACCGCCCCGCTGTTGGGATCGAAAACGTCGCCCATGCGCCCACCCGCGCCGCTGCCGGTTCCGCCCACAATGACATGTTCGATGTGGCGCATGGCGAGGTCCTTTCAGGTGAAACCAGTTTCCGGAGTCCTGCAACTCTCGGGCACGCTTGGCAAGGCCAGCTTGCGATAGAGGGCGCGTTGCGGCATGGCGCGGCGCGATATCGGGACTCGGGTGACCATGGCGAATTTCGGACCGCTTGAAGGCAAGTTGGTGGTTTTGATCGGCGGCGGCGGCTTCGTCGGCACGCATGTCGCGGAGGAGCTGCTGCGCCGCGGCGCGCGGTTGCGGATCGCGGACCGGCACCCGGAAAAGGCTTGGCATCTGCCGCCGCTGGCGCAACTCGGTCAGTTGCAATTCGCCCGCTGCAACGTGGCCGACCGGAGCAGCGTCGAAGCGGCGATGCAGGGCGCCGACGCGGCCGTGTATCTCGTCGGCAGCTTTTCCGGAGACCTGAGGGCGCTGCAGGCGCGCGGTGCGGGCTGGGCCGCCGAGTCGGCGAGCGCAAATGGCGCCAACGCCTTCATCTATATCTCGGCAATCGGCGCCGACCCGGAGAGCGACAGCGCTTACGCCGCGACGAAGGGCGAAGGTGAACGCCTGGTGTTGAAGGCCTTCCCCACAGCGACGATCGTACGGCCGTCGGTCATGTTCGGGGAGGACGATTCCTTCGTAAGCCGGTTTGCCGACCTGGTGGCCCGGTTGCCGGCCGTGCCGGTATTCGGTCCCGGCGCCAGGCTCCAGCCGCTATGGGTGACCGACGCGGCCGAGGCAGTCGCCAATGCCCTCGCCGACCCGGATCGGCACGGCGGAAAGACTTACGAGCTGGGCGGGCCGGAGGCGATCACCATGCTCGATCTCCTCCAGCGCATCGCCAGGGCGCAAGGGCGGCAACGCCAATTCGTGCCTGTTCCCGATGGGCTGGCGAGGGTATTCGCCGCCCTGCCGCTGACGCCGATCAATTCCGACCAGTGGAAGATGCTCAAGGGCGGCAATGTGCTCTCCGGCAAGCTGCCCGGACTCAAGCAGCTTGGTGTGGCGGCGAAACCGCTTGCGCTCTTCCTCGACCGTTGGATGCTCCGCTTCCGCAAGGCAGGCCGCTTCGGAGACAAGATGGAGCCGGCGACATTCCGGCTTCCCGATCAGCAGGGACGGACAGCGCGCTAAGCTATTCGCGCTCTTCGCCGCTGCCTTCCAGCAGAGGCAGCGGCTCGACCAGCAGCGTGGCGCCCTGGCTTCCGGCGATCCGCACGCGCTCTCCCGCGGCCGTGTCAGGCCCATGCGCGATCCATTCGCTGTCGCCGATGTGAACCCGGCCGCTGCCGTGCTCGATGGCCTGAACCACCACGGCCGTTTCCCCGACCATGCGCGCGCCGCGGCGGTTGAGCAGCGGGTCGGCGCTGACGATCGGCGATTCACGCAGCCAGCGCCGGGCTGAAAAAGCGATAATCAGCGCCAGGAACACGAAGTCGATCACCTGCGCCGGCAGCGACAGGTGCAGCAGCCCGGTCAGCACGCCGGTGATGATGGCCGCGATTCCCAGCCAGATCAGATAGACGCCGGGCACGAGCATCTCCAGCCCGGCGAGGAGCACCCCGAGCGTCAGCCAGATCCAGTGAGCCTCAAGGCCGCCGAGCCAGTCCATCGGCCGCCGTCACTTGCGCGGCAGGCCGGCGGGCGTGGTCTTGCGCTCCAGATCGATCGGCGTGCCGGAGCCCTGTCCTTGTGGTCTGGCCCCCTCGACCCTGCTCGGGACAGGTTTGTCGGGAGCGACCACATCGCGCACCAGTTCGCCGATCCCGCCCAGCGAGCCGATCAACTGCGTCGCCTCGACCGGGAACAGGATCGTCTTGGCGTTGGGGCTGGTGGCGAACTTGCCGACCGCCTTGGTGTATTCCTGAGCGATGAAGTAGTTGATCGCCTGGTTGCCGCTCTGCGCGATGGCTTCGGACACTGCGCGGGTCGCCTCGGCTTCGGCCTGCGCCGCACGCTCGCGCGCCTCGGCGTCGCGGAAGGCGGCTTCCTTCTTGCCTTCCGCCGAAAGGATGGCCGATTGCTTCTCGCCCTCGGCGCGCAGGATGCGGCTGGCGCGCTCGCCCTCGGCCTCGAGGATTTCGGCGCGCTTCAACCGCTCGGCCTTCATCTGCCGGGCCATCGCCTCGGAGATGTCCACCGGCGGGCGGATGTCCTTGATCTCCACGCGGGTAATCTTGACGCCCCACGGGCTCGTCGCGTGATCAACCACGGAAAGCAGGCGGGCGTTGATCTCATCGCGCTTCGACAGTGTCTCGTCGAGATCCATGCTGCCCATCACCGTGCGCAGGTTGGTCGTCGTCAGGGCCATGATCGCGTTATAGAGACTGTGCACCTCGTAGGCGGCCTTCCCCGCGTCGAGCACCTGAAAGAACACCACGGCGTCCACGCCGACCATGGCGTTGTCCTTGGTGATGATTTCCTGTCCCGGAATGTCGAGCACCTGCTCCATCATGTTGACCTTCTGGCCGACACGATCGACGAACGGCACGATCAGGTGCATCCCCGGCTCCGCGGCGAGAGTGAACTTGCCCAGCCGCTCGATCGTGTAGACGTAGCCTTGCCGCACCACGCGCACGCCCATCATCAGAAAGATGACCAGCACCACCACGATAGCGATCAGCAACGCACCCATGGCAACGGCTCCCCTTCAATTCGCTCACATCGTAGCGCCGGGCCGAAACGGGGCAAGGAAAAGCAGCGAGTGATTGTGCGCGCCCACCGGAGACCTTAGGGAAAGGGAAAACCGGACAGAATCAACATACCGGACGGAGGGGAATGAAGATGGATCGGAAATCGGCACGGTATTTCGGTGCGGCGGCAGCCGTGGCTCTTGGCCTGACCTGGGCGCCCAGCGCGCCCGCGCAGAATGCTCCAGCACCGGCAGCCCGACCCGCCGCCGGCCCACCGCGCACCACGCCTCTCGGCGCCGGGCCGTTCGACTATGACACCAGCACCGGCAAGATTCACGTCGAGGTGATTGCCCGCCGCCTCGACCATCCGTGGTCGCTGGCGCAGTTACCCGATGGTACGATGCTGGTCACCGAGCGCGCCGGGCGCTTGCGCGTCATCAAGGGCGGCAAGCTCGATCCCGTGGCCATCGCCGGCCTGCCGCCGATCAACCCCAGCGGCATCGGCGGGCTCTACGACATCGCGCTCGACCCGCAGTTCGCGAAGAACCACTTCATCTATCTCAGTTACGTGAAGCCTTCGGAGAAGGATTCCGACCAGACCACGCTCGCCGTGATGCGCGCGACTTACGATGGCACGCATCAGCTCAAGGGCGTGAAGGACATCTTCGTCGCCGATGCGTGGTACGGCGCGCAGCCCTGGCCCAAGCGCTGCTGCGGCCAGGGCCCGGCGAGCGGCAGTTGGGGCGGTCGCATCCTGTTCGGCCGCGACGGCAAGCTCTACGTCACCAGCGGCGACCGCAACTACGGCGAGATGGTGCAGAAGCCGGATAACGACTTCGGCAAGATCATGCGCATCAACGCCGACGGCAGCGTGCCCAAGGACAATCCCTTCGTCGGCAAGAAAGGCTGGAAGCCGGAAATCTGGACCACCGGCCACCGCAATCCGCTCGGCCTGACGATCGACTCCGCGACCGGACAGATGTGGGAGACGGAGTTCGGTCCGCACGGCGGCGACGAGGTCAACCTCATCACCAAAGGCGCCAATTACGGCTGGATCGACGTGACTCAGGGCCAGCACTACAACAACGAGCCCGCCAAGGGGGTGAAGAACGTCCCCGGCATGACCGATCCGGTGCTGACTTACCTGCCCACATCGCTCAACCCGGGCAACCCGGCGTTCTACGACGGCGCGGCGTTCCCGGCGTGGAAGGGCGATTTCCTGCTGCCGAGCTTCACCAAGGGCCTGCTGCGCTACAACGTGCAAGGCGGCAAGCCGACCGGCGATCCCGAGTACCTCCTCGGCGACCTCAAGCAACGGTTGCGCGATGTGCGGGTCGGCCCGCAGGGCGAGCTCTACGTGCTCACCGACGAGACCGATGGCGCGCTGCTCAAGGTTACGCCGGGCGGTTGAGTCGCCAGTCTATTCCTGCCCCCTGGCGATCCGCGTGTCGGCCAACGACAGCGTAACCGCCGCGGGAATGTTCGGCATTGTCGAATAGAGCGTCTTGAGGAAGATCTTGTCCGATGGCGTGAGCCCAGTCGGCCTCGCCCCTTCGGAGGCATCAAACAAGCTCAGGATCGTCGATCGCGGTGTATCGAGGCGATCGGCCGCATCGCCGGAAAGGCCGCGCATCGCCGCGTAGCCGGCGAGCTGCGCCACGGTCATGCCCCGCACCGCCTTCTTGTCGATCAGCACCATCGCGCTGACGATATCGCGCCGGGTAGGCACGTAGATCAGCGAATGCGCTGCCTCCACCCAAGTCTGCGTGGGATCGGTCAGGTTCTCGCTCTGATAGACTTCCATCCCATCGCGGGTGCGGACGAATACCCGCGTCCAGGTGTGCGCCGGCCCGGGGGTCTCGAACAGCGCCTGGTTCTCCGCCTTGTCGAGATGCTCGAACAAGTATGGTTTGCGAGCGCGCAGACTGTTGAGATAGCCTTGAGGATCATCGATCACCATGACGATGAAGTTGGGCTTGCAGGTCTCCGGATCGTCCAGTTGCACCCCGAGTTCGGAAGCGGTCTGACGGATCATCCCGACCATGCCCTCCGCCGGATCCTGTGCGACTCCGACGACGCCGGGACACAGCAAGCCCTGGAAGCGCGCCAGCGGCACGTCGCGATCGGCGCCGCCGTAAGTCTTGGCAGCAGCAGATTGCGATGTGAACAGCGCGGCGGCGGCCGCAAGCGCGGAGGCGGTGAGGAGCGATAAGGTCAAAAGGCGCGGCACGGGACGTCTCCCGACAAGGGGCGCAGCTATTATCCTCCTTCCTTCAGGCGCGGGCAACGGCAGATTTGCCGGGAGCCAGCGTAGCCGCCGTCCTCACCGCGTCGGATCGCCCCGTCGCGACCGGAAAATGATCGGCCCGTAGGCGGCAACGAAGATCGCGAAGGAGAGCGCCCAGAACCCGCCGGCCAGTTCGAGCCCGCGCGCGTAGCCGAACATTCCGAACGAGGTCGCCACGCGCAGCACCGCGCCCAATGTCACGCAGATGTAAATGATGTTCGTGGCGGCACTCGCCTTCAGCTCATGCCCGGTATGGCCCAGGGTGGCGCGCGGCATCATCGCCAGGATCATCGTTCCCATGAGCCCGGCGGTGAGCGCGTGGATGGCCGCGGTGCGCGGAACGGCACCGCCGACGACGCTACAACCGAGCAGGACCAGGCCGACCGGCAGCCACAGGTAGCCCACATGGAGGATCGCCACGAACGGCTCTGCCCAGGTGCGCCAGCCGCTCCAGCGCGTCAGCCGGGCGAACTGGAGCAGCCCCGCCAGGATGAGCGCCCAGCCGACCGCCGCCGCCGTCGGAATCACGACCCAGCCCAGCAGCGCCAGCACCGTGACCGCTATGGCCGCCTGGTCGAAGCGGCCGGGCTGGCCCGGCAAGCCGCTCTTGTGCCCCTGCTTGGCCAGCCAGTTGCGCGTGAACGAGGGCACCACGCGCCCGCCGATGACCGAGATGATCAGCACGATCAGCCCGATGCCGGCGCGAATGCCCGCCTCGGCGTCGGCGACGAGACCGGCCGCGGCGGCATAGTCCACCGCATCGGCGAGGCCGAGCAGCAGGACCATCGCCACCACCGGCTTGTTGCGGTTCTTCGCGGCGAACACCTCGCGCCCGCACACCGCCGCCATCACGCCGTAGAACCCGACATCGAGGACCACGGCGGGAATCAGCCCCAGCGTCGCCGAAAAGAACACCGCCACCCGCGCCGCCAGCCAGAGCCCGAACAGCGCCGCCAGCGGCGCGCCGGCGATCGGCAGCCGCCCGGTCCAGTTCGGAATGGCAGTCAGGAGAAAGCCGGAGATGATGGCCCCGACGAAGCCGAACAGCATCTCGTGCCGGTGCCAGGCCAGGGCCTGGAACCCGCTCGGCAGGTGCAGACCGGCGAGCAGCGCGCAGAGCCACAGCACCAATGCGATCGCCGCCCACGCGCCGCCGAACAGGAAAAAGGGGCGGAACCCTCCGCGCAGGATCGGCGGAGCCGCCGCCATCCGCGCCTTGCGCAGCGCCAGCATCTCGTCTCCGCGTGTCGTCGTCGTCATGCGCGCCTCCGGGATATTCCCCTGCCTTTGTAACGCTCCGGCGAGCGGAAGGGATCGGGGAATGTCCCGATGCCGGAGCAGGCGGCCGGTTTAGTCCTCCCTCTCCCGGTCGTCCCCTTCCTCTTCGCACTCGTCTTTCGGCCACTCGGGAATTTCCGCACCGGCGAAACGCCACTCGTGCTCGCCGGCGGTGAACGGAGCGCCTTCCTCGAGCTCCGTCGGCTGGAGCGCCGGTTCCGCTGGTTACCATCCGCACCATCGTCGTCGACGCTTCGGCCCCGCCGCCTCCCTGCCCGTTCGTGTCGACCCCGGTGGAGGCACCCGCCCTCGCGCTCGCTTTGCTGGAGAAGTAATTGATCGTCGTCCGCCGACGCTGCCCGTCTTGACCATGGTGACGCAGGATGAACATCAGCAGTGCGTCGTTGCGCTTGCGGCGAAAGCCCATCGGCTCGCCGGCAACGAACACCGGGATCAGCTCGCCTTCCACCGCGCGCTCGAAGGCGATGTCCTTCAGCCGCTTGGCCCGAGATCGAGCGCCGCGTCCCACGCCCGGCGAAACTCCTCGGTGCCCGCCGCGCGTCGCAGGGCGGTGCCTTTCTTCTGCATGGTCTCCTGATCGAGGGGCCGCGAGAGGTGAATCGATCAGGATATGTCAGAGACAGGGGGTTGTAAGAAAGTTCCTCCTTTGTTCCAACAGACTCTGCGTCATTGAAGGGTTTGTTCAGCCTCGCGATCAAGTCTCCAGCCAAAAGTGAGGCGATAGTTCTCCCTTCCACTCGTCAATGGCGAGCAAACGTGCCACGAATGCTTTGGTATCGCCCCACCGATACGCGTCCGGTTCCGCTTCATCGACGACTTTGATGTCGACGAAAGAGTGCCAGCAATGATCCGCCAAGGTTGGCCCACCGCTCCATTTATAGAGAGCATGATATAGTGGCGGGACACCCAGTTGCTCGGCCACGAAAAACTCGCCAGCCTCAAGCTTGGCGAGCGCTGCTTGCCACCGTTCGCGGCTTGCCTCCCCGTCGAGCGCCACAATTCCCCACGCTTTGTAATTGCCAGCATCGCGGTAGGAATAGTTGAACAGCGTCGTTGCCATTGCCCCCGTTGCTCATGTGCGCGCTACAGCGCAGCCGCCATGCTAATCGCCGGACCATCTGCTGTGTGGGAAAGCATGTCCAATTCGGATGCTGTTCCCTTCGTCCTCGAAAGCGGTATGTTGGAAACTGGACGATTAGGGGGACGGCGTGGCACTTCGGGTTGACTGGACCGAGGAGCAAACCAAGCGCGCGTTGTACCTCTATTTTCAACTGCCCTTTGGACAGATCGACCAGCGCAATTCTGAGATCATCGCTTTGGCCGCAGCGTTGGGCCGGACGCCGTCGTCCGTCGCAATGAAGCTGGCGAATTTCGCCAGCCTCGACCCGCAAATTACACGTACCGGACGCAAAGGCCTAAGTGGGGCTAGTGCGCTGGATCGTGAAACATGGAGTCAGTTTCAAGCAGATTGGACCAAACTCGTTGTCGAGGTTGGCAGCATCGAGGGCGGCGAACTGCCGACCGCCGGCGGAGCAAGAGAGATGCGAATGCCGTTTCGTGAGGAAGCGCCGGGTAGTCCGACGACCAGACAGACCGAAGTGGCGCAGCGTATTGGGCAGGATTTCTTTCGGCGGGCAGTTCTCGCTAATTTCAACAATGCGTGCTGTGTAACGGGGATTGCAGAGTCTAAGCTCTTGATGGCAAGCCACATTTCACCGTGGAGCTCGGACGTTGAAAATCGCCACAATCCTAAGAACGGATTGTGCTTGTCCGCGACTTTCGATCGCGCGTTCGACCGTTGTCTAATGACAATAACACCGGACCTGAGGATGCGTCTTTCAAACAGGCTCCTCAGACACGACAGTCCTGAGACGCGAGATTTCTTTGCCCCCTATCAAGGCCAGTCCTTGCGGAACCCCACCCATCTCATGCCGGATCTTGCATTGCTCGCCGCACACAACGAGCGATTCATCGTTTAACTCGAGCACTGACTGACCATCCAAGGGTCATATCTCCCATGGATTGACCAGACCGACGCCGGCGGGCGCGAAATCGTGGACGTTGCGCGTTGCCACGGTTGCGTCCTCAACAAGGGCCATCGCGGCAATCTGCGCTTCGGGGAGGGACATTGGCCGCCCGGCGGCGGTGGCGACGGCGAGCATTGGTCCGTATCGCATGGCGGCCGAAGAGCCGAAGGCGAGCGTCCGGTCGGCATACCGCAAGCGCCATTCCGTCAGTCTGACCTCGAGACCTTGACGGCGAGCGCCCTCTGGAAGTCTAGCGATACCGTACGACAGCTCCGCCAGCGCGATAGCTGGCAAGGCCGTCTCTTCCTCATTCAACAGGAACCAGCGCTCGACTGCCGGGCTCGCAGCCTCCTTCATCAACTCGGACACGACATTCGTGTCAAGCAGGATCAAAGGTCGATGCCCTTGTGCGGCACCCTGTGCTGGCGAAGCGCGACTTCGACTTCGCCTATGGCTGAGTCATCTACCGGACCTAGCTTGCGCATCCGTTTGAGGAATGCCGCCGCGCTCTCCTTCGGATGACGAACGGCATATTCGGTCAGCGCTTCCTCCACAATCGCATGGATTGGCCTGCCTTCGCGCCGCGACAACGCGTGCGCGAGATCGCGCGCGCGCTTGCTGCGAACGGAGAGTTGGGGCGATGTCATGCCATCAAGGTATGCATTTGATGGCATGATGGCAAAACTCTTTTAAGCCGCAGCCCTTGCCGCCTTCTTGCGCTCGTGCGGGTCGAGGTAGCGCTTCCTCAACCGGATGCTCTGCGGGGTCACCTCCACCAGCTCGTCGTCCTGGATGTAGGCGATCGCCTGTTCCAGGGTCATCTTGCGCGGCGGGGTCAGGCGGACGGCTTCGTCCTTGCCGGTGGAGCGGAAGTTGGTGAGTTGCTTGGACTTGAGCGGGTTCACTTCCAGGTCCTGCGGCTTGGCGTTTTCGCCGATGACCATGCCTTCGTAGAGCTTCTCGCCCGGGCTGATGAACAGCACGCCGCGTTCCTCCAGCGCGTTGAGCGCGTAGGGCACGGCCTCGCCCTGCTCCATGGAGATGAGCACGCCGTTCTGGCGGCC
>Ga0164242_10002027_pt1 | contig 23571 bp, 20 predicted proteins | sample OricomgcompostMG_FD_108783 | JGI IMG/M metagenome (GOLD analysis project Ga0164242, IMG submission 108783) | Miracle-Growth compost microbial communities from Emeryville, California, USA - Original compost - Miracle growth compost (MG) ... | reverse complement strand
GGAATTTCCTGCGAATGCATAGCCAAAAGTACTTTTATCGGAAGGCTCCATCACCAATTCCATGTTGTCATCTTTCCACCAGATGGAAGGATGCGCGCCGGCGGCAAAAGTACTTTTCGGCGTAGGATTGAGCGGCGGGCGATGAATTGTCCAGGCCACGTACAATGCATTGTTGTCATAACATAAATACATCGTGGCTGGATATTTTCCCAATCCGCCGGCTTCCGGATCATAGAAGGAAGAAACGGCAGCGGCATAATACCATTCCTTGAAATCCACATGGCCATCAATGACCGGTGCTTTTTCATGCACCGGCGGAATGACGATGACCGGCTGGCGCGTCCATTGATCCAACGCCGGTGTCGCCGCTGGATCAGAGAACGCGGCAATGGAAAATAATAGCATCGCCGCGAGGAAAATAATCTTGCAAGGTAAATTTTGTTTCATAGTTTTAATGATGGGCACGTTCCTAAAAGTACTTTTTCGTATGCCAGTTGTAACAACATCAATTTGCGTTCAATGGATTCCAGGCGCTTTTGGTGGCGGCCGTGTCACTGCTTACATGGCTTGCAGGATATTTAACTGCTTCCGCGCTGACCACATCTGTTTTAAGCCATTTCACGTGGCCATCAGCAAAAGCCACGTTGATGCCACCAAGATGACGCCCACTTTGGCAATCGCTCTGCAGAATATCGTAGGAGGAACTAGTTGGTGTACAATTTGTTCCCAATGCTCCGATGCCAGGAATGTAACCACCATTATCCGCCGATGCACTGCCCGGCGTTCCGGCGACATATGTCGTACTATAATTTCCGGCATCCATCATAGCATAAGTGCTGGCGGGCGCTACTACAGCGGCGATCTTGAGAGGATCCTGAGCAGGATTAGCAGGCCTCCTAATCAATAAATAATTCGCGCCATATTCTCCCCGGATAGGTTGACTTGTATAAGCACCACCAACACCTGAAGGGCAAACAAAAATTTGCAGACTCTTATGATAAGGATAAAGTATTTGCGCCCAGGACCATACATTTGTTCCCAAACTCCAGCTTTCTCCGGGCGGATTGGGGCCAACTGTGGAATTCGCAGGTGGATAAGTTTCATCATAATCCTGCGTGTACTGCATCATCGCTAATCCAAACTGTTTCAAATTACTCATGCAACTGGCGCGCCGCGCATTTTCCCGAGCCCGCGCAAAAACAGGAAAAAGGATTGATGCTAAAATAGAAATAATAGCAATAACAACCAATAATTCTATCAATGTAAAAGCTTTTCGTTTCATAATCTTTTCCTATATCAAAAGTACTTTTCGACTGTATTTATATTATACCCTTGCGAAAGTACTTTCAAACTGACTTATTGGGCGAGTTAATGACTTATCAGTCACTTTCGATCCTGCTGGGAATTTGCCGTCTGACGGTATTGCATTGGCGTCATTCCCACCTTGCGCCGGAAAAGACGGTGAAAATATGCCGGCGCTTTAAAGCCGATGAAAGTGCAGATATGATGCACTGTCCAACCGGTTTCACGCAGCAATTGGCAGGCCCACTCCAGGCGCAATTCCGTGAGATATTCCACAAAACTCTGGCCAGTTTGCTGCCGGAATAATACGATGAATTGAGTGCGCGAAAGATGCACTGCTTGCGCCACGTTTTGCAACGTCAATTCCTGATGCAAGTGCGCTTGAATATATTGTTTTGCCAGAAAGATGGGATCGTGCAGCGCGGGTTTGGGCGCGTTCGATACAGACGGCAATATCTCGACAAAGCGTTTCTGCCGCAATTCGCGCTCCAGCGTTAGCCAGATGGTGGATAATAAATTGCAGGTGATAGCGGCGGAATTGATGCCGCCGCTGAACATTTCTTCCACGACACGATCCAGATCGTCCGCCAACATCGTATTTAAAACGTTGACGTTTTCCGTCTGCTGCACTTTGCCATTGCGATGTTCCGTTACCCAACATTGCATCTGCCGCCCGCGCGGGCTGATGATAAAAACATCGCAATATTTATTCGGAAAATCATATTGCACACCGGACGGATGCGGAACGCCGGGCGGAATTAAAACGGCGTAACCTGGTTTAAGATTCAAATAATACGCGCCCAAACGTAATTGCAATTCGCCGGCAATAACCCACCAAAGCATGGGGATACGTAATGTTTCCTGGCCTTCCTGCGGCCATTGCTCCATGACGATATGATGATTATACGCCTTGCGCCGGCGCGCCGATCTCTTTTTGCCCAGCGGTTTCGCGGCGGTTGCGCTCACAGCTTCCGGCAAACGCAACGCCGATTGTTTCAGGCACGCCAAAACCAACCGGTCTTCGCAATGTTGCGTCCAAGGGATTAATTTCTCCTGCACTAATGCAAGCAACGGAACGGAATTGGAATCTTTTCGCATCTCATCTTTTAGTATGACAAGGCGGATTATCAAAAGTACTTTCACTTCAAATGTGATAATCTTAATCTCGTAAAAGGAAGAGAATTATGGGTGATCGTGTTTTTGAAAAGTTGAGTAATCCACAATCGTTGCACAGTGCGCCGATTTTGGTTTTTGCCGGTGACGCATTGGCGGCTGGCGGTTTGCGTGGATTGGGACGGGAAAAAGAAGGCGGCAAATGGCGCCCGCGCCGTCAACGCGAATTTTTGCAATTGTGCCGCGATTTGTCCAACGACGGCTTTATCGACGGCTGTTTGATGACGCCCGCCGATGCGGAAACATTGGCGGTGGATGAAAAGTACTTTGACAATATCCCCATCACGCCGATGGTGCGCTGGAACGCGGAAACTAATATTTGGAGTCCGCGTTTCGGTAGTTACGCGAATAGCCCGGCGCAGCCGTTTCAAACTGTTGTGGTGGATGCAGCCGCGCCGGAATCTGCTTATTGCAGCGCCGTAGATAATGCGTTGAAATGCCGCGTTCGATTGGGATTATATTCCATCACGCTCAATAATGATGCCTCGCACGATCGCCAAACGTTGCTGGCTTATTTAAACTTCGCGCGCGAAATGGGTGCGCATCCGCAATATGAACATTTCCTCGAAGTCTTTTTGCCGAACATGAATTTGCCTGGTCTCGACAATGAAAAACGCGGTCAATACATCGCCGATTCCATCGTGCGCACCATGAGTTATTTGCAGAAACACGAAAAGCCACGCTTCATCAAAACCGAATTCACCACCGCCGCAACGTGGCGCGAATTGTGCGAATTCGATCCCGATCTCATCATCGGCGCGCTGGGCGGCCCGCGCATCAACACGCGCAAGACGTTGGAACTGGCGCACAACGTCGTCAGCAACGGCGGCCGCGCCACGCTTTTTGGCCGCACTATCTTCGGCGACGATAATCCCCGCGCCATCTGCCGCGCCCTGCGCGCCGTGTTGGATGGAAAGCAATCGCCGGAACAGGCGTATGTGGATTATCAGAAAGGAATATAACGCCTATCGACAACGCAATTCCCTCTCCCTGGCGGGGAAAGAGAATTGCGTCACAAACATTGGAATCGTATGAACGCTTCCCTGCCCAACAACAAAGACCGGCGGCTGTTGCGCATATTTGTCGATAAACTGCTTCCTTGGACAGCGCTTCAACAAACGCCATGGGTTGTGGCGACGAGCCGCCGGCACGATTTGCATTTGAGCAAACCAGTGCAAATGACGCCACGAAAAATGCGGGGAAAAGAAATTGCCAGCGGCGGCGCCAGACGTTATCGCAATACCAGCACCGTGGTCAGACGTTGGCCGGAAGATCATTTGAATGCTGCCAAAATGCCAAAGCTAGCCTGCGTCTTATCGGGTTACGCCGACTTGCAGTTTTATGATTATGAGCTGCATCTCCCTGAAAGTACTTTTATCTTTATCCCGCCAGATGTCCCCCAACCGGATGGTTCTTTGAGTCATGCCAGCAGTAGTAACACGAAAGGATTTTGCGATATTTGTTGGATGATGCCGGTGGGTGACAAATTGCATTTTTGGGCCTGCCGCAGCGAAGGGGAAAACCATTTTGCATTGCAATGGAGTAACGTCCTTTTCCTGAACCAACGCCTCAATTTGTACCTGCAATTGCTGCATGAAGAAGTAATGACAGCCAAGAAAACACCTCCATCATTGATACCTAACCTATTGCATTTATTGACGTTAGGGTTACAGCGCGAAACAAACGCACACAACTATTTGCAATTTGGCCAGGATATCCATCCGTCCTGGCAATTACAGACTTCTGTGGATCCCATTACTCAAGCGCAGGATTATATAAACGCCCATTATGGCAGCGTCATCACACTGGAAAGTTTGGCGCGTATTGTGGGGATGTCACGCTCACTCTTCGCGCAACGGTTTAAACAAAAAACGGGGCAAACGGTGGGTGAATATCTCACTGCGCGCCGTCTGGAAGAAGCCAAAAATTTGTTGTGTCAAAGTGAATGGACAGTATCCACCATCAGTGGATTTGTGGGATTCCATTCGCAAAATCATTTTTACAATTGGTTTCGCAAACAAGAGAACTGTTCACCCAGTGAATTTCGAAAAATGCATCAACATTAATGATTTTAAAATGCAGACTATTTCGTAGTGTTCTGGACGATTCCGTGGTTTCAAAAGTACTTTTATAGGGCATAATATTAAGGTAAGAGAAAATTAGAGGAGATGTTTATCATGAAACGCAATGCATTTACATTGATAGAATTATTGGTTGTTATTGCTATTATATCTATTCTGGCATCAATTTTATTTCCAGTGTTCGCCAGAACAAGAGAAAATGCCAGAGCCGCGTCCTGTCTTTCCAACATGAAACAGATGGGGCTGGCCATTGAAATGTATAAACAGGATTACGATGGATGGTATCCTTATGGGAGCCGGAAGGATCCTGGCGTCGTTACCGACTGGTATCATGCTTTTTTGGCCCCGTATATTAAGAATGACCAAGTTATTCATTGCCCCAGCGATCCTGACGAATGGACTATTGGATATTCATATAATGAAGCATTTGGTTATCGCATGAACGACAGCAGAGCGGGCAGTCCAGAAGAATCGGATCATCATCTGACGCTTTGTAGCCAGAATGTTCCAATCTATGACGGCATCAATGAAGCGGGAGTAACACAACCATCCATTTCAATCATCCTCACCGAAGGAACATTATATTACAATTATTTAATTAGCCTGGGTGGAACTTGGACGCCAGCCACAGCAAGCGAAACCCTAACGATTTTCTTTCCCAACAGCAGTAAAGCCACGATGACGTCTCACTACATGCGGGAAGAAGCGGGCATCCACAATGGCGGCGTCAATAACACGTATGCCGATGGCCATGTCAAATGGCAACGAATCAGTAATGTTATTGATCCCAACAATTGGTGTTCATTACGATAATTTTCTCGAGATCAAGTATCAAAAATATATGAAAGCTAATATTAACAGGATAATAGTTGCATCGGTCGCCGTATTATTTTTCACGATTACCGCTTTTGCGCAAACGCCCCGCACGATTATAAATACCGTTGAGCCATCGTCATTTGCCGTTCCGAAAGGCGTCACCAGCCAACTTTCCGCTGATGGAAAAGTACTTTCGGTAACGGGAACCGACGAAAAACAAACCATCAGCATCGAATTGGGATCGATGGATGTGAATCCGAATTCATCTTATACAGGAAATCTCAAAGTACAAGCCGTGTCATCAACTGACGCGGCTGGCGTTTCGTTAATGATCCGCGAACAGCCCGCGAAAAATCAGAAACCTATCCAGCCTTATCATCGCACCGGCGTGAACAGCCGTCCTTTGAAACCAGGAACAACCGAAGAACGACCGCTAAGTTTTGCAACCAGCGAAAAAACGCATGCGCTGAATGGCGCTATTGTAATTACCGGCTTGAAGGGCGAAATTCGTCTTTCCGCATTTCAATTATCCGGCGGCACGCCCGCCGCAAAACCTCAAACTCCCGAAGAAGCCGCTGCGGAATATCCTAAATTGATGGCGGAAATTCGTGCCGAAGCCGACGCGCGCAAACCGCTGGTGCCGCGCACGTTGGTATTTTCGCGTTCGCAGATGAAATACGATCTGGGAATGAATTATTATCATCAATGGAACGACCGGCCGCTGCTGACCAATCGCGATTACCGCGTTGATTCGCCATATCTCAATCCGCTGCCCAGCTATAAACGCAATCTCGAAGAAGTATCGAAATATGACATGGATGGTTTGGCGTTTATGCCCGAAACTGCCAACCGTCTGAAAATGCTTCAGGCGCATGAAAAAGCACACGTGGATGATTTAAAATTATTGCCGGAATTTCTTCCAACCAACAGTCCAGAAGCGATTGCGCAGAAAGTGAAAATTCTGCAAGCGGTGCTTAAAAGCCCTGACACGCCGCGCATTGACGGAAAAGTACTTATCACCAGTTACGCATCCGACAGCCTCACGCCGGCGCAATGGAAAATTGTGCTGGATGCGCTTCACCAGCAAGTAGGCGACACATTTATTTTCCTTCCAGCGTTGTCAAATGTCGCCGCGCTGCGCAAGCCGTTTTCCGAAGGCCAGCCAATTACGCGCGCCATGATTGATGAGCAAAAAGCAAAATTGCGTTCGTATCTGGATGTGTGCGACGGCATTTATTTCAACTATCCCGCAGCATTTCGCAACAAAGATCGCACCTTTGATAACGCGTTTTATAAAGATATTTTTATTCCCGTTTTCAAAAGCGTTCTGAGCGAACCGGCCTACCAGAAAAAGTACTTTGGGCTAAGCGCTTACAAATCGCACATGGCGCCGGAGCGCGGCAATAGCTTGCACGAAGATGGCACGCGGACTTTGCGAGAATCTTTTGAAGACGCCATGAACGCGCATCCTGATGTTATCGTTTTGCCGGAATGGGATGAGGAAAATGAGAACACCAGTTGGCGTCCCACCATTTACGGCGCGCGCACTTCCGAGCGAATCGTGCGCTATTACATGAGCAAAATCAAGAGCAAAAATCCCACGCCGGTTCCGGGTGATGATCTCAACGTTCCCAATCTGATTTTGAGTTCGCGCAAAGCCGTCAGCATCGGCGAAAACGCTATGTTTGAATTGCTAAATGTACCCGATTCTACAACGCCTGGAAATTACACCGTGGAGCTGAAATTGGAAGATGCCAACGGAAAAATTGTGCATACATTTCCCGCTGCAACTTTCGATGAAACGCAGTTGCAGGAACATCGTTTTTATCTGCCGACAGAAACAATTCCCAACGTTCGCGCGCTGGTTCCGGTGCTGACAATTCATGGTTACAAAGGCCATGATCTTGTGTATGACAACGGTTTTCATCACGTCGAAATTCGCGGCACCTGGAACTGGGATCAGATGTATGTGAAGCAGCCGTTGCGCGATATGTTGCGTCCCGCGACCGCAACAATCGCATGGCAAAAACCCGCAAATGCTGGCGATCCGCTGACGCTGACGGGCACTGTTTCTTCGCCGGAAAATTTGAATACGGTGGAAGTGTTGGGCGATGATGACGAAGCATATGCGGTGGATCCCAAAGATGAATTTTTCCGTGACGATCCCTCAAAAGTACTTTTGTGGATTGACTACCGTTCGCTCAATACGCAGGAAATGTCGGGAACGCTAACGCTCAAAAACGCCACCGCAAATTGGCTCACCAACGGCACGCCGCTGCATCAGGAAACAACTGAAACCGATATTAAAAATAATCAGATTGCTCTCACCACGCCCGTTTCCATCCATCCGCGCTGGATTTACCTGGCGATTCCCAAAGCCGATGTTGCGAAAGCAATTTTAGATTTCAATTTTGATAAAGCAAAGTTTTCCGTTCCGGTGCAGGAAGTTCTCGACAAAAAAATGATCGCGCGCGGTTTCGATGGCGGCATGATTATTTCCATCAAACCCTATCATCGCCAGATTGATATGCCGTTGCCATTGAATACAAAAAACGTTTCTTTCCACGTCCAAATCTGGCCGGAAATCGCCACCGAAGAATATCATCTGCGGCTGACTTCCATCGACGGAAAAGAATTTCGCTCGCGCCCATTATTGGTTCCATCGACAAATCCGCCGGCGATGAAAACGTTGCGCGTTTATTCTGATGCGCAGAAAAGACCGGTGGACGTCCAAGTCGCGGCGAATCGCATTCCTGATTTAAAATATGATTTTGATCCGACGCGCGGTGCGGTTTTATTGACGGATGCCGGAGTTCCATTCTGGGCGACGCTGGGCGGGTTTTCCAATTCCACCACCGGCCGCGGCGCTATCAACGATCTGTATCGCGGTAAATATCCAACCCAAGTTTCGCATTCCAATCCGCAATGGGTGACTGACGACGGCGCGCCGTGCCTGGAATTTGACGGCATAGGAACATATTTGGAAATGCCGCGCGGAGCGTTGCCCTGGCACGGATCATTCACCGTTGATTTTGATGTGAAACCCAGTTCCAGCAAAGATCAATCGCTGCTCATCAATGGAACCGGCGCGCGCCAAAACGGTTTCGCATTGGATATTAAAAATGGCAAATTGCAAGCATCTTTCATGGACGCAAACTGGGAAATGCAGCGCTTCGCTACATCATTAAACGTGCCGCCAAATACCTGGTCAACAATCCACGCCAGTTATGATTTTGAAAAATTAACCGTAAGCGTCAATGGAAAATCAGAATCATTTCCATTGACATTGCCAGCCAGCAATATCGGCTTCACGGTGATTGGCGCAGGCTGGACGGGAAATCCATTTGCGGGAAGATTACGGAATTTGCATATTGTGCATGATGCGGAGTAAAAGTACTTTTGTCTGGCTGGGCGAAGTCAACGAAAGTACTTTTATAGAGCATGGTAGTTAAACTCTCTCCATGCCTTTCGCTCCGCGTATTCGCAAAGAAATTTTAAAAGCATTGGATGAAAGTATCATTCCGGCGCTCTGGCAACAGCGTGTTCCGTTGGGATATGCTGCGCCGCCACTGCGCTTTCCTCCGAGCATAAAAAAGAGTTTATTGAACCCCAAATTGCCCCGCCGTGATGCGGAACCTTCGGGATTTCCTATTCAAACTAGTTGGACAAAAGCGCAACTACACGCCACTTTTCATCCTTATCTTAGTTTTATTTACGAAGGTAATGCGGACGAACGTACTTTAATTAACGCTGCGCAATCATCACAATATAATATTAGCAAAGGGGTTTATGCTGTTTACGGGCAAGCTCCCAGCGTTCTTTTCTTTCCACCTGGCGTGCCCCGGAACACAGGAGCTTATACATTTTTGAATAAGAATTCTAATCCAATCTCCGCTTCCATCAGGGTATTACAACTGGCCTTCCGGGATAAGATTCTGGTGCATACTCACACCCATACTCTGGCTGAAAAAGAAGCATCCCACTCTCTTCAAATCAACGATGCCGCTTTATTGACGCTCGCCAACTTATTCCAGGAAGAATTGCAAAACGCGCCGGAAACCCATCAAGAAATAGCGCAAGCAACTTTGTTGACATTCATGTTGCGCTTACGCCATCAGTTAGCGTCTCATCCTCCCAGCCTTGCCAACACCTCCCATCCGCCCATCGCCAAGCGTGCGATGGCAAATAAAAATAGTCCGAATGTTTGCCAGCAAGCAACCTATTTCATTCAAACTCATCTGCACGAACATCTTTCATTGCCGTTGATTGCGCGGGAAACAAAACTTTCGCCGGCTCACCTAAGCCGCCTTTTCCGCCAGTTTAGCGGGATTTCTCTGATGCATTATGTGCGGCAACAGCGCATCAATGCGGCGAAGAAAATTTTAATTGAAGGCACCGAAAGCGTTCAAGAAATTGCCGTGTTACTAAACTTCAAACGCGCCTCCGCTTTCTGCAGCGTATTTAGGCAGGAAACCGGCATGACACCGTTACAATTCCGGCGGCAGTTTGCGCCGGACAAAAGTACTTTCACAGATGACTAATGATTCAATTTTGAAATATGATCATTTTTTAATATTTTTAATCCACGAAAAAAAGTTTAATAATGCGTTATTCGGGGTATAATGCTTATATATAAAGGAGAATATTTCCATGATTAAGCACCCTTCAAAAAGAGCATTTACCTTAATAGAACTTTTGGTTGTTATTGCCATTATTGCAATACTTGCAGCAATTCTGTTTCCCGTTTTTGCCCGCGCCAGAGAAAATGCGCGGCGAGCCAGTTGTATGAGTAATTTAAAACAAATTGGATTGGGAATGATGATGTACGTACAGGATTATGATGAGCGTTATCCAATGAATTTCCAGCGAATCACTTCTACAAGCCCTATTATTCAGACCGATTCGACAATGCCTGGCATGAAATACCAATCAAATTACGGTTCTGATTCCAGCACAAACCATCACTATGTGACATGGATGGATGAAATTTATCCCTATGTAAAAAGCCTGCAAGTTTTCGATTGTCCTTCCCAATCTGAACACATTTATGCCAGTTATGGATTCAGCGATGCGATAGCTGGATGGAGATCTGCATATAATAACGGCATCACTTCCAATGGTGTGGCAATGAGTATGGCCGCTGTAAATCGTCCTTCTCAAGTTATCTTATTGTTAGATTACTATTCCTATTATGGCGTTATTGCCAACCCGTGGAATGCAAAAACCTGGGCCGATCCTACGTATAAATACTATGGCCAAATTGCTCCACATTTGGATGGAGGAAATATCTGTTTCGCAGATGGTCATGTGAAGTGGCAGTCGGCTAAAATATTTCAGGCGCTTCCCAGCGACACAGACACCACTAAATGTGATCCCGCACATCCCACCGAGACTCTCACTTCTTGTTCTGCAGAATGGAATCCATATATTCCATAAAAGTACTTTTAAGCGATTACGCTGATTAGAAAATAATTGATGATGAAACAAAGAATACAATACACCTTTGCTGCAATGCTCTGCATGCTGTTATCGGCTTTCGCAATTTCTTGTTCTCCCGTTTCCGCAAATCAATGGAAAGTAGCCATCCTACCGGCTACATTAAACAAGGATAATACCATCCGTTTAGTTGGAAACGAAGTTCAGGTTTTAAGCCTTGTATTGCAAGCGGATAAAGACGTTACCAGTCAAGCGAAAACCCACGACATCACTTTGGAATTTGACATGCCGGCAGGTATGAATGTGATGCAAAATGCGGGTTCGTATCAATTTCAACTCATTAGCCAGCAGACGCAAAACGGACGAAGCATTACGAATTATAAAGTGAATGTTCCCAACAGTTCCATCATGGGCGCACCCGGTTCACGCATTTTATCGGAAGGAAAAAATCAGACGTTGTTTGTGAATACGACAAAATCCGTTCCGCCGGGGCAGAACTCTATCCACATCAAATTGCAAGATGGAACGGCCACGCAAACATTTGATTGGCCGTTGGAAATTTCTACTTTGACTGCTCCCGCACAACGCCCGAAACACACGTCTATTGGATTGTGGGATTATACATACGGCCGCGCCACCGATGCGAAGGCCGCCGCGGGCATGGCAAAATTTCTGCATGATTCGGGAATTAGTTTTGTGCAAAAAGCGGCCGATCCCGTTTATCTCAAAGCGATGCAAAACCAGGGAATTATAACTGGCGGATATACCCACCATGATTATTTTTTCGACAAAGCCTATCCGGATTATAATGCCGCGGGTAAAGCAGCAACCGGCGGTTATGCTGATCCACAATCTATTATTGCATTGCCGCAAAACGCGGTGATTCCCGGTGTGAAACAGTTGGTGGATAACGCCAAAATCGGCGATGGCATTGCTACTTTCGATTATGAACCGCGCGGCACCACTGGTTTTAGTCCGGCAGCCATTGCCAAATTTAAACAGGAATACAATGTTTCCAGTGTTGACTTTCAGAAGTTTCAGGAATATGTTGCAAAAGATGGATCGAAGACGTCTCAAACGACCGATCCATTAATTGCGAAAATATGGCGGCAATGGGTGGAATTTCGTTCCACGCAAACCAGCAATTATGTGCGGCGGATTTCCGAAGCCGTAAAAGCGCAAGCACCTGAAACGCGCATCTTGGTGACGCCGTCCGCCAGCGCTGGAAAAAAATCCAAAAAGACGTTGGCGTTGGGCGTTGATAGTGCAGCCATGGCGAAATATGTTGATATCATCATGCCACAAATATACAGTGGCTATGGCGCGGCAAACGCAAAACTGGTCATGCAAATGACGGAAAGTTGGCATCAGGAAATCCAGCAACAACAAGCCAAAACTCAATTATGGCCATTACTATTAGTGCGCTATTCGGGGGCTACTGTCGGAAATTCGCCCGTGCGTTTGCGACAGCAAATTATTGGATCTCTGGCGCATGGCGCTGATGGCGTGGGATTCTATTATCCTGTGAATATGGATGCGCCATACTGGGAAATGATTGCACGGACCAGTGAAGATATTGCCAAATATGAAAATTATTATCAGGATGGTAATCGCGTTGACGAACAATTTCCACTAAGTGGAATGCCCACTGGCAGTGTTCAATTGCCCATGTATCCCAACTACAACGAAACGGTAAAGAATCCGAACTGGGATTTTACGGCGCATGAACTTGCTGGAAAAGTACTTTTGACATTGATGAATCTGGAAGAAGCTAATGATTTGGTTTTTGATATTAACATTGGAAATGCAAAAGTACTTTCCACGCAAAATACAGAAAAATCAGGAAATCATCAATGGTTAATCGCGCCGGGGCAGATTGGATTTGTTGTGTTACAGCGATAATCAATGAAAGTCCGGCTCTCTAACAAATTGAGTGGCTTTGATGAATCCTTCTTCTTTGGATATTCATCAAAGCCGCTGTAAAAGTACTTTTACCTACGCACCCTGCAATCGAATCTTCCGTTGCAAGTTAGCGGTTTCAATCGCGGCGAGCATAGCGTCCGCGCCTTTATTGCCCGATTTGCCGCCGGCGCGATCAAGGGCTTGCTCCATATTTTCTGTGGTGAGAACTCCGAAAATTACCGGCACATCCGTTTTGAGCGCCACTTGTGCAATGCCGGATGCGGCGGAGGAACAGACGTAATCATAATGCGTAGTTGCGCCGCGCACCACCGCGCCCAGACAAACTACCGCATCATATTGGCCGCTTTGTGCCAGACTTTGCGCCACTAAAGGAATTTCAAACGCGCCCGGTACATCCACTTCGGTCAAAGAATCCGGCGCGCCTCCGCAGCGTTCCCAAGCGTTTTTCGCGCCCTCCGCCAGCCGCGCCGTGACCAATTCGTTAAAGCGTGCCGTCACAATGGCAATGCGCAAATCCTGAGTTTCCAACGTGCCTTTTAGGGTCATTTTATTCCTTACTATAAAAGTACTTTTTTCAACCGCTTGCTTCGCACGGCTTTTCAATCCAAATCTCTTTCCAAGAGATGTCCCATTTTATCGCGTTTGGTTTCCAAATAAAAGCGATTTTCGTCATTGACTGTGGCCTGAATCGGCACGCGTTCCACAATGCTCAATCCATACGCTTCCAATCCCACGCGTTTCTTGGGGTTATTGGTGAGCAGCCGCATTTTGCGAACGCCCAAATCCACCAAGACCTGCGCACCGGTTCCATACTCGCGCGAGTCGGGTTTAAAGCCTAAAGATTGATTCGCTTGCTGCGTATCTTCGCCAGCATCCTGCAACGCGTAAGCGCGCAACTTATTGAGGATGCCAATGCCCCGGCCTTCGTGATGATGAATGTAGAGCAATACGCCACATTCGGACTCTTGAATTAATTTCATCGCCGTGTGCAACTGCTCGCCGCAATCGCATCGTTGCGACAATAATGCATCGCCCGTGAGGCAACCTGAATGCACACGCACCAAAACAGGTTTATCCGGCGTAATGTCGCCTTTCACCAGCGCAATATAGGGCGTGCCATCCAACATACTTTCATAAGCAACACACTGAAATTCGCCGACATCAGTAGGCAAACGCGTTTCCACTACGCGGCGCACAATTTTTTCGTTGAGGCGGCGATAAGCAATCAGTTCTTCGATACTGATGATTTTGATGTCATGCTTTGCAGCCAATTCCGTTAGCTCCGGTAAATTAGCGGAATCACCATTTTCATTGAGCACTTCGCAAATAACTGCCGCCGGATATAATTTTGCCAAGCGGCATAAATCCACCGCCGCTTCCGTATGGCCAGCGCGCACCAGAACGCCGCCTTCGCGAACGCGTAACGGAAAAAGATGGCCCGGTTGCATCAAATCAGCGGATTGACTTTCGGGATCAATAAGTACTTTCACCGTTTCCGCGCGATCCGCTGCGGAGATTCCGGTGGTGGTGTTTTTGCGCGCATCCACGCTCATAGCGTAGCCAGTCCCGTGACGATCAGTACTACTTTGCGACATTGGTCCCAGTTGCAACGCATCCAAACGCGCCCCTTCCATCGGCATGCAAACCAAACCGCGCGCATGATGCGTCATAAAATTAATCGCCGCCGCATCTGCAAACTCCGCTGCGATAACAAGATCACCCTCGTTTTCGCGTGAGGCATCGTCTGTCACCAAGACAAACTTGCCATCGCGCAAATCCGCTAGGGCGCTTTCGATTGTTGAAAATGTTTCACTCATAAAAGTACTTTTGCCGGGGGAATGCACTACTTCTCTGTCTTTTCCCACTGCAATAACCGCTCCACATATTTGGCCATCAAATCCACTTCCAGATTCACATGAAGGCCTTTTTCCCAACTTCCCGCCGTGGTCACTTCGCGCGTGTGCGGAATCACCACCACTGCAAATCGCCGATATGCAACATTGGCCACCGTCAGCGAAATGCCGTCTATTGTGATGGAGCCTTTCTCCACCACATATTTCATCAGCTCAAACGGCGGCTCAATGGTAACCCACCAGCCCTCACCTTCGGGACGCACACCTTCCACATGGCCGACACCATCCACATGTCCCTGAACAACATGTCCACCAAATCGCGCAGTTGCCAGCATGGCGCGTTCCAGATTCACGGAATCTCCCACGTTCTTTTTTCCCAACGTGGTGCGGCGCAAAGTTTCCTCCACCGCCAACGCGGTAAAAGTACTTTTAGTGTGTTTGGTCACAGTGAGACAAGCGCCGCAAATCGCCACGCTGTCGCCTTCGGACAACGACGCTGCGAAATCATCAGAAACATCAATGGTCAATAAGCGAGAATCGCTCTCCGCTGCGCTGGCGCTGATAACGCCCATTTCTTCGATTAGGCCAGTAAACATAACTCGCTATTCATTTTATCGAAAATGAGCGTATCTTGCGGAAATTAAATTTGCGGGTAAAAGTACTTTTACTCATGTTCAATATCTGTGCAAACGCCGTATTCTTGCATTTGTCACACTGAGCGAAGTCAAAGTGTGACAAAATGCCATCATTGCTAAAAGTACTTTTGATAAAGGCTTCGACTGCGCTCAGCCTGACAATTTCCACAAATGCTGAACAGGAGCAAAAGTACTTTTATCTGCGCACGGTTCTCCATAAAAAGAAAAGGCCGAGACATGAGTTTTATGTCTCGGCCTTTTCTTTTCACATTTCCCTTAAATCATTTCCTGCAATTCTTCCACGCTATATCGATTGCAGAATTCGCCAAAAGTTTCATTGCCCTGGCGGCGTTCGCGATAAACGCCAATGATGGTTTTTACTGTTTCCGGCACTTCAGTGGCTTGCACGCGTTTAATACGCCGTGTCATGCTGGCGCCACTGCCGACGCCACCGCCGACGAAAAAGTCAAAATGTTCCACCAGTTCGCCATCAATTTTTTTAGTGCAACCTTGCAATCCCACATCGGCCAACCAATGTTGACCGCAGGAATTGGGACAGCCATTAACATTAATGCGGAAAAATTCGGATTCTTCCCAGGTGAGGATTTTATCCAATTCGTCCACAATCCATTGCGCGCGGGCTTTGGTTTCCGTCACCGCAAGATTACAAAATTCGATACCAGTGCAGGCGATGACACCGCGCTGAAACGCCGTGCGGCGGATCGGCAAACCGATGGCTTCCAAACGCGCTTTCACGGTCTCGGTGTGTTCGTTGGGAATATTAGGCAACAGGAAATTCTGCATCACGGTGAAACGCACTTCGCCGCTGCCGAATTCGTCCGCCAGATTGGCGGCTTCTACCATCTGCTCGGCAGTGATTCTTCCGGTGGGAACGGGCACGCCGATGAAGGAATAACCTTCCTGTTTTTGCGGATGAATACCCAGCTTGTCGCCATAACACGGTTCAAACGGATCGTCTTCCAGCGGCTCGGCATCGCGCAATTTGCGGCCAATAAAATCTTCCACCATGCCGCGAATTTTGGCCGCGCCCCAATCGGCCACCAGATATTTGAAGCGCGCGTGCTTGCGCGATTTACGATAACCGTGATCGCGATAAATCGTGCTGATGGCGACCAGCACTTCCAGCAATTCTTCTTCCGGCACAAAGGCATTTAAATCCTGCGCGAAGAACGGCTCGGTGGATAACCCGCCGCCCACCAACACGCGAAAACCGATGCTGCCATCGTCTTTGCGCTTTACAGCGTAGCAACCGATTTCATGAATTTCCACCTGGCCTCCGCTGCGGTTGCCGTAGATCGCCATCTTATGTTTGCGTGGCATATCGGCAAATTCATCGGTGCTCACGAAATGCTCGGTCACTTGATTGACCAACGGCAACGGGTTCATCAATTCCTCGGGATCGACGCCGGCGATAGGCGAAGAAACCACGTTGCGCGCCACATCGCCGCAAGCGCCGCGCGTGGTCATGCCGACGGTGGCGAGACGGTCTTTGATATCGGGCATCTGCTCGATGGTGAGCCAGTGCACCTGGATATCCTGGCGCGTGGTGATGTCGCAAAAACCGTGGCCGTAATCTTTCACAATGCCCGCCACCAAACGCACTTGATCGGTGGACAATGCGCCGCCGGGAACTTTGAAACGCATCATCAGATGGCCGTTTTTGGGCCGTTGCTGATAGATGCCATACCATTTCATGCGCTCGAAATCGTCTGCGGGAATGGAATCGAATCCCTGTTTGGAATAGATATTAACGATATCGTCCCACACGGTGAAGGGGCTGCGCTCGACTTTTATCCGTTCATTAGCGCTGAAATTAACGCGCTCATCGCCCACTTCAGCAAGCGTGGCGGGGCGGCCATCATCGGTGAGTTTGAGTTTGGCGAAACGGCTGCGCGGCGCGGCTTTTGGTGCCGGTTCCGCTATTGTTGTGTCTTCTGTAGTCATAAAATAAATCCTGCCTGTGGCATTATTTGCGTAATAAACGGATGGTACTTTTGCAGTCGCGCATAAAGCTGTCGCAACTTTTCACATTCGAGCTCCGATAGTTTACCAGTTGCAGCTTCAACATTCCGGCATGTCTGCGACCAAATTTGTTGGCAAACATCATCCCACTGATCCTGCGGCAAATGCGAAAGTTTAGCCCCGGCTCGCAGCCACTGGCGCGCCATGCCAAACCAATTTTCCTGCCGCAAATGGTGCAACGCCACCGCGCAATGAATCAATCCATGATAACGCCACCGCGCATTTCCATCCGCCGCCCGCCACAACAATTCCAGCACTTCGTGGCATTCAAAATATTCTTCGTTTTGCCACAATCGCAGGAATAACAACCATTGATCCAATTCATTTTGCGCCATCAGGGCAAAAGTACTTTTCGTACATTCCTTATTATAAGGCTAATAATAATAGGCTTCGATTGCAAGAGTTAAATCTACCTTAAAGGTGGATTATGAGGCAAAAGTACTTTTAACTCAAATTTTAACTCCCATAAAAAATCCACGCCGCTAATATATCGTGGCGTGGATTTTGTCATTCTTTAATTTGTGGCGACTCAGCTTTCGTTGATCGTCAATTTATTGATTTTATCGCCTTGCTTGATGCTGTCCACCACATTCTGCCCGCTAATAACTTTACCAAAAACGGTGTGATGGCCATCCAAATGCGGCTGCGGCGCGTGGGTGATGAAGAACTGCGAACCGTTTGTTCCTGGCCCTGCGTTAGCCATGGAAAGAGTTCCCGTTTCGTGGCGATTGGGGTTACCTTTGAATTCATCGGCAAACTGATATCCTGGTCCGCCGGTGCCGGTTCCTGTGGGATCGCCGCCCTGAATCATAAAGTTAGAAATGACGCGATGAAACACCGTTCCGTCATAAAATCCTTCCCTTGCCAGGAACACAAAGTTGTTCACAGTTTGCGGTGCGTCATTGGCAAACAGCGCGCATTCAATAGTGCCACTGGTGGTATCGAAAGTGGCGGTGTAATTCTTGCCCGGCTCGATAACTTGCTCGGGTGCATTGTATTGTTTAGACATGAGGGAAAGTATACAGAATTTAGGAGCTAGAAGTTAGAAAAAAGTGTGTCATTCTCACTTCTGCCGTTTCAATTCAACAACCCTGGAATCAACAATGCAAATGGCGGGATGGACGCTTCAAAAGTACTTCCATCCGGGCGTTCCATTGTATAAGTTCCGCGCATTGTTCCCCACTCGGTAGAAAGCGGGCAATAGCTGGTGTATTCAAATGTGCCGCCGGGACGCAGATGCGGTTTTTGTCCCACAACGCCTTCGCCTTCCACTTCTTCCACGCGCAGCAGCGCATCCTGAATCGTCCAATGCCGCCGCGTCAGGCGCACGGGCGCGAAACCGTGATTTTCAATGGTGATGTGATATGCAAAAATATGCCGGTTTTCCGCGGCGCTGGAGTTATTCGCCAAATAATCCACTTTGACGCTGATGCGGATACCCTCGGTTATGGAAATGGACACTGATATTCACCTCAAGGGTCAATGACCCAAAGTACTTTTCTATTTTACCTGTTTCCGCAGAAACGGCGTCAGGAACAATCCCGCAAATGCACCGCCAATATGCGCCAGATAAGCCACGCCGCCGTTATCTGCCTGCGTGGTGACGGATAATTGGCCGAAGCCATTTATCAATTGCAAAATAATCCACAACCCGATTACAACGAACGCCCACAGTTCCATCGTGAAAAAACATCCCACCAGCACGCGCACGCGCCGGCGCGGAAACATCCAGAGATAGGCGCCCAAAACTCCCGCGATCGCGCCCGACGCGCCGAGGCTGGGAATCACGGAATGCGGCGTCCCTGCAATCTGCGCGGCCGCCGCCACTAAGCCGCAAATCAGATAAAACAACAAAAATCGCCCATGCCCAAACGCTTCTTCCACATTATCGCCGAAGATCCACAGATACAACATGTTGCCGCCCAGATGCAAAATGCTGCCATGCATGAACATCGCGGTGAATAGCGTCAGATAAATCGGATACGGCCCCGGCGCTTGCGGAATTCTGCCGGCTTTGTGCACCAAATCCACACCCGTCAAAATTTCCCTGGGAATCACCGAATAACCATAAGTGAACATCGGATGATGCCACTGCAACAAAAAGAAAACCGCCACATTGGCGAGAATCAGCAAATACGTCACAAACGGAAAATGCCGCACATTACGATTGTCATCGCCGATGGGTAAGAGATCGGTAAAAAATAACATAGAAAATTACGAATCATTCCGCCGTTTGATCGTCACAAAAAAATCGCGACGCTCGGCGTTCATTTCCTGTTTGGTAAAAGTACTTTTACGAAAGTCATTTCGATGTTCTTTATAATAATCGCAAAAACGATTGATCGGACAGACCGGACATTGCGGGCCGCCGTTGCCATCGGCGCGACAAACGGCGCGTCCCAGCGCGATGAGATTAATATGCAAATCCAACATCACATCATTCGGCATCGCTTTTTCCAGGATTTCCTGCGCCTTCGTCGGCGTGCTTTTGAGCGGAACCCAGCCAAGACGCCGCGTCACACGATGAATATGCACATCCACCGCAAACGCCGGCTGGCCCAGGAAAAACATCTGCACCACGGAAATGGTTTTCGGCCCCACGCCGTGGAATTTTTCCATGTACACACGCACATCCGCCGGCGGCGCGTCGCGCATCCAGGATAAATCCAAATTGCCTTGATCGTCGTAAATTTCCTGCAATAATTTTTTAATCCGCGCTGCTTTTTGATTGGCTAATCCGCCGCATCGAATCGCATCCGCCACTTCCGTTGTATCCGCCAAAAGTACTTTTCCCCAGGTTGGGAAAAGTACTTTTAGATTGCGAAACGCCCGATCACAATTAACATCGTTGGTTGCTTGCGACAAAATCACCACAATTAATCCATCCAATGGATCGCGCGGCGTAACGTCAACGTGACCGTATTCTTTCAAAAGAATTTCGTTGACGCGGCGAAAAGTGCGCGCGGATGGCGGGCCGGAATATTCCATGTTATTCATTTTAGCAAGCTTGCTCACGCGCGCGGTTCTTCCTAAAATCACCTTATGCCAAATGACGTGAACGAAAAATCATTCGATACTATTTTAGATCAATTAACGCGCGGCGCGGACGCCGTGATTTCGCGCGAGGAACTGCGCGCAAAACTGCAAAAAGCGGAAAACACAAAAACGCCGCTGCGCATCAAACTGGGACTCGATCCCACCGCGCCCGACATTCATCTGGGTTTTGCGGTGGTATTGCGCAAGCTACGCGCGTTCCAGGATGCCGGTCACGAAGCGCATTTAATCATCGGCGATTTCACCGCGCAAATTGGCGATCCCACCGGAAAATCCAAAACGCGTCCCAAATTAACCAAAGAACAGGTAAAGCAAAATGCCGAAACCTATCAGGAACAATTGTTCCGCATTTTAGATAAAGATCGCAGCGTGATCTATTTTAATAGCGATTGGCTGGGCAAAATGAGTTTCAGCGAAGTGATCGAATTGGCCGCCAAATACACCGTGGCGCAAACGCTGGAACGCGAAGATTTTCGCACACGATTGGAAGCGAATAAACCGCTAGGCTTGCACGAAATTCTCTATCCGCTGTGCCAGGGACAGGATTCCGTGGAAATCAAATCCGACGTGGAACTGGGCGGCAGCGATCAGCGATTCAATAATTTGGTAGGACGCGAATTGCAACGCGCCAACGGCCAGGAATCGCAAGTCGTGATTCTCATGCCACTCTTAGTCGGCACCGACGGCGTCAACAAAATGAGCAAAAGCCTGGGCAATTACATTGGCATCAACGAAGCTCCCGGCGAAATGTTCGGCAAGGTGATGAGTATTCCCGACAGCGCGCTGGAAACCTATTATGTGCTCTGCACAGAAGTGCCGCTGGACGAGGTAAAAGTACTTTTGGCGGGACATCCCATGGAAGCCAAAAAACGGTTGGCGCGCGAAATCGTCACCATTTACCATGATGCCGAAGCCGCAAACGCTGCGCAGGAAAGTTTTGAGAAACAATTCTCCCGCAACGAAGTGCCGGACGAAATGCCCGAAGTTTCCCTGCCCGAAACGGAAATCAACGCGGTGGAATTATTGCGTCAATGTTTTGATGTAACCGGCGGCGAAGCCAAGCGTTTGATCACGCAGGGCGCGGTGAGTTTGGATGGAGAAAAAGTTAACGATCCGCAACAACAAATTACGCCACGCGATGGACTCGTTATTAAAGCGGGAAAACGGCGCTGGGCGAAAATTGTAATTGAAAAATAGAGCCACATTTATTTCGCCGCGGCAATTGCTTTCACTTTTGCTCTTGCTTGTTTGCGTTTCCACCACATCAATAATCCGCTGACGAACAATCCCAACGGAAGTAAACCGGTAATGGTGTACAAAAGTTTTGTCCAGATTCCGCCGAAAAGCCCGTAATGCAAATCTTCCATGAGAGCCATTGTTTTGTGCCCGGCGGCGGCAGCGCGATCGCTGTCGACCTGAAGCGTTTTTCCCGAATAGGGGTCAATCAATAATTTGCCGTTGCGCAAAAATCCATAGCTACCCTTTTCATAATTAACCACATACGGCGCATCGGGCGTCACCGGGCGCATCAAGTACATCAGCGTGGCATTGGGTAAAGCCGCGTGGGCACGTTGCACGAGAACGTCATCGGACAAACGCGCGCCATGTGGTTTAATGGTGAGAGTGGCGGGCTTGCCGTCGATGGCTTTTTCTATTCCATCTTGCGAAGCCGTGTTTGCCACCAGAAGAACAGCAGTAATTGTCGTGACTAATAATATCACATAAAGATAAATTCCCATCACATTATGCAAATCCATCAATAGACGCCGCAGCGGCGCTTTGCGTTTGACCGAAAGCCGCAACTTTAATTGCCGCACAGTGGCCGGCCACCACAGCCATAATCCTGAAATTAGAAGAAAAATCGTAAAAATCGAAAATATGCCATTAGATAAAAATCCAATTGGCCCCATAATAAGGCCGGTATGGAAAAACTCAATTTTTCCGGTAGTAAAATCCTGAACACGCAACGGTTTATTCACTTTTCCGGAATAAGGATCCACCAAAAATAGCGCGCTATCGAACGGCTTGTGCTGGCGGGTGAAGATGTAATAAGGGAAACGATAAAACGGCAGAATGACCAGGGAAAGTTCCTGCGCGCTGATATCCGGCTGCGCTTTTTTGATGGAAGCAATGGCTTGGGAAAGCGGAATTTGTGGCTGATTAATGGAGGTCTTTTCGTACGGGAAACGCATTTTCATTTCCGCGCCAATAAGTTCCGGCCACGCCAAAACACTTCCCGTCAGGCCGATCATCACCAGCCACAGTCCCAGAATGACACCTGTCCACAGATGAATAAAAAATAAAACTTGACGCAGTTTTCGCGCCGAATGATGGGAGAGTTTCATGAGAATTGTTTCAATTGCGCCACAAGAAAAGTACTTTTAGGAATGAGACATCTTATATCATTTGGCTGCAGTAAGACGTCTGACTTTTGTGGATTGTTGCTTGCGTTTCCACCACATCAATAGACCGGTGACGAATAATCCTAACGGCATAAAACCTGCCAGAGTATAGAGAATTTGAATCAATATACCGCCATAAAGCCCCAAATGCAAACTTTCCACGATGGCCATGCCTTTGTGTCTGCCGAAAGATTGGGCGGTGCGATCAATTTTCAATACGCCGCCCGAATAGGGATTAAGCCAGAGGATGCCGCTTCGCAAAAGACCAAAACCGCGTCGTTCAAAATGAACCTGATAGGCATCATCCGCATTGACGGGACGTTCCACGAAAAGAAAGTCGGAGTCCGGTAAAATGGCATGCGCGCGTTGTAACAGGATATCATCCGCCAGCCGATTACCGTTCGGCTTTACAATCAATGCTTTTGGTTCCGGCCCTTCAATTCCATCATTTGTGGCGTCATTAACCACCATGAGAATTGCCGTCACTGTGGTGACGAGCAATATGAGATATAGATAAATTCCCATCATATTGTGCAGATCCATCAACAGTCGGCGCAACGGAGCGCCGCGTTTAAAGCTGAGGCGCAATTTCAACTGGCGCAATGTGGACGGCCACCACATCCATAATCCTGTGAGCAATAGAAACAAAATAAAAACTGAAAAGATGCCATTGGCGATCAGTCCTTTTGCCGGCAGCACGAGATTCATGTGTAATTGTTCCAGCTTTCCGGTGGTGAAATCAATGACCTGCCGCGGCGGATTGACTTTGCCTGAATAGGGATCGACTAAAAAAAGCGTGAAATGAAATTTTTTATTATTGCGGGTGAAGATGTAATAGGGAAACCTGTAATTG